>ENA-UOUL01001620-UOUL01001620.1-bioreactor-metagenome-genome-assembly--contig:-NODE-1620-length-30268-cov-5.745156_pt1 | contig 30268 bp, 24 predicted proteins | sample MGYA00249838_ERZ747220 | MGnify/ENA primary metagenome ERZ747220 (study PRJEB28778, sample SAMN05720191) | bioreactor metagenome | isolation source: Anaerobic biogas reactor | place: USA:Washington... | reverse complement strand
ACGTAATGGACGCTGTTTTTTGGCACCTGCTGGAGGATGTTGTAGGAGATGGTTTTCAGGATGGGCAGCTCGTAGTGGAGGGCGGAGTTGAACATGATATCCGCCTGCTCCTGGTAGGGGAAGACCCATTTCTCCTCGCCCCGCCGCACGCTGTCCCACATGATGAGGGTGCGCTCAGGCGGTGTTGCCCGAAACTGGTAATCCCGCACAATGCGCCTGAGAAGCCTGGCGTCCGTGGTGCGGATGCGGTTATGATAGTCCAGGTTCAGGGTGGTCAGCTGGCTGATATAGATTTTGCACACCAGCTGGGGGTCAAAGCCGCCGTGGAGGGCGGGGTTCAGGGCGTGGATACCCTCGATGATCAGCGGCTGAAGGGCGGTGACCTGCATCATCACCGGCTCCGGTTTCCGGCGCTGATCGCGGAAGTCAAAGCGGGGCATGGCGGTCTCCTGGCCGTTTAAAAGGCTGGTGACGCATTCCCTGAACAGGGGCACATCCAGCGCGTCCAGCGCCTCCAGATCCGGCATCCCGTCCTCTTCCAGGGGCAGCTCATCCCGGTTTCGATAAAAGTCATCCAGGGAAATAAGCCGGGGCGAAAGCCCGCTGACGCGCAGCTGGATGGAGAGCCGGTTGGCGAAGGTGGTTTTGCCGCTGGAGGAGGGGCCGGAGATGAAGATAACCCGGGCCTGTCTTTTGATCACGTCCTGGGCGATATCTGAGAGGGACTGGTTGTGCAGCGCCTCGTTCACCCGGATAAAGTCCCGCAGCTGGTTTTGCGCCACCAGGTCGTTAAGCCCCGCGGCGGTGGAGGTGTTGAGCACCTTGCACCAGTAGTTGGACTGGGCGAAGATGGCCATCTGCTTGGGCAGGCTGATAAAGGGCGCGGGGCGGGATTGATCCGCCCGGTCAGGCAGCAAAAGCACCAGCCCCGGGGCGTGGTGCTGCAGGGCAAAAACCTGGGTGTAGCCGGTTGAGGGCAGCATGGCCCCGTAGAAATACTCTAAAAGCCCGCCGCAGGAATACATGTTGAAATGGTCAAAGGGCCGGTAGGAGAGCAGGTTGGCCTTGTCCAAATCGCCCCGGTCTCTAAAATAGGCGATGGCATCCTGCTTGCTCCAGCGCTCCAGTATAAAGGGCAGGTCCTCCTGGATAATGTCCCGCATGTGGCCTTCCAGGGCGCTGACATCAGCGGCGGTGAGCCTGTGGTTGTCGATCTCCATATAGACGCCCTGGCCCACGGAGTGCTCGTTGCGCAGGATAAGCTTTGGATACAGCCGCCGCATGGCTAACAGCAGCACAAAGCGCAGGGAGCGCTCATAGATGCGCCGCCCCTCCTCGTGGAGGTAGTTGATGCTGGTCAGCTCTCCGGGTGTATCAACCGGGGAGCCCAATTCCAGCACATCGCCCGCCATAAAGCAGGCCAGCACCTGGGAGGCGCTGTCCGGCCACAGCGTTTTCACCACCTCTTTGACTGTCACCCCGGGGGTGAACTGGCCTGAGGCGCCATCCAGAATCAGTTTCATGCCGATGCCTCCTTTTGCCGGCTGGCGGCCACTTTGTTGGCCCATTGCAAGTGCTTGGTTTTGACATAGGCAGCACTTTGTTCATCAGAGACCGTGGCGCTGCGCTTTACCCGGACGCCGCCTTCCGCGTCTTTTTCAAGGGTCAGGTCTATCATCAGAAGCCCGTGCTCCGCGCAGTCCGCCAGCGCCCGGCAGCGGTTCGGCGCCATCATCACATAGCCCTCGGGGATATTGGCGCGCTTGCCGCACACAGGGCAGTTGGGCTGCTGGGCAGGCCGGCTGAGCAGGGCCTGGGCCAGGGAGGAGAAGCGCAGGGTGTCCGTTTTCCCCGGCTGGCGGCCCCGCACCCGGCCAAAGGCCCGGACGCTTTGGGGATGCTTGAGGATGGCCTCAGGGTCGGGAAAACGCTGAAACACCAGGGCCGTGTAATAGGCGTCATCCACCGCGGAGTGGAAGGGGTGCTCCGGGCTTGGCTGAATGCCCAGGGCATTCATGGCGTTTTTTAGGCCGAAGCGGTTCTTGGTGTCCCCCGCGATTTCGCCATAGAGGCGCTGCAGGTCATACACCGGGGGAATGGGGTGCCCTTTGGCGAAAAAGACGATGTTCTGATGAAGCACCGAGATGTCGTCACAGCCCCAGGTGGTCAAGACAAAATCCTCCCCGCACCAGGCGACAAAACGGGCAAAAACTTCTGAAAAATCCGCCGCGCCTTCCAGGTCGTCCTGGGTGATGCCGGTGATGCGGGAGATGCGCGGATGCAGTTTTTTATAGTTGGCGGGCGCTATAAACTGGTTGAAGGAGCCGCGCATGCGCAGGCCCGCGTCCAGCTTTACAGCGCCGATCTGAATCACCTCAAACATCAGCTGGCTGCCCAGACGCCGGTAGGCCGCGCTGCGGTGGGAAAGGGGCTGGTTCCATTCCAGGTCCATGACGATATAGTGCATACAATCTCCTGAGTTATCTGTCGTTTTGGGTGCTGGCGGCGGCCTTGGCGCCCGCCAGTGCGCCGGTGGCAAAGGCGATGTGCAGATTAAAGCCCCCTGTGAGGGCGTCCACATCGATGATCTCCCCTGCGAAATACAGCCCCTCTATCTGCTTTGAGGCCATGGTGGAGGGGGAGATGTCCTTAACGGACACACCGCCCCTGGTGATGACCGCTTGGGAGAAGGGGCCGGTCCCGGACAGGGAAAGGGGCAGGCGCTTCATGGTGGCGGTCAGTTGGGCGCGCTGGGCTGCTGTCAGCTGGTTGAGCTGCTGGCTGCCGTCCAGACCGCAGATTCCGGGAAAGACCCGGGCCAGGCTGGCCGGCAGGTATTCCGGCATAAGGCTCATAAGCTGTCTGCGTCCTTTTTGCGAAATGTCCCGGTTGAGCCGGATCAAAAGGGTTTCCCGGTTAAGGGCGGGCTTTAAATCAAGCCAGGCATCCACCAAGGGCCAGTCCGCGCCCGCCAGCACGCTGCTTAAGGAAAGCGTTAAGGGGCCGGAGATGCCCGTGTGGGTGAACAGCAGCTCCCCTTGCTGGCTGAAGCGGGTTTTCCCGTCGACGGCAGCATGGAGGGCCACGTTTTTCAGCCCCAGGCCCTGCACCTCCAAAAGCCAGGCGTCTGCAGCTGAAAGCCCCACCAGGGCAGGCAGCAATTCGCTTACCTCATGGCCCAGCTCCCGGGCCATCCGGTGCCCCTCGCCCCGGGAGCCGGTGACCGGATAGCTGACCCCGCCGGTGGCCAGCACCACCTTTGAGGCGGGGATGTGGCTGCCATCCTGAAGCCTGACGCCCGTCACCTGCCCGGCCTGCGCGGTGATTTGGGCCACCTGGCAGTTCAGGCGCAGCTCATGGGGCAGAAGCCCCCGGGAGAGCGCCTTGATAACGTCTGAGGACTTTTGGTTCCGTGGGAAAACCCGCTGCCCCCGCTCCACCACCGTCTCACATCCCAGGTTCAAAAGCCAGGCCCTTAAGCCTTCCGGAGACAAAAAAGAAAGCGCCGCGTACAAAAACCGGGGGTTGCGCGGCACATTGGCGAGGAAGTCTTCCTGACTTGCCTGGTTTGTGACATTGCACCGGCCCTTTCCGGTGATGTAGAGCTTTTTGCCCAGCTTTTCGTTTTGCTCAAGGAGCAGCACCTCAGCGCCCCTTCCTTTGGCGTACAGCGCCGCCGCCATGCCAGCGGGGCCGCCGCCCACCACGAGCACCTCAGGGCCGGATGTCCTCATAGCATGGGGCGGTAGAGCGCGTTGTGGTTTCTGAAGCCCCCCACAAAGGACACCGTCATATGCCCCTTGATCAAAAGATCCAGATCGCTCCCCGGCTCCGGCTCTTCAAACTTGACGCCGCCCTCCAGCCAGAAGTACTTAATGCCCCGGGGGTTGACCCGCTCCTCATAGGCGTCCAGGTAGTAGGCCTCGCTGATGGGCGCTATTTTGGCGGGCTTCACCTGCTCCGGGGGGAGGGCGGGGCCGTTTAAGTTGCAGAAGGTGAGGCGGGGCATGGGCCGGCGCAGGATGTAATCCATAATCACCAGGGCCTGTTCCGCCAGGTGGACGCGCATGTCCTCGTCCGCGCCAAAGGCGATGGAGATAGCCATGCTGGGCAGATTGAGCATGGCAGCCTCCCGGGCCGCGGCTGCGGTGCCGGAGTAAAACAGCGCTGTTCCCACGTTTTCCCCATCGTTGATGCCGGAGAGGCAGAAATCAAAAGGCTTGTCGCTCAGGCGCCGGCCGATGCGCACGCAGTCCACCGGGGAGCCCTCCACCGAATAGGCGGTGAAGCCCTCGTCCAGGTGGCGTTCCCTGACCATCAGGCTCTGGGTGATGGTCAGCCGGTGACCGGCAGCGCTTTGTTGGGTGGCAGGCGCGGAGACCAGCACCTCGTGCCCCGCGGCGGCCGCGGTTTTGGCCAGGGTCAGGATGCCCGGCGCATCCACGCCGTCGTCGTTGGTTATCAGCAGTCGCATAGGCCGTCCTTTCAAGTCGCGTCAAATTCCCCAAAGCAAAGGCTTACAAGGAGTATCCTATCATATATACCCTTGTTCATCAAGATAAGTTGCTTGTCTGATAAGGCCGTCTGGCTTATACTGTCAGGTGAGGTGATAGTCATGCAGGAGAAGATGCGGGGCAGCCTGGCGGCCCCCAACACGGATCACGGGCTGATGCAGCTGGTGGCCATTGTGACGATGATTATTGATCACATCGGCGCCATTTTCTTTCCCGGCGTCCTTATGCTGCGGGTCATCGGACGGATTGCCTTCCCCCTGTTTTGCTGGGGGATCACGGTGGGGGCGGACAAAACCCGCCATTTCACCCGCTATGCCCTGCGGCTTCTGGCTTTAGGGGTGGTGTCCCAGCCCTTTTATATGCTGGCGCTTAACCACACTTGGTCCCAGCTGAATGTGCTGGCCACGCTGCTTTTAGGGCTTTTGGCCGTCCGGGGCCTTCAGATCAACCGGTACGGCTCCGCCTGGTGGGCGCCCGCGGTCTGCCTGCTTTTGGCCACTGCCATCACCATGGATTATGGCTGGCAGGGGGTGCTGCTGATTATCCTGATGTATTTGGCCAGGCACACAAAAGGCGGCCTGGCGGCATTGATGATCAGCTTCTGCCTGCTTTGGGGCAGCGGCTCTCTGGCGGTCTTCCGGGGGGTAAGCGTCAACAGTGGTCTTAATATGCTGGACCGGGCGGTCAACGCCCATATCGCCCGGATCAGCTTGCAGTTTCTGGCCATCCTGGCGCTGCCGCTGATGATGATTAAAACCAAAAGCGGCATCCGCCTGCCCAAATGGCTCAGCTATGCCGCCTACCCCGGGCACCTGATGATACTGTGGCTGATCAAACTATGGCTGCGAGGATAAGGATTTGATGAACAAAAAAGGATGCAGGCGCTTTCTTGCCGTTTTGTGTCTGGCGGCGCTCTTCTGCGGGGTTCTTGCCCCCGTTTTGGCGCAAGGCCTGGTGCTGATGGGCCTGGAGGATGCCTCCTTAAACCGGGACTGGGACAGCAACCGCTTTTTTGAGCGCACGGCGGAAAAAACAGGCCTTGCCTTCACCTTCCGCCAGTACGTGGAGGAGGCGGACTACCGGGCGGCGCTTGAGGCGCTTGAGGCGGGCCAGGAGCTGCCGGACGGGCTGTTTAAGGCGGCCCTCTCCCCTGGGGAGGCCCAAGCGCTGCTGGAAAAAGGGGTACTGATGGACCTGGCCCCTTATCTGGCGGCGCATTGCCCCAACCTGACCGCGCTTTTAGATGAAAACCCGGCCTTAAGGCAGGCCATCACTTTGCCAGGCGGGCAGATCGCGGCCCTGCCTTTTGTGGAGACCGCCCCGGCGCAGAACGTGCTGTGGATCAACCAAAGCTGGCTGGATGCGCTGGGCCTTAAAATGCCTGCGGATTATCAGCAGCTGGAGGCGGTTTTGCGGGCCTTTAAATCCGGCGACCCCAACCGCAACGGGCGGCAGGATGAGATTCCTCTGGCTTTTTTGGGCGCCTATGACCTGAAATACCTGGCCCACGCCTTTGGCCTGGTGGGCAACGATTATAACCTGCTGGCGGATGCAGAGGGGCAGGTGCGCTTTGTGCCCCTTCTTAAGAATTTCCAGCCCTTTATCCAGTGGTGCCGGACGCTGTATCAGGACGGGCTTCTGGAGCGCAACGGCTTTTCCACCGCGGATGCCCTAAGGCGGGTGACGGACGCCAAGGCAGCCAATACCTTCGGCGCCTTTTTCTCCCCGCTGCCCACCTATCTGGTGCCCCTGGAGTGGGCGGGGGACTATGCGGCCCTCCCGCCTCTGGCCTTTGAGGGGGAGCGGAGCTACCGCCCCATCGCCCAGCCGGTGATCACCGGCACCTTCGCCCTCACCACGGCCTGCCGGGATGTGGCGGGGCTGCTTGAGTGGGCGGACGCCCTGTATACCAAGGAGGGCGCGGTGCTGGCCGCCATTGGCGAGGAGGGGGAGGACTACGTGGTGGACGGGGACGGCACCTGGCGCAGCCTGCCTGGCATCAGCGACGCGGCGTATCAAGCCGGGTCCGTCATCGCCAGCGGCACCGCCATCCCCGGCATTTCAAGCGATGATTTTCAGCGCAGCTACACCGATCCCCTGGTGGGCGATATCTCCCGGCAGGTGGACGTGGTAACAGCCGCGGTCAAAATCCCCTTCCCGCCCTTTTCACTAAGCGCTACGGAGGAGGCCGCCATCCGCCCCCTTCAGGAGGCGCTTGGCCGCTATGTGGACGAGTCCATCGCCCGCTTTGTCCTGGGGGAATGGGAGGTAAGTCAGGCGGCCTTTGAGGCCTTCCAGCAGGAGCTGTATGCCTTGGGCCTGGAGGAGTTTCTGTCATTTTGGCAGGGAATATATGAGCGCACGGAGGGACTGATCAGTGATGAACCATGAGGCGTATCGCAGCTGGCTGGCTTTGAGCGAGGGCCAGGCGCAGCTTCAGCAGCTGTATGGACAGGGGGAGGGGGTTTTTTCTTCGCAAAGCGCCCGCTGCCTCCGTCTGATAGACCGCCATCAGGCGGCCTTTGGGTCAGGCCCCCTCTGCCTGATCTCCGCCCCCGGGCGCACGGAAATCGTGGGCAATCACACCGACCACAACCGGGGCCGGGTGCTGGCGGCGGCGGTCAACCTGGACACCCTGGCGGCGGCATCCCCGCGGGCGGATATGACCGTCAGGCTTCAAAGCGAGGGCTACAGCCCCCTTGAAATCAGCCTCTCTCAGCTTGATCCAAAGCCTGGGGAGGAGGGCAGCACAGCCGCGCTCATCCGGGGCGTGGCGGCCAGGATGGCGGATTTAGGGCATAAAATCGGGGGCTTTGACGCTGCGGTCAGCTCCCAGGTGCTTCACGGCTCCGGCCTTTCCTCCTCCGCTGCCTTTGAGATGGCGATGGTGGGGGTGCTTGACGCCCTGTATAACGGCTTTTCCCTGGGCGCCCAATTGCGTGCCCAGGTGGGGAAGTATGCGGAGAACGTATACTTTGGCAAACCCTCCGGGCTGATGGACCAGATGGCCTCCTCCGTGGGCGGCCTGGTGACGATGGATTTTGCCACGGATGATCCCCAGATCACCGCGCTGCCCTTTTCCTTTGCCGCCTCCGGCTTTCACCTGGTGGTGGTGGACACCAGGGGCCACCACGGCGACCTGACCCCCGCCTACAGCGCCATCCAGGCGGAGATGCAGGCGGTGGCAGAGAGCATGGGGGCTGAGGTATTAAGGGAGCGCAGCTTAACGGACCTGCTTGACGCGCTGCCTGTGATCAGACAGAAAACCGGGGACCGGGCGGTGCTGAGGGCGCTTCATTTCTACCATGAAAACCAGCGGGTAACCAAGGCCGTGGCCGCGCTTAAGACGGAGGACCTGCCCCTGTTCTTCAGGATGGTGCGGGAGAGCGGGCTTTCTTCCTGGACGCTGCTTCAAAACCTGTACACAGAGACCGAAAGCCAGCCCCTGGCCCTGGCCCTGGCTCTGGCCCAGGAAAGCCTTCAGGGGGAGGGCGCCTGCCGGGTGCACGGCGGGGGCTTTGCGGGCACCACCTTGAACTTCGTGCCGGATGGCAAAATCCAGGCCTTCACGCGCTTGATGGATGGCCTTTTCGGCCCGGACTGCTGCCATGTGCTGGACGTGCGCTCCCAGGGGGTGGTCTGGCTTGGCGCCAAGGCTTGACAGGCCCATCAGCCCGGTGATAGGATGGCGCCAACTCCATAGAAGTTGTCTTCAGGGCGGGGCGCAATTCCCCACCGGCGGTTAAAGCCCGCGAGCCGAAAGGCTGACACGGTGAGATTCCGTGGCCGACAGTACAGTCTGGATGAGAGAAGACAGGCAATGGCTCACCTTGCCGCGTTCGCCCTGGACATTTCGCCGGGGCGATTTAACGATTGGGAGGCAATACCATGAACCGCAGATATTCCACCGCCAGCCTTACCTATGCCTCGCTTTTAACGGCGCTGGCCATCATCCTCAGCTATTTCCCGGAGATTCCCCTGGCCTTTTTCGCCCCCTGGCTGAAGCTGGACTTCTCCTTCACCCCCCTTCTTATCCTGGGCTTTTCCCTGGGGCCGGTGATGGCGGCCATCAGCCTGGTGATCACCAACGTGGTCCATATTTTAGGGGGCACCACCTCCGGGGTGGGGGAATTGGCCAACATCCTCATCGGCCTGGCCTTTTTGATGCCGCCCACCCTGATGTACCGCAGAAATCACACCTGGCGGGGGGCGATCATCGGGATGATCTTTGGGGTTTTCCTGATGACGCTGGTGGGGGTGGCCGCCAACAGCTACCTGCTGCTGCCCACTTATTTCGGCTCTGAGTTTGAGGCGGCGATGGGCAACATGGGCCTTAGCGTCCAGGGCTATCTCTGGGCCGCCGTGCTGCCCTTCAACCTGATCAAAGGGGTGGCCAACGCCCTGTTGACCCAGCTTCTGTACAAAAGGCTCTCCGGAATTTTAAAGGACGCGCAAAGGGATGTCACAGCTCAAAACGAACAGTAAAGAGGAAACCCAGGCCCTGGGGGAGCGGCTTGCCCAAAGCCTTCTGCCCGGGGATGTGGTTTTGTTAAGCGGTGAACTGGGGGCCGGAAAAAGCGAGCTGGCCCGGGGCATCGCCCGGGGCCTGGGGATAAGGGGCCCTGTGCCCAGCCCCACCTTCACCTTTTTAAACCTCTATGACACGGGGCGTTTTCCCCTGCATCATTTTGACTGGTACCGGGCCCAGGACGAGGAGGAGCTTTTGGCCGCAGGGCTTGAGGAGTATATCCAGGGGGACTGGATCACCCTGATTGAGTGGCACCAGCGCGCCCCCGGGCTCTGCCCGGAAAAGCATTTGCTGATAGAGATTGCAATGGCCGGGGACAGCTCCCGCCTCATCACCTTTAAGCCAAACGGCGGGTTTCGCGCCCTTGATGATATGAAGGAGGCATTGTGACCATACTGGCCCTTGACACCTCAGGCCCCGTGTGCAGCGTGGCCGTTATGGCGGAGGGCCGCCTGCGCTATGAAGCCCGGGCGGTCAACAAGCTGACCCATTCCGCAAACCTCCTGCCCATGGTGGAGGAGGCGCTGGACAAGGCGGGCAAAACCGTGGCGGACCTTCAGCTGGTGGCGGCCGTGGTGGGGCCGGGCTCCTTCACCGGGGTGCGCATCGGGGTGGGCACGGCCCAGGGCATCGCCCGGGCAAGGGGGATCGGCTGCGTGCCCGTCAACGCGCTGGAGGCCATGGCGGCGGCTTTTTTTGCCCCCGGCCTTGTGATCTGCCCCATCCGGGACGCCCGGGGCATGCAAGTGTATGGCGCGGCGTTTCAAGAGGGCCGGCGGCTGATGGAGGATGTGGCCCTGCCGCTTGAGGCGTATTTGGCGCGGCTTTCTGATATCAAAGAGCCCCTGCTCTTTGTGGGGGACGGGGTGGCGCCCTGCCGTGAGAGCATCAGGGAAAGCCTGGGCAGCCGCGCGCTGTTTGCCCCCGGGCATCTGGTTTTGCCCGGGGCGGGCAGCGCCGCCTGTCTGGCAAGCCTTAGACCCCGGGAGGCGGTGCCGCCCGGGCAGCTGAAGCCCCTGTACCTCCGCGCCCCCCAGGCGGAGCGCCTCAGGGCCCGGCAAAATGGCTGAGCTGGTTATCCGGCGCATGACCCTGGCGGACGCGCCCGCGGTGCACGCGGTGGAGGCCGCCTGTTTTGACAGCCCCTGGCCTCTTGCTGCCTTTGCGCAGGAGATGCGGGACAACCCCGTGGCCCGCTATGTCGTAGCGATAAAGGGGGAACGGGTGGTGGGTTTTGCGGGGGTACATATTATTTTGGATGAGGGGCATATCACCAATGTGGCGGTGCTTAAAGAAGCCAGGGGTTTTGGCATCGGCCGGGCGCTGATGAGCGCCCTGATGCAATACGCCGCCAACCTGGGGGCCAGGTACCTGACGCTTGAGGTGCGGGCCGGCAACGCGGTGGCCATTGCCCTTTATGCCTCCCTGGGCTTTGTCAAGGTGTCTGTGCGCAAGCGCTACTACCAGGACAGCGGGGAGGACGCCCACCTGATGGTCTCCAGCGCCCTGCCCCCGGCTGAATCAGACTTTTTTGAAGACGAAACCACGGACCATTAACCCGCCTAAAACAGCAATAATTCGCACTCCAGCCTGCCGTTATACAGCCTGCGGCGGCTTTTTGCCCTGCGCCCCATCATCCGCTCAAAGCTGGGGTTGGCGCTGAGGATGGCCAGATCCGCTTCCGGGTGGCGCTTCATGAGATCGCCAAAGGCGGCAGCCAGCTTATCCGCCGCCTTTTTGTCCCCCAGACGCTGGCCGTAGGGCGGGTTGGCCAAAAAATAAGGCTTTTGATCACTTAGTGTAAGCTGGCGCAGATCCGCCTGCCAGACGGTGACCCGGTCCAGAAGATCCGCCTGGCGCAGATGCTTTTTACTAAGATCAAGAGCCTCCGGGCTGATGTCCGACCCGGAGATGGGCGGGATGGCCTCTGGCTTGAAGGCGGCCTGGGCCTCCTGGCGCAAAAGCTTTTGGGCCCTTAGCTGCCCCTGGGGCCAGCTTTCCATCACAAAACTGCGGCTAAGGCCGCTGGCGCGGTTGGCGGCCAGAAAGGCCGCCTCCATCATAAGGGTGCCGCTGCCGCAGCAGGGGTCGTGAAGGGGACGGCGCAGGTCCCATCCGCACAGGCGCACCATGGCCGCGGCCAGGGTTTCCCTTAGGGGCGCTTCCCCCACATAGGTGCGAAAGCCGCGCCGGTTGAGGGCTTCGCCCGAGGTGTCAAGCGCCAGGCGGGCGATGTCGCGGCTAATGGTGACGGACACCGGAAACACCGGCCCTGTCTCCGGGAACCACTCGGTTTTATAGCGCTGCTTCAGCCGTTCAACGATCGCCTTTTTAACGATTTTCTGGCAGTCGCTAATACTCATCAGCTGGCTGCGGGCGCAGTGCCCGCTGACAGGAAAGGCGGCGTCCCGGGGCAGATAGTCCTCCCAGGGGATGGCCCGCACCATTTCAAACAGGGCGTCAAAGCTGAGGGTTTCCGCCTCCGCCATCACCGCCATCACCCGATCCGCGCAGGCAAGCCACAGGTTGGCCTTAAAAGCGCCAGCCATGTCCGTTTTAAACCGGGCGCCGCCCGTCTCCGCCCGGGCCTCAAAGCCCAGGGCGCTCAGCTCCTGCTTGACCAGTCCCTCCAGCCCAAAGGCCGCTGTCGCGATAAATTCCATGATTATCCTCCTGCGTCATTATACACCCGGGGGCACTGAGAGCCAAGCGGCTGTCTGAACGGCGTATATTCCGTGTAAAATCAAACAGGAGGATACGCATGAGAAAAGCTGTTTTGATTGTTCTTGATTCAGTGGGAGCGGGCGCATTGCCTGACGCCCATCTTTATGGGGATGTGGGGGCCAACACCTTGGGGCACACCGTGCTGGTAACAGGCCTGCGGCTGCCCAATATGGAAAAGATAGGTCTGGGCGCCATCCGCACCGCCTTTTTGCCCCACAGCGTCCACGCCCGCGGGGTGTCCGCCCGGCTTAAGGAGCTCTCCCCCGGCAAGGACACCACCACGGGCCACTGGGAGATGGCGGGGGTGCGCTTAAGCCAGGCCTTCCCCACCTTTCCGGATGGTTTTCCGGAGGATTTCATCACCCGTTTTGAGACGGCCATCGGCCGCGGCACTCTTGGCAATTACGCCGCCAGCGGCACCCAGATCATCGAGGATTTAGGTGAGGAGCACCTTAAAACCGGCTCGCCCATCGTCTACACTTCCGCGGATTCCGTCTTTCAGATCGCGGCCCATGAGGAAGTTATCCCGCCAGAAGAGCTATATCAAATCTGCCAGACCGCCAGGGAGATGCTCACCGGGGAGCTGGCCGTGGGCCGGGTGATCGCCAGGCCCTTTGTAGGCAACTCCCGGGAGGGCTTCACCCGCACGGGCAACCGCAGGGATTTTTCCCTGACGCCGCCTGGAAACACCATTTTGGACGACCTGAAGCAGGCGGGCTTTGATGTGATAGGCGTTGGAAAAATTGAGGATATTTTCGCCCACCAGGGACTGACGGACAGCAACCACGCCGCAGGCAACGCCGCCTGCATCCAGGCGGCGCTTGAATATCTGGAAAAGCCCTTTGACGGCCTGCTGTTTATCAACCTGGTGGATTTTGACATGCTCCACGGCCACCGCCGGGACCCGGAGGCCTATGCCCGGGCGCTGAAGGACTTTGACGAGGCCCTGCCCCGCTTTCAGGAGGCATTAGGGCCGGAGGATCTGCTGATCATCACCGCGGATCACGGCTGTGACCCCACCTTTTCCGGCACCGACCACACCCGGGAGTACGCCCCGCTTTTAGCCTGGCGGCCGGGGCTGTCCGGGCACAGCCATCTGGGGGATCTGGAGACCTTCTCCGACATTGCCGCCACCATCAGCGACTTTTTTGGCCTGGCAGAGTGCTACGGCGCCCATTCATTCCTGAGGGATTTGGAGGATTTGGCATGAGTACGTACAAGGAGATCAAACGCGCGGCGGATTTGGTGAAGCACAGCCTGGGCCCGGCGGACATCGGGGTGATCCTGGGCAGCGGCCTGGGGGGCTTTGAGGAGCAGCTGAGGGAGGCGGCGGAGATCAGCTATGACGAGATCCCGGGCTTTCCCCGCTCCACGGTGGCGGGGCACGCGGGCAAGTTTGTGGCAGGGATGCTGGGGAACAAGCGGGTGCTGGTGATGTCAGGCCGCTTCCACAGCTATGAGGGCTATGGGATGAACAAGGTCACCCTGCCGGTCAGGGTGATGCGGCTGCTGGGAATAAAAACCCTGATTGTCACCAATGCCGCAGGCGCTGTGAACACGGATTTTAAGCCCGGGGATTTGATGCTGATTGAGGATTACATCAACCTCTCCGGCCGCAACCCCCTGCGTGGCAAAAACCTGGACCGCTTTGGCCCGCGTTTTCCGGACATGACCTATGCCTATGACCGGGAGCTGCGCCAGATCACCCAGGAGGAGGCGGAGAAGCTGGGCATTGATTTAAAGCGCGGGGTGTACTGCTGGATGAACGGGCCCAGCTTTGAAACCCCGGCGGAGATCCGCATGGCCCGCACGCTGGGGGCCGACGCTGTGGGCATGTCCACGGTGCCGGAGACCATCGTGGCCCGGCATTCAGGCATCAAGGTGCTTGGCATCTCCAGCATCACCAACATGGCGGCAGGGGTTCTGGAGGCGCCCATCAACCACGAAGAGGTGCTGGCCGCGGCGGAGATCATAAAAATCCCCTTCCGTCAGCTGGTAAGCGCGGTGATCGCCCGGCTGCCGCAAGAGGAGATTGTGGAGATGTAAAGGCCTGGGGCCGGCGCTTTTCGCGCCGGCCCCAGGGCTTTTAATGCCGCACTTCCCCGCCCAGCTTCTTAAGTTTTCTGATGATGCTGTTCATCTTTTCCTCGATTTGCTCCGCCGTCATGGTGCCCGTGTCCAAGCCGAAGCGCACACGGAACATGACGGATTTTTTGCCTTCAGGGATTTGCTTGCCCCGGTATTCCTCGATGAAATCCAGGCTTTTGACGCTGCCTTCAAGGGCCCTGTGAATATCCTGCCAGGGGATTTTCTCCTCTAAAAGGACGGAGAAATCCTGCTCCACCAGAGGGAAGAGGGGCAGACGCTGATAGCTGTTGCTGCGGGAGGACAAGGGGATGAGCCCCTGGGTGTCCACTTCAAGCGCCGCCACGCTGGCCCGCTTGATGCCGGACAGGCGCGCGGCCTTCAGGGAGATCACCCCAAAGGAGCCGATCAGGGCCTCTCCGGAGATGATATTAAGCCAGGCCTTAGGGTCCGCCCAGGCGGGCCTTTCTTTTTGCTCAAAGCGCAGGGGCTGGGACATGACCGCCCGGGGCAGCGCCTCCAGCACGCCCTTCATCTGGCGAAAGAGGAGGGCCGGGTCCTGGCCCACCCAGGCCGCCGCCAGAAAACGCTCCTGACGCGGCAGGGTCTCCGCCTCCTCGCTGGGATGGGTGGCGCCGGGGAAGAAGACCTGGGCGCATTCAAAGATGCGGAAGGCATCAAAATAGCGCAGGTTGTGCACCACAGCTTCCAGTATCCCCGGGATCAGGGAGGGGCGCAGGCAGGCGGTCTCAGGAGAGGGCGGGGTGGCCAGCGCCAGGCAAGCCTCCGGCCCAAAGCCCGCGGCCTCCAGATAACGCCTGTCCACCCAGGGATAGGTGAACACCTCCTGCATGCCCGCCTCAAGGGCCAGATATTCCCGCAGCCGGCGCAGCAGCTGCACCCCGGGCTGGCGCACAGCGCCCGTCAGGCGCACCCTGGGGGGAATGAAGGAGAAGTTGTCATAGCCGATCATCCGGGCGATTTCTTCCAGCACATCATTCGGCAGATCCACATCCCCGGTGGCCCGCCAGGAGGGCACGGACACCTTCAGCGTGCCGCCCTCATGAAGCACCCCAAAGCCAAGCGGACGCAGGGTGTCCGCCGCTTCCTGGGCGGACAGGCTTTGCCCCAGCCGGGTAGCCAGCCAGTCCAGCTTCACCGTGATGTCGGGGCACTGGGTTTTCACCGGGTAGTTGTCCCTAAAGGCGCTTAAACGGGCCTGGGGGAAAAGCTTCAGGATCAGGGCGTGGGCGGTGGCCATGGCCTGGTCCACCCGCTGGGTATCCAGGCCCTTCTCGTTGCGGTTGGCGGATTCGGTGCGGATCTGAAAGCGGCTGGCGCTGCGGCGGATGCCGATGGGCTCAAAGTTGGCGATCTCCAGGATCATCCGGGTGGTTTCCGGCAGGATGGAGTCCTTCACCCCGCCCATGACGCCGCCCAAGGCAATGGGCCCGGTGACGTCACAGATCATCAGGTCCTCCTCCGTTAAGGCCAGCTTCTGGCCGTCAAGCAGGGTGAGGCCTTCGCCGGGCCTTGCGTTTCTGACGATGATTTTGTCCTTGACGTTGTCCTGGTCAAAGCCGTGGGTGGGCTGACCCACGTCCAGCATGACGTAATTGGTCAGGTCCACCAGGGCATTGATGGGGCGGATGCCGGTCTTCCACAGCGCCAGCTTCAGCCACCAGGGGGAAGGGGCGCTGGACACCCCCTCATACACCAGCCCCGCATAGCGGCGGCAGCGGCCGGGGTTTTCTATTTCAACGGGATATTCGGGCAGCCCCTGGGGCTTTTCAAACGCAGGCAGCGGTTTTAAGGGGCTTTGGTAGATGGCGGCCAGCTCCCTGGCGATGCCGTAATGGCCCCACAGGTCCGGCCGGTTGGTGAGGGATTTGTTGTCTATCTCAAGGATCAGGTCATCCATCCCCAGCACCTGGCCCAAGGGCGTCCCCGGCTGGCCCTGGAAATCCTTAAGGTCTATCACCGCGTGCTCGTCCTCCGCCGGGAGGAGGTCCATAAGGTCCAGTTCCGCCGCAGCGCAGATCATGCCATCGCTTTTAACGCCGCGCAGCTTGGTGGTCTTGATGGCGACCGGCTCGCCCTCCCCGTGCCAGCGCACCTTGGCGCCCGGAACGGCCACCGCCGCCTTCATCCCTACATAGATGTTGGAGCCGCCGCACACGATGGTGGCAGGCTCGCTTTGGCCCAGGTCCACCAGGCAAACCTTCAGCATATCCGCCTGGGGATGGGGGCTGATGTGGGTGATCTGGCCCAGCAAGACCCCTGTCAGGCTGTCCGCGGGGTTGATGGCGTCCTCCACCTCCACGGTGCGCATGGTCAGGTCGTAGGAGAGCTGGTCCATGCTGAGGCCCTCCGGCAGGTCAACATACCGGCGGATCCAGTTAAGCGATACTTTCATGATCCTTCCCTCCTTATCTGAATTGCCCCAGGAACCTGAGGTCAGCGCCCCGGAACAGGCGCACATCATCCACCCCGTAGCGCATCATCACCAGGCGGTCCAGGCCGATGTTGATGTAAAAACCGGACCAGATTTCAGGGTCAAGCCCTGCGGCCTTCAAGACATTGGGGTGGGGGGTGCCGCCCGGCATCACCTCAATCCAGCCCACCTGCTTGCACACCTTGCAGCCCGCACCGCCGCAGACCAGGCACTTCATGTCAATCTCAAAGCCCGGCTCCACAAAGGGGAAAAAGCCCGCGCGCATGCGGGTATCCACCGCCTGGCCAAAGACCTTTTCAAGGATGGTTGAAATCATCACCTGACCGGAGGCGAAGGAGAAGTCCTTCTCCACAATCAGCGCCTCATACTGGAAGAAGGCGCGCTCATGCCGGGCGTCCGTATTTTCATTGCGGTAGCAGGGGCCCGGATAGACAAAGCGGGCAGGCGCGCCGTGCTTTTTGAGATAACGGACGCTGCCCCCGGTGAGATGGGGCCTGAGGCAGAGGCGCTGGGCCCCGGTTTTGTCCTCAAAGCCCTTGAGCCAGTAGGTGTCCATGGTGTCCCGGGCCGGATGGTCCGGGGGGAAGTTCAGGTGATCAAAGGCGTATTGCTCGCTGGTGATCTCGTCCTCCTGATAGACCTCAAAGCCCAGGGACAGGAAGGCGTCGTTTAAGTCATAAGCCATCTGGGTGATGGGGTGCAGGGCCCCGGAGGTTGGCCGGATGCCAGGCAGGCTTAAGTCAATCTCCCCTTGAATGGCGGAGCCCTCGTCAATCAGGGCCTCCTCCCGGGCGGCGAGGGCCTGGGCGATAGCGTCCTTTACCTCATTGGCCAGCATGCCCGTCTGGCGGCGTTCCTCCGGCTCCAGGCGGCCCAGCTCCTTTAGCACCAGGGTGATGGCGCCCTTTTTGCCCAGGTACTGGTGGCGGATGTCCAAAAGCGCCTCCGCCGTCCCGGCGGCCTGCGCTTTTTCAAGGGCCTCGTGTTTCATGTTTTCCAGGCGTTCCCGCATTGCATACCTCCGAATATCTCAGGGGATAACATAAAAAGAATGCTAACACCCCCTTATCCTTTCGTCAATTGTTTTTGGGCTTCCTTGCATAAAGGCAGGAAACATGCTATTTTTTAGCCAGCATTTTAGGAGGCTTCATGGAAGGACAACGGCCCATTTCCTGGTATCCGGGGCATATGGCAAAAGCAAAAAGGCTGCTGGAAACCCAGCTTAAGCGCGTGGACATTGTGCTTGAGCTTTGTGACGCGCGCCTGCCTCTGTCCAGCCGCAACCCGGCGCTGGACGCCCTGATCGCCCACAAGCCCAGGCTTCTGTTGCTAAACAAGGAGGATTTGGCAGACCCTGGCGCCACCCGGCTGTGGGAGAAGCGCTTCAGGGATTTGGGGCTTCAGGTGATCGCCATCCAGGCAGGGAAAAGCCGCCAGCGCATTTTGAAGCTAGTGGAGGGGATGACCGAGGAAAAACGCCAGCGGGCCCAGGCCCGGGGCATAGCCGTCACCAGCCGCGCCATGGTGGTGGGGGTGCCAAACGTGGGCAAAAGCACGCTGATCAACGCCCTGGCCGGGCGCAGCGCGATGAAAACCCAGGACCGGCCCGGCATCACCCGGGCGCCCCAGTGGATCAAGGCGGGGGAGCGGCTGGAGCTGCTGGACACCCCCGGGATGCTCTGGCCCAAGCTGGATGACCAGAAGGCCGCCCGCCGGCTGGCCTATATCGCCGCCATCCGGGATGAGGTGCTGGACACCTATCACCTGGCAATTGGCCTTTTGGATGAGCTGATGGCCATCGCCCCCCAGAAGGTGCTGGCGCGCTATAAGCTCTCAGACATAAATCTCAGAGGCCAGGCGCTTCTGGAGGCCATCTGCCTCGCCCGGGGATTTTTGCAAAAGGGAAACAGCTATGACCTGGACCGGGGTGCCGCCTGCGTGCTGGATGAGTTCAGGGGCGGGCTGATAGGCCGGATCACCCTGGAGATGCCGGAGGAGGGCCCGTGATGAGCGCCCAGGAACGCCGGCTGAAGCTTTTCGCCCATGACCAGAGGCTGTGGGAGGAGGGTCTGCGCTTTGCGGGCCTGGACGAGGCGGGACGCGGGCCCCTGGCCGGCAGCGTGGTGGCCGCCTGCGTGGTGATGGACCCCCGGCGCCCCATGATGCCCTATATTGATGACTCAAAAAAGCTCTCGGAGCCAAGGCGGGAGCAGGTTTATGAGCGCATCATGCAGGAGGCTGTTTTTGTGGGAATTGGGGAGGCCAGCGCCCAGGAGATCGACCGCTACAACATCCTGGAGGCCACCAGGCTGGCCATGTGCCGGGCGGCAAAGGACGCGCCCGTTCAGCTTTTTTACATCGATGCCCTCAGGGAGGTGGGCCTGATGGGCGAGGAGCGCCCGATGATCAAAGGGGACGCCCTGTGCTATGCGATTGCCGCCGCCTCCATCGTGGCCAAGGTCACCCGGGACCGGGAAATGCGCGTCCTGGAGGAAAACTTCCCCGGCTACGGCTTCGCCCGGCATAAGGGCTATGGCACGGCGGCCCACTATGAGGCTCTTAGGCGGCTGGGGCCCTGCCCTGTCCATAGGCGCAGCTTCCTCAAGGGCTTTTTGGGGCCATGACCCGCTACCGGGAGGGCCTTGAGGGGGAGGAGCTGGCGGCGCGTTTTCTTGAGCGCCAGGGCTTCCGCCTCATCACCCGGCGCTACCGCAGCCGGGCGGGAGAAGTGGATTTGATTGCCCGAAGGGGCAAAATGCTGTATTTTGTTGAGGTCAAGTACCGGCCCCAGGGCCGGCTGGGCACCGGGATCAAGGCCGTTACCCCGGACAAGCGCCGCCGGCTGAAGCTGACCGCGCGGCACTACCTGGCCAATCAGCCAGGCCCCTATCAGGTGGGCTGCCTGGAGATCACCCGCGCGGGCGTATGGTTCTACCCGGATATTCTGCATGACCATTGAAAGGCTTCCCATGAAAAAGAAGATTTTGATCATCGTCCCCATCGTCCTGGCCCTGGTGGCCGGGCTTTGGTTTTTCACCCGGGATTCAGCCCCCAAGGCCATCACGGGGGTGGAGCTGCTGGAAAACCCCGGCTTTGAGGTCTTAAGCGGCGAGGGGCTGCCGGAATACTGGCTGCCGGACGCCTATGTGCGCCTGCAAGGGGTGACGGAGTTCACCATCACGGAAGGCGAAACAGGCAGCGCCATCCAGATCACCAGCCATGAGCCCAACGACGCCCGATTTTACCAGACGGTGGCTGTGGTGCCCAACACCACCTATCGCCTGGCGGGCCGTGTCAAGGCTCAGGCCCTGGGCGGGCTGGGGGCCAATTTATCCATCCAGGATGTCTATGTGTTTTCCGAGTCCCTCTATGACACCCAGGGGGAATGGCAGGAGATTGAGTTTTACGGAAAGACGGGGGCCAATCAGCATGAACTGACCGTGTTTGCCCGCCTGGGGGGCTATTCCGGGGAGGCCAGTGGCACGGCGGCCTTTGATAATCTCTCCCTGATGGCGGTGGCGGAGACGCCGGAGGACGCCCTTGTCAGCCAGTGGGAGGTGTGGGACCGCACGCCCCAGGCAGCGGCGCAGACGGGCAACGGAGCGCCTGCGGCGCCCTGGCTGGTGGCGCTGATGGCCTTGGGGGCCCTTCTGCTCTACTGGTTTGCCAAGATGGCGCAGCGGGATGCCCTTCCCGCGCCTGATAAGAACAGGGCCAGGATGACCTGGAGGCTGGCTGCGCTGCTTTTGGTGGCGGGTCTCAGCCGTTTGGTGATGGCGGGGCTGGTGAGCGGCTTCCCGGTGGACATCGCCTGCTTTACTGGCTGGGCGGATCAGATGGCCCGGGTAGGCCCCGGGAACTTTTATATCAGCGACATTTTCAGCGACTATCCCCCCGGCTATATGCTGGTGCTTTGGCCCCTGGGGCTGATTGGCCGTATGCTGGGCACGGGCGCTACGGTGATGATGGTGAAGCTGCCTGCCATCCTTTGCGATCTGGGGATTATCACGCTGCTTTATCTGGTGGCCCGCCGCCGGGTGGGTGATAAGGCGGCCCTCTGGCTTTCCATGCTGTATGCCTTTAACCCCCTGCCCTATCTGGCGGGCAGCGCCTGGGGCCAGGTGGACAGCGTGCCCTCGCTGCTTTTGGTGATCGCGGTTCTTTTAATCATAGACGGCAGGTGGCGCTACGCCCTGCCGGTGTATGTGCTGTCTGTGCTGATGAAGCCCCAGGCCCTGATGGTGGGGCCTTTGGGGTTGGTGGCCTTTGTGATGCACCTGATCACCTCAAAGGATAAGGCCCGCTTTAAGGACGCGGCCATTGGCGTGGGGCTGTCCCTGGTTTGCGCCGCCCTGATCGCCCTGCCCTTCTTTAACGAGCAGACGGGCTTCAAGTGGCTTTTTGACCTGTATGGCGGCACCATGAGCTATTACGACTACGCCACCGTGAACGCCACCAACCTCTATTTCCTCTTTGGCAAGAACTGGATCAAAATCAGCGAGCTGGCCCCCTTTGGCTTAAGGCTCACAGGGGCCGCCACGGTGATCCTGCCGGCCCTTTTGGCCATCAAACAGACCCGGGAAGGGCGGGACAAGGCCTTGGTTATGGATATGGCCTGCCTCCTGCCGGCGCTGGCGGCGCTTTTCCCCATGAGCCTTAGCGCCATGGGCATTTTGCTGATGGCCTCTGTCTTCCTGCTGGCGGCCTGGCGCTATATTGCGGCCAGGGAGGTTTCCAGCCTGGCCCTGCTGGCAGGGGTGATGCTCACCGGGTTTTCCATCCTGGGCACCATGATGCATGAGCGCTATCTGATGATGGCGGTGGTGCTTTTGATTCTGGCCTATGCCTTAAAGCGGGACCGGCGGCTGTTGTGGCTGATCATCGGGGTGACGGCGCTGTGCTTCCTGAACACCGGCGTGGCGCTGGACCGGGGCATGCGCATCGGCGGGCCCTCCGGCAACCTGATGGCCCCGGAGCTGGGCCTGGTGAGCGATTCCGAGTGGCTGGAAATGGCGCTGTCCGCCTTCAGTATCCCGGTGGCGGCCTACGCGCTGTATCTGGGTCTGGCATTAAGCGCCAAAAACGCGGCGCCCCAGCTGCTCTCTGCCGTCAAGGAATCCCCCGGCCATGAAGGGCTTTCTTCCCCCACGCTGATGAAAAGCGGCAAGCCGCCTGTGCGCTTTGACCGGAAGGACGGCTGGTTCATCCTGGTGGTGACCGCGCTTTACGCCCTCCTTGCCTTTATCAACCTGGGCGCTACCACCGCGCCCCAGAACGCCTGGATATCCGACAGTGAGATCAGCCAGGCCACCCTTGACCTGGGGGAAAGCCGGGACTTTAAGGTGCTCTATTTCGGCGGCGTCCACCAGCGGGTAAGCGATTTTATCATCGAAACCAGCGAGGACGGCGACATTTGGCAGGAGTACCCCGCCTCCATGAAGCAGGGGGACTGCTTTACCTGGATTTATAACCGCTCCTTCCGGGAAACGGAGGAGGGGCAAAAGTTTGACGGCGGCATCATTACCCACAGCGGGCGCTATGTGCGCATCACGGCGCCCACCATTGGCCTTACGCTCATGGAAGTCATTGTGCGCGACGCGGACAGCGGGGAAACCCTTCCGGTCCGCGCGCTTGAGGACACTTCAGCCGCGCTCATTGACGAGCAGGACAGCCTTAAGGGCGAGCCCAGCTGGTTTAACAGCATGTACTTTGACGAGATCTACCACGGCCGCACCGCCTATGAGATGCTAAACGCCATCCGCGGCCAGGAGCCCAGCACGGTTTATGAGACTACGCACCCGCAGCTGGGCAAGCTGCTGATGACCTTCAGCCTGATGGTCTTTGGCATGACGCCCTTTGGCTGGCGCTTTGCGGGCGCCCTGGCGGGGGTTCTGATGCTGCCGGGGATGTATATGCTGGGCCGTCAGCTCACCCGCAGGCGGGGGGGCGGGGCGATTGCCATGCTGCTCATGGCCTTTGATTTCATGCACTTCACCCAGACGCGCATCGCCACCATCGACAGCTTTGCCACCCTGTTTATCATCTACGCCTACTTCTTTATGTTCCGCTATGTGCAGCTGGACGTGTTCGCCCTGCCCTTTAAGAAAACCCTGCGGCCCCTGGCTTTAAGCGGGCTGATGATGGGGCTGGCCATCGCCAGCAAGTGGACGGGGGCCTACGCGGGGATAGGCCTGGGGGTGCTGTTCTTCTGGGCCCAGGCCCGCTGGGCGCGCCAGGGCCTGGCCCTTGAGAAAATGAGCAAGGCGGAGCGGGAGAAAAGCGGCTGGGATGCCGGGGCGGTTGAAGAGGCCCTGGGCTTCCGCAAGAGGCTGCTTAATACCTGTTTGTGGTGCCTGCTGTTTTTCATCGCGGTGCCCCTTGTCATTTACATCGCTTCTTTCATCCCCATGTTTATCAGAACGCCCGGGGGGTTCAGCCTTAAAAAGGTGATAGACAACAACCTCAGCATGTACGACTATCACAGCGTACCGGGCCGGGGCGCGGATCACTTCTTCCATACGCCCTGGTATGAGTGGCCCCTTTCCGTCCGGCCCATGTGGTACTATGCCGGCGGCGTTGTAAACGGCACCGCCAGCACCATCATGGCCTTTGGCAACCCCCTTATCTGGTGGAGCGGTCTGATCGCCATGCTGGGCTTGATCGCAGTGGTGCTCATGGGCCTGATGGGGCGCTTCACAGGCGCCCGCCGCCCGGTCTTTGACCGGGAGGATATGCGCCCGGGGTTGCTGATCATCTCCTTCCTGGCCCAATACCTCCCCTGGGTGACGGTGCCCCGGGGTACCTATATCTACCACTACTTCCCCGCCGTGCCTTTTATCATTCTGGCCCTGGTGCTGTGGCAGGATGTTTATGCCAGCCGGAATCCCAGGCGGGCCCGCTGGGTGGCCATCGGTTTTGTCGCGCTTTCGGCGGTGTTCTTTGCGGCCTTTTTCCCGTATCTCTCAGGCGTCAGGGTGTCAACAAGCTGGCTTGACGCCCTGAAGTGGTTCCCGGGACAGCTTTACTACTGATGAAGGGATGAAAGGCATGTTAGCGCGCACCCGGTGTTTTGCCTTAAACGGGGTTCAGGGCGAGGCGGTCAGCGTGGAGGCCTATGTGGCCAGCGCCAGCGAGTACCGCTTCAGCCTGGTGGGCCTGCCTGATGCGGCGGTGAAGGAAAGCCGGGACCGGGTGGCCGCGGCGCTCAAAAACAGCGGCTTTATCATGCCCCTGGGGCACACCACCGTGAACCTCTCCCCGGCGGATCTGCGCAAGGAAGGAGCGGCCTTTGATCTGGCCATCGCCCTTGCCGTTATCCTGGCCAGCCGTCAGCTGGTCACCCCCGGGGTGGAGGATATCCTGCTGATTGGTGAGCTGGGCCTGGACGGCCGCCTGGTGGCGGTTCAGGGGGCGCTGGCCATGGTGATGGCGGCCCATGCATCGGGCATCCGCCAGGTGATCCTGCCCCCCGGCAACGCCCGGGAGGTGGAGGCGGTCAGCGGCATGGCGGTCTATCCGGCAGGGTCCTTAAGGGCCGCGGCCCAGCATCTCTCCGGGCAGATGCCCATCCTGGCGCAGGCTCAAAAAAGCTATGCGGACTGCCTCTCCCAAAGCCAGTGCGAGGTGGACCTCTCCCAGGTGCGGGGGCAGACCCTGGGGCGCCGGGCGCTGGAAATCGCGGCGGCGGGGGGCCATAATCTGCTGATGATCGGGGTTCCCGGCTCCGGGAAAACCCTGTTGGCCCGCTGCCTGCCCGGCATTCTGCCGGAGATGAGCCAGGAGGAAGCCTTTGAGACCACCCGCATCCATTCCGTTGCGGGGCTTTTAAAGCCGGGCAGCGGCATCATGACCCAGCGGCCCTTCCGCACGCCCCATCACTCCGCCTCCATGCCGGCCCTCATCGGCGGGGGCGCCAACGCCAGGCCGGGGGAGGTGTCCCTCAGCCACAATGGCTGCCTGTTTTTGGATGAGATGCCGGAATACTCCCGCCAGGTGCTGGAGGCGCTGCGCCAGCCGCTGGAGGACGGGGTCACCACCATCTCCCGGGTGAAGGCCCACACCCAGTACCCTTCCCGGTTTATGCTGGTGGCCAGCATGAACCCCTGCCCCTGCGGTTTTTTCGGCAGCCAGGTCAGGCCCTGCCGCTGCGGCAGCCACCAGATCAGGAAGTATTTAAACCGGGTCTCAGGCCCTTTGCTGGACCGGATTGACCTGCAGGTGGAGATAGACGCGCTGCCGGTTTCGGACATCGCCAGGGACACGCCCCAGGAGGAAAGCGATAAGGTGCGGGCGCGCGTGCGCAAAGCCCGGGAGATTCAGCGGGCGCGCTTTAAGGGCAGCGCCGTTTCCACCAATGCGGGCATCGGGGGCAAAACGCCTGAAAAACAGGCCCTCCTTAGGCCGGAAGCCGGGCAGTTGCTTCAAAAGGCGGTGGAGCGCTACGCCCTTTCCATGCGGGCCTATGTGCGCCTTATCCGGGTGGCCCGCACCATTGCGGATCTGGCCGGGGAGGAGCAGGTGGCCCTTCCTGCGATGGCGGAGGCGATCCAGTTTCGGATGGCGGACGCCAAGTACTGGGGAGGCGGGGATGGCTGAGGAGAGGCATCGGCTGTGCCGGGCCTGGCTTGCCTCCAGCCAAAGCCTGGGCTATAAGGCCCGGGGCCGGCTGTATGAGGCCTATGGCGATGCCCAGACGGCGTTTGACCGCTTTTCGCCTGATATGCTGGCCTTAATCGGGGACAAGGCCTATCAGGAGCTGAAAAAGATGCGGGAGCTGGGCCTAAATAAACTGGCGCTGGCCCTTGAGCGCATCAATACCCGCCTTGCTCTCCCCGGGGAGGAGACCTTCCCCAGGGTTTTAAGCGACATCATCGATCCGCCGGATCTGCTTTTCTATAGAGGAACCCTCACCCGGGATCTGGGCCCTGCCATCGCGCTGGTGGGCTCCCGGCGGGAAACCCGCTATGGCCGGGAGCAGGCCCGGAAGATCGCCCGGGGCTTGGCTGAGGCCGGGGTCACCGTGGTCTCAGGTCTCGCCCGGGGCATTGATACGGCGGCCCATGAAGGGGCGCTTGAGGGCCAGGGGCGCACCGTGGCGGTGCTGGGCAGCGGCATCAACACCATCTATCCCCCGGAAAACCAGGGCCTGGCGGAGCGCATCATCGCCTCCGGCGGCGCTGTCATCAGCGAGTTCGCGCCGGGGGCCATGCCCATGGCCTATCACTTTCCCTTCAGGAACCGCCTGGTGTCCGGCCTGTGCCAGGGGGTGATGCTGGTTGAGGCCCGGGAGAAAAGCGGCACCCTCATCACCGTGGGCCATGCCCTGGCCCAGGGCCGGGAGGTTTTCGCCCTGCCGGGCCAGGTGGACATGCCGGGCAGCCGGGTGCCCCATCAGCTGCTTAGAGAAGGGGCGCGGCTGGTCACCTCCTGCCAGGATATCCTGGAGGATATGGGCTGGAACGCTCCTTTTAGGCAGGCCCAGCAGCTCGATTTCATCCCGCCCGATTTGACAAACGAACAGCGCCGGATATATGATGCGCTCTGTGATGAGCCCCTGGGCTTTGAGGCGCTGGCGGAAAAAGCATCCCTGGCCACGCCGGAGTTAAGCGCGCAGATTACCCTGATGGAGCTGTCCGGGCTCATCCAGGCGCTGCCCGGGCGTGTGTTCCGGCGGGCGCAGTAAGATTACTGGAGGCACTTTTGCAGAAAAAGCCAAAACTCGTTATCGTTGAATCCCCGGCCAAGGCCAAGAGCGTGGCCAAGCTTTTGGGCCGCGGCTACAAAGTGGCCGCTTCCCAGGGGCATGTGCGGGATTTGCCCAAGTCCCAGTTCGGCATCGACCCTGAGAACAACTTCGCCATGAAGTACATCACCATCAGGGGCCGTGGGGATATCCTGGCGGATTTGCGCAAGCAGGTGAAGGGCGCAAGCCAGGTGCTGCTGGCCACGGACCCGGACCGGGAGGGGGAGGCCATCTCCTGGCATCTGGCCCAGGCCCTGGGGCTTGACGAAAAAGCGCCCATCCGCATTGAATTTAACGAAATCACCAAGCCCGCGGTGCAGGCGGCGGTGAAAAATCCCCGGGTGATCGACATGGACCGGGTGGACGCCCAGCAGGCCCGCCGGGCCCTGGACCGGACGGTGGGGTATAAGATCAGCCCGCTTTTGTGGTCCAAGGTGAAAAAGGGCCTCTCTGCAGGCCGGGTGCAAAGCGTCGCGGTGCGCATGGTGGCGGACCGGGAGCAGGAGATAGACGCCTTCATCCCCGAGGAATACTGGGAGGTGGCAGCCAGCTTTGAAACCGGGGGCAAGAAATTAAAAGAGCCCCTGCGGGCGCGGCTTGCCACCATCGGCGGCAAAAAGGCCGCTATCAGCGACAAAAAAGGCGCGGACAAGGCGGTGGCGCTGATTGAGGGGACGGACTTTACCATCACCTCGGTGAAGAAAAAGCAGCGCAAAAAATCACCCCAGCCGCCCTTTACCACCTCCACCCTTCAGCAGGACGCCAGCCGGAAGCTGAACTTCACCTCCTCCCGCACCATGCAGGTGGTGCAGGGCCTTTATGAAGGCGTGGATCTGGGGCCGGAGGGCACTCAGGGCCTGGTCACCTATATCAGAACGGATGCCGTGCGGGTGAGCGAGCAGGCCCTTACCGCCGTGCGCGAGCAGATCAAGGCGGACTGGGGGGAGGACTACCTGCCCAAGACAGCTAAAACCTATCAAAGCGGCCGCCGTGCCCAGGATGCCCATGAGGCCATCCGGCCAACGGACATGGCCCGCAGCCCGGAGAAGATCAAAAGCTTTTTAAGCCGGGATCAGCTGCAGCTGTATCGCCTGATCTATAACCGCTTCATGGCAAGCCAGATGCGGGAGGCGCTGTTTGACACTGTCACAGCAGAAATCGGCGGCAAGGGCGTCAGCCTGCGCTATTACGGCGAGCACAAGGTGTTTGCCGGCTTCACCGCACTGTATGAGGAGGGAAGCGACAACGGCGAGACGGAGAAAACCGGGGTGCTGCCGGTGTTTGAGGAAAAAGCGCCGGTGAAAATCCTGGATGTGGAGGCGGCACAGCGCTTCACCCAGCCGCCCCCCCGGTATACCGAGGCCTCCCTAATCCAGCAGCTGGAGGAGAAGGGCATTGGCCGACCCTCCACCTACGCGCCCACCATCGGCACCATTGTGGGCCGGGGCTATGTCAGCCGGGAGAAAAAACGGCTCTATCCCACGGAGCTTGGCAAGATGATCAACGATATCATGATGCAGTATTTTGAGCCCATCATGGACCTGGACTTCACCGCGGAGATGGAGAACCGTCTGGACGCGGTGGAGGACGGCCAGCAGCCCTGGACCCAGGTGCTGGCGGGCTTTTATCCGGACTTTATCAAAATGGTGGAAAACGCGGAGGAGACCCTGGAAAAAATCGAGATCCCCGACGAGGTGTCCGATATCCCCTGCGATAAGTGCGGGGCGATGATGGTGTATAAAATGGGGCGCTACGGGCGCTTCCTGGCCTGTCCCCGGTTTCCGGAGTGCCGCAACACCATGCCCATCATCACCTATATCGCGGCGCCCTGCCCCACCTGCGGCGCCCGCCTTCAGGAGAAAACCACCCGCAAGGGCCGTAAGTTCTATGGCTGCGAGCGCTACCCGGAGTGCGACTTCACCTCCTGGGAGATGGTGGATGAAAAGCCCTGCCCCCGCTGCGGCAGCCACATGACCATCAAGCGCCGCAAGTCCGGCGACACCCGGCTGTGCGCCAATGCCAGCTGCCGCTATCATGAGCCGGTTGAGGACAGCGGTGAAGATTAAGGACCCCGTCACGGTGCTGGGGGCGGGCCTGGCGGGCAGCGAAGCCGCCTGGCAGCTGGCCTCCCGGGGTATTCCCGTGCGCCTGGTGGACATGAAGCCGTATCAGATGACGCCGGCGCATGAGGCGGAGGGCTTTGCGGAACTGGTGTGCAGCAACTCGCTCAAAAGCGACCGGCTGCAAAACGCCTCCGGCCTTTTAAAAGAAGAGATGCGCAGGCTGGGCTCTCTGATCATCCAGGCGGCAGACCAAAGCCGGGTGCCGGCGGGCGGCGCTTTGGCGGTGGACCGGGCGGCTTTTTCAGGCTTTATCACAGAGCGGTTAAAGGCCCATCCTCTGGTGGAGGTTCAGTCCTGTCTGGCGGACAGCCTGCCGGAAGCGCCCGCCATCATCGCCACCGGCCCCTTAACCGCCGGAGGACTTGATGAGGAGATTGCGGCGCTGGCCGGCACCCTGCATTTTTTTGACGCGGCGGCCCCCATCGTCACCCGGGACAGCATCGACATGGGCATCGCCTTTCGTCAGTCCCGCTACGGGCGGGGGGATGATTATATCAACTGCCCCTTAAGCCAGACGGAGTACCACGCCTTTATCGACGCCCTGCTGTCTGCCAAGGCCGCCCCTGTGCACGGCTTTGAGGAAGGGCTGCTGTTTGAGGGCTGCATGCCCATTGAATCCATGGCCCGGCGCGGGCGCATGGCCCCTGCCTTTGGGCCCATGAAGCCGGTGGGGCTTGTGGACCCCCGCACGGGCAAGATGCCCTTTGCTGTGCTGCAGCTGCGCCAGGATGACGCGGCGGGCAGCCTTTATAACCTGGTGGGTTTTCAGACCCGGCTTAAGTTTCCGGAGCAGAAACGGGTTTTCAGCCTGATTCCGGGGCTTAAGGAGGCGGAGTTCGCCCGCTTTGGCGTGATGCACCGCAACACCTTTTTACAAAGCCCGGGGTTTCTGGACAGCTGCTTTGCTGTTAAGGAAAAGGAGCTTCTCTATTTTGCCGGGCAGATGACCGGGGTGGAGGGCTACGTGGAAAGCGCGGCCTCAGGGCTTACGGCGGGGCTTTCCCTTTTCGCCCGGCTTGAGGGGCTGGATGAGGTGAAACTGCCTGAAAACACCGCCATCGCGGCGCTGGGGCGCTATATTTCCACGCCTAACCGGGATTTCCAGCCCATGAACATGAATTTTGGCATCCTAAGCCCCCTGCCCCAGCGAATCAAAGGCAAGGAGAAGCGCTATCTGGCGCTGTCTGAAAGGGCGCTTCATGAATTGACGGCGTATATCGCCCGGCGGCCGGAGCTTTTTGTCCGGCAGCAAAGGAGAAACCATGGCATTTAAAGGCACCACCATCTGTGCCGTAAAACGGGATGGCCGGGTGGCCATCGCGGGGGACGGGCAGGTGACGATGGGGGAGAACACCATCTTCAAAAGCAGCGCCAAAAAGGTGCGCCGCATCTATAACGACCAGGTGGTCATCGGCTTTGCGGGCTCGGTGGCGGACGCCTTCACCTTAAGCGACCGCTTTGAGGAAAAACTTCAGCAAACCGGGGGCAACCTGGAGCGCGCCGCGGTGAACCTGGCCCAGGAGTGGCGGGGGGATAAGGCGCTAAGGCAGCTGCAGGCCATGATGATCGCGGCCAACCAGACCCAGATGCTCATGATCTCCGGCACCGGCGAGGTGATCGACCCGGATGACGGCGTCTGCGCCATCGGCTCCGGCGGGAACTATGCCCTGGCCGCGGCCCGGGCCCTGGTGCAAAACACCCAGCTGCCCGCCCGGGAGATCGCGGAGAAGGCGCTGAGGATCGCCGCCTCCATCTGCGTTTTTACCAACGACCAGATCACTGTGGAGGACGTATGAAAAGCGCCGCTTTGACCCCGCGGGAAATCGTCCGGGAGCTGGACCGCTATATCATCGGCCAGACGGAGGCCAAGCGCCAGGTGGCCATCGCGCTTCGCAACCGTTACCGCCGCGCCCAGGTGGAGGAGCCCCTGCGGGAGGAGATATTCCCCAAGAATATCCTGATGATCGGCCCCACGGGCGTGGGCAAAACCGAGATCGCCCGCCGGCTTGCCAAGCTGGTCAACGCCCCCTTTGTGAAGGTGGAGGCCACCAAGTTCACCGAGGTGGGCTATGTGGGCCGGGATGTGGAGAGCATCAT
>ENA-UOUL01001619-UOUL01001619.1-bioreactor-metagenome-genome-assembly--contig:-NODE-1619-length-30281-cov-7.859456_pt1 | contig 30281 bp, 21 predicted proteins | sample MGYA00249838_ERZ747220 | MGnify/ENA primary metagenome ERZ747220 (study PRJEB28778, sample SAMN05720191) | bioreactor metagenome | isolation source: Anaerobic biogas reactor | place: USA:Washington... | reverse complement strand
GATCAGCTCTCCTCTGACCCCGCCACCCCCTCAACTAGCCCGTTGCAGAACCACTCGATTTATGCAACAGTTGGGTACAATTTCACGGCCGAGGAGATCATCGCCTTCGCTCGGGAACGGGAAGAACGGGGCGAGCCGTTCGCGTTGTGGGCAGGCCACGGCAACGATCCCTTTTACATGCGGCTGAGCACGATCGAGGGAATCCTGAAGGCGGCTCCCACCACGTGCAGGGCCCTGGTCTTTCCGGAAATGGAGCGAACCGACGAGGCCATGGAGTACGCCGTGCGGACGCACATCCTGCCGATTGCCGAACTCTGCCGCAAACACGGCACGGCCAAGATCGTGCTCCGCAACAAGAACATCTTCTGGAACGGGAGTTGTTACCTGGACCTCTGGCGCGAAATCCTTCTCGAAGGCGACTATCGCGACGTCTTCATCCCGAGCATGGAGGAGACCAACGACAGGACCCAGGCGCTCAGCCTGTCGGGACGGATGGGGCTGTGGCTGTGCGGCCACTTCGACCGGATCTCCGGGCGGGCCGTCACCGACAATGCCAACTTCTCCCGCTTCTGGGAATGGGGCGCCCAGCAGAACCTCAGCCATCTGATGCGCTCGATGGTGCTGAGATCCTCGTTGGGGGCCGACATGCTGCTGGTCAACATCTATCAGGGCGACCCTCGGAGCCTGGCGCCTTTGTACCAGATGCTCGACAAGGGCGTCATCGCCGTCCCCGAGCGCGAAGACCTTCTATCAGTGGCCGACCTCTGCCTGGGGATGAAGAATCCCTCGCCGAACTTCCTCGAGCACGGCAAAAACGGGCACCACATCGACGGATACCGGGCGGAATCGACCAAGATGGTTTTCGATCGGATGGACTGCTATTGGGGCGGTGCCCCGATCGATCCTTCCGACTTCAGCAATTACGCCATGGGAAGCCGGTCGCGAATGCTCAACTTCCTGCCGACCAACCCCTACGGCCTGATCGCCATGGTTTCGGCGAACACGGAACTGGCCGCCTCCCCCTTCTTCCGATCGATGCTCGTCACCGACGGCGAGGTCTTCTACGACGAGCAAGGACAGGCTGTCTCGGCGGCCGACTACAAGCCAAGGGCGCTGGCAGCCCTCGAGGCGTCGGCGGCGAAACTGCCCGTGCGCGTCTATGGCGAAGTCGCCTGGACGGTCGTTCGGCTCGATCCGAGTCACGTCCGGGTGACGCTAATCGATTCGGGCTACCTATCGCCGGCCGATCGCGAGGCGACGATCGTTCTGCAGCACCTGGATGGGACAGGTTGCCGCGACATCTTGAGCGGCGAAACGTTACCGCTGGCGGCGAACGCGGTTTCGCTGACGGTTCCGGCCGGCGTGCTGCGGGTGGTGGATATTGCGCAGCGATAATCGCGGCAGAACCAGGTGGGGTGCGTTTCGATGCGCCTTCAGGTTGTCATAGTGCAGTTGATAGGTCCAGTGCGGGTAGTCGCGGTGCTGGTGGGCCAGACATTCGGTCAGGGCCGGTTTGAAAGACACCTTCCCGCAGTCTTTCCGCACGGCCTTTCGCATACCGCCCACCGGATCGTCCCCCTCACGGCGAGCAAGGCAGAGCCAACGTTCAATCGTCTTGGCCGAGAGGGCCCCACAACCGCTCGAACCGTCACCGACAGCCCATTACGACCTGCACTTCGCCGGACAGGGACCGTTCGGCAACGTAGAATTACTGACCCCTTTTACCTCGGGACAACAACGATTCAGCGGGTGAGGTGCCGCCTCGTGAAAGCATCGTACCAACGGTACATTCGTTTCCTCCTGCCCTTTCTTGTGCTTGCACTCTTTCTGGGGGCAGTCTCGCTGCTGCACCGAGAGCTGGCGGGCTATCAACCCAAGGAAGTACCGATAAGCCACGTCGGTCTTCGCTCGCAGCATGACCGCATACTCTCCACGGCCACCTGGAAATCCGATGATCGCTCCAAGCGTTGGCGTCCGTCCGCCTCTCCAATTACTCACTCTGTCCAACAAAACACCTAGACGCTCTCACGAATTATTCCGTTGCCGACGCATGCCAGCAACGCATGCACAACGCGAAGCTTTTTAAGTAGTCTCCGGCGTGCGGCTCCGAGGAAGATCTCCTTGGGTATCGAATGATGATCGGTGCCTTCGGCAGCCTGCTCGTGGTCTTCGGGGGCTATAGACTTGCTCGGATTGGCGGCAAGAAACAGCGATTCTGGAAACGTCAGATAGTCGTCGCTGCTTCGATCATGCCTGTTCTCCTTGTTCTGTGGGTTGCGATCGTAGTTCTCGGAAACGCCGCAGTCGCGCGGCGTCGGGCAGCCGACACCGCCGCCAACAACCTGGCAACCGCCAAAGCAATCGCGATGGTGGAAGAGGTGCGCCGGCAGACCGGAACGACTCCCGACGAAGACACGTTGCCGGCGCTATTGCGCGAGCCTCTTCCGTCGGTCCAATGGAACGGGCATTCACAACAAATTCGATACACGCGCACCGGGGACACAACCTATGAACTGCGTTACTATGATATGCGAGGATTTCTGGGTGACACCGTCGTTTACGACAGCGTCAAGGGCTGGTATCGTGTACCCTTCTGACGCGATATGTCATAGGCAATAGTCTCATAGCCAGCACCCGCGAACCAATCGAAGAACGCCAAGGAGTCCCCCCTCATGAAACCCGCATTACGGATCGTCGTACTGTCGCTTGCCCTCATGCCATTGGCGTCACTTGCTGACACACCATCCGCTAACGAAACCGCACGAAACGGGACTACGGGTTTTGCCATCCCGACCTTTCACTGTCTGGGGCTCTACTGGTCGCCGCCGGGCGGGGCCGCCGACAAAGAAGTCCTCGTTCGCTACCGGGCGAAGGGCACGCCGGACTGGAAAGAGGGCCTGCCGATGCGCTATCATCCGATTGCCGGAACGGACGAAGACCTGACCGACTATCGCGGCAGCATCGTGCACCTGACGCCGGGGACGAACTACGAGATCAAACTGACCTTGGCCGGCACGTCAACGACGACGGAGTTCACGGCGGACACCTGGAGTGAAGATTTCACCGTCGGTGAAACGCTTCGCATCGAGAATCGCGACGTGCCCCTGGAGATCACCGAGTCCGGCACCGCGGACCGGTACCGCGTCTACGACGGCCGGGGCGCGGTGATCGACGTGAAGCACAAGCACGACAACTGCATCACCATCGACGCCTCCTATGTGATCGTCCGCGGGCTCACGCTCAAGGGTGCCGGGAATGCCGATAGCAAGAGCCGCAAGTCCATCGGGGCCGTCCTGATCGCCGGTGGCCACGACATCGTCATCGAAGACTGCGACATCTCCGATTGGGGGCGGCTCAATCCCGAGACCGGCTTCGGGTTCAACTGCGACTCGGCCGTCTACTCGCGCTGTGAGACGCTCGAACGCCTCGTCATCCAACGCTGCAAGCTCCACCACCCGACCTTCGACGGCAGCAACTGGTACGAGCCCAAGTATCCCACGCACTCGGCCGGGCCGCAGTGCATCAGCCTGTTCGACGCGGGCGGCAACCACGTGATCCGCTACAACGAGTGCTGGTCCGATATGGACCACATGTACAACGACGTCATCGGCGGCGGCAGCAACGGCAGCTATCGCGGCTCGCCGGGCCCCGACTCCGATATCTACGGTAACTACGTGAGCCACTGCTGGGACGACGGCCTGGAGGTCGAGGGGGGCAGCCGCAACGTCCGCGTCTGGGACAACTACATCGGCCAGAGCATGATGATGATCGGCAACGCGGCCGATTCGATCGGGCCGCTCTACATCTGGCGCAACGTCTGCGCTCGCAGCCAGTGGCGGCCCGACGACCGCGGCGGGTACTTCCTGAAAATGGGCTACGCGGGCAGCGAAGACTGGATGACCGGCCACATGTACATCTTCCACAACACGATCTTTCGGTCCGACGAATGGCTGCCGACGGGCGCCCTCGGCGGCAACCGCATCGTCAAGCACACCGTTTCCCGCAACAACATCCTCCACGTCCGCTCGCCCGACAACCTGGTCGTCAGCAACAACGAGCGGAACGTCGACAACGATTACGACTACGACCTGTTCAACGGGCGGGTCCCCGAAGGCGTCGAATCGCACGGCGTACGCGGCGAGCCGACCTACGCAGAAGGCGCCGGTCTGGATCGGGCAACCATGACCGGCCAATTCCAGTTGGCGCCCGACAGCCCCGGCGCAGGTGCCGGCCAGAAGATCCCCAACTTCAGCGACGGCTACACCGGGGACGCCCCGGATATGGGCGCCCACCAACGGGGAATGCCGCCGATGCAATTCGGGGTGCGACTCCCATAACCTCACGAACGACTCAGGAATAGTCTCCGCGTTTGGATGTGGCGGCGGGAGCCAGTAGATGGAACAGAAGTAAACAAGGGCAACAGAGTGGGAGACCTCCGTTGCCTCCCTTAACTCCTGTTCAATCCATCCTCACCACATGTTCCCCATGCCATCCGAGGCGTCTCGTATCGACTGTCAGAAAGCGGGAAGTAGTTCCTCAGCCATTCCTTACCCCCCTTCCTCGCCCCTTTCCTTTGACATGGCAACTCGGGCGTCCCTATATTGAGCCTGTCAAACCTCCGTCGCGGCTCCGGGAATAACCCGAGACCGGCAGGTCCAGCTCACACGGGAGACTCTTGCCATGAAACACAAACGACTCTCCACGGTCGCGCTCCGCCTGGCATGCCTTGCTGCCTGCCTTGTCGCCATCGAACTCGCCGTCCTGTCTTCGACGCTGCCGGCAGCGGAAGCAGTGAAGGTCCCCGACGGGCCCAACATCGTCGTGATCCTCGCCGACGATCTGGGCTACGGCGACGTGCAGTGCTACAACCCCGACCGCGGCAAGATCCCCACGCCAAACATCGACCGTCTCGCCTCCGAGGGCATGCGGTTCACCGACGGCCACTCGAGCTCCGGCGTCTGCTCGCCCTCGCGCTATGCAGTATTGACCGGCCGCTACCACTGGCGCACACGTCTGCAGACGGGCATCGTCGGTGTGTTCGGCGACCCGCTCATCGCGCCGGACCGGTTGACGATCGCCGGCCTGGCCAAACAGCACGGCTACCACACCGCCTGCATCGGCAAATGGCACCTGGGCCGCGACTGGGGAGTTCCGCCCGGCAAGCAGGCGTTGTTCCATGTCGCCAATAAGCAGGCCGAGGCCACCGACGAGCACCGAGATGTTTGGCGGGAAGTGTTCTCCAAACCCATTGCCGGCGGGCCGACCACCCGTGGCTTCGATGAGTACTTCGGCACCGACGTACCCAATTGGCCGCCCTACTGCTTCATCGAAAACGATCGCACGGTCGGCATCCCGACCGAACTCCTGCCCGCCGAACTGTTCAAGAACCACATGGCCAGCCTGCAAGGCCCTGCGTTGAAGGATTGGAAACTGGAGAAGATCCTGCCCACACTCGGAGATCGAGCCTGCCGGTTCATTGCCAGCCAATCGCGGGCGAAGCAGCCCTTTCTCCTCTACATGCCGCTGACTTCGCCGCACACGCCCCTGGCCGTCAACGACGAGTGGAAGGGAAAGAGCGGCCTCGGCATGGCCTATCCCGATTTCGTCATGGAAACCGACTCGGTCGTGGGCCGCGTGCTCGACGCGATCAAGCAGAACGGCATCGCCGGCAACACCTTGATCTTCTTTACCAGCGACAACGGCTGCGCGCCCTACATCGGCGCCAAGGACATGGAGGCCCAGGGCCACTTTCCCAGCGGCCCCTTGCGCGGCTATAAAGGCGACGTCTGGGAAGGCGGCCATCGCGTGCCCTACGTCGTGAGCTGGCCGGGCGTCGTCCGACCGGGTAGTGTGTGCACGCAATTGGTCCACCAGGCCGACATCATGGCGACCGTCGCCGCCGTTCTTCACACCAAGCTGCCGGACAGCGCCGCGGAAGACAGCTTCAGCCTGCTCCCCTTGCTCGAAGGCGGCAACGAACCGATCCGCCAGCATGCCGTCAGTTGCGCAGTCCGCGGCGTGGCCGGCCTCCGCCAGGGGCCCTGGAAACTCATCTTCGAGCACGACCCGGCCGCCAAGACCGACGTGCAGCTCTACAACCTCGACGACGACCTCGGCGAAACGCGCAACCTGGCCGCCGAAAAGCCGGAAAAGGTCGCTGAGATGAAACAGCTCATGGCGAAACTGATCGCCGAAGGACGCAGCACGCCCGGCGCCACACAGAAGAACGACGTGGAAGTCACTATCTGCGATCGGGGAAAACCGGCGCCGGCAAAAAAGAAACCGGCTCGCGCCGGGGCGAAAACCGCGAAGCCCAAGTGAAAAAGGCATATCCTATGAAACACTTATTCATCCTGTTGATGGCGTGGACTACGCTATGCGGCTCCGTTCATGCTGCCGATCGCCAGCCCAACATCATCTTCCTGCTGACCGACGACCAGGGCTGGGGTGACGCGGCGGCCTGGGGACATCCCTATTACAAGACGCCCAACCTCGACCGGCTCACGCAAGAGAGCCGCCGATTCGGACAGTTCTACGTGGCCAACCCGGTCTGTTCGCCCAGCCGGACGGCCTTCATGACCGGCTGCTATCCGGCCCGGTTCCGCGTCCACGGGCACTTTGCCACCCACGAGCAGAACGAGGCCCGGGCCATGCCCGACTGGCTCGACCCGCAGGTCATGACGCCCACCCGGAAGTCGTCGAGCGTTTGACCCGGCTGGCACTCGATTGGAAGGCGACTCTCCCGCCCGGCGAGGAGCAGCCTCGCGCGAAGGTCAAAGCCAAAGCGCAAGCGAAGCCTGCTCGCGACCGCTTGTCCATGTTCAAGATCAAAGACACCAATCAGGACGGCAACCTCTCCCTGGAAGAGTATCTGCACAATTTCCCCGACCAGGCCGAAGGCCGCCGCCGGTTTCCCACCTTCGACGCGAACCAGGACGGCACACTGAGCGAGGAGGAGTTCGTCAAGATGGGGAAGCTGTAATCCCGTACGTCAGTCTCTGTCGTTGTTCGCTCCGCGAACAAGCGCCTTTTCGCGGAGCGAAAAACAACTACACGAACAAACGCCTTTTCGCAGAGCGAAAAGCGACTATTTACGGCAACCCGCCGCCGCGAATTCTATGGTTGATTGGAAGGAGGTGCGATATGCAGACGGTATCTCGACGTTCCTTGTTCGCATTGGCCGCCCTGGCCGCCACGGCAGCAACCGCCTGGGCCGCAGATGCGCGCGCCCCCAGGCCCAATATCCTGTTCGTCATGGCCGACGACGTTGGCTGGGGTGATTTCCAGTGCTACAACTCCCAGGGCAAGATCCCGTCTCCCAACATCGACCGGCTGGCTCGCGACGGAATGCGGTTCACCGACGCTCATACGCCCGCCGCTCTCTGTGCCCCCACACGATACACCGTGGCCACGGGCAACTACACCTGGCGCGGCCGAATGGCCGGCGGCACCTGGGGCTGGAACGCCGAACCGCAGTTCCTGCCCGGCCAGAAAACGGTGGGCCATCTGTTGCAGGAGGCCGATTACCGCACCGGCCTGTTCGGCAAGCTCCACTTCGGTGGCCGGTTCGAAACCACGTCCGACGGCCGCGTCGATTTCTCCAAGCCGATGACGGCCGGCCCAATCCAGTGGGGATTCGACAACTCCTATGTCCTCCTCGGCGGGCATCAGGCCCCGCCCTACATGTTCTTCGAAAACAACTGCGTCGACGGCGACCCGGCCGCGGTCACCCAACTCGAAGCCGGCCCGCTCAACGGCGGCGTGGTGCCCACGACCGGGCCGGGCCTCCCCGACTGGGACAGCCGCAAGGTCGGCCAGTCGCTGGTCGAAAAGGTCCTGGCGTTCGTCGATCAAGACAAGAGCCGGCCTTTCTACGTCCACCTCTCGACCGACGGCGCCCACGGCCCCTACACGCCGCCCGAAAACCTGCTGGGCACGCCCGTCAAAGGCGCCTCGAAGATGAGCGCCCATACCGACATGGTGTACGAGGTCGACGTGATCGTCGGCAAGCTCGTCGAAGGCCTGGAGAAACGGGGCCTGCTCAAAGACACCTTGATCGTGGTCACCAGCGACAACGGCGGCATCCCCGCCGACCGCGCCAGCGGCCACGACGCCGTGGGCGGCCTGCGCGGATCCAAATCCTACATCTGGGAAGGCGGCCACCGCGTGCCGTTCGTCGTCTACTGGAAAGGTCATGTCCCAGCCGGCACGGTCCGCAACCAACTCATCGGCACCCACGACATCGTGCCGACCTTCGTCGAACTGGCCGGCGGCAAGTCCGACCCGCAGCAGATGCTCGACAGCGTCAGCTTCGCATCGGTGTTCCTGGGCCGGCGGGGCGACGACCGGCCGGTGCGCGAGACCCTGCTGATTCAGAGCAGCCCCGGCCGCGACGCCTTCACCGAGCGCGATCCGGAGATGCTGCCCGCGAAAAAGGCTGCGAAGAAGCCGACTGGCCAGCAGCGTCAGACCGCCAAGAACCGGGCCTGGAATCAAATCGCCAGGAAGGGTGCGAACTCCGGCAGCGACGGCATGGCCCACGCCCTCCGTGAAGGCCCGTGGAAGCTCGTCTTCGACATCGAGCACGACGCCCCCGTCGCGCTCTACAACCTGGACGACGATCTCACCGAGCAGACCAACCTGATCGCCGACGCCGCCCAGGCCGAACTGCTACAGCGGATGACGGAGTGTTATCGCAAGATTCGGGGATCCAAGAGGAGTACGCCGGGAAGCTGGTGAGCGTCTTGACGCCCGAATGCTCTGTCAAGTTCTGGTTGGGGGTGGCTGGTGGTCGAGCGTCAGCGAGCCCCCAGCCGGTATCCCGAGGCATGAGACGCTCGCGTGCCCCCACGGAACCCAGTGCAGCGGACGCATGTATCGGTTAGAATGCATTGGATATGTAATGGATTTGCCGGCGGGACGCGATCTTCGCGAACCTTCACGTAGGGCAGGCGGACGAAAAAAATCTACCAGTTAGACGCACAAATGGGGCTGGACGGTCGATGAGAGTGCGAAACCTCACGCAGATGCGAGCATCGCCAGTGGTGGTTCATTGTTTCGCACTCTCATCGACCGTTCAGCCTCATTTTGCCGTACCTGTAGGTGACCTATATCCGCAACTGTAGGATAGGAAGAAGGCGTGGACATGTGGAGCGGCGAGTCCGCTGTCTATGCCAGATGCGATTCTGCTCCACATGTCCACGCCTTCTTCCTATCCTAGGGCGTCTAACTGGTAGATTTCTTTCGTCCGCCTGCCTAGGTACAGCGCTTCGGCAGAATGACGTGCCGCCCGGTCGATAAGGCAGCAACAGCCCATGCAACGCAATCCGAATCCATCTCCGCGTTGCCTCGCCGGTTCGATTCGCGTGATCCTGTGGGTGGTCTCGGCACTCGCCTTTGCCGCCCTGCTCCTGCTCCCAGGGCGGCGTCTCTTCCTTCCGCTGGCGTCGTTGGACAAACCGGAAATCACTCCCGCGCCGCATGACGCGCGGGGTGCAGAAGATACGGATCTGGAAATCCTCTTTCCCTTTGATGGGAGCGTGTTTCCGCCGGAGATCGCGCCGCCGAGATTCAGTTGGAAAGACCTGACCGATCATGTGAACACCTGGGCCGTCCGGATCGAGTTCGATGACGGCAATCCCCCGATGAAGTTCGCCTGTGACGGTCGGGAATGGACGCCGTCGGACGATGTCTGGCACGAGATCCGGAATCGGTCCATGGAAGCGGACGCACGTGTTACGGTCTGCGGATTCGATCGTTGGCATCCGGAGGAGGTCCTCTCGCGCGGCGGCGCGTCGATTCGCACCTCGCGAGACGGGGTCGGCGCGCCGATTTTCTACCGCGAAGTGAATCTGCCGTTTCTCGCGGCGCTCAAAGATCCCGCGTCCCATATCCGCTGGCGCTTCGGGCCAGTCTCAAGCCGCAGCCAGCCGCCGGTTGTCCTGAGGGGACTGCCCGTCTGTGGCAACTGCCATTCGTTTTCTGCCGACGGAACCGTTCTTGGAATGGACGTCGACTACGCCAACGACAAAGGCTCCTACGCAATCTGTCCGGTCAACGAGCAGGTATGCCTGAGTAAGGACAGGATCATCTCGTGGTGCGACTTCCGCCCGGAAGATGAAAAGAAGACATTCGGCTTCCTGTCCCAGGTTTCGCCCGACGGCCGGCATGTGATTGGCACGGTCAAGGATCTGTCGGTCTTTCTGTCGGCCGACGACATCGCATTCAGCCAACTATTCTTTCCCATTCGGGGAATTCTTTGCACCTACGACCGGGCAAAGGAAACGTTCCGATCTCTGCCGGGAGCCGACGACGAACGCTACGTCCAAAGCAATCCAACCTGGAGCCCCGACGGCAAGTACATCGTTTTTGCTCGATGCAAGGCATACGCCGGCAAGGAAACAACGGCCAACAATGCAGCACTGACTCGCGAAGAAAGTGACCGATTCCTTGCGGAAACGGAGACCTTTCGATACGACCTGTATCGAATCCCGTTCAACGACGGTCGGGGAGGTCAGGCCGAGCCGCTGGAAGGGGCGTCGTGCAACGGTCGGAGCAACTACTTCGCCCGCTACTCGCCCGACGGTCGATGGATCGTGTTTTGCCAGGCCAATTCGTTCATGCTTCTCCGCCCCGATAGTGAACTCTATATTGTCCCCGCGGAAGGGGGCGAGGCCCGACGTTTGTGCTGCAATGCGGCCCGGATGAATTCCTGGCACAGTTGGTCGCCCAACGGTCGGTGGCTGGTGTTCTCGTCCAAGGCGTTCAGCCCGTACACGCAACTGTTCCTTGCCCACATGGACGAGGAGGGACATGCAAGTCCACCGGTAGTTCTCTCCCGTTTCACCGCTCCGGACAGGGCGGCCAATATCCCCGAATTCGTCAATGCGCCTCCAGGTGCAATCAAGTGGATTCGTGAGGATTTTCTGGAAGACACGCACTATTTGAGGGCAGGGGAAGAGTTTCGCAAGCAGGGCGACTTTGCCGGGGCCCTCAGGCTCTACGGCCGGGCGTTGGAGCTCAACCCCAACAGCGCCAAGCCCCACGTCAACATAGGAATCTGCTTGCATGCAATGGGGAAGCGGGAAGAGGCCGAGGCATCTCTTCGCCATGCAGTCGAATTGCAGCCCGATCTGGCATTGGCGCACTGCAACTTGGGCATCGTGCTGCAGGATGGAGGCAAAGTGCAAGAGGCGATTGCCGCCTACCGCGAAGCGATTCGACTTGTCCCGGACCTTGCACCTGCCCGGGTGTATTTAGGCACGCTCCTGCTGGAGCAAGGGAAACATGACGAGGCAATACCGGTGTTGACGGAGGCGGTGCAGGTCGCGCCCCACGATCCGTTTGCTCGATTCAATCTGGCGATCGCGTTGTTGGACGCGAAGAAGCCCCGGGAAGCGGCCAATCACCTGGAGGGCGTCATTGAGCGCGCTTCGGGATTTGTGCCTGCCATGGTGAGCCTGGCCATTCTCCGGGCAACGAGCGACGACGCCGAACTCCGCAACGGTGAACAGGCCGTCGAGTTGGCGAGTCGAGCACGGTCACTGATCCAGCAGGAGAATCCGGAAATCCTTCATGCCCTGGCCGCCGGATACGCGGAAGTCGGCCGATTCGAAGACGCCACCGCTACGGCAGAACTTGCCGTTCGTGCTGCCCGCGCGGCTGGAAATCCGAACCTCGCCGACGCGATCGAGCACTCGCTCGGTTTCTATCGGCAGAACAAACCGTTCCGTGACAGTTATCGCTAGCAGCCCATTGAGAAAGCAAGGCGTGCAGCACACTGGTTCCAGAACCGGAGCCGCCTCTGGGGCACGGTCGGCCCCGGACCTGACGGGGGGCGTCGGCTGACACATCTGCCCCTCACTGTCGTTCGCTCCGTTCATTGGGGAGGGTGGTAGGGAGCGTCTTGACGCACCACCAATCTCCAAAACACGCTTGGTGCGTCAAGACGCACCCTACCGGCTCAGTTCTTGCAGACGACCACGGTGAAGTAGCTGCGGACGACGCGATCGAAATACTCGGGCTTCATCTCCATGGGCAGGCTGTTATACGTGCAGTAGTTGCGGATCTGACCCAGGAGATCGCGGGGTTGGCAGCGGCGCATGGGCCGGTTCGTGGGGCGATAGTGCGTGTCGATCAGGTACTCGACCACCTCGGGTTGATACTCGCACTTGTAGCGCTCGGCGTAGAGCCTGAACAACTCGTGGAACTCCTCGGCCGTCGGATCGCCGATCTCGATCTTGTAGGGGATGCGGCGGAGAAAGGCTTCGTCCACCAGGTCGGCCGGCTCCAGGTTCGTCGAGAAGATGATGAGTTGCTCGAAAGGTACCTGGATCTTCTTGCCCGTCGAGAGGGTGAGGAAGTCGTGTCGGCATTCCAGCGGCACGATCCAGCGGTTGAGCAGTTCGGCGGGCTCGATTCGCTGTCGGCCGAAATCGTCGATCAGCAGGCACCCGCAATTGCTCTTCATCTGCAACGGCGCCTCGCTGATGTTGCTGTGCGGATCGTGGCGGATCTCCAGGTTGTCCATGGTCAGTTCGCCGCCCACGACCACGGTGGGCCGGCGGATCTTGACCCAGCGGCGGTCATAGTCGCTGCTGCTGAGCAGTTCCGACTCGCCCCTGCCCGCGGCCTCGTGGTAGGCGGCGTCGTAGACCTTGATCATCTGGCCGTCCTCGACGACCGTGTAGGGCACCCAGATTTCCTGCCCAAAACACATCGTGATGCGAGTTGCCAGGGTCGACTTGCCGTTGCCCGGCGCTCCGTACAGGAACAACCCCGCCCCCGAGTTGACCGCCGGGCCCATGCTCTCGAACAGGGCCGTGTCGACGGATATGTCGCTGAAGGCCTTGGCAAGCTGCTCTCGCTTGGGCGACTCGGCTCGAATCGTCTGGGCCTCGACCGAAACGAGGTAGTCGCTGAGCGGCACGGGGGCCGCTCCGCTGTAAGCACAGGCGGAAAGTGCAGCCCTCGCCCGCTCCTGGCCCTGTTCGGTGAGAATGTAGCTGTAATCGTTCAGCGGCGCTGAGCCCGTGTGGACCAGGAGCTGTCGCGATCGCAGCGAATGATAGAGTTCCTCAAGAATGCCGAAAGGAAGGCAGATGTGTTTGGCGATGCCTCGGCCGCTGGCCGTACCCACAATCGCCAGGTATTTGAGCACCAGGGACTCGACGAGCGAGATCGGCAGGCCCGTATCCTCCAGCTTCGTCGGTGGTGTCGGGATGAAGGTCTCGTCCGATAGGACCTGGGCCAGAAGACTGCCGGGAGCGGGGGCCATAGTGTCGACGGCCATGGAACAAAGCCTCGCGAAGCAAGAGGGAAGGAGACGGGAAGAACCCAGTCACATCTCAACACAACCCTAGCTTGCCCATCGCGCACACTCACACCGCAAGAACTGCTACCACCCAGAAAAGGGAAGAAACGTCTCGCACGACAGGTACGCAGCTCCAACCGTCATCTTAATCATAATCCTAATCTTAATCATAATCCGTCCAGCACAGACATGGCCAGCTCGGTTCGTCCGAACCTTGGATACTGCATGGGTTTTGCTCGCTCCAAATTGCCCTTCGTCGATGAAAGGCCGATCCTCAGAACCTGTGGGGACGTAAGAATTGATTCCAGCAGTCGGCATCGTGGTCTGTCAACCGTTGCATCGGATGCGTTGCCGGACAGGTGAATATTCTCTCCCCACGTGTGAATCTGGCGAAAGAGTGTCGACCATACAACCTCCCGAAGAGTCCAGACCCTGAGACCCGGTCGGCTTCGCCCGTTTTGGGCGGTTGTACGGGTGCCACTTCAATTTTGCGAGTTGGCTATCGGGTTCTGGACGATAAAATGGTTAGGATGCCCGCGACTTGCCCGCTGACGTGATTTGCGCAAGACGCTACTGGACGAAAGCACCCCAATGGATTCTCTGTCAGAATGAGTCGGCGCGTAGTGATCACCGGGGTCGGATGTTCGACCCCTCTGGGATCGAGCATGGCCCAGGTTTGGCAAAACCTAACCGAGGGGCGCTCGGGCATCGGCCCCATCACGCTGTTCGACGCCTCCGACTTCCCTGTGCGGATTGCGGCCGAAGTCAAGGGGCTCGACCAGGCCGATTTTGGCCCGCACGGCGTCGATTGGCTGGAACATCCCCGGCAGACCCGGTTCGCCGTCACGTCGGCGGTCCAGGCCGTGCGCGAGTCGGGCATTGGCGAGGGGGCCGTCGATCCGATGCGGTTTGGCGTCTATCTCGGTTGTGGCGAGATCTTCTGGGATCTCAGCCAGTTCGGTCCGCTGATGGCCCAGGCCCTGCGCAACGGGGAATTCGACCAGCGACAGTTCTTTCGCAACGCCGTCGCGAAGTCGAACGGACGCCGGGAGGAGAACAACGAGCCGAACATGCCGTCCTATTGCCTGGCCGGCCTGTTCGGTGCCCAGGGGCCGAATCTCAACTGTATCGCGGCGTGCGCGTCAAGCACTCAAGCGATCGGCGGCGCCGCCGAGATCATCCGCCGCGGCGAAGCCGATGCCATGCTGGCAGGCGGTGCCCACAGCATGGTCGATCCGATGGCCATGTCGGGACTCCATCTGCTGTCGGTTCTCAGTACCGACAACGAGAAAGGGCCCGCGGCAATGCGGCCGTTCGACGGCGAGCGATCGGGGTTCGTGGTGGGAGAGGGCGGTGCCGTTGTCGTGCTCGAAGAACTGGAGCACGCGCGGGCTCGGGGCGCAGAGATTCTCGGAGAACTGTCGGGCTTTGCGTCGGGGCACGACGCCTATCGCGTGACCGACACCCATCCGCAAGGCCGGGGCTACGTGCATTGCGTCCGCCAGACGTTGAAGCAGGCGGGTCTGAACGTCACCGACGTCGACTACATCAACGCCCACGGCACGAGCACGGTGATGAACGATCGGATCGAGACGCTAGCGCTTAAACAGGCCTTTGGAAGAGACGCCTATCGAATCCCGGTCTCGAGCACGAAAAGCATGATCGGGCATGCCACCACGGCATGCGGCGCCTTGGAGATGATTGTCGCCGTGATGGCGGTTCGCACGGGCGTGATTCCTCCCACGATCAACTACGAGGTTTTCGATCCCCACTGCGACCTGGATTACGTGCCCAACACGGCGCGCGAGATCGAGTGCCGCCACGTGCTGAGCAACAGCCTCGGTTTCGGCGGGCAGAACGCCACGCTGATCGTCTCGCGCTTCGACGAAGCCTCGCCCTCGAAAACGAAGCCGGGCAAACCGGATCGACGCACAGCGGCTTGAGGGTGGTGGCATGCCAGAGTCTTGACGTGCGGGGCACCCCATCTCCCCCGGGGGGTATTCCTTCTTGGCCGTCTTGAAATTCCGTGGTATGCTGGAGTTATGGAAGACAGCTACAAGATCGACGTTACGAGCCTCGACGCAGAGCATCGCCGCGTTTTGGAGGACGTTATCGGCTCACATTTGGGTCGGAATCAGCGTCTGATGATCCGTGTAATCGACGTCGACACGACGCCTCCGACGGCCTCTCAGAATCGCGCACAGTCGATCAGCGATTGGACGAGCGTGTACGAGGGCCTGAGCGATAAGGAAGTCGAGGAGATCGACCGCGAGGTGAAGAAACGCGCCGACCTCACCCGAGATCTGTGTTAGCCTATGGACGAAGCCTTGCTCGACTCTTATCTACAGGACCACAACAATGCACGGAGGCTGAACCGCAGTCGCCCGTCTTCTCAGCGATACCCCATCACACGGCTGAACGGCTTGGCTTCGGAGACTTCCGTCACGACCTGGTGAAACTTGGCGTCGATGTCGTCGGCGTAGTGCACCAGAACGGCCTCCGGAATCATGGGCGGCTTGGGCGAACCCCATTCGGGAAGTCGTTGGTGCGAGATGATGACGTGCTCCAGCCTCAGGAGTCGATCGGCATCGATCTCGATTTCCCGTGCGGCCTCGCGGACGAGGTCGCGCCCCTGGAGGATATGCCCGATAAGCTGTCCGGCAGTCGTGTATTCGGCGCCCGCGGGCCCGGCCTCCAATTCGCGAACCTTGCCGATGTCGTGAAGAATCGCACCGGCGATTACCAGGCCCTTGTCGAGGGGCGGCACAAGTTCGACGTAGTAGTCGGCGTAGCGATCGGCAAGGAAGATCGCATTCCTGGTGACGCTGAGCATGTGCTCCAACAACCCGCCGGTGAAGGCATGATGGTGCCGCTTGGCCGCGAAGGCCTCGAGCAACACACCGCGATGCTCTTCCAGCAGGAAGAGCACCAGGTTGCGCAATCCGCCGTCCTCAATACGACTCTTGGCGATATCGGTCAGTTCGGCAAACATGGTGTCGCCGTCGAAGCGTGAGGACGCACAACACATGGCCGGATCGAAACCGTCTTCCTTGTCCGTTTCAACGGCCTCGCGTATCTTGCGGATGTCGAGCTGCGGCCCGTAATTGCTCTCCCGATAGACGGCCCGGAGCTTATAGAACTTGCCCGGGATCCAGTGGTCGCGGCAGTCGACGGCAAACGGCGAGTTGCCCCAGATGGGAAAGGTCACTTCGCGCCCGGCGTCGCGAAACCCCACCTTAAAATAGGGCTTCCCGTCGCGAGTCGTCAACTGCTCCTTCAAGGTCATCAGCACGAAGAGGTCGGCTTCCTGGTCGGCAACCATCTCGCTCAAGGCGACGACGGGTATGGCGGAAAGGGACATGGCAACTCCAATGCGGGGAGCAAAGCTATTAGTGTAGTGGCATCGATTGTAGCCGCAACCCGTGGCCGACGCCAAGAAGCAAGATGCCTCGGACGGCGGATGAGCCAGCCCGATCCCCCTAGACCGAACTTTCTTGGGGGGCATTGGCCGGAAGTTGTGTGGAGGCCGGGAGTTGGGCCGGATTCTGGCTGGATTCTTTTTCCTTTTGTAGCCACGAATATGCCCCAACAGGGGGGTTGCGCAGTTCCGCTCATGCGAGTAAAACGTGGGTCATGAGCAAGAACAAACGCGCCGTCCATGTAGCCACGATCAAGAAGCATCAGAATGGGAAGACCTACGTCACCCACCTGCTTCGACGCACGTTCCGGGAGGACGGAAAGGTCAAGCACGTTACTGTCGGGAATCTCTCCGATCTGCCCGACGACTTGATCGAAGTCATCCGTCGCCGACTGGCCGGGGCTCCCCTGCCTGCCGAGGACTGCGGCTTTCGGATCGTCCGCAGTTTGCCTCATGGTCACGTGGCGGCCGTACTCGGCACGCTCAAGAAGATCGGGCTCGATCGGTTGATCTCGTCAAAGCCCTGTCGTGACGCGGAACTGGCCGTCGCCATGATTGCTTTGCGGATCCTTTCGCCGGGATCCAAGTTGGCCAACCTGACGAGCCTTCAGCCGGAAACGGCCGAACACAGTCTCGGCGGTGAATTGCAGTTGGAAGATGTCGAGACGGACGAGATGTATGAAGCCATGGACTGGCTTCTGAAGCGACAGTCGCGGATCGAAAACAAGCTCGCCAAGAGGCATCTCGCCGACGGGATGCTCGTGCTTTACGACGTCAGTTCCAGTTACTACACCGGCCGGCAATCCGAACTGATCAAGATGGGTTACAGCCGGGACGGGAAGCCGGGCGAGCCACAGATTGTCTATGGGTTATTATGTGCTGCGGACGGCTGCCCGGTGGCTATCGAGGTGTTTTCCGGAAACACGTCCGATCCCACGACCTTCACGGCCCAGGTCAACAAGATTCGCAATCGCTTCGGTATCCGGCGCGTGGTGCTGGTCGGTGATCGCGGCATGATTACCAGTAAGCGGATCGACGAGGATTTGCGTGAAACCGAAGGATTGGACTGGATCACCGCCTTGCGGAACGACAGCATCAAGAAGTTGGTCGATAATCAGGCGATCCAGCTTTCGTTGTTCGACGAGCGGGACTTGGCCGAGATTACGTCTGCCGACTACCCGGGCGAGCGTTTGGTGGTGTGCCGCAATCCCTTGCTGGCCGCTGAACGGGCCCGCAAGCGAAAGGAGTTGCTCGCGGCGGCTGAGAAGAAGCTGGAGGCCGTGACCAAGGCAGTGTCGCGCAAGCAGCGGCCGCTACGAGGCAAGGAGCAGATCGGGCTGCGTGTCGGCCGTGAACTGAAAAGCACCAAGATGCAAAAACACTTCGAGTTGACGATTGAAGACGACTCGTTTACGTATCGCCGACGCGAAGAGAAGATCGCCGAGGAAGCGGCGTTGGATGGACTGTATGTCATCCGCACGAGCGTACCGGCGGAGACGTTGTCGGCGGAGCGAACAGTGGCAAGCTACAAGGACTTGTCCCAGGTAGAATGGGCATTCCGCTCCATGAAGTCGGTGGACCTGAAAGTGCGTCCGATCTTTCACTGGAAGGACGATCGGATTCGGGCTCACGTCTTCCTATGCATGCTCGCATACTATGTCGAGTGGCACATGCGCGGCAAGTTGGCCGAGTTGCTGTTCGACGATCACGAGCGTGAACTGGCTGAGGAAACACGAGAATCGATCGTGGCAAAGGCACCCCGTTCAGAGGCGGCCAGGCGCAAGGAAAGCAAGCGTCGTACCTCAGACGGGCTGCCCGTGCAGAGCTTCCAGTGCCTACTGAAAGATCTGGCGACCCTCTGCAAAAACCGAGTGTGTTGGGAATCGTCACCGGACGCCCAGTTCGACCAATTGACCCTGCCGACCGATCTCCAGCGCCGCGCCTTCGACCTCCTGGGCCTGGCCATCGGAATGTAGCCAGAATCGCGAATTTCAAAATCCGCCGTTTTCGGCGTATTCCCCCCGCCTCAGGCCCAAAATCTTGCCCACGAGAAGAGAAAGTTCGGTTTAATGGCACTTTCTTGGGCAATCGCGTCCCCTCTGCTGGCGCGTTGGCATCTCGGACGATTGGCGATAAGCTCTTCCGGAGGTGCTTCGCCGGAAAGACATGTGAGGGTTCGACTTGGAGGTAAATGCCGTCTGACGGCGGAGAGTGTCGCTTCGTCTGACAAGAGTCGGCAGCCTTTCGCAGCAAGTGTACCCGATAGTTTGATTATCGGTGGACTATCGATTCTCTCCCATATCCCTTGACCCCCGGAGCCTCCAATAGCAGCGTGGCTGGGCGGGAAAAGCACAGTAGCGAAAGCCCGTCAACGAGTCTTGCCGCGACAGGCAATTCCTGTTCTGAGGTTAGAGTTACCACCAGGGGTTTGCAGGGGCGTGGTTTGCTGTAAAGCTCATTCGCATGACCGGTTGCCACGACACTGAGCAGCAACTGGGGGATGATCAGCAGCGGCAGAGCGGCGACCGCCGCCTCTTCGGTCCTCACCACGGTGGAGACCAGGAAGCCGAAGGCCAGCCCACCTTGATAGCAGAGGGACAGCACGACGAAGAAGATTGGCATTCTCAGATCTGCGTAATGCATTTCGGGCAGAATTGCCTTACAGCCAAGGCGGAGCACTATTAACAGCAATAGAATTTGAACCATTCCGGCGACGGTAAACACGCACCACTTGGCACCCAGATAGGCCTCGGGATGGAGACCGGCCAATCGCTCGCGCACGTATTGAGTCCGTTCACGAACCAGATCACGGGCACCGTTGTTCATACCCAGCCAGATGGTGATCACGGCGGAAAAGAAGGCCAAGGGGGCGATGCCTCCTGGAGCGAACTGCGTCAGGCAAACCAGGAGACCCAGCACCAGTGGCTGGGCCACCATTGTTGCCAAGAGGCCGCGATCGCGAATTACGAGCAACAGGGCCCGCCAGGCGACAAACAGCATCTGCTGCCAGGAGTTGCCCGGGATCGCCGCGTGGAGAATCCCGTTCCACGACCATAAGCTGTCGTCATCACGGCGCGAGTCCTGCGGCCGATCGGGTATTCGTGACGCCGAGCCCCCGGAGGAGTCGGTGGACGAGGTAAACGACAAACTCTCGCCTACCTGCCCTTGGAATGCCTCGAAGCCGCCGTTTGCCAAACGGCCAAAAACATCGGCATAGGTTTTGGCGTTGAAGTGCGGTAACAGACCTTCAGGCGAGCCACTGTAGGCGAGGCAACCAGACCCGGTAAGCGTTGAGCCATCCCCCTTCCGTTCCACTCACCACATGCATCCAACCATTGCTACGGACAACTCGCGAAGGTATAAAGCACGTTCCACAATCGCGACTGAACCTGTCCACCCATCACGAGGATCGTTCCCATGAAACTCACCTTCGTCACACTCGCCGCGTGCGTCCTGATAGCGTCGCCCCTCTCTGCCGCCGAGCCGCGGGTCGCCTTCCAAGACAATCCGACCGACGGCGAGATGCACATCGTCGTCGATGGCCAAGATGCACTCGTTTACCAATACCGAGAGGGCCAGGACCTCGTCCACTTCTTTCCCGTCCGGTCTCCGTTCGGGCAATCGATGACCGCCCAGAAGGCGGAACCCAACCCGCATCACCGCTCCTTGTGGTTCGTTGACATGGTGAAACTCGACGGAGGCCGGCCCGTCAACTACTACTTGGCACTCTATTCGGGAAGCGAGCGAAGCATCGATTCCAAGCCGCCCTACAAGGATCACGTGCGACATCTCGCGTTCGAAGCAGGCAAGGTCGAGAAAGACCGGGCGGAACTGACGGCACAGTTGATTTGGGAATGCGACGGCGACAGGCCGGTCCTGGACGAACTGCGTTCCATGCGTGTCGTCGCCCTCGGCGAGGGCCAGTGGCTTCTCGATATCACCTTCACATTGACCGCCAGCTACGGCGACCTGGAATTCGTCAGCGACGAGAGGCACTACGGCTGGCCCTATGTTCGTATGAACTCAACGTTCTCTGTGGAAGGCGGCGGAACCATAACGAGTTCCGAGGGAGGCGTGAACCAGGCTGGGACCGACGGCAGGAACGCCCGATGGATTGACTATGTGAATACGGTCGACGGAAAGACCTCCGGCCTGGCGATCTTCGCGCATCCCGGCACGGGGCCCGAATCTCCCAAATGGCTCACTCGCGACTATGGTTGCTTCGGGCCGCGACGAGCCGACGAGAAGAGCGGGAAACCGTTCACTCTGGCCAAGGGCGAATCGATCTCTCAGCGAGTTGGGATACTCGTGCACCGCGGCGACACGAAGGCCGGCAAGGTGGCCGATCGATATGCGGCCTTCGTTGCCGACGACCTGTAGTGGAACACTCGATAGAGTGCCGCTTCAACTCCAATTGGATCTGCCTTTCCCATGAACTCGTAAGATACCGACGAGGCAACGCGATCTCGTAAATGTGCACGGCCAGCGGTCGAAACGCGTCGCGGAACGTGTTCCCCTCAGGGCGAATCGTGCGGTTCTCGGCGGCGACGCTGATGGATCTAGGCTGGGACGGCAGGGTGAATGAGACTTCGCCTTCCCCGTCGCCGTCGTTGGCGGCGACGATCCAGAGCTTGCCGTCATGGGAGCGTGCCGTCCAGCGAAGCCACCGCGGCGCCGGTTGGCCCGCGGCCGCACCGCCCGCTGCGAGCGAGGGCGTGGGCTCGACGGAAAGCAGGACGGGGGCCATGCCGTCGATCTCCGCCGCGACCTGCTTCAGGGCCTCCCACTGCTGGTCGAACGGGACATCCGGATTACGATGCAGGTTGAACCACGAGAAGAACACCAGCCCAGTCGCCCCTTCGCAGATGCACTGCCACGCCATGCTTCGCTCTTCGTCGTACGTTGGCGTGCGGCAGTGATGCTTCTTCGGATCGACAACGGCGGGATAAATGGCCCAGTTATGAGCCTGGGGCACCTGCCACACGGGGCGCGAGCGGCCCACTTGCCGGAAGGTCTCGGCCGTCCAGTCGGCCACCATCGAGGCCGGCTTGCGGCCGATCGGATAGGGATCGGTGCCGATCACGTCGAAGGTATGCAGGTAGTCGGCGATTTCCTTATACTGGTAGAGCACGGCCCAGGTCGGATGATTCGGGTCTTCTTCGACGACCCAGCGCTGATGGGCCTCCAATTGCGGCAGAAAGGACTGCGGTAGTTCGTCGTTGAGGTACCACGCCAGCAGAGCCGGGTGGCTTCGCATTTCGCGCACGCGCCGGCGGACCATCGCCTCTTCATCGGCCTGGCTGCGGATCGACTTGGGACAGTAGTGCGAGCCAAAGTACCAGCCCTTCATCGAGTAAATGACTTTCAAGCCGCACTTCTCCGCCATGTCCATCTGCTGGCGGTCCGGCGACATGTAAGGCATGAGGCAGTTGAACTTGCTCTGGGCATAGGTCTTAAGCTCCTGCTCGTTCACCGACAGGAAATACATGCCCAGCGGAAAGAACGGCTTGCCGTCGACAAGGAGTCGCCGGTGCTCGTCGATCGTGCATCGCTGCCGGACATCGTCTGGAACCCGTTGCAGACGTTCATGTACCGTTTGCAGTTCCTTGCCGTCCCTCGTTGTCAGCCGGACTTCCAGATCGTAGACTCCCGTCGGCAGCGGTCCCAGGGGGACCGCCATTTCAATCTCGCCGTTCGACATCCCCGACTGTGCAGTTGTTTCTTGTCGAATCGTGCCCGACACGTCGCGCAACCGAAGGCTTAGCCGCACGTCGGACGGCTGGAGGTGATGGTCGCGCAAGCGGAGCTGCACGCCCACGCGAGCCTCGCCGGGCGTCCGCGACGTGAACCAGCCGCGGTACACCGGCGCCTTCAACATGACGCCCATCGGCGGATCGACGACGCGTTCCAGCTCGACATCGTCGAACCACGCGGTTCCGGTCATGTGCCGGCGCACGTAACAACTCAGCGTCACTGAAGCCGCGTCCTCGGGAACCCGGCAAGTCGATTCGATGTGCGTCCAGTCGCGGCTTTCCTTGATTCCCGACGGATAGCTGCCGCCGAGATGCTCCCCCGTTGCGCTCTTCCATTCCAGGCAGATCGTCGCCCCGGACTCGGGGCCCTGAAGGTCCTTGGTCTTTGCCCATACGCCGAAGCGGACCTTCCATCCCGGCTTCACGGCGATCTCTTGTGAGAAAAGCGAGTAACGGTCGGGATCGCTATTGACGAACCGCAGCGATGACTTGCCACTTCGGGACACCTCTGTGTCGATTTCGTACACCAGCGAATCGCCCTGCCAGCCATCCTTGGCAGCATTGCCAGACTGCTCGAACGACGGGTCGGCCACGAATTCCGATCCCCACGCTCCGACCGCCACCAAAGCCCAATGGCTGACAACCACCAACCAACTCCCACTTTGTAGTCGCATCACAGTTACCCCTCCAAAGCATAATCAAGTGTTCGCGGGGCCACGCCTGTTCTTCGTGGCCACCGGTACCCCCCGGAAGAAACGGGGTTGCGATTCACGGGGTCCGTAACTCTTGTGACGGCCTCTGGTTCTGCCGTCACGGGGAACATGGAGATCCTGAACTTCGTGCAACCGTATGGGATGAGCGTGATACGCTCGGAAGGCTGATCCTTGGCGAACGCCCCTTGCGGAAGCGTTGGGCTTTTCAGGTCAGGACGCCAGTCGATTGGGATCGCGTTGACCGTCACTTCCAGAGGCGCTGCCAGCGGCCAGTCCCAACGGGCGGGCCTGGCGCTGCGCACTACCTTCGCGGCGGGATTCTGCGCGTCGAGGGCAAACTTCCACCGGGCCGCCGGGTGCGGCGTGTTGGCGTCTTTCGTGTCGGGGAATCCGCCGTTTGCCGCGTAAAGGGCTTTCCAGGTCTCCGGATCGTCCCGGTCCAACCACCACAGGAACAGGATGCCGCTATCGTTCATGTTGTCGCCAACGGCGTGCAGGCGTCGCCTGGCTTGCTCCAGGAGGTCATGGTCCTTGAGCGCGAATCCCAGTTCAACTAACCCGTCGAACCAATAGGCACCGCCTTCAAGCGACCACGAGCCTTTTTGCCAGGCCAGATTCTCTCCCGTCGGCGTGCATTCGGGCGTCCAGGCGAGCCTGAACTCCTTGTGAACGTCGTCCATGCAGGCGGTATAGCCGTCCTTGACACTCAAGGCCCAATCCCGCAGCCACCCCCGCGGCTCGACGGCGCCGGGCGGCAGAGCCAACAAGGCGGGGCGTGCCGCCGTTTGGAAGTGTGGCGAGTAATTCGCCGATGTTCCCGGGGGAGTACTCTCGCCTGCCAGCGTAGCGACCGTTGGGGAGCCAGGACCACACAAGGCAGTCAGAACCGCTATCGTACACGTCAATCTCATCGTATCGCACTCCATTCCCATGTCCTGAGCGGTCTTTACCCCGGAATGCACCGCAATGCGCTTCAGGGAACGTTCCTCAGGTGGACGTCGGCTGCGGCTTTGCTCACGACAAAACAACCCAAACGACATGCTGCGAGACCTCGCCAGTCACGCGGGACTTCGCCGCGTAGCAGCAGTCGAAGAATCTCATTCTTGCTCGACTCCTTGGATGCACGTGGAATTCACCTTTGCGGCAAGCACTTCGATATTCGCACGCACAGCAATCCGCGGGGGAATCAGGATTCTCGTGGAGGGCAGTGGATGCTGGCAAAGCAACTCGTGGAGTTGCTGAACTGCCAGGTCGCCTTGTTCCGCCATACGCTGGTCGAGGGAGAAATGGACCAGATCTTCCTCCATGGCTGCCCGGATTTCCGGAAACAGCCCCGTGGCCAGCAGGCAGCTTCCCCATTTCTTCGGGTCGAGGGCATGGAGACTTGTCGACACTCGCTGATCGGCGAGGCACTCCACACCCTCCCTAACTCCTGCCTCAAACTGTCCGAAGAACGACGGGAGATGGTCCGGGTGCAAGTAGGCCAGCCGAACCGGATTCCTCGCCAGCACCTGGGCCGAGCGGTTGGGACGATAGCCTAATCGCTCGGCCTCGGCAAGAACCCGCTGCCGCGTCTTCTCGCTTACCTTCGGCTTGCCGTTAATCGCCTTGTTGACCGTACACACCGACACGCCCAAACGCCGGGCCAGGTCGGTGATGGTGATCTTCGCCATTTGTATTGCAGCCTCTGCCATCTGGTTCCCAAGCTGGAGCTTGGGAACGAGTAATAGGACAGTAGTCTCCTTGTAGATGCTCAGTTCCGCTTCTCCAGCCGTCCCTGTGGTTCCGTTACTTTTTGCGGGCGTTCGGTGACCGGGAACATCGAAACGCGGAACTTCGTGCAGCCATACGGAATGAGCGTGATGCGCTGCGAAGGCTTGTCTTTGGCAAACGGAACGCCCGGCAGCGCCGGGTCCTTCCAGTCGGGCGTCCAGTCGATCGGCATCGCATTGACCGTCAGCGCAAGCGGCGCGGCTAGCGGCCAGTCCCAACGCTCAGGCATGGGACGGCGCTCGACCGCGACCCGCGGATTCTGGACGTCGAACGCGAACTTCCAACGGGCCGCCGGGTCGGGCGTGTTCGCGTCTTTCGTGTCGCGAATCGGCAACGCGAACAGAAGCGGACCGTACGAGACCGACGCGTACGGCCGACCGGGCTCGGGATTGGCCTCCGGTGGGAAGAGTTTGGTCGCGTGATGTGAGTGGGTCGGCGCCGTGCCTTTCGCCCGATCGAAGCCCGTGGCGACGACCGGCGTTATCGGGAAACGAAGGCTTACCGTGTCGCCCGATTTCCACGTCCGGCTGATGCGGACGAAGTTTTGAGAATCCTTTTCGGCGAGCAACGGCTCGCCGTTGACGCGCAGCGAAGCTTCTTCACACCAGCCGGGAATGCGGAGCGAAAGCGGAAAAGACGTTTCCTTCTCGGGCGCCACCGTCATCTTGATTGTGTCGGTGAAAGGATAGTCCGTTTCGCAGTCGATCGCGACCGGCACGCGCTCGCCCACCAGTGCCCGAACCCTACAAGGGCCATAGCAGGTCGCCGCCAGTCCGTTGTCGTAGGTGGCCGTCCACATGTGTGTCACGTACCACGGCAGAGTGCGGTTCAGCGCGGCCGTGCAGCACAAAGGGGAATGATACAGCTCGTAGTTCCCGCCCTCCGCACGCGGCCCATGATCGAAAACCGGGGAATTCGGGACCATCCGGTTCGGACTCTGAAAATAGACGTGGTTCTTGAAATCGCGAGTCACGGTAGCGGGACCGGCGTTGAAGAGCGCGCGTTCCATGCGGTCGCCCATGGCGCCGTCGCCGGTGACGAGAAGCAGCATCGCCTTGCTCCAGACGTAGCCGGCGACGTCGCAGGTTTCGGTACCGCGAAACGCGCCGGTCGGCCCGTACCACTCGTCGGCGACCGGCACACCGGAAGGTTGCATGGCGACCCGTTCCAGGAGTGCGTGCCAGGCAAGCGTCGCGTCGAGGAGTTCCCGGTTGCCGGTCCAAAGATAACCCAGGACCCACGGGGTGGTGCTTTCGAGGAAATGAACGACGTGATCGTTGTCTTCCGTGCCCGGCTGGGCGTTGGGCAGCCTGCGGTAGCGGTTCCAGAAGTCGCCGCCGCGGCCCATGGCTTTCTCGTCCAGTGCGAACAGGGCGGTCAGCTTCTGGGCGAGGGCCTGGTTGCCCGTCCATGTATAGGCGTCGAATGCGGCCCACAGGTTGGACGGAGTCGACTTCTGTATCCAGTCGCCTTCTCCGCTATAGGCCGTTTCGAGCGCGCGGAGCACGGCCGGGTCTTGCGAACCGGCATAGTAGCCCGACATGCCGCGACTCAACAGGCCGGTGGCCCAAATCGACCACGAGCCACTCCCCTCCGTCACCGCTTTCACGTCTTCGGGCGAGTTCTTGTCGAGCCACCAGAGGAAGAGGATGCCGTTGGGGTTCGTGTGGGTGACGACGACGTCAAACCGGCGTTTCGCTTGTTCGATCAGCGTTTCGTCGTGAAGGGCGTAGCCGAGCCGGCCGAGGCCGTCGAACCAGTAGCCCCCGCCTTCATAGGGCCAGGCGCCCTTCGGCCAGGCGAGCCGCTCCCCAGTCATCCTGTAATCGGCAGCCCACGCCTGCCGGAACGCCTCGTGGACCTCGTCCATGTGCCCGGTGTATCCATCCCTGGCGGCGAGGCACCAGTCCCGGAGCCAGCCTTCCGGCTCGACGGCGCCCGGCGGCAGGGCCAGAAACGCCGGACGCGTCGGCGGTTCAAAAGGCCGAGCGTAAATTGCCTTGGCCGCGATCGGCGCCTCGTCGGCGACAACCGGCGGTTGAGCGTGCAACCCGATGCACGCGAAAAGGGCAGCCACCAACACAACTACTCCAGGTCGCTTCATGAACTTCCCCCTTTCCAAAACGCTTCGACACAATGAATGGCCGCAAAGGAGTCACGGTAGCTCGAGAGTCGGTTCAGAACGCTCATTGTCAGGCAGCACGATTCCCGCCAGTCACGGTTTCTTTCCCCGGAACACGGCGTTGACTTGCCGTAGACGCTCGGGGTACTCGTGCCAGACCGGGTCTTCCGGTCCGGAATTCGTCCGTGCCACGGCGCCCCACAATCCATGCTGGCGGTAGGCGCGGGCCGCGTGTTCGACGACTTCCCAGTAGGCGTCGGAACGCTCCTCCCAACGGAGACGGTGATCCGCGCAGTAGCTGACGCCTTCGCCCAGTATCAGCGGGATGCCGGGGAGAATCTCGTCACGCAGTTTCACCGCCTGCTCCACCGCGTCGGTGGCCTTCTGCTTGTACTCGTCGATGTGCTTCTCCAGATCTTCCTGAAGCAGACGCTCCAGTTCCGGCATGGCGTTCGGATCGAGATTCCGATACAGCCAGATGCGGCGATACCAGCCGTTTGCGATAGGAGGACGCCCCTTGCGGCAGTCGAGGATCGCTTGAAACGGCACGAGATCCCGTCGCAGAAAACGGCGGATCGGAGCGTAGACCTCGGGATCGGTCAAGTCCGTATCGCCACCCAGCAGATTCTGCTCGAAGACCTTGTAGACACTCCACAAGTAGTAGCTGTGGAACGTCCAGACCTGCGCGTTGCGCGGAATGAGCTCGGTATTGATCGATGCCGTGCTGGTGTCCAGCGAGAACCGAACGCCCGGATGCCGCGTCTCCAGGAAACTTAGGGCCTCTTCGTGCAGGCTCCGGAACTTGGGGAACACATCGGCGGCCTTCTTGTTCGCTCCGTAGCCGCCGAGGAAATCCATGCCGTTCACCTCGTTGAAGATCTCGGCAGTGATGACGGTGTCGGCCAGGCCTCTTTGTTTCAGCTCTTCGAGGATCCGGTCCAGCCCGCGAGCGAAAACCATGAAGCGTTCCTCCGGCGGCAGTCCCAGCAGTTCGGCCGTCACGCTTTTGTCGGTAAACCAGAACGTGTGCAGGTAGTACCAGCTCGAGAGGATCACCTTGACGTTGTGGCGTTTGGCGACCGTGCAGAGTTCGATCAGTCGCTTGAGGAGATCGACGCGGCCGCCGGTCATGTGCTCCATCTGACGAGTGAAATGGCCGTGGCCTGGGAGGGCGGCGTGGAATTCCAGTTCCCCGCGTGGCCGGCCCTCGGCGTCATGCGTGATTCCCGCACCACCTTCGATCCGGATGCAGTTGAAGCCGCGATCGACCAGTTCCGCCATGCGCAGTTCGAGGTCGTTGAAGAAACCGTTGGTTCCGGTGTCCCACAGCGCCCAGATCCAAAAAGAAATGGCCAAGCGTTCCTCTTTGGTCGTGGCTGTCGCCGACAAGGCGCTACCAACCAGCGTGGTGTTGAAGACCGCACCAAGCCCGAGTTTCAAGGCATCCCGGCGAGAAAGGCCGAAGGTCCGTTGTCTTGCACGATTCATGTCGATTCCTCCGTGGCTCATGGGCGGGACTCTGTGAGCCGCACATCTCTGGCGGTCGGGAGCCTGGGCGTGGACGTGTGGGCTGCTGGAGGGATGAACGTTCCTCCCGCCAGTCTACGCGGAGTCGTTCACCAGTCAAGAGACGCGAGACAAAGAAAACCCGATTGTGGCGGGGCCCAGTCGTCGAACTCTACGTTGACGTTCTCATGGACGATGTTCCGGATAACAGTCTTCGCGTGACCTCCAATGTCGAGAGCTCGGCCGGAAGCTCGACGGCCAGAAGCCAAGCGATGCTCGGAAGCAGCGATTTGTTCATAGTAGGAATCTCACTCGGATGGTGAAACCGATGGCCGTCCCGGCGTGGTCGGCACCGTCTTCTGCTACAAGACGCGCGGTGGATACCGGTGGATGGCCCATGAGTTTCACTCCCTCGCGGATGATCCCCTGACCGCTGTCTGGCGAGGACGGGAACAGTGGGCGTCCAAAGACGCCGGCCTCCAGTGGAAGCCTGTCCCCGACGCCCAGATTCCGGATGATACGCCGGTCAAGCGTATGCGGCAAATCCGCTCTCTCGCGCGACGGTTCAAGGCCCACAGCATTGACCGCGAAGGAGGACGCTGGGAGCTTCGATTGATTGCTACGCCGGTCTGCCGCTATCAGCCCAATCGGCCGGAAGAGACGCTCGACGGGGCCCTGTTCGCAATATGCCAAGGTACGGATCCGGAGATCTTCCTTGCCATTGAAGCCCGGCGGACGGCGAACACGCGCGACTCCAGAGGTGTGAGTTGAAGCCCGCCGTATAGCGGATCGAAAACTCGTATTGCCGAAGGTTCCATTCAGATTCTCTCACTACAGCGGTTGTACTGCATTGGTCATCGTCAACACCAGCCAGCGTGTCGTGGTCCTTGTCGCAATAGCAGTTCGAGCCAATGTTGGACATCAAGTCTATTTGCAGATTCAGCCTCTCCGCGGCGGCCCCGCTGCGGGCGTCATCGCCCGAGAGTCTGCTCTCGAGATTTCGTAGTTGTGCTCAATGGTGACGATGGCGTCGTCGACACGCTCTTGTCAAGTCGGCGTTGGAACTCGCAGTTGATGAGCCTGACATGTTTGCAGCCATTGAGGTTTTGGGTTTTGGGGGAAGTTCGACTTTACTAAGCTTACTCGATTTGCGGTTGTCCTGAAATCAGGCAATGCCCCTACGTTACGGCAGTCCCGTCCTATCCGATCTGTATGTAACAGCTATGCAGATTTTGGCTTCGTGCGTCGGCGTGAAACTTGCCGACGCGACTTGGCTGCACAGGAGGGCGTAACCTGTGTCGCCAGAGCCGGTTCCGTTCGTGCGTAAGGACGACAACACCTTATTGAGAAACGCTTGAGCGGCATTTGCCTTGAGCGGCTTTTCTAATCTGCGTCGGTCACATCGTCCGAAGTGTCGAACCGTCCCTTTGTAGCGTGCGGAGGTGTTCACGACCAAGCTCGCTAGAGATATTTGCCATTCTGCTTCGGTCACATCGACCTGAACAACGACGGGACCGGTGACCGCGGCTTGGGCTGGGACAAGAAGCGTCCCACCACAACAAGCTGCCAATCGCCGTACTCGGGGTGCGCTTCCGAGTAAAGAGAGCGGCCTTCGACTGCGAACCGGCAAGCCTTGCCGATTGCGTAACTTGGTTCCTTCGACTGGAAGGCCAGCACCGTCGAA
>ENA-UOUL01001616-UOUL01001616.1-bioreactor-metagenome-genome-assembly--contig:-NODE-1616-length-30319-cov-4.781165_pt1 | contig 30319 bp, 32 predicted proteins | sample MGYA00249838_ERZ747220 | MGnify/ENA primary metagenome ERZ747220 (study PRJEB28778, sample SAMN05720191) | bioreactor metagenome | isolation source: Anaerobic biogas reactor | place: USA:Washington... | reverse complement strand
CCCCCCACGCACCATCATACCCCGCCCCTCCACCGCTCGCAAGCGCCCCGCGCCATCCCGAGAGAGAGCCAGGGAGCACACGAAAGAGGAATATGGTTTCTCCCCTGCGTTCTCCGTGCTCTCTGTGCCCTCAGTGTCGCAAATACCCTTGCGCCAAAGGCTGCTTTATGTTAGGCTTAGGGGGAGTGGTTATGGCATCGCGCTTTCATGGCGCTCTTGGAATGATCGCGCGGAGGTTTGTACTATGTATCGCAAGGTGTTCGTGAGTCTCGCCCTCGCCCTGCTGCTGGTCGTGGGAGCGGCCGGCGTGGCGTTGGGCCAGGATACCCCCGAGACGGCGCAGATGCTCGTGGGGGACACGCCGGTGAGCGGCAGCATCACCGGCAGCAACGCCGGCGCCTTTAACTACTACCTCATCGACTACCCCGGCGATGATATCGTCGTGCGGATCGTGGCAAGCTTTGCGCCGGGCGATCCGGCCACGCTGGCGGGCGTCGGGTTCAACGTCTATGGGCCCGCCGGCTTTGATGTCGGCGAGAGCACCCCCACCGGCGATGAGGATGGCCGCGAGGACCTCTCGCACGCCGAGTCAGATGCTACCCGCTGGTTGGTGCAGGTGTACAACTATATCGACGGCGTGACGGTGTCGTACACCATCGCCGCCGAGGGGTTGCCCGCGCCGGCGGCCACTCCCACGCCGCAGCCGACGCCCGAGGGCACCCCGACCCCGGCGCCGGTTACGCCTCCGGGCGCGACGCCCGCTTCTCCGGGCGCGACGCCCGCTTCTCCGGGCGCGACGCCCGCACCCGGGACGCCCACCCCTGAGGCGCCCGCCGAGGAGGGGGTCATGACGCTGGAGGCCTCGGCCTCGGGCACGCTGATGGGGAGCGCGGGCGGCGCGTTCGACCGCTACACCCTCTCCTATCCGGGCGATAACAGCGAGGTCGAACTGACGATGACCTACGCCCCCGACAACTCTGTCATCAGCCCGGGCGTGGGGTTCACCATCTATGGCCCCGAGGGCCAAGAGTTCGTGGCGCAGCCCACCGGCGACTCCAGTGAGCGCCGCGTGACGCTGGCCTCCGAGGTGGCCGGCACCTACCTGGTGCAGGTGCACAACTATATCGAGGGGTTGACCATCGGCTACACCATCACGCGGTAAAGACGCGCGGCGGGGCGCGCCCAAAACGCGTCCCGCCGCACACGCGTATGTAGGGGCGACCGGCCGGTCGCCCCTACGTTGCGCAGGCGGGTGTCGTGAGGCCGCCTCGGTGGGCGACCCGCCGGTCGCCCCTACGTTGCGCAGGCGGGCGCGGTGACCGCCGGTGCGCCGGTTGTGATAGGTCCGCCTGCGCGGGCGACCCGCCGGTCGCCCCTACGTTTTTGGCCGAGAGGGTGCTCTCTGCGCAACGACCAGAGGGTTCTCTCTGTCCACCGCCCATTGGGCCGGGTTGTTGGCGATATATTCACGAATGCGCCACAGCTCGTCCTCGTCGCGGATGATGCGGTCGTAGTAGTTGCGCTGCCACACAGGGTTTCCGGGCGTTCCTCGCCAGGCGTTGATGCGCTTTGTGGTGGCAGCCTTGAACCCGGCGATGAGCGCACCGAGCGATCGCTTCGCCGGCCCTGGCTGTAGGGGCGACCGGCCGGTCGCCCCTACGTCGCGCAGGCAGGCATCGCGATCGGCCTTGCGCTCCGGTTGTGAGGGGGCCGCTTCCGCGGGCGACCGGCCGGTCGCCCCTACGTCGCGTAGGCAGGGATGGTAATTGGCCGCGTGCGCCGTTGCGGTAGCGGGTGGGCTGGGCTGGTCCGCCGGTTGTGAGGGGGCCGCTTCCGCGGGCGACCGGCCGGTCGCCCCTACGCCTTGGATGATGACGATGCCGTGGAGGTGGTTGGGCATCACCACCATCGCGTCCAGCGCGATCTCGCTGCGGATGGTTGCTGAGCGCAGCCACTCCTCTTGGACGATCTCGCCAGCCTTACTCGGCTGCATCGACGCACCTGCGATGTCACCGAACAGGCATTCGCGGCTCAGAGTGCAGAGGGTCACAAAGTATATCCCGGCCCCGGAGTAGTCATATCCTCGCAAGCGCGTCGAGCGTCGGTGGTGTCGGGCTGGGTCGAAAGGCATGGCGATCCTCCTGAACAAGCGGGATTGCGCGACGGCCACTGGCGGGCAATATGCCTCAGGTTCTGCGGCACCGCAATCGCCCCCCGTTTGGCCCGCGTCTCGTGGGTGGCTATAATCGACGCGTCGCACAGCGGCGCGTCGCTGTGAGGCGCGTCGATTGCGTGTGAGGGTGAACGATGCCGGGGATGCAGGAATTGGGACGGCTGTTGCTGGTGCTGGGCGGGGTGCTGCTCGTCATCGGGCTGTTGCTGACCCTGGGGGGCCGCCTGCCGTTCCTGGGCCGGCTGCCGGGCGACATCCGCATACAGCGCGATAACGTCACGTGCTTTTTCCCGCTGGCCACGTCGCTGCTGCTGAGCATCCTCCTCACCATCCTGCTGAACGTCATCCTCCGCCTGCGCCGCTAGGCTCGTCGTTGCGGAGGTCCGATGGTACGTGGATTCCGCTGATCGGACGCTGATTGACGCGGATCAATCAGGATCGGCGCGGCGCGGTGGTGTCGCCGGATGGATGGGGTACGCGCGCGTGGGGGGCGCGGTAGAGAATCGGCGGAAATCCGCGTTCCATTCCTTCCCACGCCTGCAGGTCGCAAGGGGGCCTGGACAATGCTGTTTCCCTTCTTTACACGGTTCCTGTTGCGCCTGCCGGTGGCGCTGGCCTACGTCGGCGCCGTCGCCGCCAGCGGCTATCTGTTGCACCGTCGCCGCGACTGGCCGAGCCTGCTCGCCCTGGCGGGGTTCGCCCTGCTGTTGACCATCAACGTGCTCTTTAGCCTCAACCCCTTCTTCCAGTACTGGATGGAGCGCCGCGGCGGCGCCAGCGCCGATGTGGCCATGGTCCTCGGCGCCGCCATGCTGGCCGAGAGCACCGTGGCCGCGCTGGCCATCGGCTGCCTCGCCCTGGCGTTGTGGCTGGCGCTCGCCAAACGCTAGATTCCGGATCGATAGATCATCGTGCTGACCTCCGAGTTCGACTACCACCTGCCCGAAGACCGCATCGCCCAGCAACCGCTGGAGCCCCGCGACGCCTCGCGCCTCCTCGTGGTGCATCGCGCCACGGGCGAGTTCGAGCACCGCACCTTTCGCGACATCGTCGAGTACCTCCGCCCCGGCGACCTGCTGGTGGCCAACGAGACGCGCGTCATCCCGGCGCGGCTGCGGGCGGTCAAGGATCCCAGCGGCGGCCGCGTCGAGGTGCTCCTCCTGGCGCGGCGCGATCCGTTACGCTGGGAGGCGCTGGTGCGGGGACGCCGCGTCCCCGTGGGGCAGCGGCTGCGTTTCCCCGCGCCCGGCGACGCCTCGGGGCCCGCGGCGAGCGTGGCCGCCACCGTGGAGGCGATCACGCCATCCGGCGGACGGCTGCTGCGCTTCGACGCGCCGGTAGACGGCCGGCTGCAGTCCCTGGGCGAGGTGCCCCTGCCGCCGTACATCCACCAGGCGCTGGACGACCCGGAGCGCTACCAGACCGTCTACGCCTGCGCCGAGGGCTCGACGGCGGCGCCCACCGCCGGGCTGCACTTTACGCCCGAACTCATGGCGCGCACCCGGGAGCTGGGGGTCGCGTGGGCCACGGTGCTGCTGCACATCGGGCTGGACACCTTTCGCCCCGTCACCGAGGAGCGCGTGGAGGACCACCAGATCCATACCGAGTACTGCCGCTTGGGCGCCGAGGCCGCCGACGCCGTCAACCGCGCCAGGGCGGAGGGGCGGCGTGTCATCGCCGTGGGCACCACGTCGGTGCGGGTGCTCGAGACGGCCGCGCGGGCGGTGGAGGGGGCTACGGTAGCGCCCGAGGGTACTCGGGTAGCGCCCGAGGGTACTCGGGTGAGGGAGTGGGACGGGCCCACCGACCTGTTCATCACCCCCGGCTACCGCTTTCGCGTCGTCGACGCCCTGGTGACCAACTTTCACCTGCCGCGCTCCTCGCTGCTCATGCTCGTCTCGGCGTTCGCCACGCGCGACCTTATCATGCGCGCCTACGAGGAGGCCATCCGCGAGGGCTATCGCTTCTACAGCCTCGGCGACAGCATGCTCATCCTGTAGAGGGTTGTGCGTTGTGGGTTGTGAGTTTCCGCTTGGTGACAGGTTCCGGGTGACAGGTTACAGGCTTCAGGGCATCCATTCGCTAGAGCCTGCGACCTGTCACCTGGAACCTGTCACCGCGCGGCGACGCGCAACGCACAACCCACAACGCACAATCCGGGTGGTGGGTTTCCCGTAACGCGCCGGTTATGGTAGAATCGGCTGCTGATGTGGCCCATGCTGTCCGGGGCCACCGGTTCGCCCCGTGGCCCGGGGCTGGGTGAGCGGATGGACGCTAACGAGTACATTGCGTTGGAAGGGCGCTACACGGCCCACAACTATGCCCCCCTCGACGTGGTCCTCACGCGTGGTGAGGGGGCCTGGGTCTATGACGTCGCCGGGCGGCGCTACCTGGACATGCTGGCGGCCTACTCGGCCCTCAACCAGGGGCACTGCCACCCCCGTCTGGTGCGAGCCCTCGTGGAGCAGGCGGGGCGCCTGACCCTCACCTCCCGCGCCTTTCGCAACGACCAGCTCCCCCTCCTGGCGCGCGAGCTGTGCGCACTCACCGGCTATGCCATGATGCTGCCCGCCAACACCGGCGTCGAGGCGGTGGAGACGGCCATCAAGGCGGCGCGCAAGTGGGGCTACACCGTCAAGGGGGTGGAGGCCGACCGCGCCGAGATCATTACCGCCGAGGGGAACTTTCACGGGCGCACCATCGCGGCGGTGAGCTGCTCCACGGAGCCCCAGTACCGCGAGGGATTTGGCCCCTTGACCCCCGGCTTTGTCCGCGTGCCGTACGGCGACGCCGAGGCGCTGGAGGCGGCCGTGACGCCCAACACCGTGGCGGCGCTCCTCGAGCCGATCCAGGGTGAGGCGGGCGTCGTCGTGCCCCCCGAGGGGTATCTGCGCCGGGTGCGCGACATCTGCACGCGTCACGGCGTCCTGTTCATCGCGGACGAGATCCAGAGCGGCCTGGGGCGCACCGGCCGCCTCCTCGCCTGCGAGCACGAGGGGGTGCGCCCCGACGTGGTCTGCCTGGGCAAGGCCCTCTCCGGCGGGATGTACCCCGTCTCGGCGGTGCTCTCGTCCGCCGAGGTGCTGGGCGTCTTTCGGCCGGGCGACCACGGCTCCACCTATGGCGGCAATCCCCTGGGCGCCGCCGTGGCCCGCGAGGCGCTGCGCGTCCTCGTGGAGGAGGGCCTCATCGAGCGCGCCGCGGAGCTGGGCAAGCACTTTTTGGCGGGGTTGCGCGCCATCGACAGCCCCCTGGTGGAGGAGGTGCGCGGCCGTGGGCTGTGGGCCGGCATCGTGCTGCGCCCCGAGGCGGGTGGCGCCCGCCGGCTCGTGGAGCGCCTGCTGGAGCTGGGCATCCTGTGCAAGGAGGCCCACGACGACGTGATGCGCCTGGGCCCGCCCCTGGTGATCGCCCGCGACGACCTCGATTGGGCGCTCGAGCGCATCGCCCGGGCGCTGGCGGCGTAGGCGCCATGGCCGACCTCCTGACGGCCTACCCCGACCTGGGAGACGCCATCTCGCGGCTTAGCGGGGGGCGCACCTGGCGCTTTACCGGGGCGTCGGCGCTGCTGCTGGACGCCACGCACCTGTACCTGGAGATCACCAAGCCGCGCCACTGGCGCCGCCTAGCCGACGGCACGTCGATGGCCGGCATCGGCGCCATCGGCGGGTCGTTGGAGGGGGATGAGGGCGTGCTGGCGTGCCTGGGGCGTGAGGTGCACGAAGAGATCGGCGCGCCCGTCGCACTCCTCTCGGCCAACGCGACGCACCTCGTCTACGAGCAGCGCACCATCGAGACGCTGCCACAGCGTAGGGGCGTCCGGCCGGACGCCCCCGTAGAGGAACCCATTCCCGCGCCGGTGTTGTGCACCGTGAGCGGCAACCTCTACCGTCGCGAGGAGCTGCCCGACGCACAGGTGCTGGCCATCGCCACCTTCTGGGCGAAGTTGGCGGGGCCGCCGCGCCTGGGGGACCTCTTTGGCCTGCTGGCGGTGCCCCTGGGCGCCCTCGGGGAGGTGCTGGGCGCGCCGCTCGCGCGCGAGGACGTCCGGCAGGACGCCCCCGTGCGTCATCCAACCGTGGAGGCGGTGCGTTCCATCCCGGGCGTGCGCCTGGAGACCCGCCGCCCCATGGAGGAAGGCACGCTCCTGGAGCCCGTGTGGACGGCGCGGTCGCTGCAAATCCTGGTGCAGGCGGGGCGCCTGCGATTGCCCTCATCTGGCCGAATCTCGCATCTCTGACGCGTCATAGCGCGACATCACACCGTGGGCCGGTGACGCCGGTCCAGCCCGGCAGAGCCGGGTCATATCACGAGGAGTAGGCTGATGGACAAGATCCGGCTGGGGTTCGTGCCCTCGCACCGCTACCCCTTTGACGAGGAGTGGGCTGTCGAGATGCGCCGCCGCAGCGTCGATGCCCTGAGCGCCGTTCCGGGGGTCGAAATCGTCACGCCGAGTGTGGGGCTCATCCATAACGGCCTGGTGCGCGACGACCTGGGCGCCCGCGCCACCATCGACCTGTTCGCCCAGCGCGGGGTGCAGGGCATCATCATCGGCGCCATGACGTTCGGCGACGAGATCTCGGCTGTGGCCATCGCCGAGGCGCTCGACGTGCCGGTGCTCGTCTTTGGCACCAAGGAGGGCCCCTTGACCGCCGACGGCGGCCGCCGGTCCGACGCTTTCTGTGGCACCCTGTCCATCACCTCGGGGCTCTACCGGCGCAAGATTCCCTACCTCTTTGCCGGCATCGTCTGGCCCGAGGAGCCCGCGGTGGCCCACGCGGTGCGCATCTTTGCCCAGGCGTGCGCCGTCGTGGACGCCTTTTACGGGGCGCGCATCGGCATGGTTGGCCTGCGCCCCGAGCGGTTCGAGACCTGCTCCTTCAACGAGTCGGCGCTCATCCAGCGCTTCCGGCAGCGCGTCGTGCGCATCCCCGAGTCAGAGGTGTATGCCGCGGCCAACGCCTGGCCCCAGGCCGACCATCGGCTGATCGCCACGCTGGAAGAGATGCGGCGCGAGGCGGATTGCGGCGCCTGTAGCGAGGCGGCCGTTGCCAAGATGGCGCGGCTGGAACTCGTGCTGCAGCGCTACTTTCAAGAGCGCGACCTGTCAACCATGGCCGTCTCGTGTTGGAACGAGATCCAAGAGCGCTATGGCATCTGCGCCTGCTCCACGCTGGGGCGCCTCACCGGCAAGGGGATGATGGTGGCCTGCGAGGTCGACGTGCTCGGCGCCCTCACGATGCTGACGCAGTACCGGGCGGCATTGGAGACCACCGTGCCCCACTTTGTCGACTGGACCATCCAGCATCAGCAGATGGACGATGTCTTTTTGGCGTGGCACTGCGGCAATGCGCCCGCCGCCCTGGCGGACGGGGCCACGCCGGTGGTGGTGCGCGAGCAGGCGATCATGAGCCAGGTGGTGGGGCCCGACAAGGCGCAGGGCGCCGCCGAATTCCAGCTCCACCCGGGGCCGGTAACCCTCTCGCGCCTCGTCGAGTACGACGGCGCCTTCAAGATGCTCATCACGCGCGGCGAGATCATCCCCTCGGAGGATCGGCTGCGCGGCTCGTGGGCCTGGGTGCGGGTGAACGACCTCTCGCGCCTCTACCGCGTCCTGGCGGAGCAGGGGTTCACGCACCACGCCAGCATGATCCACGGCGACGTGGCCGACGCCTTGGATGCCTTCTGCCGCTTTACGGGGATCGAGGTGGTACGCGTCTAGATGGACGCATGGTACGCTGATCCCGCTGACCGGGCGCTGATTCGCGCTGATGACCGAATACACAGCATCTGCGGAAATCGGCGCTCCATCAGCGAAATCAGCGTACCATCGGACCAACTCAGATGATGCCGTACTGTTTGCCCACCGTCTCAAAGGTGGCGAGCACGCGGTCCAGCTGGGCGTCAGTATGCGTGGCCATGTAGCTGGTGCGCAGCAGCGACTGGTTGGGCGGGACCGCCGGCGGCAGCACGGGGTTCACATAGATGCCGGCCTCGAACAGCGCCCGCCAGAACCCGAGCGTCTTTTGCTCCTCCCCGATGAAAATGGGGACGATGGGGGTCTCGCTGCAGCCCGTGCTATAGCCCATCGACTGGAATCCCTGGCGCATCTTTTCGCCGATCGCCATGACGCGGTCGCAGCGCTCGGGCTCGTCCTTCATCACCTGGAGGGCGGCGGCCACCGCAGCCACGTTGGGCGGCGGCATGCTGGCGCTAAAGATGAGCGACCGGGCATGGTGCTTGATATAGTCGATCACCGGGGCGTCGCCCACCACCACGCCGCCCAGCGAGGCGAACGACTTGCTAAAGGTGCCCATGGTGAGGTCCACCTCGTCGATGAGGCCGAAATGCGCCGCGGTGCCGCGGCCGTGGGCCAACACGCCGAGGGAGTGGGCGTCATCGACCATCAGGCGGGCGCCGTACTGCTTGCACAGGCGCACGATCTCGGGGAGCGGGGCGATATCGCCGCCCATGCTGAACACGCCGTCGATGACCACCAGCGCCGCGCGCCCGTCGCAGCTCTGGAGCGTCTGCTCCAGGTGGGCCATGTCGTTGTGGCGATAGCGCTTCATCTCGCCAAAGGCGAGGCGGCAACCGTCCACGATGCTGGCGTGGTCCTCGCGGTCGGTGATCACCACCTCGTCACGTCCGACGAGGGCCGAGATGGTGCCGAGGTTCACCTGCATGCCGGTGCTGAACACCAGCCCGGCCTCCTTGCCGCAAAAATCGGCCAGGTCCTGCTCGAGTTCGTTGTGCCAGGCGAGGTTGCCGTTGAGAAAGCGCGAGCCGGTGCAGCTCGTGCCGTAGCGCTTGACCGCCTCCACGGCTGCCTCGCGCACCTTGGGGTGGGTGGTGAGCCCCAGGTAGTTGTTCGAGCCGATCATGATCATGCGCTTCCCGTTGATGACGACCTCGGTACCCTCGGTGTCGTCCAGCGGGATAAAGTAGGGATAGTACCCTGAGGCGCGCGCCTCGGCCGCTCTGGTAAAGCTGCGGCACTTTTCGAACAGGTCCATGGTGTTCCTCCGGGGATAAAGGGATGAGTGCGTCCTGCGGCAAGGATAATGGATGATGATGCCGCCCATCGGAGCGGGCGCATTGTAGCTACCCGCCGGGGGGCTGTCCAGCGCCATGGGCGGCAGGGGATGCTCTTCCCACCTCCCCAAGGCCTCCGCGGCGAACCCAGGATACGCGAGATCCGCTGCGAGGTCTTGTGGAGGCGGCAAGACGGGGGCTAGGGCAGCGCGCGGCGCTCATGGTGTATACCGGCAGGGGGTAGTTGGGCGTGCTGGCGGCGTGTCCCTTGGATTCTTGTGGCTGTAGGGCACGTGCAGCGTCGGCAGATTGGTTCCACAGGGTTCCAGCGCGCCGCTCTCGGCCTCTAGGGCAGTTGGTGGTGCCGTTTTGAGCTTATGCAAAGTGGTGGTACAATAGCGAAGGCTAGCGCCCAGCATCCGTAGCTGGCACGTATCTGAGAGGGAGCACGCCATGCGACACCAGATCGACGATTTTCTCAGATCACTGCAAGTGGAGAAAGGCTATTCCAACAACACGATCGTGGCCTATCGCAACGATCTGGAGCAGTTCGCGGATTTCCTATCAGAGCAGGCCGGAGTTTCCTGCTGGGGCGATGTAGACAAGAACTGCCTCGTCGCCTATGTGAACTGCCTCAAGGGCGAGCGCGAGTACGCCTCGGCCACGGTGGCTCGCAAGGTGGCGGCGACCAAGTCGTTCTTCCACCACATGGTGAGCGAGGGCAGGCTGTCCGATGATCCCAGTGCCACGCTCGACTCACCCAAGGTCCGCAAGTACCTCCCGACCTCTATCTCGGAGGCGGACGTCGAAAAGCTCCTCAAGGCTCCCCTGAAGCATGACTCGGTACGGGCCCTACGGGACAGCGGTCTCCTGGAGCTGCTGTACGCCACCGGTATGCGTGTGAGCGAGGTCGTCGACCTCGACATCGACGACATCGACCTGGGCAACTCGGTGGTGCATTGCGCCAGCAAGAACGGGCGCGGCAAGGAGCGCACCATCCCCATCTACCGCCACGCGGTAGAGTGCCTCACCAAGTACCTCGACGAGGGGCGGCCCAAGCTGGTGCGCGACGACGATGAGACGGCCCTCTTTCTCAACCACCGCGGCCGGCGCCTCACGCGCCAGGGACTCTGGCTCATCATCCGCAAGTACGTCGAAGAGGTCGGCATCAAGGCCCCGGTGACGCCCCACACGCTGCGCCATTCCTTCGCCACGCACCTCCTGAACGGCGGGGCGGACGTGCGCGAGGTGCAGGGGCTCCTGGGCCACGCCAACATCTCGACCACCCAGGTGTATACTCAGCTCAGCCAGGAACGGCTGCGCGAGGTATACGACGAGGCTCACCCCAGGGCGCACTAGTTACCGGCGCTCTCACCGCGACCCGTAATGCGAGGCGGCAGCCCTTGCTGAGGGCGTGATCGGCTATCGGGGCCAGAGAAAGGGATCGAGCCGGTGATCGGGCTTGTTACGCGTGAGACAGTCATCGAGGCGGTCGAGTACATCCGCTCCCACACCCGGCACAAGCCGGAGGTCGGAGTCGTGTTGGGCTCGGGGCTATCCGCCCTCGCCGACCGGGTGGCCGACGCGGATGTCATCTCGTATGACGATATCCCGCATTTCGTGCCCTCCACCGTGCCCGGCCACGTCGGGCGCCTCGTGATCGGGGTCCTGGGAGGCGTGAGGGTGCTCCTGATGCAGGGGCGAACCCACTTTTACGAGGGGTATTCCACCGCCCAGGTGTCGCTGCCGGTCCGCGTGATGCAGTACCTCGGGGTCGGCGCCCTGATCGTCACGAACGCCGCCGGCGGTATCCATCCCGAGTTCGCCAGCGGCGACTTGATGGTCATCAACGACCACATCAACCTGGTGGGTATGGCGGGGCAGAACCCCTTGCGCGGCCCAAACGAGGCCGATTTCGGCGTGCGCTTTCCCAGCATGGCGCCGGCCTATGACCCGGCCCTGGTAACGCTGGCCGAGGAGGTGGCGCGCGAGCAGGGCATCACCCTGCGGCGCGGCGTCTATGTCATGGTGGCCGGCCCCAGCTATGAGACCCCCGCCGAGATTCGTTTCCTCCGGACCATCGGCGCCGACGCCGTGGGCATGTCCACCGTGCCAGAGGTGGTGGTGGCGCGTCATGCCGGCATGCGCGTCCTCGGCATCTCGCTCATCAGCAACGTGGCCATCGATGCCCTAGAGAAGGCGCAGGGTATGGCGACCCACGAAGAGGTTCTGGAGGCGGGCCGTCGCGCCGTCCCGGCCCTGATTGCGCTTGTGGAAGGAATCCTGACGCGCCTGTCGCAATCCTGACCAAAGGCATGCCATCGTGCTCAATGTGATAGCACTGCTGCTCAGCCTCATCGAGGAACACACCATCTGGCTCTACGGGGCCTGTCTGCTCGTCATCCTGTTCTTTGTGCGTTCCTACTGGGTGGCGCACCGGCAGAGGCAGAACACCGTCTTTACCATCGAAAAAGAGATCGCCGCCCACCGCGAGGGGCGCGCGATGTCGGGCGTGGGCGCCATGCTGGGTATTGCGGTAGTCATCACCGGTATCAAGTACTATGTGGTGCCGACCCTCGATGTCGCCGCCATCGTCGAGCCCACCCCCACGTTGACCATCCCCGTGCCCCCCACCACGGCGGTGGTGATCGCCACGCGTACACCGACGCCAGAGCCCGTGGCGACGACGCCCAAGCCCGAAGTGACCCCCACCCCTTCGCCCACGGAGGGCACGCCGCCGACGAACACGCCTCCGCCGCCCCCACCGGTGACGTGCGCCGATGCCAACATCTGCATCACCTCACCGGGCAACGGGGCGACCGTATCGGGCATGGTGAACATCATCGGGACGGCCGATCACGGCCAATTCCAGTTCTACAAGGTCGAGTACGCCCAGGGCGAGCAACCGGGCGCCTGGCACGTGATTAACGACGTGCACCGCTCGCCGGTACATGGCGGTGTGCTCGAGCAGTTGAATGCCGGCGCACTGCCGAACGGCGTGTACTGGGTGCGGCTGGTGGTGGTGGACCAGTCGGGCAACTTCCCACCGCCATCCTCGGTGCGCATCGCCATCCAGAACTAATCAACCCAGCCCTGGGGGCCTCCATGCTTCGACGCGGCACACTCCTGCTATTGATGCTTTTCGCTGTGACGTTCCTCTCTGGATGTACGCGTTCGACCGCCGACATAGCCGGTGCTCCGCCGGCCGAGGCGGCTACCGAGCCGCCGCCTCCGACGGCGGCCCCCACCCTCGAGCCCTCGCCGACCCTTAGCCCGACGCCGTCGGCCACGCCCACGGCTGCGCCGACGCCCACGCCCCTGCCGCCCGTGCGCGTGGTGGCCAGCTACCCCATCGACGGCGACAAGGCTTTCGTGCCCGACCGGCCGTTGACCATCGCCTTTGACCGCCCGATGAATCCCGAGGCGGTGGCGCAGGCCCTGACCCTCTCTCCCGCCGTGGAGGGCGTTGTCGAGTGGCCCGAGCCGCAGCGCATGGTCATCCGCCCCGCCGAGCCGTGGGCCGAGGGCGAGCACGCCCTGACGCTGGCCGCGGGGCCGCTGGGGAACGCGGGCGAGCCGCTTGAGGCGCCCCTGGAGCTGCGCTTCAGCGTCGGCGGGCGCGGCGTGCCTGTGCCCATCCTCATGTACCACGCCATCGAGGACCTCGACGAGGGCGCCAGCTCCACCAAGCGCACTTGGACCGTCTCCCCCGCAGCCTTTGCGGAGCAGATGGCCTACCTGTTGGCGGAGGGATGGACGACCATCTCCCCGGGCCAACTGGCGGCCTACCTCACCGCCGGTGAGCCCCTGCCCCCCAAGCCGCTGGTGATCTCGATGGACGACGGGTACAAGGAGGTTCACTCCGTGGTGTACCCGCTCTTGAAGGATACCCTCCTGCGGCCGGTGCTCTATATCCCCCCCGATCACGTCGGCCTGCGCGCTTACCTCGACTGGGACCAACTGCGCGAGCTGGTGGACGCCGGCTTTTGGATCGGCACCCACGGCTACGATCACACCCCGCTACGCGAGGCGAGCGACGCCGACCTGCCGCGCCAGTTGGGCGAGTCCAAGGTGTTTTTTGAGGACGCTCTGGGCATCACCATCGATTCCTTCTGTTACCCCTATGGCAGCTACGACCAGCGCACCCTCGACGGCCTGGTCGCCCACGGCTACACCTCGGCCATGACGCTAAACCCCCTCGTCTACCAGGTGCCGGGAGAACCCCTGCTTCTCAGCCGACTCCTGGTGGACTATGACATGACGTTAGAGGAATTCACGGAACTTTTACCGTGATGTGCGCGTCTGTACACCACGTGAGGCGGGTATAGCCTTGCGTGGTGCCCGGCGCGACGTATACTCCCGGCGCGGGGATGCACCCCGCGTCTCACGCCTCGCGTACGACCCAATCTGAGGAGACCCTTCCATGGCCTGGCATGCGGCCCGGCGCGGCGCGCTGCGCGTCGCCCTGTGGCTGACCCTCGCCGTCGCGCTGTGCGCCTGCAGCGCCGCGGCTCCCTATCTGGGCGCCGGGACACCCGTCGCGCCCACCGCGAGCGCCGAACCCGCCGCCACGCCCGTAGCGAGCCCCATCGTGGAGGCAGTGGCGCCCACATCCGCTGCCCCGACGGTCGTCGCAGGCGAGACGCCCACCGACGCCCCCAACGCGGGCGACGCCACCCCGCCGGTCGAGCCGGCTGCAGGGGTCGACGACCTGGGCCTGGTCTATATGCGAGGCGCGAGCCTGCTGCAGACGGGTTACCTGGGCGGCGAGACGCGCGAGATCGCGACCTTGCCGCCGTACGATGCCTGGGCGTTCGACGGGGGCCGACTCGCCCTGGCGCTGGGCCCCACGATCGAGGTGATTGACCTGGTGCGCGGCGAGCAGGCCAGCCTGCGCGTCGAGACGGACGCCGAGATCGAGTTCGCCGAGGTGTACTGGGGCCCGCAGGAGGGCACCCTGCTCCATGTGGCCTGGATCGCCGACGCGTCGGCGCCGACCCACGGGCGGCGCGTGGAACTGCGCGCCCTCTCCCCCGGCGACGGCCGGCTGCTCGGGCAGGCGGTGCTGCCAGACGTTGCCGGCGTGACGGTGCTGCGCTACGTCGACGCCCTTGGCGGTACCGTGGCCCTCGTGCCCCGCGGGGACGAGGGCGCCTTTGGAGAGGTGCACGTCGTCGACCTGGGCAGTGGCGAGACCGCCGCCGTCCATTCCCTATCGGGGGAGGGCGAGCTAGACGAACGCCTGGCGTTCGCCATGTCACCCGACCTGGGTCAGGTGGTGACCGACGGCACGGTGGATGGCGCCCCCGGCCTGTGGCTGCACGACCTCGGCGGCGATGCCCGGTCGCGCGGCTGGCGCTGCCCCGAGGGCACGCGCCCCGTCTCGCCGGTCTGGTCACCCGACGGCGCCGCCGTGGCCTTTATGCTGCAGCCGGATGTGGAGGGGGGCTCGCAGGACGCCAGCGTCCTGGGCGTATGGGTGTTGAAGGCGGCGTCTTCTGCCGATACCTTGAATGTGGACCTGGTGATGGCCGAGGCGGGCGCCTCGTCGTCCCTCGTGGGCTGGACACCCGAGGGTGACCACCCGCAGGGTGGCCATATCGTCGGTTACCATCGGGGCGAGGGGGACGACGCCTACGTGTTCGCTGTGCGGCCTGACGGCGGCGATCGGCGCATCCTGAACCTGGGGGCCGATGCCGTGGTGCTCGGCTGGATGCCCATGGTCGACCCGGGTTCGGTGCGGGTGGCCGTCGACCCCTGGCCGGCGCGCTTTGCCCAGGCCCAGGAGGATCCCGACGCTCTGGCGACGGTGGCCGCCGCCTTTGTCGCGGCGCACGCCGACGAGCCGGACGAGGCGCTCGGAGCCGCGCTGGGGGAGCGCCTGGCGGACGCGGGCTGGCAACTGGATCTCGGCGGGCCGCAGGTGCGTCGCCTTGACGACGGGTTGCACGTGGCGCAGCTCCCGCCGCTGCAGATCTGCCTGCTGGAGGGGGGAAGCGCTCAGTGCGTGGCCTCGGGCCACCTGGTGATGGACGCCCGGCGCGACGGCGATGACCTCGGCCTGATCTATGGCGTGATCGGGGCGAGTTCCGTGCAGCCCATGTTCGTGCTGCTGGGTCGCGACGCGGGGGGCGCCTGGACGCCGCGGTGGAGCCCGCAGGGCCAGCGCGATTGGATCGCGACGGACGGCGAGATCCGGTTCGAAGGAGAGGGGGTGGGAGCGCTGCGCGTCACGGGCACGTCGTTCGGTATCGTTCTGAGCGAGGATGAGGCGGTGGCCGAGTGCCATGCCTGTCTGCATCGCAACCTCTCCGCCATCTGGCGGCGTGACGGCGAGGGGTACGCGCGCCAGAGCACGCTGCCCGCCAAAGCACCGCTGTCGAGCGTCATCTGGGAGATGACGGAACCGACGCCCTATGCCGTGGTGCACGAGGTGCTGCGGCGCGCCCGGGCCGATGAGGACGCCGGCGACCTGGCGACGGCGGGGGCACTGGCGAGCCTCGACGCCCTGGGATTCCTTGCGCCCGGCGTGCGCCTCATCCCCGAGGACGTTCAGGCCGCGTCCGGCACAGGTCAGGAGCGAGACGTGGTGGTGGTCTTGAGCGGGGAGGGGGGCGCGCGCTATCGCGCCACGGTGCAGGATGGCACGCTGGTAGACGTAACGATAGACAATGGTTGAGGCCAACACCATCGTAACGGGATATAGTCACAAAGGACAGGGACAATCTATTGCGGCGCCCATATAAACCTGCTATAATGGGCACAAGATTCGGTGCTAGACGACAGTAATCTAACGCATAAGGGCGGGGACAGAGGGTTCTGAAAAACTCAAGGGGCCGACAAGCCACCCGACCGACTCGGAACCCAGTCGCAAAAGGGGGACGTCACGTGGCACTCATCGGGAATCAACCATATCGGCGCGTCACACGCCTCGTCCTGCGGATCAGTCTGCTGGCCGCGGTTCTTCTGGCGGGGCTGCTGGGACCACTGTCAGCAGTCGTCTCGGCACAGTCGCCGGGGCCGTTCCGGGGGGAGTACTATAACAACACCACCCTCTCGGGCGCGCCGGTGCTGGTGCGCGACGACAGCACGGTGAACTTTGACTGGGGCGGCGGTTCGCCGGGCTCCGGTGTCAACAGCGACAACTTTTCCGTGCGCTGGACCGGTTTCATCCATTTCGGGGCGGGCACGTACACCTTTTACGTGACCACCGACGATGGCGCGCGGCTGTGGGTCGACGATCAGCTCATCATCGACCAGTGGCGGCCGCAGGTCGCCACCACCTACTCCGCCAGCAAGTACCTGAGCGCGGGCTACCACAGCGTCCGCCTCGAGTACTATGAGGGGCAGGGGAACGCCGTCATCCGGCTCCGTTGGGAGACGGGGAGCGGCGGCGGCACCATCACCGAGTGGCAGGGCGAGTACTATAACAACACCTCGCTGAGCGGCAGCCCCACGGTGGTGCGTAACGATTCCAGCATCAACTTTGATTGGGGCACGGGCTCGCCCGCCTCGGGCGTCAGTAGCGACAACTTTTCCGTGCGCTGGACCCGCTCCATCAACTTCTCCAGCAGCGGGACCTATGTCTTTTCCGCCACGGTGGACGATGGCGTGCGCCTCTGGGTGGACGGCGTGCTGGTGATCGACAAGTGGATGCCGCAGTCGCGCACCACCCACACCGGCTCCATCTATCTGTCGGCGGGCACGCACCAGGTCAAGGTGGAGTACTTTGAAGCCACCGGCAACGCCGTGTGCATCGTCAACTGGAATTTGTCGGGCGGCGGGACGACGCCTCCGCCCGCCTCGAGCCAGGAGATCATTGTCGACAACAAGAGTTCCGGGTTCGTCTGGGGCGGGCCGGCCGGCAGCTGGTACAGCCGCGCGGTGGGCTATGGCGGGCAACTGAACTGGACGTGGAACGGCAGCACCCAGGTGCACAACTGGGCCAAGTGGCACCCCTATGTGCCCACGGCCGGCAGCTGGGAGGTGTACGTCTACATCGCCAGCAACTATTTCGGCTCCAAGCAGGCGACCTACCAGGTGTACCACAACGGCACGCGCGACGACCGCGTCATCAACCAGAACATCTACTATAACAAGTGGGTCAGCCTCGGGACGTTCTACTTTGGCGGTGGCGGCAACGAGTACGTCTACCTGGGCGACAATACCGGCGAGGCCTATGCCACGCGCTATGTGGGGTTTGACGCCGTCAAGTTCGTCCGCAGGGACGGCGGCGGTGGGACCACACCCCCGCCCTCCGGCTGCACCATCACGCCGGTGCTGGGGTTCGGCCGCGTCTGGAGCACCTACAGCAACGTGAGCAGCCGGCTCGGCTGCCCGACGGCGGCGGAGGTGAGCGTCTGGTCGGCGGAGGAGTCGTTCGAGGGCGGCTACATGTTCTGGCGCGACGACACGGATACCATCTATGTGTTCTATAACAACGGTACCTGGCAGTCGTTCACCGACACCTGGACCGCGGGCGAGCAGGAGTGGGATTCCTCCATCGTGCCGCCGTACGGGCTGTTCCAGCCCAAGCGCGGGTTCGGCAAGGTGTGGCGCAACAATCCCTCCGTGCGCAGCACGCTGGGGTGGGCCACCACCGAGGAGCGCGGCTTCCAGGGCTCGGCCCAGTCGTTCAACGGCGGGACGATGCTGTTCAGCAACGTCCGTGGCATCCTCGTCCTCTACAGCGACGGCCGCTGGGAGCGGTACAACTAGCTAGCAGTTCTCAGTTGTCAGTTATCAGCAGCCGCCGGCGAAACGCCGGCGGCTGTTTGTTGTGGGGTGCATCCCCGAGAGGGGTGCACATGGCGGGGGCAAAGGCGGGGGATTCCTAGCGTTCATGGAAACGAGTAATACGCTGATCGTGCCTTGGGTGCAACGCGCTGATCTCCGCGGATCATCCGGTGAATCAGGGGACATCAGCGTCCGATCAGCGGAATCAGCGTACCATCAGGCTCTCAATACGGGCATACTCACGATCGAAGCCAGCCTCGGCTACAACCCGACGCCATGGATGGTGCCGCCACAGTGGCTGCAGGCGCCGTCGCGGGTGTCGTTGCTGAGCACGAGAAAGCCGCGGCGCTCGATGACGGGACGACTGCAGGTGGGGCAGAGGGTGCTCTCTCCATCGCCAAAGGCAACGTTGCCCTCGTAGACGTAGAGCAACCCCTCCTCCAGGCCGATCTGGCGCGCACGGCGCACCGTGGCGACGGGCGTCGGCGGGACGTCCGTGAGGCGGTAGGTCGGGTGGAAGCGGCTGACGTGCCAGGGCGTGTCGGTGCCCAACTCGGCGGCGATAAATCGGGCGATGTCGCGCAGCTCTTCCTCGGAATCGTTGCGCCCGGGGATGACGAGCGTCGTCACCTCGAGCCAAACGCCATGCCGCTTCATGTACACCAGGCTATCCAGCACCGGCTGCAGGCGCGCGCCGCACTCGCGCCGATAGAAGGCGTCGCGAAACGCCTTCAGGTCGACGTTGGCAGCGTCCATCAACTGTGCGCCGCTAGGCGCCGTCACCATGGCGAGCATGTCCGTCGTCATGTAGCCGTTGGTGACGTACACGTTGGCGATCCCCGCCTCAGCGGCCAGCTTGGAGATGTCGTAGGCGTACTCGAAATAGATGGTGGGCTCGGTGTAGGTGTACGCGATGCTGCGGCAGCCATAGCGCTCGGCGGCGCGCACCACCGCCTCCGGGGGCACGTCCATCGTCTCGGGGAGCACGTGGCCGTCCCGCGGCATCTGCGAGATATCGGCGTTCTGGCAAAAGGTGCAGCGAAAGTTGCACCCCGACGTGGCGATGGAGTAGGCCTGGCTGCCGGGGTAAAAGTGGAACAGCGGCTTTTTCTCGATGGGGTCCACGACCTGCGAGATCGCCTGGCCATAGACCAGCGAGTAGAGGGTGCCGCCGACGTTGCGGCGCACCTGGCAAAAACCCAGGCGGCCGTCATCGATGCGGCACCCCTGCGCGCAGAGGCGGCACCGCACCTGCTCACCTTCCAGCCGCTCGTAGAGCAAGGCTTCCTTCATGGCGATGCCTCTTTCGCCGGCGGCAGCCGACCGATCAGTCCCCCGGAGGGTAGGGGATCACGCACACAAAGCGCAGCATACCCTCACCGGTGTTGATGAACTGGTGCTCCTCGTTGGGCTCCACATAGACGCAGCTTCCGGGCCCGATGGCGGCCTCGCCGGCGGCGTCGCGGACGGCGCCCTCCCCCTCCATCACCACCACCTCGTGCTCCCAGGCATGGGTGTGGTAGGCGGTGGAGGCGCCGCGTTGTAGCTCGATGATGCGCGCCACAAAGTTGGGCGCGCCCACGTTCTTGCCCAGGGCCCAGCGGATGGTGGCGCCGGGGAGCCCCTCGGCCGGCTCGGCGGGCACGGTGCTGTAGTGAAAGGCCTTCATGTTCCTCCCTATCCTCAAGAGGTGGTAACGATTAGGGCGCGGGCGGACACGCCGGTCCGCCCCTACGATCCTGTGGCGTGATGCGTGGGTGGGCACGCCGGCCCGCCCCTACGATCCTGTGGCGTGATGCGTGGGTGGGCACGCCGGCCCGTCCCTATGGCTCGCGTCGTCTCCCGATGGCCGCTGTTTGACCTTCAAGAGGGGGCTGTCGCGCGATCAGCCCGCGCAACCGCGCCAGGTTCTCCACGTCCTCGCGCATGTCCGCCCCTTTGGGGGTCTCCAGCAGCATTGGCACGTGGCGCAGGGCGGGGTCGTTCACCAGCAAGCGGAACGCCTCCAGCCCGACGCACCCTTGGCCGATGTGCTCGTGGCGATCGACGTGGCTCCCCAGGTCGCGCTTGGCGTCGTTGAGGTGGATGGCGCGCAGGCGCTCGAGGCCGACGCCGGCGTCGAACCGGCGCCACATGGCGGCATAGCTCTCGGCGTCGCGGAACTCGTGCCCCGCCGCCAGGGCGTGGGCGGTATCAAAGCACACGCCGACGCGCGCCGAAGGCGCGGCGTGCTCGCCCATCCAGGCGAGCTGTTCGAACGTCGTGCCCAGCGCCGAGCCCTGCCCGGCGGTGTTCTCGAGGAGCACCATGACGTCGGCGTCAGCTGTGGCCTCAAAGGCCCGGCGCAGGCCGGCCGCGACGCGCTCCATCCCCGCCTCCTCCCCCGCGTCCATGTGGGCGCCCGGATGCAGGACGTAATGGCGCACTCCCAGGCGGCGACAGCGCTCGAGTTCGACGATCAGGGCCTCCACCGACCGCGCCCACAGGGCGTCGTCGGGGCTGGCCAGGTTGATGAGGTACGAGCTGTGGGCGACGACGGGGTAGATGCCGGTGGATGCCCTGGCCTCGGCAAAGGCCTCCACATCCTCGTCCGTCAGGTCCTTGGACGTCCAGCGGTTGGCGTTCCGAGAAAAGATCTGAATGGCGTCACACCCGATGGAATGGCCGCGCTCCAGCGCTTTGGCGGGCCCTCCCGCAATCGACATGTGCGCGCCGAGGCGCGGTCCGAGCACGATGACTCTCCTCATTGCGGTGAGAACCATTCTAGGGGGCGCGAGAGGGCGTGTCAACGCGAGGGGGAAAAGGAAAGCGGATCAACGCGGATTCCGCGGATCTTGACGCATAGGACCCTTTTGGTCTCTAATCCGCGTCAATCCGTATAATCCGCGTTGATCCGTGTTCTACTGTCCTGTCTCGTCCGGCTCTTGATGTGGGTCCCCCACATCGCAGGCGCCGGAGAGTCAAGTGCGCACGCCGAGGCGCGGGAGCACCCAGCGGCTGAGCGCGAGCCACGCCACGATCACCAGGATTGGGGCCAGGTCGCGCAGCGATACACCCAAAATCTCCATCGGACCTCTCGTCATTCGCTCACGCGGGGACGCGCAGCAGCATGTCGATCAGTTCCGTCACGCTCTGCTCATTATCCACGCAGCCCGGGTCCTGCAGGCAGGATAGGGCATAGTACTTCATCAGTTCCAGGCTCACGCGGTGGGTGGCGGCGCGCACCGAGGCGAGCTGGTTGAGCACCTCACGGCATTCGCGCCCGTCGGCGAGCATGCGCTGGATGCCCTGCGTCTGTCCCTCGATCTTGCGCAGCCGCCGGATCAGATCCTCTCGCGCCTCCGCGGGCAGCCCGCTCTCTGCTGGCGACATCGCTATCTCCTAACCGCGTTCTTTGAAAAGGGGCTACCTAGCCCCTGGGTGGGAGCCCTCAACCACCGCTCGGCGAGCAGGAGGCGGCGCTGAGGGAGAGGCTCCCCGTGCCGGCCGTCCCAAAGGTGCTAAAGTGCTTTGTGCAGTGCGGGCTGTGGCATTCCGGACATTCGACCTCCACCGGCGTCGACATGGAGCGCACGAACTTGTCGAATGTGGCGCCGCACTCCTCACAGTGGTACTCGTAGATCGGCATGCGTTCCTCACTCCCTCGATGCTGTCTCGCTCGTCCCCCGCAGGGCGTTCCGCACTGCGGCCACCACCGGATCCTTGCGAATCCCTCCCGCCTGGCGCAGGACGATCTCTCCTTCTCCGTCCGTCACAATGAGCGTCGGCACGGCACGCACCGCCATGTGGGCCGCCAGCTGTTGCCCGACGCGTGAGGCCGTATTGAGGCGCACCACCCGCGCCTCATCCTCCAGCTCCCTCGCGATCCCGTCGACCACGGGCTTGGCCAGCAGGCACGCGCTTCAAGCGTTGTTGTAGAAGGCGATCACCGTGGGCCGGCCGGCGCCCAGGCTCGCAAGGAGTTCCTCGGCCGAGCCTACGTCCGATGGGCGCGTGCGAAGCGAAAGGTAGCCGATGGCGAGCAGGGCAATGACCACGACGGTCAGCCAGTTCTCGCGCCATGCGACACTCAGACGCTCGCGCGCCGACGGGCGTGTGCTCACAGCTCCGCTTCCGCGAGGACGGCGTTGATCTTGCGCTGCAAGACCGCCTTGGCCGCGAACCCGACCCACCGGTCCACCTCCTCACCCTTGATGTACACGATCAGGGTGGGGATGCCGCGAATGCCCAGCTTGCTGGGGATATCGGGGTTCTCGTCCGTGTTCACCTTGGCGAACACCATCTTGCCGTCGTATTCCTCGGCCAACTCTTCCACGACGGGAGCCACCATGCGACAGGGACCACACCAGGGGGCCCAGAAATCGACGACTACCGGAAGCTCGGAATCCAACACGTCCTCCTGGTAGCTGGCATCCGTCACGTGCTTGATCTTGTCGCTCATGCTCGTCCTTTCTCCTGCGCATATCTGGCGACCGGGCCTCCATGCGAGTATCATGGTGCCGGGAGTCGGCCGGGGAGTGTCGCGCCGCGGCGGCGCCTCCGAGGGGGATGGGATACCCCCCTACGGTATCAGCATTCTACCACGGGCCAACGGCGCTGTCAAGAGGGACGAGGAGGTTGTTGTGATATCGTTGCTGATTCCGGGTTTGGGGGCGTTCGCCTGGCGACACCTCGTGTTGGACGTGAACGGCACTCTCACGGTGGGCGGCGAACTCGTCCCCGGCGTGCCGGAGCGAGTGCGCGTTCTGGCGGGGCGCCTGGAGGTGCACCTGCTCACGGCGGATATCCGGGGCAACGTGGCGGATCTCGCGCGCCGACTCGGCGTGGCCTGGACGCAGGTACAGCGCGAGCACGAAGACGAGCAAAAGCGCGACTATGTGGAGGGGCTGGGCGCCGAGGGTGTCATCGCCATCGGCAACGGCAACAACGACGCCCTCATGCTCTCGGCGGCGAGTCTCGGCATCGTGGTCATCGGGCCCGAGGGGGCCGCGACCCGCGCTATCATGGCGGCCGACCTGGCGGTGCACGACATCGTCGATGCCCTGGACGTGCTGCTCGATACGACGCGGCTGTCGGCGACGTTGCGGACGTAGCGATCGCCGACCGCCCAATTGCCAGCCGCGCGTCGCGACGCTACAATACCCCCACGAGCCCGAACCACCGTATCCGTGCAGGAGAGCAGGCGATGGCAACCATCGAACGGGCGGCAGCCTTTTATCTGGGCAGACGCTACGATCCCGCCGCGCGCGAAGCGCTCGAGGACGAACCGATCCTCTACGATGCGCGCGACCTCACCACGCATGCCGTGTGCGTCGGCATGACGGGCAGCGGCAAGACCGGCCTGTGCGTCGACCTCATCGAAGAGGCGGCGTTGGACGGCGTGCCGGCCATCGTCATCGACCCCAAGGGGGACATGACCAACCTGTTGTTGACCTTTCCCGACCTGCTTCCCTCCCAGTTCCAGCCGTGGGTCAACGTCGACGACGCCCGCCGCAAGGGACAGACGGTGGAAGAGTACTCGGAGACCATTGCCCAGACCTGGGCCAACGGGCTGAAAGAATGGGGGCAGGGCCCGGAGCGCATCCGCAAGCTCAAAGAGTCGGCCGAGTTCGTCATCTATACCCCGGGCAGCGACGCGGGCATCCCTGTGAGCGTGATGCAGAGCCTGCGTGCGCCGGACCTCTCGTGGGACGACGAGGAGGAAGCGCTGCGCGAACTGATCTCCGGCACCGTGTCGGCCCTCCTGGGGCTGGTGGGCGTCTCGGCCGACCCGGTACGCAGCCGCGAGCACATCCTGCTGTCGCACATCGTCGAGCATGCCTGGCGCCGCGGGGAGGACCTGGACCTGGCGCGCCTCATCGAGGCGATCCAGCGCCCGCCTTTTCGCACCCTGGGCGTGCTGGACATCGACAGCTTTTACCCCGAGCGCGACCGCATGGACCTGGTGATGCGCCTGAACGCCGTGGCCGCCTCGCCAAGCTTTGGCTACTGGCTCAAGGGAGCGCCGCTGGACATCGCCTCGCTCACGCGCACCCCCGACGGCCGCCCACGGGTGTCGGTGTTCTACATCGCCCACCTGAACGACGCCGAGCGCATGTTCTTTGTCACCCTGCTCCTGGAGCAGGTGGTGACGTGGATGCGCCGCCAGTCGGGCACCACCTCGCTGCGCTGCCTGCTCTACTTTGACGAGGTGTTCGGCTACATGCCGCCCCACCCCGCGGACCCACCGAGCAAGCGCCCCCTCATGACGCTGTTCAAGATGGCGCGCGCCTTTGGCATCGGCGTGGTGCTGGCGACGCAAAACCCCGTCGACCTCGATTACAAGAGCCTGACGAATGCCGGCACCTGGCTCATCGGCAAATTACAGACCGACCGGGACAAGGCGCGGGTGCTGGAGGGGATGGAGGGGGTCGTCTCGGAGCAGGGCACGCTGCTGGACCGGAGCTATCTGGACCGCACCCTCTCTTCCCTCGATTCCCGCGTGTTCGTCCTGCACAACGTGCACCAGGAACGGCCCGTGTTGTTCTACACGCGCTGGGCGCTTTCATACCTGCGCGGACCGTTGACGCGCAGCCAGGTGCGGGAGCTGATGCACCCGGTCAAGGCGCAGGTGCAGGAGGCGGCCTTTGCCGAGGCGCCCGCGGCGCCGCGGGCGGCGGCGCCCATGCCGGCGATCCCCAGCGGGTACGCTTCCGTGCCCCCATCGGTGAACGCGCGGGTGCCCCAATACTACCTACCCATCGTGTTGGCGCCCCAGCGCGCCGCCGAGGAGGCGGGCCTGCGGCTGCCCGTGAACGCGACGCAGCCGCCGCTGGTGTACGAGCCCTACCTGCTCGGCTCGGCCATCGTGCGCTACAACGGGGCCGGCCGGGCGCGCGGCGCCGACGAGCGCGTCACCTGCCTGGTGCCCCTGCCCCCCGCCCACGCCGTGGTCGATTGGCGCCGCCACCTGGTGGACGACCGCGCCGCGGACGAGGTGCAGTCCACGGCGCCCGAGGGAGGGCTCTATGCCCCCTTGGCCGACGGCATGGCCGATTCGCCCCCCTACACGCGGTTCCGCGATGCGTTCTCGGACTATATCTATCGCGAGGTCTCGCTGCCGATCTGGGTGCACGGCGAGTTCAAGCTGGAATCCACCGCCGGGGAGGACGAGGCTGCCTTTCGCGCGCGCTGCCGCCAGGAGGCGGAACGGCGCATGGACGACGAGGTAGACGCCCTGGCCAAGCGCTATGCCCGCGACCTCGACCGCCTGCAGACAAAGCTCGATGCCGAGGAGCGCGAACTGAGGCGCGATATCACCGAGCATGAGGAGCGCAAGCGCGATGAGCTGCTCAACGCGGGCGAGTCGATCTTTGGCGCCTTGCTGGGGCGCCGCAGCTCGCGACGGCTGTCCGGCGCCAGCACCAAGCGCCGCCTCACCAGCAAGGCCAAGGCCGACGTCGAAGAGTCGGAAGAGGTGATCGCCAAGCTCAAGGAGCAGATTGCCCAACTGGAGCGCGAGCGGGACGAGGCGATGGACGAGGTGCGCGCCCGCTGGGCGGGTGCGGCCGAGCGCGTGGAAGAGTCCGAGTTACACCCGACCCGTTCGGGCATCCACATCAAGGTGTTCGGCCTCGCCTGGGTGCCCCATTGGCTGCTGGAAGGCGACGGGACCACGCGCGTGCCGGCGTTTCCCTTATCATAGCATCGATGCGGAGTAAGTGATGGCTGAACCCTATCGAGATTTTCCTGAACTCGTGCTCCACTGCGTTCAGGGGCGCGATTATCGCTTCAATATCCATGACCTGGGTGACGATGTCACCATCACCGCCATACACGGCGGGGCGATCGAGCCGATGACCAGCGAGGTCGCCATGATTATCGCCGGGGAGGACCACAACCTCTACGACCTGCGCGGCATGCGCGCCGGCGACAACTCGGCGCTGCGGGTGCCGGCACAGCGCTTTGACGAGATGCGGCTCCGTACCCTCCTAAAGCGCTCGCGTACGGCGCTCAGCGTGCTGGGGGTGCCCGGCGAGGAGCCGGTCGTCCACCTGGGCGGCAAGAACCGCCGGTTGCGCGCCGTACTGGAAGAGCAGCTCGTCGAGGCGGGTTTCGCCGTGCGGGGGCCGCATGGTCCCGGCGCCGCGCACCATCCTCGCCGCTTTGTGAACTGGCCGTCCGCCGGCGGCGTACAGATGGAACTCTCGCTGGCGCTGCGCCGCACGATGACGCGCGCTCCACTGGAGGGCTTTCAGTGGGAGGACCCGGCGGGATGGACGGATCGCTTCAATGCCCTGGTGCGGGCGACCAGGGGCGCGCTACGCGACGAGGCCGCCCTGGCGCGCGACGACCTGGGCGAGGCACTGGAGCGCTTTGAGGCCGCGACGCGCGCGTTCCCGGCCGAGCTGCGCTCGTCCTACCATCACCATGGCGCGCATGGCGGGGAGAACGGCGATGGGCGCGATGATGGCCACCACCATGTCCGCAGCAACGGCCACGGCACCGGGGACGAGCACTGAGCCTGGCGAGGGGAGGCGGCGGTGCCTAGGGCGAACGCGAACGTGCTGATCCTCGCCGACCACCGCGAGGCGGCCGGCAGCATCCTGGAGCAGCTGGCCGACATCGAGGGGGTCACCATCCTGGTCGATCAGCTCGACGTGGCGGATTACGTGCTGAGCGACCGCCTGGCGGTGGAGCGCAAGACCGTCCCCGATTTCGCGGCCTCTATCGTCGACCGGCGACTCTTTTCGCAGGCCGAGCGCCTGCGGGAGCGCTTTGAGCGCGTGGTGTACCTCATCGAGGGCGGTGGGCTCTACGAGGGGCACAACCTCCATCCCAACGCCGTGCGCGGGGCGCTGTCGTACCTCGCCGTGCTGAGCGGCGCCACGGTGCTCCGCTCCGAGGGGCCGGAGGACTCGGCGCTCCTGCTGGCCACCATGGCGCGCCACGAGCAGCATGGCCTGGGATACGAGGTATCGGGTCACCACGTGCGCCGCGGGTCGACGCCCGACCTCCAGCAGCGCTACGTGGTGGAGGAACTCCCCGGCATCGGCCCCAAGACGGCCCACGCCCTCCTGGAGCGGTTCCGCTCGTTGGAGGCTCTGTTCGCCGCCGATGAGGAGGAGCTGCGCCGGGTCCCCGGCATGGGTCCCAAGCGCGCCCGCGCCGTGCGCGACCTCATCACTGCGCCGTACGTAGTAGAGAGTGCCGGGGCGACGCCGGAGCGCTGAATTCGTGGCGCGGCGTCACCCCCGGCGACACCAGCCATCATCCACCGGCTCGAAAGGAGCACATCATGCGCTACGAAGTAAACGGCAGCGTCCTGCCATCGGTCGACGTCTGGTTGGAGCCGGGCGAGTCCGTGTACACCGAAAGTGGCGGCATGGCCTGGATGAAGGGCGACGTGCGCATGGACACGAACACCCGCGGGGGCCTGCTGAAGGGGTTGGGTCGCACGCTGGCGGGCGAGTCGCTGTTCATGACCACTTACGCCTGCCAGTCAGGGACGGGGATGGTGACGTTCACCCCCGAGTCCCCCGGCCGCATCATGGTGTTCGATCTGCAGGCGGGGCAGAGCCTCATCTGCCAGAAGGACGCCTTCATGGTGGCCCAGGAGGGGGTGCAGATCGAGATTCACTTCCGCCGACGGCTCGGCGCGGGGCTCTTTGGCGGCGAGGGGTTCATCCTGCAGCGCGTCACGGGGCCGGGCGTCGTCTTCTTGGAGATCGCCGGGGATGTGCGCGAGTACGCCCTGGAGCCGGGTGAGATGATGCGCGTCGACCCCGGCCACATCGCCCTGTACGAGCCGACGGTGGACTATGACATCACCACCGTCAAGGGGGTCACGAACATCCTCTTTGGCGGCGAGGGACTCTTCCTCGCCACCCTCAAGGGCCCGGGGCGCGTGTGGCTGCAGAGCATGCCCATCAGCAACCTGGCAGCCAAGCTCAAGCAGTATCTCCCCACCAAGGGCTGACGAAGCGGGAGGCCCATGGTACGCAGATCCCGCTGATCGAACGCTGGTCTCCGCAGATGACTGGTATCCACCCCATCTGCGGAGGTCAGCGTACTCCTCTCTGTCGTCCCGAACGTAGTGAGGGACCTTGACGCACTTGATGGGAGTGCCTGACACGAAGCGGCGAGCCGCCCCCAACCCGTCCTTTCGAGCGCAGCGAGGAACCTTGATGCACTCGACGGCTCACCTGCCTACGGCGCCGCCCCACCCCCTACCCGTCGTCCCGTACGTAGTGAGGGGCCTTGGCACGCTCTACAAGGCCCCCACGCCGCCGGGCGACCCCAGCGCAACCCGTCGTTCCGAACGTAGTGAGGAACCTTGACGCACTGAGTGTGACGACTGGCGTATACGCAACAATCGTCTAGCGCACGAGGCAGCACGATGAAGCAGTACTATGTCTACATCATGGCCAGTTGGTCTCGTGTCCTGTACGTAGGCGTTACCGGCGACCTCGAGCGGCGAGTTTTCGAACACAAGAAGGGGCTCCTGCCAGGGTTCACCAGCAAGTACAATGTAACGCGCCTCGTCTATTATGAGGTCCACGAGCGGGCCGATTACGCTATTGAGCGGGAGAAGCGTATCAAAACGTGGCGGCGACAGAAAAAGGTGGCGCTCGTGGAGCAGATGAACCCCGGGTGGGAGGACCTAGCCGCTGCGTGGTACCGAGAGTAGGAACGGGACCGTTTCGGTGCCAAAGTGAGGGGCCTTCGCTCTGTGAGTCAAGGTCCCTCACTACGTTCGGGACGACAGAGAGGGGTACGCTGATTTCCGCAGATGAATGGTGTCCAGAGCATCTGCGGAAATCAGCGCGCGACCAGCGAAATCGGCGTACGATCAGCTTCCCGTAACGCGGCTATTCCTTTCGCTCCAGGGTTTGCTGCAGGCGGGACCAGTTGTCCTGGAGGTATTCGGCGTGGAACTCTTCTTCGTCGCGGAGGCGCTCCAACACGGCGCGAAGCTGTGGGTCGTCGGCGGCCTTGAGCGCCGTCTCGTACTGCGCCCTCGCCGCGCGCTCGGCGATGATCATCATCTCAAAGAACTGTTTCTACTGCATGGCGCTTCCCCCTTTAGGCCGGATTGGTGAGCGACCCGCACCGGCGAGGGCCGCTCTACAGACTGATGCCGAGCCACACCAAGGCCGCCACCATCAGCGGCGCGATGAGCAGCGCCGGCAGCAGGTTGGCCACGCGGATGCGCCGCACATCCAGCAGCAGCAAGCCGATGGCCAGGATCATCACGCCGCCGGTGGCGGTCATCTCGGCGATCATCGCCTCGGAAAAGACGTTCTGCGCCAGGCCCGCCGCCAGCGTCACGTGGCGCACAGTCAATCCGGCAAAAGCCGGATGATCGGGGGGGACGGTTCTCTTGCGGGCCATTGGCAACTCGATTTGCCGCACTCTAGAGGCAGCGGGCGTCTTGCCTCAAGACCAATCATGGGCTTGTCGCCAGCAAACCGCCACATGGCCGCGATAACGATCTTGCCGGCCAGGCGCAACGAAGTCGTTGTCGAGCCAGCCAAGTGAAAGTATGGTGCGCCACTCCATACCGGCCGCCCCGACAGGCGGTTCGAACCATCCCGCCACCGCTGGGCAGTGGCATTCAGACCAAGGAAATCCCGACAAATGCTGCGAGGATCGATTACGGCGCTCATCACTCCCATGCTCAATGGGCTCGTGGATGAGAAAGCCTTCGCCAGCTTTGTCGATTGGCAGATCGCCCAGGGCACCCATGGCCTCGTGCCGGTCGGCACCACGGGCGAAAGCCCCACTGTCAGCCATGATGAGCACCGTCGCGTCGTTGAGATTGCCGTGGAAACGGCCAACAAGCGCGTGCCTGTAATTGCAGGGGCCGGCTCCAATTCCACGGCCGAAGCTGTTGAACTGGCCAGGTTTGCCGAAAAGGCGGGGGCCGATGCCGTCCTGACCATCGTGCCCTATTACAACAAGCCCAATCAGGAGGGCATGTTCCACCACTTCTCGGCGGTGGCCAGCGCCGTGGGCATTCCGGTCATCCTCTATAGCGTGCCGGGCCGCACCGTTGTCGATCTCACCATCGACACCATTGCGCGCCTGCGCGATACCCATGCCAATATCATCGGCGTCAAGGATGCGACGGCCGATCTCGGTCGGGCGAGCCTGCAGCGTGACAAGCTGGGCAAGGATTTCATCCTGCTCTCGGGCGAGGACATCACGGCGCTCGCCTTCAACGCCCATGGCGGCCACGGCTGCATCTCGGTCACGTCCAATATCGCGCCGCGCCTGTGCGCGCAGATGCAGGAAAAGTCGCTGTCCGGCGACTTCAAGGGCGCGCTCGCCATTCAGGACAAGCTGGTCCACCTCCACAAGAACCTGTTCATGGAGCCCAATCCGACAGCCGTG
>ENA-UOUL01001615-UOUL01001615.1-bioreactor-metagenome-genome-assembly--contig:-NODE-1615-length-30320-cov-4.894753_pt1 | contig 30320 bp, 14 predicted proteins | sample MGYA00249838_ERZ747220 | MGnify/ENA primary metagenome ERZ747220 (study PRJEB28778, sample SAMN05720191) | bioreactor metagenome | isolation source: Anaerobic biogas reactor | place: USA:Washington... | reverse complement strand
CCCCATACCGAAAAACAAAAAGCCTTTATCCTGAGCACTTACTGCGATTATTATATTGAAAAAGAACCCGGAAACTGTTTTGTGGCGGCAAACGACGCCGGCGAGGCGATCGGCTATATTTTCTGCGCCGAGGATTACCGGCGTTTCGCGAAAACATATTTTGCCGAATACCCGGCCAGAAACCGGAAACACGGCTTGGCAAAATATTTTGCTTCCAGGTTCGCTTACGGGCCTCAGAAAAAGTATTCCGCGGATTACCCCGCCCATTTGCATATAGACCTGCTCGCGGATTACCGGAGAAAAGGACTCGGCAGCAGGCTGGTTGATACTCTTGCGGAGCATTTGAGAAAAAAAGGGGTGCCGGGCCTTATGCTGACTGTCGGCAAAGGCAATCAGAAAGGGATCTCTTTTTATAAGAAATACGGCTTTATCGAACTGGAACGTTCGGTTGGGGCCGTCGCTATGGGCATAAAGATAAAATGAATCACGGGCGCCGGTTGAGGGCTCCCGTGGTTGAAAAGAAAAATTATTTTTTGAAATTCGGCAGAAACATGCCCAACTCAAACAACTTTTTTTGAACCTCGCGGACATCAACGCCGCGGGGTTTGACATTGTTTTTGGCGCACAGCGCGGCGGCGGCGCCGGCCGCCTGGCCGGTGATATAACAGCCGGGCATAACGCGGATGGAGGACTGCATGGGGCGGTCGGTTGACACGCAGCGCCCGGCGACCAAAAGATTGTCGATTTTCAGCGGCACCAACACCCGGTAGGGTATGCCGTAACTTTCGCCTTTTTCATACCGGTAAGAGGTATGCGCGGTATAAAACTTTTCAAAACTGTCCGTCGAGTTGTCGCTCGCGTGAATATCGACGGGGTAGCAGTAGCGGCCGATCTCGTCTTCAAAAACCGATTTGTTGACGAAATCGTCGAGAACCAGCCGGTATTCGCCCTGAATCCGCCTCGTTTCCCGAATGCCGAGCATAGCGCCGGTGGCGGCGAGTTCCATGTTCTCATAGCCGGTCAGGTACTTCTTGTAATAGGTTTCGTATTGGTCAATCAGTTTTCTGCCATAGACCAGCGCCTGCGTCAGCGAACGCTCGTCGGTTCCGTCGACACCGAAGGTATGCCCGATATTGCCGCCGCCGATTTTGTCGGAGATTTTCCACATACCGGGCAGGTGCAAATCGGGTTTCTCGAACAGACCGTCACGGAAAGCCTGTTCGAGATGCCGGCCGTCCCTGCCGTCCCTTTTTTCCCAGTCGATACCCGTCCACAGGCTGCAAAGGGTGCCGGCCATCATGTTGCCCTGCCCGTCGCCTTTGTCGCACGGGACGCCCGCCCAAAAGGCGAGGTCGGCGTCGCCCGTGCAGTCGATATAGACCTTGGCTCGAACCGCGTACAGTCCGCTTTTCGCCGAGACGACGCCGTACCGGATTTCACCGTCGGCAACTTCGACCGCTGTTAAAACCGAACCGAATGAGAATTGCGCGCCGGCGTCGGCCAGCATCTCGTCATAGGCTCTTTTGAGCGCCTCCTGCTGAATGGCAAAGGTCTTGCGGCCCGCGTATTCCATGCCGCCGTAAAACCACATGCGCTCGAGAAACTCACGGCCCAAACCGGCGGCGAGGAAGTTTTCGCCGTCGCCGAACTGCATGAAGGCCGGAACCATGCCGGCCGTGCCCTGGCCGCCCAGACAGGCGTTCGCTTCTATCAGAAACACATCCGCACCGCCACGCGCTGCCGCTACGGCAGCCGCGCAGCCCGCCGGGCCTCCGCCGGCGATCAAAACATCCACATCATACCGCAATTCCAGTTCCCGTTCGAAAGCCATTTTCGCCATTATCCGCGCCCCCTATGCGTTTCGTTCAATCCGTTATAAAGCAAAAGCCGCCGGTTAAAAAGCCGGCGGCTCGATTTCGTTTTAAAACACTGACAGCCGTATAAAAAGCGCAGCCATCAGGGAAGAAACCAGCGAAACAACCGTAATCTGGGTGTTGATGGACGGGCCGGCGGTGTCTTTGAACGGGTCGCCGACCGTGTCGCCGACAACGGCGGATTTGTGCGCGTCGGAGCCTTTGCCGCCGTGATTGCCCGCTTCGATATATTTCTTGGCGTTGTCCCAGAGGCCGCCGGCGTTCGACAGCAAAAGCGCGAGCAGCAGGCCGCTGACGATGTTGCCGGTCAAAAACCCGCCGATGGCGTCAACGCCGCCGACAAATCCGACAACCAAAGTCGCTGAAATGGCAACGACACCGGCGGGGATGAGTTCTTTCAAAGCGCCGTCCGTGGCGATTTTTATGCACTTGTCATATTCCGGCGTGACACCTTCTTTGCCTTCTTTGAGCCCGAGGATTTCACGGAACTGCCGGTGAATTTCCGCAACCATGCGCTGCGCGTTCTTATCGACACCGAGCATGAGCATCGCCGAGAACACGGCGGGAATCGCCGCGCCGACAAGCAGGCCGAAAAAGACCCGCGGATTCGTCAAATCAAAGCCGGCAATGAGCGCCTTGCCGAGTTCCTTCGCGGCAACATTGACCTCGCTGATAAACGCGCCGAGAAGGGCGATGACGGTCAGGCCGGCGGCGCCGATGGCAAACCCCTTTGTCACGGCTTTGACCGTGTTGCCCGCGCTGTCAAGCGTGTCGGTGATTTTCAGCACCTCATCACCGAGGCTGCCCATCTCGGCGAGGCCTCTCGCGTTGTCAACAATCGGGCCGTAGGCGTCGTTGGAAATAATCATGCCGACAATCGACAGCATACCGACAGCCGCCATGGAAATGCCGAACATCGGGTACCCCGCCCCGAGTTTTTCGCAAATTTTATAAGCCGCCAGAGCCGAAACACCGATACCGACCATGGCCGGAAGGGCGCTGAGCATACCGTAGGACATGCCGGAGAGAATGGTAAAAGCGGGGCCGGAACCGGACGCTTTGGCGACGGCCCGCACCGGGGGTTTTTCGTCGTTCGTGAAATAGTCGCTGGCGATGCCGATAATGACACCGACGGCAAGGCCGATAACGGTTGCGCCCCAAATCCGCCACTCAAAGTCAAAGGCGGCGGTGGCCGCGGCCGTGATGGCGGCGAATATCGCGGTGGTAACATAGGTGCTGCTGTTTAAAGCCCTGGTCGGGTTGCCGTTTTTTCCGATTCTCGCCGTGGCGACGCCGATGATAGACGCTAAGAGGCCGACCGCGGCGTAGCAGAACACAATCGCGGCGTTTTTAACCCCGCCGGCGGCGTTGTCGAGCGCCACGGCCATAACCAGAGCCGCGGACATGGACGCGACATGAGAGTCAAACAGATCCGCCCCCATGCCGGCGACATCGCCGACATTGTCACCGACATTGTCGGCAATAACGGCGGGGTTCCTCGGATCGTCCTCGGGAATGCCCATTTCCACCTTGCCGACCAAGTCCGCGCTGATATCGGCGGTTTTGGTAAAAATGCCGCCGCCGGCTTTCGCGAACAGGGCCAGAGAACTCGCGCCGAAACTGAAGCCAAGCAGGGTGGAGGAATCTTCCGTGATCATCATCAGCAGGGACACGCCCAGAAGACTGCTGCCGACCACGGCCATACCCATGACGGCTCCGCCGCGGAAGCCCGCCATAAAGGACAGTTTAATGCCTTTCTGCGCGGCTTCGGCCGCTTTCATGTTGGCAACCGTGGCGACCTTAATGCCTATTTTTCCGGCGGCGGCAGAGAACGCCGTGCCGAAGAGGTACGCGACCGCCATGGTGGCGTTATCCAACATCTCCCCTTCCCAAACCGGTTTGGGAAGGAACAGGAACATTAAAACCGCTACCACGACCGCGAAACGAGCCAGCAAGCGGTATTCCCGCGATAAAAAAGTGTTGGCGCCCTGCTGAATCAGGCTGCCGATTCTCGCGATTTCGCGGTTGGACGACGGCTGGGTGTTAACCCAGCGGTACAGAAGCAGCGCGGCGGCGAAAGCCGCGACCGAAACCGCCGCGGAAAGGATTTGAAAGAGTTGCAGTTGATTAACCATACAGAAACTCCTTATATATTGAGTGTAATTCTCCGCTGTGTTAGTTTACCCTATTGTAACGGTATTTGATTTGGACAAAAAACATGTGAGGCTCATTCCCTCACAGTACAATCCTTTACGCTGGATACTCAAATTTTACCCATTATAATCCCGGACAGTATAAATGTCAAACACCGGAAGTATTTGATTGTGTGTTTGTTTTCTGGTATGATTTTCCCAAGAAGATATCTTTGAGGAGGGGATTGGAACGAACATATCCGGCATCAGCTCTTTGGGCGCGAAAAACATCGTCAGCGTCAACCCGAATCAACTGGAAACATACGCGGACAATACCACTTTGGAGAACCTCAAAAACGGCGACGAGCTTCGCCGCGCAATTGACAGCGCCGAAAAGCTCCGGGCATACCAAGCGGCCGTAAAAGCTTCTTTTGAACGGGCTGTCGGGGGAATGCCGAAACCGGCGGCGGTGAAAACGAAAACCGTCCGTTCTTTTGTAACCGGCAACCTGGTTTGCGAAAACCTTCTGCTGGAAACGCTGCCCGGTTATTACGCGACAGCCAATGTCTACAAGCCTTTGGGCGCCGAGGGCCGGTTGCCGGCCGTCCTGATGGTATGCGGCCATTCCCCCGAAGGGCGGATGAATCCGGTTTACCAAAGAGTGCAGCGGATTATCGCCTCGGCCGGTTTCGTCGTCATGGGGCTCGACCCGATAGGCCAGGGAGAAAGAATCAGTTATTGGGAGGAAGGGTTTGATGAGCCTGTTATTCCGCCTTGCACCCGTGAACACGACTACGCGGGCGCGCAGTGCCTGTTGGCGGGGATACCCATCACCCGCTACTTTGTATATGACGGCGTCTGCGCGCTCGACTATCTTGCCGGCCGCGCCGATGTCGACGCCGCCCGAATCGGCTTAACCGGCTCAAGCGGCGGCGGAACCCAGACATCGATGCTGATGATGTACGCGCCGGAAAAGATCGCCGCGGCGGCGCCCGCGACATTTTTATCGGACAGGAAGGCGATTCTTTACAGCCGGCAGGCGCAGGACGCCGAGCAGATTTGGCCGGGTATGGTAAAAGACGGCTTTGACCACGCCGATATTCTCGCCTGCATGGCCCCGAAACCGGTTCTGGTGCTTGCGGTCGACTCGGATTTCTTTCCTCTTGAGGGAACGCACCGGTCACTGGAAAAAGCCCGCGGGCTGTGGAAACTTTTCGGCAAAGAGAACGCCCTCGAACTGTTCACGGACGCTTCCAAACACGCCTATACCCTGCCCCTGGCCAACGCGGCCGCCGACTTCTTTTCGCGCGTTCTCATAGGAGAGCCGTTCGCGCCCGTCGATGGCGCTGAAACGCTCGGCGCCGAGGCACTGTTCGCTTCGGATGGCGGCAATGTCGTTAAGTCGCTGCGTTCGCGAATCGTTCATGACTTCGTTCTCGACGAATTGCGGGCGATCGATGAAGCGAATGAAAAAATGTCCTATACCGAAAAACGGAAAAAAGCCATAGACTTCATTTCAGCCGCCGCGGACAATTTCGAGCCGTATCCGCTGTATCTGAAACGGTCTTATTCAAAAAGCGGGGATGATACGGTTTATAACCTTCAAGCGGAACTGTTGACCTGGTACCAACAGGAGGATATTCACAACTTCGGCATATTCTTCAAAAAAGACGGCTCGCAGCCGAAAACGGTGACCATCGCGCTTTGGGACGGCGGCACTACCCTTCTGCATTCGAGGCTCGGTGAAGTGATGGAATTTTGCGAGGCGGGGCAAAGCGTGTTTGTCGTAGACCTGACCGGCACCGGCACCGTCAGCGACGGGCTTTACAGCGCGTCGCAACCGGATTACTACTACACGCGGGCTGTGACCTTCTGCAACAACCTTCTTGTCAACGGTGACAGCCTGCCTGCTATGAGAGTGCGCGGAATCCGCAAAGCGGTCGACGCGGCGCTGCAATACGCCGGCGGGGATGTCGAAGTTCGTTTGCTGACGCACGGTTCTTTCAATCTGTACGCTCTGATGGCGAAACTGATCGACGGCAGAATAACCGGCGTAACCGAAAAAGAGCCTTTGGAAAGCATACGGACGCTCGCCGGGCAAAAATACTACAACCACAACAACATCATGGCTGTCGCCATGCCGGGCGCCCTTCGGGTGTTCGACATTCCGGAACTCAGGCAATACGCCTTGGAAAAGCCGGAATAAAAGTCGCAAAAAGCAATCCGCCGCTTCTTATTGAAGCGGCGGATTAACTATGTTCTTATTCCGAAAACATCGGGGTGGACAGATACCGCTCGCCGGTATCCGGAAGAATTACAACGATCGTTTTGCCGGTGTTTTCAGGCCTTTCGGTAAGCCGCAATGCTGCCCAAAGAGCTGCCCCCGAGGATATGCCGACCAGAATACCTTCGGTTTTGGCGATTGTTCTCCCCGTTTCAAACGCGTCCTCGTCTTCGACCGGGATAATCTCGTCATAAACGGCTCTGTCGAGAGTTTGCGGCACAAAATTGGCCCCGATTCCCTGTATTCTGTGGGAACCGGACGCGCCCTTCGAAAGCAGAGGCGATGAAGCCGGTTCGACCGCGACGACTTGAATGGCGGGGTTCTTTTCTTTGAGGAAGGCGCCGGCGCCGCTTATCGTGCCGCCGGTGCCGACGCCCGCGACAAAGATATCGAGTTTACCCTGCGTATCCTCCCAAATCTCGGGTCCTGTGGATGCTTGATGGGCAGCCGGATTCGCGGGGTTGTCAAATTGACCGGGTATAAAACTGCCGGGTATCTGCCGCGCGAGTTCCTTTGCTTTTTCCACCGCGCCGTTCATGCCCTTAGAGCCCTCGGTCAGCACCAGTTCAGCGCCGTAAGCCTTCGCGAGCGTCCGGCGCTCGACGCTCATGGTTTCGGGCATGGTCAGTATCAGCCGGTACCCCCTCGCCGCGGCGACGGCCGCGAGGCCGATGCCTGTGTTGCCGCTTGTAGGCTCTATGATTACGGAATTTTCGCTGAGAAGGCCTTTCGCTTCGGCATCGTCAAGCATCGCTTTCGCGATTCTGTCCTTGATGCTGCCGGCGGGATTAAAATATTCCAATTTCGCCAATATCACGGACTTCAGCGCGTTCGCTCTCCCCAAATTGGCAAGTTCAAGCAGCGGCGTCCCGCCGATCAATTCGGTCAGGCTTTTGTATATTTTCGGCATGGCTGTCTCTCCTCAATCACCGTTGTGAACTTCACAGGCGCGGCAGCATCCCTCACACTTTTTCGGACCGCCTTGAAGTTCTTTACCGGTTTTGTTGCAGTAATCCGCGATGGCGGCTTTCACCGCTTCCTCAGCCAAAACCGAGCAGTGGATTTTCGCGGGCGGCAGGCCGTCGAGCGCTTCGACAACCGCTTTGTTGGTCAGGCTGAGCGCGTCTTCGATGGATTTGCCTTTGATCATTTCCGTTGCCATGGAGCTTGTCGCTATGGCGGAAGCGCAGCCGAATGTATTGAATTTCACATCGCTGATGATACCGTCGGCAACTTTGATAAACACCTTCATGATGTCGCCGCATTTCGCGTTGCCGACTTCACCAACGCCGTCGGCGTCGTCGATTTTGCCGACATTTCTCGGGTTGGCGAAATGCTCCATTAACTTCTCGCTGTATGCCATTTCATACACCTTCCTTTTCAATGCGTTCCCACACGGGAGACATATCCCTCAATTTTCGCACGATACCCGGCAGTGTCTTAACAATATACTCGATTTCTTCCGGCTTGTTGAATTCGCTCAGCGAAATCCTCAACGAACCGTGCGCGATTTCGTGCGGCAGGCCGATGGCCAACAGCACATGGCTCGGGTCGAGGGAGCCCGATGTGCACGCGGAGCCGGATGACGCGCAGATGCCTTTCATGTCGAGCATCAACAGCAGCGACTCGCCCTCAATCCCCTCAAAACAAAAGCTCGCGTTGCCCGGCAGCCGCTTCTCTTTGTCGCCGTTGAGCCTGGAACGGGGAATTTTCAGCAGTTCCCCGATGAGCTTGTCCCTCATGCGCGAGAGGACTTCCGCGTTCTTTGCCATGTTGCCGCACGCTTTTACAAAAGCCGCCGCCATGCCCGCGATCGCCCCGACATTTTCCGTACCCGGCCGCCGTCCCCTTTCCTGCGCTCCGCCGGTTAACAGGCTTTGCAGGCGGATATCATTTCTGCAAAACAAAGCGCCGACTCCTTTGGGGCCGTGAAATTTATGAGCGGACAAGGAAAGCAAATCAATGTTTTCGGCCTTGACATTGATCGGCAGATGACCCGCGGCCTGCACCGCGTCGGTGTGGAACAACACGCCTTTTTCCCGGCATACCGCTCCGATTTCGGCTATCGGTTGAATAGTTCCGATCTCGTTGTTCGCGTACATGACCGTGACAAGAGCCGTGTCTGGCCGGATGGCGTTCTTTACATCCTCGGCCCGGACAATTCCGTTCGCGCCGACATTGAGATATATAACTTCAAAGCCCTCTTTTTCAAGCCTTTGCAACGTATGCAAAACGGCGTGGTGCTCGATTGTTGTGGAGACGATGTGTTTCTTGCCGGATTCGGCGCTGAGTTTCGCGGCGGAAACGATTGCCCAATTGTCCGCTTCCGTCCCGCCGGAGGTAAAAGCAATTTCTTTGGCCGTGGCGCCGATGTTTTTGGCTATGACTTCCCTTGCCTCGCTGATCGCCGCGGCGGCTTCGCGGCCGAACGAATGCAGGCTTGACGGGTTGCCGTAAACTTCCGAGAAATACGGCAGCATTTTTTCAACAGTTACCGCGTACATGGCCGTTGTGGCCGCGTTATCGACATAAATTCTTTCCATCTTTCTTCCCTCCGTGACCCGCTCATCCATTGCCGCTTCGGGTCATCCGTAAACTGTCCGTTTGTTCCTATATATTTTGACCGGAATCCATCAAATTCTGCAGCGTGCAACCGTCCACATATTGATTGACGGCGTCACGGAGGCCTTGCCAAAAACCGAGCGTCGGGCAGATCGAGCGCCTCGGGCATTGGTTGGGTTCGTCCTCGATACAGGCTACCGGTGACAGGCTGCCTTCGGTTACTCTCAAAATTGAGCCGACAGTATACTGCGCGGGCTCTTTGGAAAGCATATAGCCTCCCTGAGGGCCTCTGACGCTTTTAAGGAAACCGGCCTTGCACAACTGTGAAGCAATTTGCTCAAGATATTTTATGGAAACACCCTGCCTGGCGGAAATGTCTTTCAAAGAGACATATTCGCCGCTGCCGGCGCCGGCCAAGTCGAGCATTAACCTCAGCGCGTACCGTCCCTTGGTGGAAACTCTCATGAAACCGCCTCCTATACCCCAATATACCATAGGATTAGTAGGAAATCAAGTAAAACTTATAAAAATTTACAGGCGGCCGCGCTCGCGCCCGGCCGCCGCTATTAATGCTTGTCACTTTTATGAGACGGCGCCCGTGACCTGGTCAATATTGCCAAATGTAACGGCAAACTTCACGTTGGCGGCCATCAGCGGAGCAATTGAAGCGTGCCGTCGAACAACGCCCCGGCTTTCAGGAAAGGCTGTGCCATTCCCGTCAGCAGAACCGCGCACAGGAAGGAAAGGACACAACGCTTTTTGGCGTTCACGACAACCACAACCCCTTCCGATCGCTGCCGAAAAACCAAGCGGCCCCGGTTCGCGGTCCCGGGCCCCCTGGTAAACTATAAACTGTTACGAGACAGTGCCCGTCGCCTGGTCAATGGCCAGCACCCAGTCGTATACCGCCGTGATCGTATCGGCGTCTAAGGATTCCACCCTGCCGTTGCCGTTGAGGTCCGCGGCTTCATAGTAACAGGCATCCGCGACGGGGTCCCAAACGATGACCCAGTCCTGCACGCCGACGCACAGGTCGGCGTCAATCGCGTCCGCGCGGCTGTCGCCGTTGACGTCGCCGTATATGACGATGGTGTAAGTTTTCAGAACCTCACCGGTCACATTGTCGATGAGTTCCACCTTTGTGCCGGTGCCGGGCCCGAGCGATGTCGGAGTGAACACCAGAGAACCGTCGCCGACGATATCGAGATACTGCGCTTCGTATATCGCCGTCGTCAAACCGAAACCAAGGCCGTAGATAAAGCCGTTGGCCTCGTCGACAACCCCCGTCGAACCGGCCAGAGCCTCGAGCGTTACGGGAACTCTGCTCCAGACGGCATACAGAGTCCTGTCTCCGGCAGGCATCGGGAATTCGCCGAGAGGCTGAGTCGCATCCGGTTCCTCCGCCCAGCCGAGGAAGTCGTAATGCTCCCTGCCGAAATCCCCCTGCGCGGGCAAAACCGCCGAAGCGCCGAAAACGCAGAGTTGGCTCTCCGGCGCGGTGCCTGTTCCGCCGTTTAAATCAAAACTGATTGTGTAGCTGTTGATGCTGTAAACAAAGACGAAAATGTTCTCGCTGTTGCTTCCGCTCAGTCTTCTTTGAAGGCTTTCGTCCAACGGCGTATACCCCGTGACCGGAACCGCGTTGCGTGTCACCAAATCCGCCGCGGTCGCGTTGAAGGTTTCATCGGCAAGCAGAAGGCTACCGCCGGTGTCCCTATACTTCACGGTGTATGTCACCGCTTTGAGTGTTAAGGCTGAGAGGGTTGTTTGAATCAGCGCCACCGCGTCGTCAACAATCTGCTGCTGCAAGATACCCAGGTTGTGCGCTTCAATCAGAAGTTGCCCGGCCGCGCAAGCGTTTTGGTAGGCTGTCAAACTTGCGGCTGTATAATACGAGTCCGGCCATTCCGGTTCGATTTCAAGAACCGCGCTCAAGGCCGAGTAGTCCGCCAAAAGCGGAACCAGGGCGTTGACAGCCGCCGTTATGCCGGCCGCGTAACCGTTGACAATGGATTGCTCCGTTATATCCTTCCCGCGGACAACGGTATTGACGGCGCTCGCGAGGTCGGCGACCGAGCTGTTGGAGTAAAGCAAATACAAATAGGTGTAATCCAAATCGATTTGGCCGCCGTCATTGTCGGGTATTGACTTGAGCGCGTTGTCAACCGCGGTGTAATCGGCCGGCTTGAGTTCGAGTTCGCCGATGAGTTCGTATATCGTTGCCGCGTAACCGTTCACCGTCTGCTGGCCGTCGTTCTCAAGTGTCAGGTTCCATTGTATTTGCTGCTCATAGAAGCTGACAAGAGCCGCCACGGACGCCGGAGTGAAGTCGGAATAGAGGTTGGCGGGTTTACTGTTCCAGGCGTTGTAGACGATGGTGTAATCCGCGGGTTTGTAAACCAGGCTCGCTAAGGCGCTTTCGAGAATATCCGCCACGCCCTCTACCCACTCCTCGACCGGTTTCTTGTATTGGGCGGCCACCGTATCGTAAGCATACCCCATTGTTTGGTCCACATAATCCAGACTGTCGGAGGTGTAGAGGTTTCTGTCAAGATTGTCAACCGTATCCATCAGCGAGTTGAGCCGGGAATAGTCGGCGACGGCAAGCTCGAGGTCGTTGTACCGGCTCATAATTGCCGCGGCGAAACTGTCAACCATGCTTTGCCGGGAGCTGTCAAGCCCCCAGACAACGGCGTTGACGGCGTTATCCATGGCCGTGAGGCTCGCCGGGGTGAACATGGCTCGCGGGTAGTAACCGCCGTTGGTAAACTCAGCCGGTTCGTACAAAGACCCGCCGGGCAGATAATCCGGGTCGTGCGCGGCATTTGCGGGCAGCGTCGCTGACTGCGCAAGGGTGATAGCCGCCACGACGGCGGAATAATCCGCGTCCGACGCTACCCAGACGGCGTAAAGCGTAACATTGGCCGCTTCCATCGTATACGAGGTAGTGTAAGCCGGCGCCGAAGCGTCCGGATTTTTACTGAAGCCGAGGAAATTGAAGCCCGTCTTCGTAAACCCGCCGGGAAGGGTGACTACGGTGCCGAAATCCCCGGTTATCGGCGCCGCCGAGCCGCTCCCGCCGTTGGCGTTGAAGGTAACCGTGTATTGGTTAATCCGGTATACAGCGTATAACTCCGTGTCCGCAGCCGGCATAACAAAGGTTTCCATCGCTGTGTGCGCGTCCGGCGCGGTGTTCCATCCGATGAATGTGTGGCCAGTTTTTGTGAAGCCTGCCGTCGGCAGCGTCACAACAGTTTCGAAGGCCTGCGTTATCGGCAGAGCGTACCCGTCGCCGCCATTCGCGTCAAAAGTGACGGTGTATTGGTTGGCCGTCCATTGCGCGACATATGTCGTGTTGGCCGGAGGGACAGTGGCCGGCAATTCCGGCAGCCAGCCGGCAAAGGTGTACCCGTTTCTGACAACCGCCGGCGCGTTGAGAGGCGAACCATACGCGGCATAAATCGTCGCTCCGCCATTGCCGCCGTTGGGATCAAAGGTGATTGTATAACTGTTGAGTATCCATTGCGCGGTATAGGTCGCGTTCTGCGCCGGGACAATGCCGGGGACCATCGGCGACCAGCCGGCAAATGTATAACCGGCGCGGGTGACGGCCGGAGGGATGAGAGACACCCCGTAATCCATCAAACCGCTTGTGCCCCCGTCGCCGCCGTTGGCGTCAAAGGTTATGGTGTATTGATTGACGCTGTAAATGGCGTACAGCACCGTGTTGCCCGCCGGTATTGTGAAGTTCGTGAAAGCCGTCGAAGCCGACGCCGAGGTGTTCCACCCGATGAAGGTGTGCCCCTCCTTTGAAAAGCCCGTTGAAGGCAAAGCAATCGCCGTGCCGTAGTCTTGTGTGACCGGTGGCGCCGAACCCGTACCGCCGTTCGCGTTAAAGGTGACTGAGTAACTGTTGATGGCAAAAACCGCGTATAAGGCGGCACCCGTTGTGTTCATGGTATAATTCTGGCCGTCCGCGTAAGACACGGTTCCGGCGTCCGCGTTGGCCTGGGATGTCGCCCAGCCCTGGAAAGTATGGCCGGGAATGGTGAAGGTGTTCGCGTTGAGCGCGGCGGTTTTGCCGAACACGATGCTTTGCGGCGCCATAGTGCCGCCCGCGCCATTGGCGTTGAAAACAAGCTGATAGGTATTCGCGCTCCACACGGCGTAGAAGGTAACCACTCCGCCCGGGGCCGTTGTCAGGTTCATGACGCTTTGGCCGTCGTTGTATTCCGGCGAGGCTGCCGTTTTGATCGTCGACCAGCCTAAGAAGCTGTGCCCCGCTCTTGAGTAGCCGTTGCCGGTTATATTGGCGGCCTGGTCATATACATGCGCGGAGTTGGCGGTGCTGCCCTGTGTGCTGCCGTTACCGTCATACACAACCGTATAGTTATTCGCGTTCCATTTCGCGTAAAGCGCCTGCGGGGCGGTGACCGTAACGGTCGTCGTGTTTTCAATCAGCGTTCCCGTTCCGCCGATGCCGGTGTACCACCCGCCGAAGGTGTAGCCGGCTTTGACCGGTGTCGGCAGATTGCCGTAGGGTGTGCCATAAGTGATTGTCATGGTCGAAGGCGCGACCGTACCGCCCTGAGGGTTCAGGGTCAGCGTATAGCTGTTGCGTAAATAATAGAGTTTCAACACCAAGCTGCCGTCTCCGGCGATAACTCCGCTTGTCACGGTGCCGCTGATGCCCGGATTATATGTAAACCCGGTATACGCTTTCGGTGCGGCGGATACAAAAGAACCCGTCGTACCCGTATAGTTTTCGGTTTCAAACAGCGCATAGTCATTCAGTGCCGGTGTTTGACGGTAATGCTCTACCCTGTAAGCGACGTCGGTGTTCACAGAGTAATGAAAGGTCATGACATTGCCGGTGAGTGCCAGCAGCATACTCCGTTTGCCTTCTTCGTCTCCGGTCTCGGGTATATAGGTATAGCCGGGTATCGAAAGATAAGATTCAATAACCTTGGTTCCCGCCAAGTTGCCACCGACCACCTTATCCGCGGCGATGCTCACTCCGCCGCTTTTATACTCGACTGTGTAGCTGATGTCGGACTTAACCCTTAAGGCCTGATAGGCGGTAAGCAGGGAAGACGCGTAGGTGTCGACCGTTCCCTGGCTGGGTATTTTAAGGCCGTAAACGACCGCCGCGCAAGCGGCGTCCCAGGCGGCAAGCGTCGCGGAGGTATAATACTCCCTCGTTAGCCAGCGACCGGCGTGCGTGGCGACATAGAACGGCGGCGCGAGAATCGTTGCTCCGTCCGTGTAACTCATGTTCTGATTGACCTGCGTATAGTCGGCGTTCCGAAGGTTTAAAGACTGCCACTCGTTCATAATGGTGGCGGCGTAAGCGTTGATGGCGCTCTGGTATCGGATATCCAGCCCGAATACCACGGAGCTGATCGCGTTCATGAGTTCATTGGCATTGCCGATGAACGCCTCGGGCACATAGACCCCGTCCCCGACGGTCGTGCTTGACGGATTATAATACGCCGGGTCATTGATGTTGTTAGCCCGGTAATAGGTCAGACCGGTATGGATGACTCTCGCGGCGGCGATGGCGTTGTTGACCGCGGTATAATCCGCCGGCGCGTACTCCAACTGGGAGATGGCCGTCAACAAGTTGGCTCTTACCGTTTCGACTTCCGTCGCCGAGGTATTCGGCCGGTTAAGCTCCGCCATAGCGGCCACCAGCGCGTTGACATAAGCCGTCCACTTGCCGTTCGCGTTGCTGTAACCATCGCTGAGCTGCCGGAACATGGCCAGTTCTTCCTGAACAAGGCTGTTCAAAGCCGTGGTGTCAAAAACATGGAAGTGCAGCCGATAACCCGTATATGTGGAGGCACGGCGATTATTCTCATAGGATTCGGAATACATTTGAAGCGCCAGCGTGTATGTGGAGCCGTCGGCCGGCACCGCGCCGGAAAACTGATAGTTCGCGTACTCGCCACGATAGGCCATGGTCGGCGAGCCGCTGGCCAGCGCGTATGACCAACCCGCGGTATTCGGCACCGTGCCGGTCCCCCATAGGCTGTATGTCGCGTCGCCGCTGTACATGCCGATGGAACGGAAGTATTCGGGCATGTTGTAAGTGTGTCCGCTGTGCTGCCATATGTTGAGTTTCATGTTGATTGCGCTGAGGTTGGAGGCTTTTCTGGTGTCGATATACACATGGGACGCGGCGCGGCGGTTGACGGGGTCGTCATAAGGCGAATCGTTATTGCCGAGCCCCTGGACCCAGCTATCCGTGTTGTATCGGCTCGGGCTCCAGTAGAAAAGGCCGTATTGGTTGGCGATGTCGGACTCCGTCGTCACCATGGTGGCGAAGCCGGCGTCCTCGGTGCCGCTCGCGTACCGGTAATAGCCAATGGCTCCATTGGCGTTGCCGCCGTTGTCCGGGCAGCTCCATTTGCCCCAACCGCCGTAAACGCCTTTACCAGTCACAGTGGTAACGGTTTTACTCTCGGCCCAATATTTGGTGTTGCCCGCGTCGACGAGGTTTCTTCTTGTTCTGGTGAACGTAAAATACCCCGATGGCGTCGGGATCCGGTCGACGTAGCTCGCGCCGTATGCTGTGTATTGCCTGCCGCCCAAGGTATAGGTTACGGTGTAGCGGATATACTCCCCTTCCACCGCCGTTCCGCTGATTTCCCAAGAGTACGGATTTGTCGAAGAGGTTTGTGTCGCGGTAACCGGAGTGCCTGTCGACCGGACCGCCGAAAGAGACACGCCCGAAGCGCCCGGCAAGTTAAACGTGACCGTGCGGTTCGCGGCGGCCATGGTTTTTGTGTCGTAATTGAGCATTTGCGTCTGAATGGTTGTTCCCTTCTCCTGCTTGTCGGCGCTGTTGTCCGCGGCGCCGACATACAGCACCTCGGGAACGGTTATATTGCCCGCCGCGGCCGAATTGTCGGAAATGTTGTCCATCTGGTAATACAACTGATCGATGGCGTTTTCCAAGCCCTGCAGCGCCGCGTCAATATCCGGCTGCGTCGTGTTCTGTTTGAACAATTGCTTAAAGGCTTCCCGGTACGCGACCTCAAACGCCGGAAAAGCGACATGCGACGCGTATTGGGTCTCGATGTTTGACAGGCGCACCTCATTGACTTTCGCGCGAAGAAACGCTTTGGAGTAGGTGAAAAACTCCATATAAACCGGCGTGTATGTATAATTGTAATTGTCGCCCGAATCGTCGTTGAACGCCCAAACTCTCGGGATAACCGTCAAGCCGTCACCGGTTGTGGGCAGTTTGTTGCCGACAAGGGTGATGTTGCGCATAGCCCCTCTTGTTCTGCCAAGGGTAACCTCACCGCTGCCGATGGAGGTTCGAACCTCATTCGCCTGATAAGCGGTGTTCCAGTTCGCGGCGGAATACGAGGCGTCGCCCGGTTTCAAGCCGACGCCGATGTGCATAACATTGTCGTTCTGGGTGTCGCGGTGTGAGTAAAAAGCAAGCGTTATGCCCAAATCATTGATCGAGTTGACCCTGCTCGTATCGACATAAACGGTCGCGACGGGCGACTTGCCCGCGGCCACATTTCTGGTCCAGTCGCAGCTGAGCCTCGCCCTGCTCGGCGAATAATAGTTCATGCCGTAAAACAGGTGGTTGGTGTCGCCCGACTTGTCGACAAACGCGCTGTCGCTTGTACCGGCCCAGTTGTAATACCCGTATTTGTCAACGGGGTTAAGCTCATTGTAAGGGGTATAACTGCTTGTGGCGACCTCGTAATAGTCCACCGTATGCTCACGTGAGCGGCCGTAAATGTTATAAACCCCGTTTTGCTCCCCGATGACCGACAGCGTGTAGTTAACATCGGTGTAAGAGTCCGAGTTGCTGCTGGCGCCCCTGTAGTTTCTCGTATAGACCATATAGCCGGCAGGAGAAATGATGTTGTCAATATACGAATACGCTTTGCGCGTATGCGTATTCCCGCCGAGCGTGTATGTCAGGGTATAGCTCATCACCGAGCCGGCTGTCCCCGTTCCGCCCGTAATTTTCCATTGGTACGGGTTGGAGGCGGATGTCTGCGTTAAAACCGCGCCGCCTTGCGCCGAAAGCGAAACATTGGCCGCGCCGGGCAGGTCGAAGTCAATCAGGAGATCGGCCTCCCGCATGGCGCATGTCGTATAATTCAGGGTTTGCAACTGAATGGTGTTGCCGGCTTCCTGCTTGGAAATGCTGTTGCCTGCCGCCCCGACATAGATAACCTGCGGCACATTCAATGTGCCTTCGATGTCGTCATCGGTGTTGAAAACGCCTTCTTCTTTCATCAGCCCGGAGAGTGTGACGGATTTCGTCGTATAGGTTCCGCCGTCGTCGATTTCAAAAACGCGGACGCCGGGGTCTCCGTCGTTATAAGAGTTGAGCGTCGCGGCTTTGCAGTAGCCGAGTGTAACGCCGTCCGCGGTGGTACCGACAAAACTGTTTTTATGGTCATGCCCGAAAAAGGCGCCTTTCAACTCGCCGTAATCGCGCCAGCTCTCATACAGCGTTTTACTTCCGTAAGCGGGAGAAGACCGGTGGCTCGCTTTTTGGTATGTAGACAGGTCGGGCGGGCATGGCGGTTCTTTGAAAACCTGCGGTGGAGTCGTCCCTCCGGAGGATTCCCAGTCAATCAGCGAGGAGTTCAGCGCGTAAGTAAAACCGTTCCAGGGATTTGAGCTGCCCGTAAAAGAATACGGGGTTCCGGCCGGCACCTGTGTCAGCAGGTCATATGTCTCCGGCACGCAGATGTGTTGGAACCAGAGGGAGGGAACCGACGGATTGGTTGTTATGTAGTAATCAATCTGGTTTGTCGCCGGATGGCTGTAACCGTTGTCCTCGTAAGTTCCCGAGTCCATCAAAAAGACTTGAAACGCGGGCGTCCCGCTTGTCTGGCCGTTTGGATAGATTGGTATCGAGCCGTTGCCGACGCCGTCGAGGGCTTCCACGTCGTGGTCGATAAAGTTGTCGCCGCCCTTTGACCTATAGTAGTTGTACTGTTCGGTTTTTGAATACGGGCTGATAACCAGATTGCCCTCGTCATCATGGTTGCCGAATGTGACGGCGAACTTTGTGCCAGTGTTGTTAAGGGGGCGAGGAATTGGTCGAGAGATTGCAGAAACTCACTTTTTGATGTGTTTCCGCTGACATTGTCGCCGGTGAGCACGACCAAATCGGGCGAGTAGCGCGCAAGCGCCCGGTTGAGCAATTCGATTGTTCCGGTCGCCACGCTTTCATCATCCTGAATGTCCGTTACCTGCATGACCGTAAACTTGCCCTGCGTGTCGAATTGCAGCACGCCGTTGTAAGAGGAAGATACTGTCACGCAAGACCACGGCACCGCTGTCGCGGCGATCATTAAAACCAAAAACAAGCTTAAAACGCGTTTTTTGTTACTCATAATTCTGCCCTCCATGCATAATCAAACACAAATTTATAGCCTTCTGCTTGAAATTTTTGGATATATTTATTTTATTATATAATGTATTTTTCTTATTGTTATCACATATTTAGAATTATTGTATTTTTTTTACAAAAAAACAAACCGGGCCGTTCGAGTTTTACTCTGAACGGCCCGGCGAAGTATGAATGTAAATCCACCGCTACATTAAACGCCGCTTCGGCGTCACATTTGCCGAAAGAGGCTTTGTTTTTGACCAGAACATGGATTTCGTAGTCCCCCGCTTTGCGAGGTGTCCAAATGCACTCCTGGTTCGCGGAATAGTTTTGCAGCATAATGACCCGCATCGAATCGTCGTAGGTATAGAATTTGTACAGCAGGTCCTCCGAGTTGGAACTGACGGCCGACGCCCGTATCGCTATGGGTATCCTCGCCCTCGCGTTCGCGTTGAGATACACTTCGTTGATGCCGATGGTCACATCCCGCGCGATTTGCTCAATATCATCCGTGACAGTGACATTGACGCGGGCGATTGCCTCGTAGGACCCGGCGTCCGCGCCCTTTGCCCTGGCCTCAATCGTATAGTTGCCGATACGAGCCGGCGTCCAGTTCAGCGTGTTGTCCGCGCTCCAGTCCCTCACAAGCGCGTAGCCCCTCGCGTCGTGACGCCAGAACGAATACTGCACCGCCGTGCCGCCGATACCGCCGATGTGCGCCTGCGCCGTGAACAAAACGGGCGTCCCCTTGTCAATCGGGTCGTTCACCGACGGTGACGCGGTCAGGTTCATATAGGAGCTCGCGACGCCGCTTCTCGCTATCTTTATCGTCTTGATGACGCCGTCGTCATACGCGCCTTCGATATCCGCGGCCGACCGGTTGACATAGCCATAGACATCGTATATGCCGTACTGCGTGAATTCATGGGTAATCGGAACGCCCGTTTGTGTGAATTTCGCGGACTCAAACAGAAAACTTCCGCCCGGCTCACGGATTTTATACACAAACTCACCGTTGGCAAACGCGGGTGTTATTTCCGCCGCCGCCGGCAGCCCCGCCTGCGCGTTTGCCTCTATGCCCATGTCGTCAATAATTCCGTATTGTACGCCCGCGTCCACCGCGTAAAGCCGGATGGCGATGCTGCGCGTGTCGGAAGACACGCCGTTGGACGCCTCAAGCGCAACCGTGTACCTGCCGGGCATCAGGGCCGAAACATCCCACACGAACTCGTTGGTGTTGACGGCGGTCAACACCTCGGCCGTCTCTTTTATCTCCGCGGTGTAAACGGTGTTTTCCAGGCCGTTGCCCACCGCTTCAATGAGAACGGAGGCTTCCGCTGTTATTTCTTTTATCGCTTCGCCCTTACAGTATTCGCCGTCGACGAGCACTTTCGTTATCTTTACTTCCTGCACTTCCGCGGGCGTGAAACTGTCTCTTAACTCCACGACAAACGCGTTGTCTTCGTCGATGATTCTCACCGCGATGGTGTAAGTGCTGTCGGGCGATGTAAACGGCTCTATGTTGAAGCTGATGCTGCCGTCGGGTTCCGCCACCGCGCCGCTGACGGGTGTGTAGGCCTTCGATAAGATCCACTGGTTCGCCGGCACATTCGATTCCTCATCGAGGACGAGGTCGCCCGTCACTTTCTGCCAGCTCCAGATCTGGTACCTGTGGCTTTCGTTCTGGCCGGTTATGTTCACCTTGAAGCCGCTTTCGGTTTTCTCAAGTCCGACGGCAAGGTCAACCACATTTTGGCTCCATTGAGCGGTGTATGTCGCGTTTCCTGCCGGTACGGTTGCCGGCACCGCGGGCAGCCAGCCGGTGAAGGTGTAGCCGGCTCTTGTGACTTCCGGCGCGGCCAGAGGCTCGCCGTATGTCATCAGAGCGCTTGCGCCGCCCTCGCCGCCGTTGGCGTCAAAGGTGATGGTGTAAGCGGCGATTGCGTACACCGCGTAAAGCGCCGTGTCCTCCGCCGGTACGCTGAAAGAGCCAAGTGTTGCCGTCGCGCCGGGATCGGTGTTCCAGCCGAGGAATGTATACCCCTCCTTCGCGTAGCCCAACGCGGGCAGTTCGACCGCCGTGCCGTAATCCTGCGTTACCTGAAGAACCGGGCCCGAGCCGCCGTTGGCGTTGAAGGTAACGGTGTATTGATTGATGGTGTAAATCGCGTAAAGGACACTGTCCCCTTCCGGAACGGTGTAGCTTGCAATGGCGGTGACGGCAGCGGGATCGGTGTTCCACCCGATAAAGGTGTGGCCGGTTTTGCTGAAACCGGTTGCCGGCAGCTCGACGGGCGAGCCGTAATCGAGCGAAACAACGGGCGCGTAGCCTTCGCCGCCGTTCGCGTCAAAACTGACCGTGTTTTGTGTGATGGCATAAACCGCGTAAAGCGTTTCGTTTTGAGCGGGCATGGTGTATCCGCTTAACGCCTGCGCAGCGCCGGGCTCGGTGTTCCACCCGATGAAGGTATAGCCCGTCTTGGCGAAGCCCGCGGCGGGCAGAGAAACCGCCGTGCCGAAGTTTTGCGTGACCGGCGCGGCCGAGCCCGTTCCGCCGTTCGCGTCAAAGCTGACGGTATATTGATTGATGGTATACACGGCGTAGAGCGTCGTGTCCGCCGCCGGTACCGAAAAACCGCTCAACGCTTCGGCAGCGCCGGGCACGGTATTCCAACCGATAAATGTATAGCCCGTTTTTGCGAAGCCCTCCGTCGGCAGCGCTACCGGCGAGCCGAAAAGTTGCGTTACCGGTGAAACCGAACCCGTTCCGCCGTTGGCGTCGAAACCGATCGTATATTGATTGGGTGTGTAAACCGCATATAAAACCGAATCATAATCCGGAACATCGTAGGCGTTTAAAGCAACCGAAGCTTCGGGGCTTGTGTTCCAGCCGGCCAGGCTGTGGCCGGTTTTGCCGAATCCCGTTTGGGGAAGAACGACCGGCGCACCGTAGCCGAGCGTAACCGGAGAGGCGCTTCCCGTTCCGCCGTTCGCGTCAAAAGTGACCGTGTATTGGTTGACCGCCCAAACGGCATAAAATGTCACCATCGCGTTGTTGACCGGCGTCAGGTTCAGCACACTTTGGTTGTCGCTGTATTCCGCCGGTCCGCCGGCTGCCGTTGACCAGCCGAGGAAGCTGTGGCCGGTCTTTGTGAAGCCGTTGGTTGTCAGGTTGGCGGCGATGCCGTATGTGTGGGACGAGGCCGGTGTATTGCCCGCGTCGCCGTTATTCGCGTCATAACTGACCGTGTAGGTGTTCGCCGTCCATTTGGCATAGAAAGTGGAGTTTGACGCGCCGATGGTATAAGGCCAGGCGACGGGAGTCAGCAGGCCGGGGTCGGCATACCAACCGTTAAACGTATAACCTGTCTTCGCGGGGGCGGCCGGTTCGGAAACCGCGTTGCCGTATTCGCCGGTTATCGGGTTGACAGCCGTGCCGCCATTGGCATCAAACGTTATCGTGTAGTCATCGGCTTCATATATAGCGTACAGAGTTACATTGCCGTCGGGCACCGTGCATTCGGTCAGGGCGGTTGTCGCGTAAGCCGTCGTGTTCCAGCCGAGGAAAGTGTACCCGGTCTTCGAGAAGCCCGTCGTCGGCAAAGCGACGGAAGTTCCGTAAGGCTGTGTCACCGGCGGGGTGAAGCCCGTGCCGCCGTTGGCGTCAAAACTGACCGTGTACTGGTTAATCACATAAATCGCGTACAGCGTGGAATCTCCGAGCGGAACGGTATAGCTGCTCAGCGCCGTCGTGGCGCCGGCCGTCGTGTTCCAGCCCAAAAGAGTGTAGCCGGTCTTTGCAAAGCCCATTGGCAGGGTTACAGTCGAGCCGTATGCCTGCGTGACACTCGACGGCGAACCCGTTCCACCGTTGCCGTTAAACGACACCGTGTAGCTGTTGACAGACCACTGCGCCGTATATGTGGCGTTGGCCGCCCCCACGGATGAGGGAACCGCCGGTTGCCAACCGGTCAGCGTGCAACCGGTTTTTGTGACCGCCGGAGCGGACAGCGCCGCGCCGTAAAGCATCGGTGCGGAGTAACCGCCCGTGCCGCCGCTGGCGTCGAACGTGATTTGATAGGTGTTCACCGACCAAACCGCGTAGAAGTTCACGGTACCGCCAGGCGCGGTCGTCAGGTTCTGGACGCTCTGGCCGTTCGTATAGCTTGGCGATGAGGCGCTTTGAACAGTAGACCAGCCCAAAAAGCTATGACCTGTTCTGGTAAAGCCGTTTAATGTCAGATTAGAGGCCAAATCATATGTGTGCAGCGAATTGGCCGTTGTTCCGCCTGTGCTCCCGTTGCCGCCGTAAATGACCGTATAGTTGTTGGGGGTCCACTTGGCATAGAGCGTGACGGTTACGCCGTCCGTGGCCGTCAGGTTGGTTACGCTTTGGCCGTTGGTGTAAACGGCGGGGCCTGCCGAGGACACCGCCCAGCCCGCAAACGAATACCCTGTTTTATAAAAGCCGTTGGCGGTCAGCGCTTTTGCCGTATCGTATGTATGCGATGAACTCGCGGTCGTTCCGCCAACCGCGTCGTTGCCGTCATACATGACAGTATAGGTATTCGGTGTCCACTTCGCGTAGAGCGTCACATTGCTTGTTCCCATGGTGTAGGTTGCTTCGTTCGCGTACGCGACCGCGCCGCTCGATGACGTTGCCCAGCCGGCAAATTTATAGCCGGTCTTGTAAAAACCGTTGGGCGTCAATGTGTCGGAGGTTCCCCAAACAAGGTTCATGCCTTCCGTGGAGCCGCCGGTCGCTCCGTTTCCGTTAAAGGTGATGGTATGGTTGTTTGTCTGGAACCAACTCACATTTTGCGTAACCGAGGTTCCGGAATCAAAGCTTTTTTCATCGGGGTCAAAATTCCAGATAAGCTGTTCGGTTCCGCCGGCCGGCGTGTAAAACACCTGCACCTGCGCGCAGCCCCATTGGTCATCCCCCGAAGGCAGAATAATCTGCAAACTTCGTATTTGATTGGTCGTCGGCACAATCGGCGTTATGTTGCCGTTGGCCCCTCCCGTGTTCACGCCGACCAAAGGTGCCGACTGGTACAGCATCGTTCCCGTGGCGTTATCCCCCGAATAAATCCGAAGGTACACATTGTCATAGGTTCCGTTATCAACGCCGTATTCCGTGCCATTGTCCGTGGTGGCGGCGTAAACCCTCCACTGGCCGGATGGGATGGACGGATCAACGGGCGGCGCGTTGAGGTCGCTTTCGTCAACAAACTCGGATGCGTAGGTACCGCCGGCGTCAAGCGTGTAGATGCTCACGCCGGGGTTGTCGTCGTTATAATCAATAAGGCCGAGGGTGCTGTAAAGCCCCGTGGATTCGCCGTAGCCAAGATCGATGCCGTCGCTCGTCGTCATGACAAACTCGTTGAGGTGGTCGTGGCCGAAATACGCGCCCAATAAATTGCCGTAAGCCACCCAGGATTCATAAAGGGTCTTGCTGCCGTAGGTTGAGGATGACCGGTGAGCGGCCGATTCGTACAAGGACTGGTTTGGGGGACAAGGCGCCTCGCAATATATGTCCGATAACACAGTGGATGAACTGCGGGCCCAATTGATTTTTGCCGGGTCAAGCGACCAGGAATTGCCGCTGAAGGGAGAACCTTTGCCGGTAAATGATACGCCGGTCGTCGATGTCGTCATCGTTCTGGTATAGATATCCGGAACGATAACGTGCTGGAACCACAGAGACGGAACGTCGGGATAGGTTTGGCTGCGCTGTATGTAATAGTCAATCTGGTTTGTATAACAGCAGTCGTACGAGCCGGAGGACGGGTCGCTGCCGGAGTCCATCACATAAACCTGAAACGCCGGTGTTCCGGAAGTCTGGCCATACGGATAAATCGGAATAGCGCCGCTGCCGACACCGCTGAGGGCTGCGACGTCGTGGTCGACGAAATTATTGCCGCCGACCGATTTGTAATAATTGTATTGGTCCGTTTTGCTTGGGGCTCCGGAGCCTTCGTCATCGTGGTTGCCGAACGTGACGGCGAATTTTGTGTTTGTGTTCAGCAAGGGGGCGAGAAAGCCGTTGACCGAACTTCGAAAGTTGGCATTGGAACTGATTGTTTCAATGACATTGTCGCCGGTGAACACGACAAGGTCGGGGCTGTAGCGCTGTATTGCCTTCGTCAGAACTTGAATAACACGCGATTCGACGCTTTGGTCGTCCTGTATATCCGCCACCTGCATCACGGTGAACTTTCCGTTTTGGTCAAACTGCAACGCGCCCGTGAACGACGCGAACGAGATGATGTTCGATAAGGGCAATATTGACGCAAGCAAAGCCAGCGCCAAAACCAGACCGGTGACTCGTTTTTTTATGGACATAAAAACCCTCCGGAGCTTTCTGTTTTATCATAATTTGCATAGGTACACTTGTAACCAATTCTATAATATACGGCGGCTTTTCAAGTATGTTTAAAAATAGGAAATTTTGCTGTTTTTTTTCTCAATTTTTTTAGTATCGTAATTTTGTTATAAAAAAGATACCCGCCGCGGCGGGTATCCCGATTGGATTTTTTTGCGTTATTTCCTTTTGCTTTCGTCGCCGCTCTTGCCGTAACCGTAGCCGTAGCCCTTGCCGTAGCCGCCGTAGCCGTAGCCTTTGCTGCCGTAGCCGTATTTGTAGCCGTAGCCGCGGCGCTTGTAGCCGTATTTATAACCGTATTTCCGGTAATATGTCCGGTTGCCGTAGCTGTCGGACTTGACGCTGTTGAACACAGTACCGAGTATTTTCGCGTCAACGCTGTCAAGGGTCTGTTTGGCGAACTGGGCAGACTCGATGACGGTTCTGCCGTAACTGACAACCCAAATGATGCCGTCCAAATATTTCGACAGGACCGCCGTGTCGGCGACGAGGCCGACGGGAGACGTATCAAAAATAATGTAATCGTAGGAATCCGAGACGCTGTCGATAAAGTCGGCCATCTGCTGGGAACCGAGGAGTTCCGCGGGGTTTTTGGGTATGGCGCCGCAGGTGACGACATCGAGCGTGTCGTGGTTCTCGATGTTGTTGACGACAAAACGGAACTCATCCTCGCCGGCGAGAACAGTTGTGAGGCCTGGCGTTTCGGGGAGCGAAAGCATTTTATGGATTTTCGCTTTTCTCAGGTCACCGTCAATGAGCAGAACCTTCGCCCCGGTTTCGGCGATGGTGATGGCGAGGTTGACCGAAATGGTCGTCTTGCCTTCAAACGGGCCGGAGCTCGTTACGCAAATCTTTTTTGTCTTGCCGCCGATGCCCGCGTATTGAATTTTAGTCCGCAAAACCTTAAACGCTTCTTTGTAATCGAACGGCGCGTCGTCGACAAGGTTGACGGCTTTGCCGGTTTGAAGCTCCGGCAGGCTGGTTATGACCGGAAGGTCGAGGCCGTTGCGGATATCTTCTTCGGTCTTAAAGGTGTTGTCGAAGAAATCTTTAATAAAGACGATGATAAGGGAAGCTATCAGGCCGAGCATAACCCCAAGCAGGCCGAACTGCCAGACCACCGGTTTCACCGGACTTCCCGGCATCTTGGCGGTATCAATAACTTCCGCGCTGCCGGCTTTGATGATACGAATAATCGTTTCGGGGGAAACTTCCAATATCGCGTTGGCGACATCCATGGCGAATTCCGGGTCCTTATGCTGAACGGTTATACGCAGGACCTCGGTTTCACCGATGCCGGCGACACTGATGTACGACTTGAGCTCGGCGACGCTGACATTCCCCTTCAGCCGGCCTTTTGCCTCGAGTTCATCCCTGACCAGCTGCACATTGGTGTCACTGGTCATGATGATGCCATAGGATTTCACCAACTTTTGCGTCAGCAGTATGTCGTTGTAACTGTACTGGTTCTGTTCGGAGACCTGATACTGGCTTTTGTTGACGATCATCGTCGCCTGGGCCTGATATATTTCCGTCATACCTATACTGCTGTAAACATACAGCGCGATACCGCCGATCACGGTTAAAACGGCTATGAGCAGCCAGTTTTTCATCAATAAGGCGATAATTCTTCTAATGTCCATAAACTACCTCTGCTGTCAGTATTCCGTTACAGTGAAACGGTATAACATTATAATTGTACACACGCAACGCCTTTATTGCAAGATGTTTTTTCGTTTGCCTGCCCGATAACGGCATTTTACTTTCTCCAAACCATTCTGTTAACGATACCGGTATAGCTTTGAATTATCTTAACCACTTTGACGCTTACGTTTTCGTCAGCATAATCCGGAACGGTCAGGCCGGTGTCTCCGTTGCCGTGCATCGCGACGGCCAAATCCACAGCCTGCAGCACCTGTTCGGATGTAATGCTGCCGATGATGAAGTTGCCTTTGTCGAGCGATTCCGGGCGCTCGGTGCTTGTCCGCACGGAAACGGCGGGGAACTTGAAATATGAGGCCTCTTCGGGAATGGTGCCGCTGTCGGAAACAACGCAAAAGGCGTTCATCTGCAGGCAGTTGTAATCGGAAAAGCCGAACGGCTCCAGGCTGCAGACGAGCGGATGAAACCGAAAGTCCCTGAGTTTGATGAATTTCGCGCTTCTCGGGTGGGTGCTGTAAATAATGGGCATGCCGTAGGTTTCCGCCATGGCGTTGACGGCGTTCATCAGCGCCAGAAAGTTGTTTTCAATGTCGATGTTTTCTTCCCTGTGGGCCGAAAGCAAAATATAGCGGCCTTTCTCAAGGCCCAGGGTTTTCAAAACCCGGCTGTTCTTTATCTTTTCGATGTTCGCCGTGAGCACTTCGGCCATCGGGGAACCGGTGACATAGGTCCTCTCCTTCGCGACGCCTTCGCTGTTAAGGTATCTTCGCGCGTGCTCGCTGTAGCACAAATTGACATCCGCGATGTGGTCGACGATGCGCCGGTTGGTTTCTTCCGGCAGGTTTTCGTCAAAACAGCGGTTGCCGGCTTCCATGTGAAAAACGGGGATTTTCAGCCGTTTGGCGGCTATGGCGGACAGCGCGGAATTCGTGTCGCCCAGGATAAGTACCGCGTCGGGCATGGTTTCGGCCAGCAGTTTGTAACTTTTCGCGATGATGTTGCCGATGGTCTCGCCCAAATCGCCGCCGACCGCTTCAAGGTAACGGTCCGGGTCGCGAAGCCCCAAATCCTCAAAGAATATCTTATTGAGGCGATAATCCCAGTTCTGGCCGGTGTGCACCAACATATGGTCAAAGTAGACATCGCACTTTTTAATCACTTCAGACAAGCGGATAATCTCAGGCCTTGTCCCGATGATGGTCGCAAGTTTCAATTTGTTCATGCTTACCTCCAAACACGCTGTAGTAACAGAATTCGGATGAATCATACCGGTAAAAAGAAGGTATCCGGATTTGCCGGGTCAAAGGCTTCGTTCGCCCACATAAAGGTCACCAAATCGGTGTCGCCGGCGTTGATAATGTTGTGCGTATAGCCCGGCGGGATATCGACGACTTCCATTTTGACGCCGCTGACCTTGTATTCGATGATTTCATTCGTGTCGATTCGGCGGAACCGGATGAGGCCGCGGCCGCTGACGACAAGGAACTTTTCAACTTTGGTAAGGTGCCAGTGGTTGCCTTTCGTGATACCGGGTTTGGCGATGTTGACGGAAAACTGGCCCCGGTCGGGGGTTTTGATGATTTCGGTAAAAGAGCCTCGGTCGTCGACATTCATTTTCAGCGGATAAGAAAAACCGTCCGCAGGCAGGTAACTCAAATAGGTGCTGAAAAGCTTTTTTTCAAACGCGTCGGCGACATCGGGCACCCGGAGATTATTCCGGCTCTCTTTAAACGACTCGATGAGGTCCGCTATTCTTCCGAGCGTGACCGTATGAACCGTCGGGATTTCGCAAAAATCGCCCGTCCGGTTCTCATCGCCGTTCAACGCTTTGATAAACTCGCCGACGACGTCGTCTATGTAGACGAGGTTCATGACGACATTCCGGTCGTTGACAGTGATAGGCAGGCCGTTGGCGATATTGTGGCAGAATGTCGCGACCGCGCTGTTGTAATTGGGCCGGCACCATTTGCCGAAGACATTCGGCAGGCGGTAAACCAGCGTTTTCGCGCCGGTTTCGCGGCCGTAGCCAAACAGCAAATCCTCCCCGGCCTTTTTGCTTTTGCCGTACGGATTGTCGAAGGCGGCTTGGGTGGAAGAGGTGATTAAGACAGGGCATGCGTTCCCGTGTTTTTTCAGCGTTTCAAGAAGCGACGAGGTGAAGCCGAAATTGCCGCGCATGAATTCTTCCGGCTCTTTCGGGCGGTTGACGCCCGCAAGGTGAAAAACAAACTCGGCCCGGCGGCAATACTCGTCGAGAGCCTCCGGCGCGGCGTCGAGGTCGTATTCCAAAACATCCTGCCGAGTGTCCTGTTTCAGTTGTGTGACAAGGTTCCGGCCGACAAAGCCTTTTGCCCCGGTTACAAGTATTGTCATCCGGCGTTCCACCCTTTCAGCTCGTTTTGAATATAGTCGAGTTCCAGCAGCTTCTCTTTGATTTGCCCGACATTCAACCTTTGCGTGTTGTGGGAGTTGTATTCCTCTTCACCGGACAGCCTTTGGTTGCCTTCGGCGAAATATTTGTCGTAGTTTAAATCCCGCTTGTCCGCCGGCACCCGGAAGAAACCGCCCATATCCAACGCGACAATATACTCCTCTTTGGTCAGGAGCGTTTCATACCGCTTCTCGCCGTGGCGGGTGCCAATGATCTTTATGTCATTGCCGGCGCGGAACAGCTCTTTGACCGCCAGTGCCAAATCGCCGACGGTGGAAGCCGGTGATTTTTGAACCATGATGTCCCCCGCTTCGGCGTTTTGAAACGCGAACACGACAAGCTCGACGGCTTCCTCAAGGCTCATAAGAAAGCGCGTCATGTTCGGGTCGGTCACGGTTAGGGGCTGCCCGTTTTTAATCTGGTCGACAAACAACGGAATAACGGAGCCCCTCGACGCCATCACATTGCCGTAGCGCGTGCCGCATATCAGAGTCTTTTCGGGGTCGACCGTCTTGGATTTCGCGACAAACACCTTTTCCATCATCGCTTTGGAAATGCCCATCGCGTTTATCGGGTAGGCGGCCTTATCCGTCGACAGGCAGATGACTTTTTTCACGCTGCCGTCAATCGCCGCCGTCAGCACATTGTCGGTGCCGAGAACATTGGTTTTGACCGCCTCAAGCGGGAAGAACTCACAGGACGGCACCTGCTTAAGCGCGGCGGCGTGGAAGATATAGTCGACGCCGTACATCGCGTTATTAATCGACGGCAGGTCGCGGACATCCCCGATATAGTATTTGATTTTGTCGTTGTTGTAGAGATGGCGCATTTCGTCCTGCTTTTTCTCGTCGCGCGAAAAAATGCGGATTTCCGCGATATCCGTGTCAAGGAACCGTTTCATCACCGCGTTGCCAAAGCTGCCGGTTCCGCCCGTAATCAGTAACGTTTTGCCTTTAAACATTGTCCATGTCCCCCGTTTCCGGCTTGTTGTGTTGTGTTTCTTTCGTTTTTATACCATCGATGATTTCGTAAATCTTGTTGATTTCACCGGTGTTGCTTTTATCCGTTTCGGACAGGTTTTTTTGATAAACCGCCAGCATTCCGGGGTTGTCAAGGATAGTCTTTAGTCCGTTGTAAATCGCCTCGTCGTCGTTCGCCGTGACAAGGCCGTCAATCCCGTCTCTGACCTGTTCGCGCGCCGATGAATACTCTGTGACGATAACGGGCACTCCGAGCATTTGCGCTTCTGTGACAACCATCGGTTTGCCTTCATAGCGCGACGGCAGGAGGAACACATCGGCTTGCTTTATGACCGGGTATGGAGCTTGCGTGGAACCAAGGAGAGAAACACAATCGGAACAGTTTTCGCTTTGTATCTGCTCGTTAAGAGCTTCTCTGTCCGGACCGTCGCCGACGATGTACCAGTGAAACCGGTATCCCTCCCGCTTTAATCGGGAAAACACCTCAACGCCGCGGTCGAGCCCCTTGCTTGCGTTCGTAAGCCGGCATACTGTCAAAAACTTAACACCTTCTCCGCTTAAGTGAAACGCGGGAGTATGCTCGCCTAAACTGCGCACATAATCGGTTGTCAGAATGTTTTCGATAAATACC
>ENA-UOUL01001613-UOUL01001613.1-bioreactor-metagenome-genome-assembly--contig:-NODE-1613-length-30333-cov-3.812203_pt1 | contig 30333 bp, 22 predicted proteins | sample MGYA00249838_ERZ747220 | MGnify/ENA primary metagenome ERZ747220 (study PRJEB28778, sample SAMN05720191) | bioreactor metagenome | isolation source: Anaerobic biogas reactor | place: USA:Washington... | reverse complement strand
TGCACAAAGATGCTACCGCTGTCGGCAAGCAGCTCGCGCGCCAAGAGCAGCCGGTCGCGCAAGTACGTCAGATACGAATGGATGCCCAGTTCCCAGGTATCGCGGAAGGCGCGGATCTGTTCCGGCTCCGAGGTCAAGTCCTCATCTTTGCCATCGGCCACGCTTCGTTTGTTCACAAAGGGCTGAAAGTTGGAGCCGTACCTGATGCCGTAGGGCGGGTCAAAGTAGATCATCTGGACCTTGCCCGCCATGCCTTCCTTCTCGAGGAGCGAGTTCATGACGAGCAGCGAGTCCCCGGCCACCAGGCGGTTGCTCCAGCCATGGGCGTGCCGGTAAAAGTCGATGGCCTCGCGTAGGGGCGGGTTCTCTGTGGCCCGTTCAAAGAGGGAGAGCTGCTGCTCGACGCCGTTGCGCGTCTGGACCGCTTCGATGATGGTGCACGGGTCGATGCGCTCGTGGACGTGGAGCGACACGGTGGGCACCTCGAACGTCGTGTGCTCCGCCTTCCCGGCCCAGACCAGCCGGGGGGCCTGAGCCTCTCGAAGCGCCATCAGCGCCGCCTTGGCATCCTCGAGCGTGTCGGCTGTCAACCCGGCCTCGATCACCTCCGCCAGATCATCCCGCGCCTTCTGGCCATCGTACGATAGCTGCGGGTCCAGGTGGGGATCGTAGGCGTAGGTGCGCGGGGGGGCCTCGGGATCGGTATCAGGGGTCACCAGGCCGGCAGACGGGTTGTTCAGTCGCTCCTTGTCCGCGTGCTCGTAGGCTGCGATGGGCCGCTTTGCGGGGGTGTGTCTCTTGCGTGCCATGATGTCCCACCTGTCTCTTACACGGTGTTGGGGTATGTGCGGGCTGTGCTGGTCCGGTGGCTTGTCTGGGAGGATTCGCTAACGTGCTTGGTCCTTCACGGCGCCTGAGCCTATCGCAATCCTCCCGCTTGTGGTGGACATATCTTAGTCGAGGACACGCGGCCCGTAAAGTCGGTATGCGGCCGCTACGGTTCGTGTGTGACAGAAGCGCGCCGGCAGGTGATGCGCCGTTCTTGTTCTGTGCGCCGATCATTACAGAAACGGCAATGATCGGCGCACAAAACAAGAAGCGCCAGCCGCGCGGTTGGCCCACCCTCGCCCCCGCCACACCTATCCCCGCACCGGAATCCACAGATCGATCATGTGCCGCCCGTCGGGCCGCTCAAAACGCTGGTCGTACCATTCCATCTCAAAGTCCAGGGCCGGCTCCAGGCCGGCCTTGGCCGCCTGCTCCCAGGTCAGGTCGTGGGCGCGGCCATAGATGTCCGGCTCGGTCCCCAGGATCGACCCCACGGCGAAACGGTTCTCCGGGATGTCGTACGCCGCCATCCCCTCGGGCACGGCGGCGCCCGGATCGGCGAGTACCCCCACGATGTAGCTAAAGCTCTGGTCGGCCGGATCGTATCGGCCCGCCCACCCGATCAGGGCGGAGGGGTAGCGTCTCCCCGGCAGCGCCTCCAGCGTGGCTACGGTGCCGTCCTGGAAGCAGCGATCCCAAAAGGCGGGGACGGGGTTGTCCTCGAAGGAGAAGAATCGGGTGCGCAGCTCCTTGCCCACGACCTTGACCGGGCCGATGGTCTTGACGGCGAATCCGGCGAGTTCCGCTGCCATGGCGCTGACCTCCTTTGACGATGCCTGCAACGATCCGCACCGAAGGCTAACCACCAAGGCACCAAGTACACCAAGGAACACTAAGGTGAGTAATATGGGTGTTCCTTGGTGATCTTGGTGTACTTGGAGCCTTGGTGGTTGGCGCTATTCCACCCGCACCTGCGCGTAGGCCTGCTGGCGGGTGCCGTCCAGGTCCTCGGCGATAAAGCCGACCACATAGCCCCCCACGGCGGCGTCGAGTTCACGCCAGGAGAATGTCTGGTCGCCAAAGGTGAGGGCGCCCCCCTCCTGGGTGACGCGATCGACCACACGTCCCTGTGTGTCCAGGTCGAGCCACTGCTCCAGCACCGTAAAGCGGTCGCCGGCTTCGGGATAGATCTCCCACGGCGCGCCCGTCGAGTCGTCGCCGTTGAACCCATAGACCTGGCGCAGCACGCCGTCGCGGAAGTAGAGGCGGGCGTAGCGCGACTCGCCGGAGGCATAGCTGTAGATGCCGTCCACGGTGTACACCGCCTCCTCGGGCGCCACGCCATAGGTCTGCGGGTTTAGCAGCGCGGTGACCGTGTCGACGCCATCGCTGATGGCGAACATGAGCGGCTCCCACTCGAACTCGAGGGTGAACGCCTCCTCCGGCCACACGGGATAGTAGACGCCCTCGACCTCGCGGGTGTCGGCGCTCTCCAGGTAGTCCATGTCGGCGATATAGAGCGAGTTCGCCTGGGGATCGATATAGCCGGCAAAGAGATAGATGTGGCCTAGGTTGCGCGCCGTGACGTCGGTGCTCAACAGCACCGGCTGGCCCGGCGCGGCCACGTCGTCCGAGAGGGTGATGGGCGTCAGCGTGATCTCGCCGCGGCCGGGGGCGGCCACCGCGGCGCCCTCCTCGGGTTGTATGGGCTGCCGATCGGACGGGTCAAAGGCGCGCCCGGTATAGTGGTAGGCGAGATAGTCGTCCCAGAGCGAGCCCTGAGAGAGGGTGTTCGCGATGGCGGTGTACGACGCCGGTCCCGTGGCGGGGGTGCCGTAGAGCTGCGAGTTGGGGAAGTAGATGGCCACGCCCGAGGCGCCCGGTTTGCCCGCGCCGTGGCGCTCGGCCACCACCGTCGCGCGCAGCGCCTCCAGCACGCCGTCCGCGGCGCGGCTCACGGCCTCGCCGGCGTTGGCGTCTCGCAGGAGCTGCGCCCAGTGGCCGAGGTCGATGTACGCCGGAGGCACCTGCCGGCCGAACACGTTGGTGAACGACTGGGCATAGTTGCGCGCCTGGGCCACCGGTCGCTGGTCGGCCTCCTGCAGGGCGGCGCAGAGATCGTTGACACCCTCCATCAGCGCCGGAATCGTTGAGAGGTCCACCGCGCTCAGGGTGATGTTGCGCCCCATCTGATCGGCCACCTCGGCGCTGGAGGGGGTGCCGAACAAGCCACCCATGGGCGAGCCCTGGCGCAGCAGGTCGGCGCGCGCCTGGTCATCCACGATGCGCTGGTCCTCATCGATGTAGCTGTCGACGATGGCGCGGCTCAGCTCGGCGCCCGTCATGGCGGGGTTGCGCGCCAGGGCGTCGAGAAAGCCGGTGTAGGCCCATCCCAGCCCCGGCTCGGTCTCTTCCGAGGCCACGGCATAGCGGGCGTGGGGCGCCATGGCGCTGTACACCTCGAGCTGCCCCATGAGGCAGGCATCCATGCCGATGAGTTCGAGCTTGTCGATGCCGGTCCGGTCGCGGATCGTCTGCAGGGCGTCGCTCAGCTCGTCGAGGTACAGGTGGTTGCCCAAGGCCGAGGAGAGGGGCGTGTCCCCCTCCCCGCGTGTGGCGGGCGCCGGATCGCTCCAGCCTCCGGGCCAGCCCATGCCATGGTCCGCCATGATCAGCGCCACGCGGTCCGCCGGAAAGGTCTCCACCGCCCAGGTGACGAAATCGACGAGGGTCTCGCCATCCGCCATGTTCTGCTCGTCCATGTCGGCCACGAGTTCGGAGCCCACCCGCGTCAGGTCGTCGTCGCGGGTGACATAGTAGCGGCGGGTGTTCGTCCAGTTGCCATCCTCGGCGTACCCGCCGGCGTAGCGGTCGATCTGGGCGACGATGTGCACGTTGTCGGTCGAGCCGACGCGCTCGGCCTCGTTCAGATCGACATAGATATCTTGTTCCAGCATCTTGTCGTCGGCGTCCTGGTACAGCATCACCAGCCAGTTCTGCCCCGTGGTGGAGCCCGGCGGCGCGACAAAGGGCTCGATGGTGGCACGGGGAGCCGTGGGCGCCGCGGTGGGCGCGCCCTCTGGCGCGCCCCCTGGCGCGCCGGCAGGCGGGACGATGCCGCCGAGCCCGCCATCGGAGGGCGCGCCGCCGAGCAGGCTGCCGAGGCCGCCGCACCCTCGTATCAGGACAAAGGCCACGCAACACACCAGCAACGCGCCGATCAGCAGGATCGGCAGGGACCGGCGCGATCCACCGCCGAGCAGGCTTCCCAGGCCACCCAGGCTACCCAGGCCAGAGCCGCTGGGACGTGGGCCTGTCTGCCCGGACGTGGGGCGCGGCCTTGGGGGGTGGTACTGCTGCGATGGGGCCTGGGGGCGCGGCGCGGCGGCTTGCTCGTCTCGCTCCCTGCGCCGAGGGGCCTCGGCGCGCTCGCGGCGGCCGGGCGGCGTCTCCCCACTGGGCCGCCGCCGCCCCGCGCGCACCACCGGCTTCTTGTCGCGGTCTGATCCCGAATCGCGATCGGAATCGCTCATCATGCCTCCAGTACCCAGCATACTCGACAACGAAACGAGCATAGGGCGGCACGGGTGGGCTGTCAATCGGTGTGTGAGGGCAGGGCGCCGGCCTTGCGGCGCCTCCACCGCGCCGCGCTATGCGAGGGCTTGCCCCCGCGATACGTCCAATCCTCGCGACGCCTCGCGGTCGAGGCGCAGGTTCTTATAGTTGCCCCGGCACGAGAGGTTGATGATCAGGGCGGCGAGGCCGATGAGGGGGTTGCGCGCCCGCCACATGGCGCCGAGAGCCCGACGCGCGATGCGCGGATAGGCATAGAACGCCCGGGCGCAGGCCTCCCGCTCGCGCAGCATGTCGGCCCACGACAGGTGCTTGTAGCGGGCCACCGGGAATCGCAGGGTATAGTACTTCCAGTCCTCGGGATAGTTGTCGGCGAGTATGCGCCCCTCAGACTCGGACTTTTCCCAGAGGCGGGTGCCAGGGAGCGGCGTGAGCAGCAGCACGTTGAGGACGTCCACCCCATAGCGATCCGCCGCCTCCGCGATGCGCTGACCGGCGCCGCTGGCGTCGACGTCCAGCCCCAGGATGAAGGAGCCCTCCACGATGATGCCGTGTCGCTGAATGCGCCGCACCGACGCCCGAAAGTCGCGCCCCTCCTGCAGGTTGAACCGCTTGTGGACCTCCAGTAGCCCCTCGGCGCTGGGTGACTCGAACCCGATGAACACGCCGATGCATCCGGCCCGCGCGGCCAGGGCGAGGAGTTCCTCGTCGTCGGCCATGTTGATGGTCGCCTGCGTCACCCACTTTTTGCCGAGCTTGGCCCGGATCATGGCGCGGAACAGCTCCTTGGTGCGGGCGATGTGGTCGGCGCGGGTGCCGATGAGGTTATCGTCCACGACGAGGACAGCCTTTTCCCGGATCATCTCGAACTCGCGGATCACGTCGGCGATGGGGCGGTGCCGGTAGCGCCCCCCGTTGAAGGCGGTGACGCTGCAAAAGCTGCAGTTGAGCGGGCAGCCGCGCGTGGTTTGGATCGACCCCAGCATGTAGCCGCGCGGCGAGAGGTCATGCCGGGCCGTGCCGATCTCGCCGCCCTCCGAGCGGTTGCCGCTGTACACGCGCTGCAGGGCGCCGCGCCGGACGTCCTCCAGCACCTGCTCCCACACGCCCTCGGCCTCGCCCGTCACCACGGCGTCGACCCTCTCCAGGGCCTCTGTCAGGCGCATCGTGGCGTGGATGCCGCCCATCACCACGGGCACGCCATGCGCGCGGAACATCGCGGCCACCTGATAGGCGCGGTCCGCCTGCGCTGTAAAGGCGGTGATCCCGACGAGGTCGGGGCGCGGCATGGCGGCATAGTCGGCCATGCCGAGGTTCTCGTCGATCACCGTGACGTCCCACTCGGGCGGCGTGAGGCCCGCCACCACCAGCAGGCCCAGGGGCTTGCGTACGCGATACCGGATCAGGCGGCTGTTCCTGACCGCGGCCGTGTTCACTAAAGGGTTCGACGGATTGATGAGGTACAGGCGCATGCTTTGCCTCCCATCACCTGCGCGGTCTTGGCAAGGGGGAGTGCCTGTATGGTACGTCGTGTGGGTGGGGTGGGGCAGGGCGACTGCCAGCAGGCGGGCAGGTCCCCCGTGGAGGGCAGGCACGCCGCGAGCCCTCACATCACCGGTAGGATAGCACCGCGCGGCGGAATCCGTCAATCGCGGAGCGGGGCACGCCTCCCGCGCCGCCGGAGGAGGTCAGTCGCTCGCGCCCACGTACACCACGCGCAGGTCCTGCACGTTGGTGTTCAGTATCCCCGTGTCGATGGCGTCCCCGATCCCCTTGAGCAGCCCGCAGGTGTTGTGGCGGCGCAGCTCCTCGGCCACGTCGAGGCCCGCCTCGGCGGCGCGGCGCAGCGTCTCGCCGTCCACGATGCCGCCGGCATAGTCGGTGGGGCCGTCGCTGCCGTCCGAGTCGGCGGAGCCGAGGACGATGCGGCGGCTGTCGGCGATGTGCAGCGCCGCGCCGGCCACGAACTCTTGATTGCGGCCGCCCAGGCCGCCGTTCTTGCCCGTGGTCACCACGAGTTCGCCGCCGAGTAAAAAGACGGCGGGGGCCGCCATGGGGCGGTCATGCGCCTCGATCTCGCGGGCCACGTGGGCCATCGTCTCGCCCACGATGCGCGCCTCGAGGCTGTTGAGGCTCGACGCCATGATGGTGGCGTTCAGCCCCAGCGCACGCGCCTTGCGCTCCGCCGCGGCGAGCATGTACTCGGGCCCCATCACGCGGATGCGAAAGTGTGGCCGGTCGAACCACTCCTCCGGGCGCAGGGTGCCGTAGGCGGGGTCCTTGCGCAGCAGGAAGCGGCGCACCGCCTCGGGGATCTCGTCCCAGCAGTCGTACTCTTTCAGGAGGTGGATGGCGTGGTCGTACTCGTCGACGACGCCGCGCGGCTTGCGCAGGGCGATGGAGGTGGCCGGCGGGCGCTCGTCGGTGGAGAGCATGATGAGGGTGGCGTCGCCCACGTGGCGGCTGTGTCTCTGCCGCAGCGTCATGAGCAGAAAGCGCACCGCGTTGGCCACCGGCATGGGCGCGCCGCGCTCCAGATAGAGGATGCGGTTGACGTCCTGGAGGTCCTGCAGCGTCAGCCCGGGGGCGGGCAGGGCCATCAGGGCGGTTCCGCCGCCCGATTCCGACATGAACACGACGTCGCCCTTTGTCGCCCGGCGCTCGATCTCGACGATGCGGCGGGCGCCCGCGACGCTGTCCTCGTCGGGGTTGGGGTGGCCGGCCAGGGTGACGGTGCAGCGCCGCAGGCGGATGCCGTCTCCCTTTTTGGCGTTCACATGCCCCTCGGCGATGCGGTCGCCGAGGATGTCCTCCAGCGCCTCGGCCTGGCGCTGGGCGGCCTTACCCCCGCCGACGAGGTAGATGCGGCCACCCTCGGCGGCGAGCTTGTTCAGATCGATGGCCAGCGGCGCCGGCGGGAAGGGGCGCGGGCGCGTCTCGTCGCAGCGCCCCATGCCCCCCAGGGGGAACTCGTCCGAGCCGATGAGCAGCGTATCCCCCTCGATGCGCACCGCCTTGCGGACGTTGTCATAGGGGTCGCCGGCGGCCAGCCCCGCCTCGAGGATGTCCAGCACCCTGCGCCGGCCCTCCACGTTCCCATGGGCCAACAACGCGTCACGATTCCGAATGATCATAGGGTTCGCCTTACGATAGAGGAATGGTACGCTGATTCCGCTGATGGTGCGTTGGGTACAACGCGCTGATTTCCGCTGACCTCTTGGATGATGGAGCGTGCTGAGCGTAAGCCTCGTTATCTCACAGACCAGCATCCAGAAGACCACGCTAATCCGCCCCATCCGTGGAAATCCGCGTTCCATTCCCAGAAGATCAGCGAGAATCCGCGTCCGATCAGCGAGATCAGCGTACCATCGGTCTGCCTTCAGCTAGAGCTTGAGTCTGAGGCCCTCTTTGCCGGCGAATTGGGCGCGGCTGCCGAGTTCGGCCTCGATCTTGAGCAGGCGGTTGGCGGTGTCGCCGGTGCCGCCCTCGCGCATGTGGCCGGTGATGAGGCCCACGGCATAGTCGGCGATGTCGGCGCCCTCGCCGCGGCTGCCGCACGGCATCACACCATAGCCGTGGCGGTGCGCCAGACGCGTCATCTCGAAGGCCTCGGTGATGGTGCCCACCTGGTTCACCTTGAGCAGTACCGCGTTGGCGGCGCCCATGGCGATCCCCTTGCGCACGCGCACGGGGTTGGTCGTAAAGAGGTCGTCGCCCACGATCTCGATGGGCAGCTCGCGCGTCAGCCGGGCATGCCCCTCGAAATCGTCCTCATCCAGCGGGTCCTCCAGGATGACAAAGGGGTACTCCTTTACCATCCACTTGTACAGGTCGATCAACTCCTCGAGGGTCTTGTCCTCGGCGGAAAAGAGGCCCACGAACACGCCCTTTTCGTTATCGAAATAGGTGCCGGCGGCCACGTCCACCTGCAGGCCCACCTTGCCCTCGTAGCCGCGCGAGGCGATCACGTCGGTCATGATGTCCCACAGCTCGCGGTCGTGCTGGATCATGCCGGCGGGGATAAACCGCACGAACTCGGGGTCGAGGCCGAGGCGGTTGCCCAGGGCGCGCTTGAAATGCTTCTCCAGATCCCAGGCGGCGTAGGAGGCCTCGGCAAAGGTATCAAAGCCGTAGCACATCATGGAATAGCTGGGCTTGTCGCCGGCGCGCTCGCCGCCGCCGTAGCGCCGGGCGCCGTTCATCAGGCCGGCGGCGGGCACAGGCAGCACGCAGGCGTTCACGCCGCCGATGTGCTCGTAGAGCGGAATGTCCAGGCTGTTGGCCGCCGCCTTGAGCACCGCCGCCGAGACGCTGGCGATGGCGTTACCGCCCAACCGGCTGCGGTCGGAGGTGCCGTCCAGCTCCAGCATCAAGCGGTCGATCTCGATCTGGCGGGTGGCGTCTATCCCTTTGAGGACCGGCGCGATGACGTCGTTGACGTTGTCGACGGCGCGCTGCACGCCCAGCCCCTCCCAGCGCGCGCCGCCGTCGTAGGCGAACTTGACCTCATAATCGCCCACCGACAGCCCGGCCGTCACCGTGGCGACGCCGGTGGCGTCGTTCACCGTTGTGACGGTGGTCTCGACGCCGGGGTGGTTGCGCCACGTGAACACCTGGCGCGCGACGACCGACTCGATGCGTGATCCCTTGGGCATGGTTTCCTCCTCGTGTTGGCGGAACGGGCGGTACCATAGCACGGGGAGGCGGGGGACGCAAGTGGACGGGGGCGCGGAGAGGGTTGTGGGTTGCAGGCCAGGCCGGTTGCAGGTGGCAGGTTGCAGGTTACAGGGCACATCTCCCTCTCCCTGTACTCGGGGAGAGGGTAGGGGTGAGGGGTCTGTCAGACCAGAGGTTGCAGATTGCGAAGCGTAGGTTACAGCGGGCCCGGAGGGGTTGCCATCGAGCGCAGGATCATCTATCATGCCGCCGATGGGGGGAGGTTCCGTGACGGGGCTGGGGGGCTCGGCGGAGCCTTCTTTGCGTTGGGCGCAGGAGTCGGGCAACGAGAAGGAGGCGCGCCATGCCGGTCGAATCGATCCAGTGCCCCAAATGCGGGAGTCCGCTGCAGGTGGAGGGCGGCCATCGCCAGATCTGGTGCACCTACTGCGGCAGCCAGTTGCGCATCACCAGCGGGAGTTCGGGCCATCCCCTCGCGGTGCTCGACGACATCAGGGCGGATACATCGCTCCTGGCCAAGCAGCGCGCCCTGGAACACCTGCGCCAGCGTCGCGTCGAGCTTCTCGCGGAGCGGGAAGAGCTGGGTGCCTGGTGGGTGGAGCAGAAGCAGTTTGTCGATCGTGTTCCGTCAGAGCACCTCGTGGGCAAAAAGGCGACTCAGGCTGTGGTCTATGCGATGCTGGCCGCCCTTGGAGCATGCATGTTCCTCGCCAGCTTGGTCGCAGGACTGAGCGGCGACGCATCCGGCATCCTGCTGGGCGTCTTGGGGCTCCTCCTCATGGGCGTGTTCGTGCTCTGCGTGCGTTCCGTGCTCCGAGAGAAGGCGCGCTTGGTGAAGAGGGTGGAGGAGGAGCGCGCGAGCGCACGATCGGCGCTGGCGGGGTGCGAGGCGCGGATTCGCGCGATTGACGCCGAGCTCGATAGGGTGTGGCTGCGCATCGATGGGCTCGAAAAAGAGATCACACGTCTGTCGATGGAGGTGTAGCAAGCCCCGAGCCCGCAGCTAACCCGCGCACTCAGCGGTACACCCACGTAATCACCTTCGTAGTGACGAATTCATTCGTTCTTCCCACTGTATACCGGCAAAAACGATCGTGTCGTCACTACCTTGGGCGGGCCGATCGCGCTCGCTCGGGCGGCGCGACAGGAGACACGCCAGAGGCCGCCCCGCACGTGCGGGGCGGCCTCTGACTCGGAGGGGAAGAGGGAGTTAGTTATCCTTGCGTTTCAGCACCTTGGCCCAGGACGGGTCCTGCCGCTTGAAATGGGCGGCCATGTCCTGGTTGTAGGGCTGGGCGAGATAGTCGTCGAGGTAGGCCTTGGCCTGCTCGTACGAGACGGTGTGCCCGCCCGACTGGAAGGTGTCGATAAACATCAGGCCGTCGAGCAGCAGCCCATAGTCGCCGGTGAGGAACGCTTCCAGCTCCCACTCGGCCTTGTTCACCATGGGGTTGATGACCTCGAGCATGACCTTTTTCGGGAGCGGCGCCATCTTGATGGGGTGGATGCCGCCCTTGTCGATCATGGCCGGGAACTCGCTGGCGATGTCGTCGGGGATGCCGGGGATGGTGCCATCGTTGGGCCGGTTGATCTGGAACGTCCCCGGGACGTCGTTCGTCAGGGCGTCGATGATGGGCACCTGCTGCTCGCGCGTCTTGGTCGGTGGGAACGCCTCCAACACCGAGCGGGACGGGTCCTCGGCCACCTGGCGAATCTCTTCCACCCGCTGGTAGTGGCGCTTCAGGAAGGGGCCGATGTGCACCTCGGAGAGGAACCCGCCGGTGGCGCCGTACCAGTGCAGGCGGGCCTCCAGGTCAGCCTTGTACCACCAGCCGCCGCCACGGGTGGTGTCGCCGATGGGCAGCAGCCCAAAGCGGCGGTACATGTCGATGACGGCCCTGCTCATCTGGTCCTCGAGGCCGTACTTTTCCGGGTGGTCGGCGCGTTCCTGCCAATAGGCCTCGGCTTTGGTCGCGATCCACTCGTCGAGGATCGGGTAGGCGTCCTGCCCCTCGTAGCGGAACTCGGTGAGCCAGATGGTGTGGTTGACGCCCGGCGCTACCCACGTCACCTTGTCCGGGTCGATCCCCAGCACGTTGGCGACGTTGATGTAGCCATAGTGGCCGTGGCACAGCCCAATGATCTTGGCGCCCGTCTCCCGCGTCATGAGGGTGGTCCCCTCATAGACGGGATTGCCCGACTGGATGAGCCAGGCATCGGGGCAGACGCGCTCGATCTCGTGCGCCACGTTCAGCATCAGGTTCAGGTTATAGTAGTTGACGCCAAAGGGCGCCCCCGAGTAATAGCCATGCTTCTTGGCCAGCTCGATGCGCTCCTCCATACTACCGTATTCGCCGCCGGCGGTGTTGATGACGAAATCGGCGTCCTGGAGCGAGCGCGTCAGGTCGGTGGTGCGGTCAAAGGTGACCTTGCCGCCCAACTCGGCGATGTAGCGCTCGGCGAGGCGATGGATGCGCTCGAGGCGCACCTCGTCGATGTCCATGAACGTCACGTGGCTGCCGGCCAGGTTCTCGGTGAGGCATAGGTCCTTGACCAGGCCCATGGAAAAGGTAGCGCTGCCGGCGCCGATGACGGTGATCTTGACCGGAATCCCCATGGCGCAGTCTCCCTCCGGGTGTGCGCGACTCAAGTGGGCGTCGCGCATCTGGATGCGACTCACGCTCATCCTAGCGCATGGCCGGGCGTGACGCAACGGTGTCTGCGCCGACGTTGCGCCATCCGTTGGCCATGGTTCCGGCGGGGCGACACGAGGCGAACACCCTTACTGCCACAGCCCCCATCGACAGTTTTGGGGCACGTAAGCGGCTAATCCACTACGTAGTGACGACTTCAGTCGTTTCTTCCGCTGTTTGGCAGCGAAAACGACTAAAGTCGTCACTACATAGCTGGCTATGGACGTCTGTGGGAGTGTTGTCCGGGGAGGCGGGCCAGGGCGGCCCTGCCTCTCCCGGCGTCATGGATGTCGCTCAGTAGTTCTCCGGTTTCAGCTCATAGTACGACTGCGGGTGCTGGCATGCCGGGCAGACCTTGGGCGCCGACTTGCCCTCGTGGACGTAGCCGCAGTTACGGCAGCGCCACTTGACGACGGTATCGCGCTCGAACACCTTGCCGTTCTTGACATTGTCGAGCAGCCGCAGATAGCGCGCCTCGTGCTGCTCCTCCACCTCGGCGATCTCGGTAAAGATGGCCGCGATGCGGCTGAATCCCTCTTGCTTGGCGGTGGCGGCGAAATCCTGGTACAGGGTCGTCCACTCGAGGTTCTCGCCCGCCGCGGCGGCGGCCAGGTTCTCGGCAGTGTTGCCGATCACGCCGGCGGGGTAGCCGGCCGTGATCTCGACGTCGCCCCCCTCCAGCTGCTTGAAGAACATCTCGGCGTGTTCTTTTTCGTTCGCCGCCGTGTCCTCAAAGATCCACGCGATCTGCTCGTAGCCCTCCTTGCGGGCCACGGAGGCAAAGAAGGTGTACCGGTTGCGGGCCTGCGCCTCGCCCGCAAAGGCGGCCAGGAGGTTCTTTTCCGTCCGAGTTCCCTTGATGCTCGGCATGGTCGACTCCTTTGTTACAGATGATCATGTGCGGTACGCTACAGCAGCAAGTGTAGCCGTTGACGGCCGCGGATGCAAGGGCGGGCGCGGCACTCAGCCTGCCGGTCGCACGCGCTGTGCGGCGCGTCCCGTCGCCACAAAGCGCAGATCACGAACCTTTTCCGTCACCATCCGCGCGGTGCCGGCGTCGCGCGCCGGCTCTCCGAGGATCACGATGTCCTCGAGGGTGATGCGCTCGGGGATGTGGTTCTGATCGTATCCCTGGACGATGGAAACGGGTGGGGAGCCATCCACCACGCGTACGTTGCGCACGGTGACATCACGGATCTGGCCGCGCTCGGCATCACGGCTGTAGCGGTCGAAGCAGATCTTGAAATCCACCAGCTTTTCGCGGCAGTCCTCCACCCGGATGTCGTCGTACAGCACGTTGGAGACCACGGCGCGGTCGCCGTTGTGGATGGTGAGCACGCCTCCCGAGCCGTAGCGCTCAGCCTCGCAGCGGATCACGTCGCAGTTGGAAAAGGTCACATCGCGGATGGCATCGACGCGTGTCTCGTACCCGATCTCCAGGGCGTTGCCCCACTCGGCGTTCCAGAACACGCTGTCGCGGACCAGGACGTGCTCCACCGGCAGCCCCGCTCGGGGATGGTAGCTGTCGAATCCCTTGATGGCGATGCAGTCGTCCTTGGTGCGGACAAAGCATCGTTCCACCAGGACGTCGCGGCTGCCCACGAGGTCCATGCCGTCGTCGCTATTGGCGCCCGAGATGATCTTGACGTTGCGGATGGCGACGCCGTCGCAGCCGGCGGGCATGAGCTGCCATGTCTGCCCGTTGAGCAGCGTGATCCCCTCCACCAGGACATCGCGGCAGCCCGCCAGGTGCACCAGCCGTTCCCGGCGGGGGTTGTCGGCGGGGTGCAGGCTTCCATCGATGGTGCCGCGCCCCCGGATGGCGATCCCCTCCGCCTCATGGGCGTACACGTTGCCGCGCAGCACCGCTCCGCCGGCGATGTAGAGGGTCTGGCCGCTCCGCAGCTCGACTCGGCCCAGGTCGTGGAGGCGCCCCGCCTCCAGGTAGATGACGTCCGGGTCGCCCGGGTGCGGAGGATCCTCCTCGGGTGGGTTGACAAAGAGGAACAGGGGACGGCGCAACTCCTCGTCCAGCTCGATGCTGAGGAGGGTGGGCGCGCCCGCCGCGCCGGGAGGGGCATCGAAACGGATGACGCCGTCGCGCACCTCCGCCGCGATCCCCCGGCTCAGGGGGCGTATGGTGACGCGCTGGAAGCCGAACCGCGGACGCACCGTGACGTGGACGACATCGGAAGCCGTCACGGAGGCCACCGAGGCCACCGGGCAGTGGTACACGAACACCTCGCGGCCGTCGACGGTCAGCGTATAGTCGGGCGACGGGGCGACGTCCGGCGGGGCGGGATACGTGATCAGGTTGCCGTCTGACATGGGTGCCTCCTTCGGCGGCGACGGGTGGGCCGGTACCGATGGGTGGATTGTACACGCACCGCGGTCAGGGCTTCAACCAGGGACGCTCATCTCCCTTGACAGCCCATGGGGCATCGGCTAACGTGTCGACGGCTCCCCAAAAGGCGCCAGTGACGGCCACACCGCACAAGGAGCACATCGCGATGCCGAGCGACCCCTTCTCCCTCTTGTTCGGCGCCTACGACATCCACATCCACGCCTCGCCCGATGTGATCGCCCGCGCGCAGGATTGGCCCTCCTTGGCCAGGGACGCGCATGACGCTGGCCTGGCGGGGCTGGTGGTGAAGGATCATACCGCCTCGACGGCCGGGCTGGCGTACGCGCTGAACGCCCTCTATCCTGGCGGCCCGCGGTTCTATGGCGCCCTGGTGCTCAACGGGCCCGTGGGTGGGCTGAACCCCTATGCGGTGGAGGCCGCCCTGCGCGAGGGGGTGGCCGTCATCTACTTTCCCACCTACACCTCCGCCCATCAGGTCGCCACGCGTCCCGATGCCTTTGCCCCCGCCTATCCCCGACCGCGCGAGGGCTATGCGGGGATCGGCGTGCTCGACGCCGGCGGCGCCCCCCGCCCCGAGGTGGTAGAGGTCGTGGATCTCATCGCGGCGCACGACGCCGTGCTGGCCACCGGCCACGTGGCGGCGGACGAGGCGCTGGCCTTGGTGCGCCTGGGGCGGGAGCGCGGCGTGCGGCGCACGATCGTCACCCACGCTACGGCGGGGATGAGCGTGGCGCAGCAGCGCGAGGCGGTTGCGTGCGGCGCCATGGTCGAGCACTGCCTGCAGTGGGCCGCCCCGTGGGAGGGGGCACACGCCAGGCTCGGCGTCATCCGCGACCAGATCGAGGCGGTGGGCGTGGAGCACGCCATCGTCTCGTCGGATTTCGGCCAGGTGGCCAACGGGCCGGTGGTGGCGGCGTTCGCACGCTATCTCGGCGCGTTGCGCGACGAGGGGCTCGGCGACGACGCCATTCGGACGTTGATCGTCGACAACCCCCGCCAACTCCTCGAGGGGCGCTCGCCACAGGCGTAGCCAGCTGGGCTCTCTCCCGTCACCAGCGTACGCGCCGAGACAAAGTAGGACAACATCAGCGGAGACGAGCGCAGTCTGCGTATCATTCGCTTTCGCATAGGAGGACGCATGAAGATCACCAACGTGGAACCCCTTCCCGTGACGGAGGACGGCCGTAGCTGCCTGTTCGTGGTGGTGGATACGGACGAGGGGATCTTTGGGGTGGGCGAGTCGGGCCTCGGCGGTCGCCACCAGGCCGTCATCGGCGCCATCGAGCACCTCAAGCCGATGCTCATCGGCCAGGACCCCTTTCGCATCGGCCACCTGTGGCAGCTCATGTGGCGGGGCGGCTTTTTCCCCGCCAAGCTGATCCTGTCGTCGGCCATCTCGGCCATCGACATTGCCCTGTGGGACCTCAAGGGCAAGGCGCTGGGCGTCCCGGTGTACGAGCTGCTGGGCGGACGGCACCGCGACAAGGTCGTCTGCTATCCCCACAATCGCGGCGACAGCGTCGACGTCACGCCCCTCATCGAGTCGTGCCTCCAGACCACGGAGGAGGGGTGGAAGTTTGTGCGCTTTAGCATCCCCTACGCCGGCGACGTGCTGGAGCCACGCCAGTCGGTGCGCATGGCGATCAAGCAGTTCCAGGCGGTGCGCGAGGCGGTGGGCGACGACATCGAGATCTGTTTCGACGTGCACACGCGCCTCGATCTCCCCGAGGCGGTGTGGTTCTGCCGCGAGGTGGAGGCGTTCCATCCCTTCTTTATCGAGGACCCCCTGCGCTCCGAGAACCCTGACTCGTTCAAGACGCTGCGCCCGCGGACGTCGGTGCCGCTGGCGGCCGGGGAGCAGTTCGGCAGCAAGTGGGAGTTTCGCCAACTCGTCGAGGAAGAGTGGATCGACTATGCCCGCATCGACGTGTGCATCGTCGGCGGCCTGACGGAGGCCGCCAAGATCGCGGGCTGGTGCGAGACGCACTATATCAAGCTGGCGCTCCACAACCCTCTGGGGCCGGTCTCCACGGCGGCCTGCCTGCAGATGGATCTGGCCAGCGCGCTCGTGGGCGTGCAGGAGCAGCCGCGCAAGCCCGGCACGGACATGATGCGCGTTGTGCCGGTGCAGATTCCCTGGGAGGACGGCTACCTCCTGCCGCCCGACCGTCCGGGGCTGGGGATCGAGTTCGATCGCGAGGCGGCGCGCAAGCACGTGATGACGGCCCGCCCGCCACGCCCCAGCCTGCGTCGCCTCGACGGGAGCTTTACCAACTGGTAGCCGCGGCGCCGCCCGGCGCGTACTGCAGGCGCGAGATCCTCTTGGGGGGCCTTGGGAGGTGCTCCCGTGAACGACGCCGCGAATGTAGGGATGTCCCTACAGACGTCGGGGACGCCCTGTGCTAGATTATGGCACGGACCTCTGTTTGGAAAGCGAGAGTCGCTACAGATCGCATTGTTGGAGGAACGGAGCCATGGACGCCAGGGCAATGACGAGGGTTCCTTTGGGGCGTTTTGTGAACGCCGCGCGCATCGGACAGCTGCAGGAGGCGGCGCGCGTGGTGCATTCGCACGGCAAGACCGGGCTGGCCGAATCGCTGCGCGAGTGGACGGAGCAGCTCATCGAGGTGCTGGCCGTGGAGGACGGCTACGGTGTGGCCGGGGCGTCAGACCGCTCCGGTCGCACAGGATAGGGGCACGGCCGCCGCTCCGGCGGCCAGGCGCACGATCCCTCGGATGGCCGTTCGAGCCAGGCGTTGCCCCGTTCCTACACGCCACACACTACCAGGGGTGAACGACCATGGAAGACCCCCGCTTCGGTCGCCCACGGATGCGATCCGTCACCGGACGAGTCGCTGCGCTGCCCCGAGGCCAAGCCCCTCCTCCTCGATGCCATGACCGAGTCGCTCGCCTGGAACGGCCCCGACCTGCGGGTGCGCTGGGTAAATCGGGCGGCGGTCGCATCGGTGGGGCAGAGGGCGGAGGACCTCGTCGGCTGCTACTGCTACGAGGTGTGGCATTCGTCCTTACCTGTGGTCCACGCCACGCTGCGAGCCGGTGATCGGCGACCAAAACGAATCCCTCACAAGTGAGGGGAGGGGCGCCATGCATCTGCTAACATCCACCGCCCTCGACCGCGTCGTGCCCCTGTGCGACGGCCTGGACATCCACGCCGCCGTAGGGGCGATTCTGGCCGGCGAAGCGTCCGGCGACGTCTATGTGGACGACCCTGCCCGGCCTCGCGTGGCACTGTTGCGGGCCAAGCACCGCTTTCACCTGGCGGGAGCGGCGGACAATGCCGCGTTCAACGCCTGGCTCGTCGCGTGGTTCGACGGCCACGTCTATCCCGAGGCCAAGAGGCTCGGCCACGTCGAGTGGGAGCTGTTCTACGATGGCGAGCACTGGGAGAGCGCCATCGGCACCATGATGGCGGCGCTGAGCCCCATACGAGACCTACGCGAGTACTATCAGCTCGAGCGCACGCATCATGATTGGCGGGCCCTCCTCCCGGAGGGGATGGACGTGCGGACGGTGGACGCGACGCTGTTGGCCGAAACGAGCCTGCGGCGCCTCGACGAGTTGCGCGAGGAGATGTGCTCCGAGCGCGCGACGGTAGACGAGTTTCTGGCGCACAGCACGGGGGCTTGTGTCATCCGTCGTGACGCCAGGGCCGACGACGAACTCGTCGCGTGGTGCCTGTCCGAGTACGATCACGACGCGCGCTGCGAGATCGGGATCGAGACGGCGGCGGGCTACCGTCGGCGCGGCCTGGCCACCGTGGTGGCGACGGCCCTCGTGGAGAGCCTCCAGGCGCGGGAAACGACGCGCGTCGGCTGGCACTGCTGGCGGTGGAACGTGGCCTCGGGCGCCACGGCGCGCAAGGTGGGGTTCCGGCGCCTGGCCGAGTACCCCGTCTACTTTGCCTGGTTCGACGAGGCCGCCAACCTGGCGGTGAACGGCAACGTTCGCTTGCGCGAGGGCGACCCCGAGGCGGCCCTGGCCTGGTTTCGGCGCTCGCTGGCCACCGACGCGGCGCCGGCCTGGGCGTTCTTTGGCGCGGCGCGGGCGGCCGCCGCGACCGGGGACTCGGACGCCGCGCTGGGCTATGCTGCGGAGGCGGTCGACCGCGGGTTCACTCACGTCGGCACCCTCCAGGCGGCGGAGGAGCTGCGGCCGCTGCACGGTACGGACGCGTGGCGGCGCCTCATGGCGCGCCTCATGGCGCGCATCGGGGCGGACGGCAGAGCGCGAGAGCCCGCGGGGTGAGGTTCTGCGACGGCCGCGCACGCCGCGGGGTGAACCCCTGCGGCTATCCCAGGTAAAAGCCCCTGCGGGGCTGAGGGCGACTCGGAATGAGGGACATGTCTATCGTAGCCCGGTGGTTCAACGCCGGGCGAACTCGACAGCCTGCGAACGGTCGCGCGAAAAGGAGATCACCATGGATCCACTGGAACTGCAACGGGACGCGCTGGTCATCGACGGCCATAACGACACCATCGTGGCGCATATTCGCCGTGGCAACCTGAGCGTGGCGCGGGGGCAGGAGCACCGCGTCGGCGACCACGCCGGCACCATCGGCTTCACCCGCGGGCACGAGGACCCCCGCGGCGAGGCGGCCGAGATCCAGATCGACGCGCCCCTCATGCGCGCCGCGGGCATCGACGCCGGCCTGTTCGCCATCGACGTCACCCTGGCGCGGCACAACCACCTCACCTACGCCCTGGACGGCCTGGGCTACCTCTTCAACGACCTGGCGGAGGGCGGCGGCCTGGCCGTCGCGCGCTCCGTGGCCGACCTCGAGGCGGCCCGGGCGGCGGGTACTCCGGCGGCCATCCTGGCCATCGAGAACGCCGACGTCACCGAAAAGAGCCTCTACGTGCTGCGCTCCCTCTACGCCCTGGGGGTGCGCGCCATCGGCCTGACGCACAACGTGAGCAGTTGCGCCGCCGACGGCTGCCTCGAGGCGCGCTCCGGCGTAGGCTTGACGGCCTTCGGCGTCGAGCTGGTGCGCGAGATGAACCGCCTGGGGATGGTGGTGGACCTGGCCCACGTCAGCCCCGGCGCCTTTTTCCACGCGTTGGAAGTGGTCGAGCGGCCGGTGCTCTTTTCCCATGGCAACGCCCGCGCCCTGTGCGACCATCCCCGCAACCTGACGGACGACCAGCTCCGCGCCCTGCGCGACAACGGTGGGGTCATCGGGCTGAGCTTTGTGCCGTACTTTGTGGACGCGGAGAGGCCCACGCTGGAGAGACTGCTGGACCATGTGGACCACATCGCCGGGGTGGCGGGGATCGAGACGGTGGGGCTGGGGAGCGATTTCGACGGCGGTGGCACGCTGCTGCGTGACGCGACCGAGACTCCCAAGATCGTGGGCGGCCTGCTGGCCCGCGGCTACAGTGAGGCGGATGTATGCGCCGTGCTGGGCGAGAACATGCTGCGGGTGCTGCGCGCGGCAATAGGGTAGATGCGGCGCGCATGGCGATGGGGTAGATGCGGCGCGCACAGCGATGGGGTAGATGCGGCGCGCACAGCGATGGGGTAGGTGCGGCGCGCACAGCGATGGGGTAGGCGCGGCGCGCACAGCGATGGGGTAGATGCGGCGCGCACAGCGTGCGCGCCCTACAGCAGCCATGCGGGATCCGTATGGCGCTCGATCCGCGCTGTAGGCGCCCGCGGGGCGCGAGGCATGGCACGCTCGGGGGCGTATGCCATCGGACCCGGCGCGCCCTACGTCTCGAACGCCTCGGCGAGGGCGCGCTCGATCATTGCCAAAGCCGCATCAAAGGGTGTGCGCTGATAGCCGAGGAGCGCCTGTGCGTCCTCCGCGTCGTACCAATCGAACGACGCGGGACCGTCGCGGTAGGGAACCATATCGGCGGGGACGCCGAACACCTCGCTGAGGCGCTCGACATAATCGCTGCCCCGCATCCGCCACGTCGGGCCGCCGGCGACGTGCAGCGTCTTGCCCTGCGCCCCCTCGGCTCCGACGGCGGCGGCCAGCGCGCCGATGACGTCGTCGCGGCAGACGAACTCGATGCGCTGCTCGGCGGCAAAGGGCCATGCCTCGGGAAAGGCCAGTACCTCCGGCACGAGGATGCCCGAGATGCGCAGGATGACGAGGGGCAGCGGCCCCTGGCGCACGATGTCTTCCGCGGTGACCTTGCTCTCACCGTACACGTCCAGTGGGGCGGTGGGGCGCTCCACGCGCACCGGCGGGTCGTCGTCCGCCGCCCCATGCGCGCCGGTGTCGCCATAGACGCAGACGGAGGAGCTGAGCACCAGCCGCGCCCTCGGGTTCTCGCGCGCCAGCGCCTCGACGAGCTGGGCGGTGCCGCCGGCGTTGACGGCCATGGTGGTCTCGCGATCGCGTTCGCTGGCAGGGGGTAGCAGCGCCGCCAGGTGCACGGCCGCGTCGACACCGGCCGCCGCTTGGCGCAGCGCGTCGGCGTCGGTGATGCTGCCCCGCACGATGTCCAGCCCCGCGATGTCCTCCAGCGGCGAAAAGTCGCACTGCGGCAGGTCGAGGACCCGCACGCGGTAGCCCTCTGCCGCCAGGACACGGGCCAGCCCCTGGCCGACGCTCCCCGCGCCGCCGGTGATGAGCACGCGTCCGCGTGGGGCGCTCACGTGATGGCCATCCCGCGCATGTCCGAGCGGCCGTCGAGGGTGCGCACCGCCTTTTCCAGGGCATCCAGGTCACCGGCAAAGGCGTCCATGGCGCCCGTACTCCCGTCCGCGCCCAGGGCCCGCAGGCTCACCTCCAGCGCCGTGGCGCGCTCGGCGCAGCGCGCCGTAAAGGGGAGGCAGACCTTGCTCTTGATGATAAAGCGGTCCTTGACCTGATCCAATGTCCCCTGGAGGCGGGTGAGGCGTTCGGCCGTCCCCGACCTCCACGCCTCGTCCGGGCCGCCCAGTGTCGTCATCGCCTCGGCGGCGCGGCGGCAGATATCAAGGGCCCGGAGGACCTGCTCCTCCCCCGGCGTGATGGCGCTCGTCATGGCAACCTCCAGATCGTGTTTCCTGCGTTTCCTCTAGTCGTCGTGGGCCACGCGGTCGAGGTCGACGCTCTCCTCGCGCCGGTAGGCGCGGCCGTCATAGCGCTCGACGGGAAAGGGGTTCTCCCTGGCATAGATAGCGCCCATGCGCTCGCGCAAGGGGCGCAAGTCCGAAAATGCCCAGAAGCGCCGATCGGCGATCTGCTCCGGCTCGACCATCTCGTACTCACGACTCCCCAGCCCGTTGATGACGCCGGTGCGGATCTGGATCTCCTCGCTGAGGTCGGGCACGCGCACCGACGAGGCGGCGGTGAACTTGTGCGTGCCCGATTCCACCGCGCCATAGTCCTCGGCGGCGGAGCCGGGCATCCCTTGCGCCTGCATCGCCTTGTGGACGCAGGCCTGGTCGAGCGCCACGGGGTCGGTGGAGGCGAACACGCCCAGGTTGGGCATGATGGGCATGTCGGCGAACCCCACGCAGTCGCAGGCGGGCGAGATGTCGATGGCCATGTTGATGAACCCCACCTTGTCGCGGCCCACCGTCTTGACGGTGGCCAGGCAGGCGTCGGCCATGGCGGCGTTGGTGGCTTGGAAGGTGACCTCGGGGATGTCGCAGACGCCGCACGCCACGGTGGCTCCCAGATGGCTCAGGCAGTTGGAGCACAGCTCGCGCTTCCAGGTGATAGAGGTGTCGGTCACCTCAAAGAGGCCGTGAGGGCAGCAGTTCTGGCACAGCTCCCACTGGGGGCAGCCGTTGCGGCCCTTGCAGCGCTCCGGGTGGAACTCGGTGGCGGCGCCGAACCCGTACTGCGGGTGGCCGCCCATGTGGACGTTGGACTTGCCCCGCTTGGACTGGGCGCCGATCCCCAGGTTCTTGATCGCCCCGCCGATGATGCCGATGGGGTGTCCCTTGAAATGGGTGAGGGCGATGAGCACGTCGGCCAGGGCGATCGCCTTGGCGATGTAGGCCTCCTTGAGGATGTACCCCTCGGGCAGGTCGACGCGCATATCGTCGGTGCCGTTGTAGCCGTCGGCGACGATAAAGGGGCAGCCGAGAGCGGCGGAGGTATAGCCGTTGCGCTCGGCGGTGTTCAGCAGGTCGAGGGCGGTGGAGCGCGAGGCGGACGTAGAGTAGGTGAGGGTGGTGGTATCACAGACAAACGGCTTGCCGCCGAGGGCCTTGATGCGGTCGGCCAGGGCGCGGGCATAGACGGGCCGCAGGTAAGCGGTGTTGTTCCACTCGCCGCAGTGCAGCTTGATGGCCACCACGTCCCCGGGAGAGATCATGGCATCGAGCCCCGCAGCCTCGAACACCGTGAGCATCTGGGGCACGAGCCCGGTGGCGGCCGAGTGGCAGCGCCCCTCGGTTTCCAGCGAATAGACCTTGGACGACATCACTGTCTCCTCTCGCGCGAGCTAGGGCACGACGGAAAAGGCCGAACGCTGATACGATTATGTGGGCGCACGATAGCACGAAATGGTGTGGGGCGCCAGCGGACACGTGGCGACACGGACGTCTGCCGCGGACCAGCGCCTCAGTTCTGCGCGTCGCGGACCAAGGTCCGGCGCTAACTGCCCAGAGTACTGGGCTCCGCGAAACCCGCCTTCGCGGGTTGGGGCAATGGGATCGAGGACGGTTCAGGCATCGCGGTGCGGTATCGGTAGGGGCCGAACGCTGTTCGGCCCGCTGCAAGCTTTCTTAGCGCCGGACCTCGGTCCGCGGCGGCCTTGGCGGCGACCCCTTGCCCATCGGTACCTGTCCTTGCGCCAGCCCCCGCCTGAAGTCCCGCTCACCCCAGATTTCCAATGCCCCGTTGATATAGTCCTTGCATGCTTGGGCGGCGGCGCGGGCAGGGTAGCCGGTATAGTCGAAATCGTCGACGATCCAGCCGTCATAGCCCGCCGCCAGGAGCACCTCGGTGATGGCGGGGAAGTCGACCATGCCGCGCCCCAGCTCGACCCAGCGGCCGCGCGAGTCGACGCCGTAGGCGCCATCGTCGCTGGGAGCGACGGGGCCGCCAGGCCAAAGCTCGCCCTGGGGCCGGCCGGCAATCGTCACATCCTTGTAGTGGACGAAGCGCACGCGGTCCACATAGCGCCGTACCGTCTCGACGACGTCGAACCCGCACAGTGCGAGTTGCCCCACGTCGGGGCAAAAGCCGAGCAGGTCGGGGTCGGTGAGGGCCATGAGCCGGTCAAAGGCGGGGGGCGCCTCAAAGATGCTGCCCCAGTGCTGGTGCCACGAGAGGCTGAGGCCCAGGGAGCGGGCGTACTCGCCAAGGGCGTTGGCCGTCTCGGCCACCATGGCGATGTGGTCCTCCAGGGGCGGCAGCCCCTCGCCGCGAGAGCGAGCGCCGTCCAGCAATAGGTTTTCGTAGCCGAGTTCGGCCACAAAGCGGGCGCGCCGCTTGACCTCCTCGATCCCGCGCCGGCGCGCCTCCGGCTCGTGATAGGTCAGGCCGGTGTAGTAGCTGGCCAGTTCCAGGTCGTGCAGGTCGAGGAGCTGGCGCAGCTCCTTAGTGTGCCCTTCGTACTTTTCGATGAGGTAGGCGGGCGCCATCTCGAACCCATCGAGCCCGATGAGCGACATCTCGTCGAGCATGCGAGGGAAATTCTCCCAGTGGTCGTCGCGCACCCAGATCTGCGTGGCAAAGCCGATCTTCATGGTGTGAGTGAACTCCTTTCGATCGATCTCACCTCCCGAAGGTCACTTTGGGACCTTCGGGAGGTGAAGCGGCGACGCACCGGTAGTATAGCCGCGGCGAATGACGACGTCCATGGCCGTGCTGCAGGAGTGCCTCCCGAAGGTGCCCTCGCCGACGCTTGCGCCGCGCCGAGACTCGTGTACAATGCCCGCTATGCGCGTGCCGCAGTCATCCAGTCGAGAAAGGAATCATGATGGCCGAGACACCTCTCACCACAACGCCCGACATCGTGCGACCGCCCAAGGAGATCATCGAGGGGCTGCGCGGCATCGGCAGCGCCCTGGCCGCCGGCGAACTCAGCCGGCTGGGAATCCGGGACCCGCAAATCCGCGGCCCGTTGCCATTTACGCCGGGCAAGTCGGTGGTGGGGCCCGCCCTCACCCTCCAGTTCCTGCCCAAGCGCGAGGACCTGCACGGCGAGGGAGAGTATGCCGGCCCGGAGCGGCAGCTCCATCGCCACGTGCTCTATCATGCGGAGCCGGGGGACGTGGTGGTGGTTGACGCCCGCGGCAACATGGCCAGCGGCATCTTTGGCGAGATGATGTTGACCTATTTCATGGGCAAGGGCGGCGTCGGCGTGGTGATCGACGGCTGCATTCGTGACTTTCCCCATGCCAAGGAGTTGGACCTCGGCTACTGGCTGCGGGGGGTCACACCCAACTATCACGTGCAGACGGACATCGTCCCCTTTGCTGTGAACGTGCCCATCGCCTGCGGCGACCGGCTGGTGATGCCGGGCGACATCATCGTGGCCGACGATGACGGGGCGGTGGTGGTGCCCGTCAAGCTGGCGCCCGAACTTGTCAAGAAGGCGAGCGAGCACGCCGAGTGGGAGGACTTTACCCGGCTGCGGCTTTCTCAGGGCGGCGAACTGGTCAAGTACTATCCGCTGAACGACGAAGCCAGGCTCGAGTACGAGGAGTGGAAGAAGACGCAGGGCAAGTAAGCGCGTCGCCATCCAACCCTGTTCGAGGGGGCCGGGCCAAACCCGGCCCCCTCGTCGTTTCGGCGGGCGGCCGGCGATGGCGCGGCGCTGGACGCGTCTTTTTGTCTGAAGCGACCAATCGGTGTAGCATCACGCTGCGACGGCGGGGGCCACTATATGGCGGTGAGGAGCGGAACGGGGGAGAGGTATGGCCGCGACGGTGCAGACGACCTTTACCGAGACGGATGTCGTTGCCGAGATCGATGATGAGCGCGCCAGCCTGGTGCAGGCCCTCACGGTGGCCCTGCCGCTGTTGGGGTGGTTGTGGCTCTACTACTCGCTGACGCGCAACTGGTCGCCCCTGGAGCCGAGCGTCCCCATGCTGGTGCTGTGCGGCGCGGCCTATGGCGCCCATCGGCTGCGACAGACGCGCCTCGATGCCGCCTGTCGCCTCATCGTGGCGGGGATGGTGATCGCCCTGTGCAGCGTGGTGTACGCGCACCCCGCCATCCTCACCATGACGTTCGGTGTGCTGGGCGTCATCATGGCGAATGCGCTCTTGGGAGCGCGCGACGCGGCGCTGACGGCGGCGGTCACGGCGGCGCTGGGAGCGGCCGCCTATCGTATCGCCACGGGGCAGCCGGTATCCACCGGCGGCGAGGCGGAGGTGCTGGCCCTCTATGCCCTGGTCGCGGCGGCCAACTGGCTGGCGTCACGTCCACTGCGGAACTCGGTGGAATCGGCGCTCACCGGCTGGGCCCGCGCTCGTGACGCCCTGGTCGAGGTGCGCGAGCGCAAAGGGGAGCTATACCGCGTCGTGCGGGCTCTGGAAGAGGCGAGCTATCGCATCGATCGCATGAACCACGACCTTATCGCGGCGCGGCGCGAGGCGGAGGAGGCGCGCGCCCTCAAGTCGCGCTTTGTCGCCACCGTCAGCCACGAGCTGCGCGGCCCGCTGAACCTCATTCTCGGCTTCAGCCGCCTCATGTCGCTCTCCCCCAAGAGCTATGAGGAGCCGCTGCCGCGCTGCTATCGGGCCGACATCTATACCATTTATCGCAACTGCCAGCATCTCGTCGCTTTGGTCGATGATATCCTGGATTTGTCTCAAATCGAGGCGCAGCGGCTTCCTTTAGTCAAAGACCGCATCAACCTAGACGAGGACGTCATCCAGCGGGCCGTGGCCATTGTCGAGTCGCTGGCGGCGCGCAAGGGGCTGTGGATGCGCGTCGAGGTGGAGCGCGATCTGCCCTGGGTGCTGGCCGATTCGGTGCGGCTACGGCAGGCGCTCCTGAACCTCCTCACGAACGCCGTGCGGCTCACCGCGAAGGGGGGTATCACCGTGCGCGCTGCGGCGCGCGATGACGCCGTGGTCGTGAGCGTCCAGGACACGGGCCCGGGCATCGCCCACGACGTCATCCCGCGGCTGTTCCAAGAGTTCACGCAAGTGAGCGCCACGCCGAGCGGAAAGGCCGAGGGGAGCGGCCTGGGTCTGGCCATCAGCAAGCAGTTGGTGCAGCTTCACGGCGGCGACATCTGGGTGGAGAGCGAGCAGGGGGCGGGCACCACCTTTGCGTTCTCTGTGCCGCTGCCCGGCGCCGTGGCGGGCAGCGCCGGCACGGTGCGCACCGACGACGGGAGGCAGGTCTCGGTGGCGCAGCACTGCCTGGTGGTCCACGACGATCCCGACGTGGTGCGCATCCTGGCGCGCCATATCACCGGCCATCGGGTGATCGGCGTGCCGCCGGAGCGCGATATCGTCTCACTGATCCTGGACCTGCACCCGCGGGCCATCATCGCCACTCAGGCTTCGTTCGAGGCGGTGCGGGCGCAGCTGGAGCTGACGCCGTTCGTCGTGCCGATCATTGTGTGCGCGCTCCCGCACATCCACGAGCGCGAGAATCTGGGCTCCATCGCGGGCTATCTCGTCAAGCCGCTGCTGCCCGAGGCGCTGACCGCCATCATGAAGCGCATCGACCGGGAGGACGAGACGACGGTGCTGCTGGTGGACGACGACCCCGATGCCGTGCGCCTCATGGAGCGCACGCTGACAGCCCTGCCACAGCCCTATCGCCTCCTAAAGGCGTACGATGGGACTGAGGCTCTGCGGGTCATGCGCGGTCAGAGGCCGGACGTGGTGCTCCTGGACCTGGTGATGCCGGGGATGAATGGGGAGGGGGTGTTGCGCGCCATGCGCGAGGACGCGTCGTTGAGCGACATCCCTGTGGTCGTCATCTCGGGGAGGGACTGGCTCACGGGCAGCGTCAGCATGGGCTCATCGCTGGCGGTAGAGTATCGTCGGCCCATCCAGTTGAGCGAGGGGATCACGGCGATGGAGGCGCTGTTGGATGCGCTATCGCCGGACTATCTTCCCGATGAAGCAGCTGCGCAACCGTCCGGAGAAGGTCTTCCTGGCTGATCGGTTTCTGTAGCACCGCCGTTGCGCCGAGGGCCAGACCGAGCCGCGGCTGGCTCAGCACGGAGCAGATGACCACCGGCACGCCGGCGGTAGTGGGATCGGTTCTCAGGCGTTGCAGAACGCTCCATCCGTCTTCGTTAGGCATCAGCACGTCGAGCAATACGAGATCGGGAAGGCCGTCAGCCAGGCGCTGCGCCACTTCCTGAGCGTCGTGCGCTACCCACAGGACGCAATCCAGGTCCTGCAGGGAGCGTTGGTAGAGTTGCGCCGCCTCGGACTTGTCGTCGACGATGAGGATCGTCCATGGCCGCGCCGTCGGCAGCGTGAATCGCAGCGTCGCTTCCTCGCCCTCACACTCCAGCCACAGCCTGCCCCCATACACGTCCAGCAATCCCTGGCTGACCACAAGCCCATCCGTCTCGGCGACGTCGCACCCGGCAGCCTCCTCGGCGTTGAGTCCGTGCAATACCCACTCCACGTGGCCCCCTCGCGGCTCCACCGACAGCGTCAACGCCTCCGTCTTGGCCATCGCGGCTGCCTCGGGGATCAAGTTCAGGATGATCTGTCTCAGCATGGCCGGGTCGGCGTAGGTCGCGGGGAGGCCGGCGGGGGCCGCGACGGTGATCTCGAGCCCCTCCTGTTGTCCATAGAGGTTGAGGAGGGGGAGCACGTCGCGCAGGGCGTCACCGAGGTTCACGCGCCGGCGATGGGAGGAGCGCGCCAACGCCGCGGCCTCCTCGCGCGCGTGAGAGCGCGGGTCGACGGGCGGCTCATCGACGGCCGCCTCACTGCCGGGGAGGCGTTGATAGCGCTGCCACAGGATATCGGTGACGGCGGCGAGGGCCTCGCGGTGGTGGCGGTAGTAGGTGGTTCGTCCCAGGCCCAGTTCCTCGCACGCCTCATCGGGGCGGAGGCACTCGACGTAACGCTGGCGCATGACGCGATAGCCCATCCACTCGGGGTGGCTGAACGCGATGCCGTTCGAGGGGCGCAGCATCTCGATGGTCTCGGCCAGCACCTCGCGCAAGGCGAGCCCCCTGGTTTCCTGGGGAGAGGGGTTCGGGATGAGGCAGCGCGACAGCGGATGCGTCTCGAGATGGGCGGGGTCGTAGAAGCCGGCCAGCGCATCCTTAACGTAGCGTGAGAACTGCGTCTTGGAGATCATGGCGACGACGCCAAGGGCAAAGACTCCATCGGGTGAACAAAATCGGCACTTTTACGGTACGTGGGCCATTGTTCCAGGGTTCAGCGTATTCTATCATGGGGATGAAGCGAGGGCAAACCAGCACCGGCGCCTCGGTTGGTCCGCATCGCCGAGGCACGCGCCGAGCGCCTCGGCGTTCTCATTAGGGAGGGGGTGATCGCATACCGCGTTGCCTCAAGCAGTGTTCAGTTTCGTGACGAGTATCAAGGAGTGCGAGAAAGGAGCAGCATGTCGACCCAGAGTCTTAGCCGTCGTACGTTTCTGCGTCGAGCCACCGTATTGGGGGCGGGCCTAACGGCAGCGCTCGCCGGCTGCCAGCCCCAGGTCGTTGAGGTCGAAAAGATCGTCACACAGGAAGTGGAAAAGATCGTCAAAGAGACCGTCGTCGTTGAGGGCACGCCCCAGGTCGTCGAAAAGGTTGTGAAAGAGACCGTGGTCGTCGAGGGCGAGGGCCTCATGGCCAAGGCCGACGAATCGGCCATCGTCTCGGCCGCGGGTTCCGGTAGTGTCGTCATCGAGTACTGGAACGGTCTAACCGGCGAAGACGGCATCACCATGCTCAAGATCTGCCAGCAGTTTACCGAACAGAACCCCGACGTTACCATCAAGACGCAGCGCATCCCCTGGGGCAACTACTTTGACAAGCTGCTGCCGGCCATCGTGGCAGGGGCGGGCCCCGACTTTTTCATCCTGCACCGCGGCGAGCTGCACGAGTGGAAGCCCAAGGGCGTCCTCATGAACCTGGACGAGCTGTTCGACAGCGGCGAACTGCCGAGGGACGATTTCAACCAGGTGATCCTCGAGGACTGCATGCACGAGGGTCATATCATGGGCGTGCCGCTCGATTCCTACGGACCGGTCCTGTGGCTCAACCTCGATCTCCTGGAAAAGGCGGGGATCACGTACGAAGAGGAAGAGGAGCCGATGGACCGCACCAAGTTCCTCGAGACGATGACCGCACTGACGTGGGACGTGAACGGCAAGCACCCCGGCGAGAGCGGTTTCGACCCCGACAACGTGGACATCTGGGGTTACGGCGGCGGCAACAACGTGGGCACCTTTGCCCAGCAGAACGGCGTTTACAGCGTTAGCACGGACGGATCCTGCAAGGCGCAGGTCACAGAGGAAGGCTTTGTCGACGCGCTGACCTTTGAGCGCGACCTGCGCTGGAAGTACTATGTGCAGTCGTCGGGTGATTTCGCCGCCGATCAGGCGTTGGCCGCCGGCAAGCTGTCGGTGTTCTACAACGGCAGCTGGTTCTATAATTGGTTCAAGGAGTATCCCGATTTCCGACCGGGCGTGTGGTACTTCCCGACCATCGGTCAGAACAAGGGCGTGTGGAACGACTCGCATTGCCACGTCCTGCCGCTGGACCTGGAGGCCGACCTCCTCGATTGGTGCAAGAAGCTGACCGTGCACATCCACAGCAGCCACCTGTGGGCGTCCGAGGCGGGCATGCCAACGCCTCGAGCCTCCGTGGCGGCGCACCCGCAGATCGCCGAGAACTGGGCGTTGCCGATGCAGTTGCGGCAACAGGCCTGGATCAACAAGCCCAATCGCAGCTACCCTTGTGGCACTGAGATCAGTGGCGTCCTGAACCCCGAGATCGCGGCCGCGCTGAACAACGAGAAGGAGCCGCTCCAGGCGATGCAGGATGCAGCGGCCAGAATGCAGCCGATCCTGGATCGCTGCTGCCGCGCATAATCGCTGACCGTTTCGCCACCAGGCCGACCGCATGGTCGGCCTGGTGGCTAGTGACCATGGATAGGCAGAATCGCCATGACCTCAACTGAGCTAGAGGCGCAGCCGGCGGCCAGGACGTGGTTCGGGATGGATCGTCAGGAGCGGCAGCGGATCGCCAAACAGCTTCCGAACTATCTATTCATCCTGCCGTTTTTGGTCGCGTTTCTCCTTTTCACTGTGTACCCGGTCCTCTTTGGCGCCTGGAT
>ENA-UOUL01001612-UOUL01001612.1-bioreactor-metagenome-genome-assembly--contig:-NODE-1612-length-30347-cov-24.743806_pt1 | contig 30347 bp, 1 predicted proteins | sample MGYA00249838_ERZ747220 | MGnify/ENA primary metagenome ERZ747220 (study PRJEB28778, sample SAMN05720191) | bioreactor metagenome | isolation source: Anaerobic biogas reactor | place: USA:Washington... | reverse complement strand
GGGGGGGGGGGGGGGGGGGGGGGGGGGGGGGGGGCGACGTGTCTTCTGCGGAGATTCCGGGAAGAAGGTCCGCCGGACGGGTGTCTGCCGAGGAAATGCACGGGCGGTGGCGGGGGCGCGTCAACGAAAACCTGCGCCGGGGTGTCGGCATTCTTGTCGTTTCGCAAGCGAGCACTAGAATGAACGGATAACAGAAGCGCGGCGTTCAGAATCGCGTTCTGTGATCTGTCAACTTAACAAGTTCGCTGCGCGGGGCAACAGCTCGCGGCCGACTCTTCCAGCCCCGAGGTCGCAACTTGGTCCGCAGTGGACACAAGCGTCGAGGTGCGAGTGATCCGCCGGTTTCCGTCGGTTGCTCGAATTAACGACAATTCTCGGCTCAGTTAACGACGCCTTCTCGATCATTCCTCGAGCGTCTGTTGCGGCTCAGCGCAGGACTCGACGTTCCGCTTGAGCCTCCAGACGCAGCCCAAACGGAATAAGGAAAAAAACATGCGTCGCTCGCGACACCCTTCGAGCTGGTCACTGTTTTCGACTTCTTCACTGATCGACTGGTTCCAGAAGCGAAGCCAGAAATCCCGCCGCGAACGGGCGCGTCGGCGCCGCCGCTGCGGGCTGCGGCAGGGCACGCTGGAAGCTCTCGAACCGCGTTGGATGCTGGCGGCGGACCTGACGTATGCCGACTTGGCGGCCGCGCCGTCGCTGACCCAGGCCGGCATCACGGCTTACCTCGCATCGGTCGCATCGACCAACTACACGCTGCAGGCCGAGAGCGACGGCGGCACGCTCTACTGGCGGTTGTACGGCACCGGCACCGACCTGGTGCCGATCCCGCCGGCGCTTGTCGTGGAACACGTCATCGACGACGCCGGGGACCTGGACGTCAACATCACGCGCGACGATCTGGGAGCGACGGACATCGTGGCCGGGCTGAGCCTGATCGACTTCGTCGGCGACAAGCTGACCGTCGACCTGGACAGCCTCTCGGTGCTCGATGGCCAGTTCGGCGGCACGCCGATCGCGATCGACTTTGCGGGCGGCAAGGACATCGACATCGGCGGCATCCTGGGCATCGGCACGCTGCCGGTCCCGCTGGCCAACGACCAGGTGATCCTGACCGGCGACGGCGGGACATTCAACAACCACCCGCTTGCGGTCCACAGCACGTCCGACATCGTGAACGACCCGAGCGGCGTCCAGATTACGGCGGGCGCGGACGTGGAGATCCAGTCCGACTCCAAGGTCACGATCGACGCGGCGTCGGCTGTTCGGGCGCCGAACATCTCGCTGCTGGCCGAGGCGACCGGCTCGGCGCTGGCCAAGGGCTTGCTCGCCAACGCGGCCGGCGAGGTCACCGTCAACGGCGCGACGCTCACGGCCACGGGCGGCACGGTGACGCTCGGCGCGCTCGGCAAGGTCGACATGACGGGCGCCAGCGCCGAGGACGGCGATACGTTCTTCAGCAACACGCTCGCCGGCACGGTCGTGACCAGCTTCTCGACCGCCCACGTCAACGTCGTGGGCAACACGACGATCGACGCTGACGCGCTGAACATCACCGCCACGGTCGATACGGACATCGAAGCCAGCGTCGAGGACGGCACGGTCAAGCTGCTCACCGTGTGGGCCGCGGGCGACGCGCGGGTCAACTTGGGCGACGCCAACGTCCCCGGCACGACGACGATCAGCGTCGCGGACGAACTGACGGCGGAGGCCAAGAGCGAGATCACGATCGACGCAATGTCCCAACCCGGCTCGGCCAATGACGACGCGTCGCTGGATGCGGCGGTGGTGAACGTGAACGTGGTCGACGTGGGCATCCCGATCGTCGTGCCCGCCGGCTTCACCAGTGGGGCCGACATGACGGTGGGCGGCGGAGCCGTGATCACGGCCGGCACCAAGGCCACGTTCAAGGCCAGCGACCTGATCGACGTCGAGACGACCGCCGACGGCGAAGTGCCTGACACCGCGGGGGCGACGCTGGCCGGCACGATCGTCGATTCCGACACCGTCGCCGCCATCACCGGCAACGCCGCGGTGACGGCGCCCACCGTGGACCTGTTGGCCTCCACCACGCGGACGCTGGTGACGACGGCCAAGAGCACGCCCGGCGGCGCCGAAGACCAAGGCCAGACGGACAACCAGAGCCAGCAGGCGCTCGAGGACAACAAGGCCAAGACCAGCGACGGCGATCTGACGATCGCCGCAGCGGTCTCGGTCACCCACGTACAAGGCAACACCGACGCCTGGGTCGACTCCGCCGCGGCCACTGCGGTAACAGCCAGCACGGCGCTGAACGTCAGCGCCAGTTCCACGGACGCCGCCTCTGCCATCGCCACCGCCACCGGCACCGGCAGTCCAGGCTTGGCGATTGCGGCGGCGATCAACCACGTCGACCTGTCCGACAACGCCTGGCTCGGCGGCGCGAACCTGAACCTCCACGCCGCCACGGTCAACGTGACCGCGACGATGGACGCCGACAATACCTTCCAGGCCGAAGCCACCTCCGGCGCCGGGTCGGAGGACGGTCTGGCCGTCGCCGGGGCTTTGGCGATCAACGCCGCCGACACCTCGGTGCGGGCCTTCATCGACAGCGGCACCACGCTGGACCTGAACGGCGGCACGCTCAACCTGACCGCCGCCGGCACCACCAAAAGCGTCGCCGACGCCAAGCCGCTGGAAGACGGCGTCACCGGCGAGAGCCTGGGCTTGGGCGCTTCGGTGGCGATGAACCTGGTCGACAACGTCACCGAGGCGCTGGTCGAAGGCGGGGCCACCGTGAGCGACGGCGCGGCGGTCAGCCTGGCTGCCACGGGCGACCACGAACTGGCGACCAGCGCCACCATGAGCGCCAGCGGCGGGACGGCGATCACCCCGGTGGTCGCCATGACGTTCACCACCAACACCACGCGAACCACTTTCCACAGCGGTTCGGCGGTGACCGCGACCGGCGACATCAACGCCGAGGCCACGCAAGACGTCGACATCACGACCGCAGGCCAGGGCGACGCCGAAGGCAGCGACTCGCTGGCGATCGGAGCCATGTTCGCCTGGATCAGCGCCAGCGACGTGGTCACGGCCCAGGCGGCGGGCACGCTGACCACGACCGGCGGCAACGTGAACCTGAAGTCGCGGAGCCGCAACAAGTCGAAATCCGACAGCAAGGCCAGCGCCGCCGGCGCTTCGGACAAAGGCAAGACCGTCGACCAGCAGGCCGAAGCGCAGAAGAACGCCGCCCAGGACCAGGGCGGGACCGGCTCGTCGAACGGCACTCCCAGCGCCAAGACGTCCGATGGCCCGATCGCCGTCGCGGCGGCGGCCAGCGTCAGCGTGCTCGACGCCGACATCAGCGCCACGGTCAGCGGCGCCATCAGCGCTCCCAACGGCGCCGTTACGATCAGTTCGCTGGCCAACCAGGACAGCGAGACGGTCGCCGACGGCGAGGCGACGAAGTCCGGGTCGGTCGGCGTCGGGGCGGCGGTCGCGGTAGGGCGCGTCGACCTGCTGAACCGCGCCCTAGTGGAAGCCGGAGGCACGATCACTGCTGACGGCATCACCATCGAAGCCGGCATGCGCGACGTGAGCGGCGACCAGCAGCACGCGTTTTCGACGCAGGCCCAATCTGGCGCCGGCTCGGAAAGCGGCATCGGCCTGGCGGGGGCGCTGGCGATTACGATCAGCAATACCGACGTGCTTGCCGGCATCGCCACCGGAGGCACGGTGACGCTGGCCGACGGCAGCGACGCCAACAGCGACATCGGCGAACTCAAGATCACCGCCGGCGAAGACGCCAAGAATACCAGCAAGGCCGAGCCCACGGTGGAGGGCGACAGCTTTGGCTTCGGCGCGTCGGTGGCGTTCGCCATCGCCACGCATCAAGTTGCCGCCGAAGTGGCCGGCGGCGCCGCGTTCAACGGCGCGGACGACGTGACGCTGCTGGCCAGGTCCAACCTGGACGTCGACTCGTCCGCCAAGGCGGGGGTCAAGGCCGGCGTGGCGTTGTCGCCGGTGGTGGCGGTGTCGATGGTCGACACCGCCACGCTGGCGCGGATGGGCACCGGCAGCAGCACGCTGGCCGGTGATTTGTCGATCACCGCCGACCACACGGGCAACAGCGAAAGCCACGCCGACGGCTCGGTGGAATCGACCGACGCCGCCGTCGGGCTCTCCGTGGGCGTGACGAGCACCGACGACAAGACCCGCGCGGAACTCGAACGCTCGATCACGGCCGGCGGCAAGATCGCGATCGAAGCCCTGGGTCTGCACGACGTCAGCGCCGACTCCAAGGCCACGGCCACAGGCGCGAAAGATGAAGACAACGACACCAGCGGCAAGAACGTCGATCAGAAGGCGGCGGACCAGAAGTCCACCGCCACCGACCAGAAGAACGCCAACGGCGGCAACGCCGGCAGCAACGACGCAGAGAACCCCTCGGCGGACACCAGCGACGGGGCCGTGACGGTCGCCGCCGCGGTGTCGCTGAACGTCGCCGAAGCAGACACCTTGGCCTCCATCGGCGGCGGCGCGACGATCGTATCGCAGGGCGCGGTCACGGTGCGCAGCCGCGCGAACACCAATGCCGCTGCGGTCGCCGACGGCGGCGCTGTGACGACGGAGGGCGGCACAAGCGTGGGCGCCGCCGTGGCGTTGAACTTTGCCGGCACTGACAATGCCGCCAGCATCGGCGACGCCACGGTGACGGCCGACGGCGTCACCGTCGAGGCGATCGTGGCCGATCGCAAGATCGACGTCACGGCCGCCGAGCCCGAGACGGTGGATGTGGCCGCGAACACCATCTTCGTGGGCGACGCCGAGGGCCTGAGCACCGGCGAGGAGGTGACCTACAGCAACGGCGGCGGCACCAGCATCGACGGCCTGACCGACGACGGCGGCGCGACCAAGTACTATGTCATCGACCTGGGCAACGGCAAGATCCAACTCGCCACTTCGCCGGCCAACGCGGAAGCCGGCACGGCGATCGACCTCACCAGCCAAGGCAGCGGCGACTCGCACAAGATCGACCGCGACCCGGCAGACGACATCACCTTCGATCCGGACGAGAAGCGAGTCGAGATCTCCCTGGGCGACGACGCCGCGCTGGTGACCGGCGAGGCTGTCGAGTACGACAACGGCGGCGGCAGCGAAATCACGGGTCTGACCGACGGCACAACCTATTACGTGATCAACGACGGCAGCGGCCAGATCAAGCTGGCCGAAAGCCGCGAGAAGGCGCTCCAGGGCGAAGCCATCGAACTCACGCCGGGCGGCGGCGCCGGCGGCAGCGGGCACTCGCTGACCGAAGCCACGCACGGCGCGGGGGCGATCGCGATCTCCGGCGCCAGCGGCGGCAAGGTCGGCGTGGCCGGGTCGGTGGCCGTCAACATCGCCGGCGGCGGCACGCAGGGTTTGCTCGACGACGGCGCCGTACTCACGCTGCAAGACGGCAGCGCCGACGGCGACACTGCGATCAGCGCCTTGGCGGTCAACGCCGCGAACGCGACCTACAGCCTGGCCACGGCCACTCCCAAGTCGGACCCCGTTTCCGGCGAGAGCCTGGGGCTCGGTCTGTCGTTCGCCATCAACGTCACCGAATACGAAACCCAGACGACGATGCAACCGACCGCCGCCGTGACCGCGGCCAGCGACGTGACACTTTCCGCCGACGCGGACCACGTCATGGCGACGCAGGCCAAGGCCGGCGCCAAGGCCGGAGAGGCGGGCACCGCCATCGGCGGCTCGGTCGCACTCGGCGTGTCGATGAACGACACCCGCAGCGACGTGTTGGCGGGCGTCGGCGCGTTGGAGGTCGACGGCAACCTGGCCGTCACCGCGACCGCCGTCGAGGTGCAGCGCACCGAGTCCGACGCGGACACCAAGGGCGCCGAAACCGGCGTGGGCATCGCGATCGGGCTCGGCTGGATCGAGGACGATACGACCGCCACCTTGTCGCGCGACGTTTCGGGCGGGGCGTGGCAAGCGAACGCCGTGACGGTGGCGGCCGCCTCGGGGGCCGCCGCCGCCACCGTGGTCAGCGGCAGCGCCGAAGGAGCCCAGAAGGAAGACGAGGGCGGCAACACGGCCGACGAGGAGACTGCCAAGCAGACCAACGCGGCGAAGGCCAAATCGGGGAACAACGATCTGGCCGCCCCAACCGCCGGCGACCAGGTGGACGACGCCAACAACACGGCGGCCGACCAGACCAGCAATCCGGGCGGCCAGGGCGGCACCGCAGACAATGCGTCTTCCCAACAGCAGGGCGGTTCGGTGCGCGTGGCAGGCGCGATCGGCGGGACCGTGATCCGGCCCACCGTCACAGCGACCATCGCCGCCGACGTCGCGGTCGACGCCAGCGGATCAGTACGCGTGGCAGCCACCAGCGACGCCGACGCGTCCACCCTCGCCACGGGCCTGGCCTATGCGAAAGACGCCGACACCGGCGTGGGCGCGGCGGTGGCCGTCAACTACGCCGGCCTGTCGAACACTGCCACGATCGGTGCCGCAGCCCAGATCGTCGCCGGCTCCGTCCAGGTCGAAGCCGGCAGCACGGCCGGCCAGAGCAACGACTTGGAGACGCTGGCGCTGGCCGGCGGCGGCGCGGCGCAGGAAGAGACCAGCGGCGAAAACAGCGGCAAAACGGCCGTGGCCGGCGCCGCCGGCGTCAACCTGGTACGCAGCCACACGACGGCGGTGATCGCTGAGCATGCCGTCGTGGCTGCGGCGACCGGGGACGTCGAAGTGACCGCGCGGCGCGACCTCGGCGTGCAGAACATCGCCGGCGGCGGTGCGCTGACCCAGGGCAACAGCGGCAGCAACGACAAGAGCGTCGGCCTGGCAATCGCCGTCAACGTCATCGACCAGGACGTGACCGAGGCCTCGATTGCGGCGGGCGCGGCCGTGACGGCAAGCCAGGACGTCAAGGTCACCGCCGACTCGTCGATCAAGCCGACCGAAATCGTGCTGCCCGAAGTGCCACTGATCGACGAAAACTCCGGCGTCTTTGTCACCACCTTGGCCATCGGGGCTTCCATCGGGACGGCCAGCGGGTGGGCGGTCGCCGGTTCGGCGTCCGTCGACATCTTCTTGCCGACCACGCACGCTTGGATCGGAAGCGGCGCGGAAATCACCGCCGGTGACGACGTCGAGGTCCGCGCGACCGACGACACGGAGATCATCAACGTCGTAGGTGCGCTGGCCGGCAGCAAAGAAGGCAAGGCCATCGGCATCAGCCTGGAGGTCACCGTGCTGACCAAGGACACCGAAGCCTTCATCGCGGCGTCCGACGACGCCGGGACGCCCACCCAAGTGACGGCCGGAGGCAACGTCGTGGTGGACGCCGACAGCTCCGAAGACCTGTTCGGACTGAGCGTCAATCTCGGCCTGGCCATCGGCGGCGGGGAGGACAAGGACGCCCCCGCCGGCGCCGGCGGGGCGATCGTCCACGTGATCGACACCGACACCCGCGCCTTTGCCGGGCCCGACCCGCAGGGCGTGGCGGTCGCGGGCAACGCCATGATCGACGCCGACGGCAGCGTCGCGATCGCCGCCGACAGCGCCACCATCGACGATGCCTCCGCCGGCAGTGCAGCAGTATCGGTGGAGAATAGCGGCTACGGCGCGTCGGTCGTTGTGCTGGTCGACCTGGACGAGACCTTGGCCTTCGTCGGCGACGGCGCGGCCGTGACGGGGCTGGGCAACAAGACCGTGGCCGTTCGCGACGGGGTACACGACGGCGACGGCAACCAGGGCACCCAGTCGGCGCGTGGCTTCGCCCTGGGCGCGAGCTCGTTCGAGGACCATTTCCTGCTGGCCATCGGCGCGGCGGGCACCATCGAGGCTGACAAAACGGGGCTTGGCCTGTCGGTCGCGGTCGCTGTGAACAAGGGCCGGACCCAGGCCACGATCGGCAACGGCGCCGCGGTGAACGCTGTCAACACAGGCGCCCACGCGGCGCAGGACGTCCTGGTCCGCGCGGTCGACGACACCAACCTTGAAGCGGTGGCCGGCGGCGCGGCAATCGGCGGCAGTACGGCGATCGGCGGCGCGATCACGGTGGCGATTGTCGAGAACAACGTCCAGGCGGTCGCCCTGGGCAACAACACGCTGAAAGCGGCCGACGACGTGACGCTGGACGCCGCCACGCACGGCGACGTCGGCTCGCTGGCGATCAGCGTGGCGGGCGTGCTCGACACCGGCAGCGAGAGCAACGAGGGCGGCGGCAAGAGCACCGACTTGACGGGCGCCGGCAGCGGCTCGGGCAACACCGTCACCAACACCACCTTGGCCGAGATCCGCTCCGGCGGCAACGTCCAGGCCGATACGGACGCGGTGGGGGGCGGCGACGTGCTGTGGAGCGCGTGGGACGACACCGCGATCACGGCCGACTCGGGCGGCGCCGCGCTGGGCATCCTCACGGGCGGCGGCAGCGGCGAAAGCGGCACGCTGATCGCCTTGGGCGCGTCCATCGCCGTCAACGCGGTCGATACGATCGTGCGGGCGAAGGTTTCCGATTCGGTCGTCGTCGGCGGCAGCCTCACGCTGAACGCCAACAACGCTCAGACGATCGACGCCCTGACGCTGGCCGGGGCCTTCAGCATCGCCACCGACGGCAGTACCGCCTTCGGCGGCGCGGGCTCCGGCTCGGGCAACGATATCGATTCGACCATCGAAGCGATCATCGACCCCAGCACCGTGACCACCACGGGGAGCGTGCTGGTCAGCGCCGGCGACGCTTCGGACATCACCTCGGACGCGGGTTCGGCGGCTCTGGCCGTCACCAGCGGCGGCACCGACAGCATGACCGCGGTGGCTGTGGGCGCCGCGGCGGCGACCAACGACATCGCCAACCACACCCGGGCGGCGATCGAGGATTCGGTGGTCAGTGCCGGCGGCAGCGTCACGGTGCAGGCCGACTCGACGGCCACGATCGACACGTTTGCGTTCGGCTTCGCCGGTTCGGTGGCGGCGGGCGACAACGGCACCACGGCCCTGGCCGGCGCCGGTTCGGGCTCGGGCAACTACATCGCCAACACGATCGAGGCGGTGATCGAAGGCTCCGATGTCACTTCCGGCGGCGCGGTGTCGCTGACGGCGGACGACGCGTCGACCATCGAGGCCCTGGCCGGCGCGGCGGCGGTTTCGATCGCGGTGGGCTCGGGCGGCAACGTGGGCGTGGGCCTGGGGCTGTCGATTACCATTAACGAGATCGACAATTCGGCGCTGGCGATCATCGACGACAGCGACGTGAGTACGGGCGGGCCGCTGACGCTTTCGGCGTCCAGCACGTCGGGCATCGACGCGACCGCCTTCGGAGCCGCGATCTCGGTCGCCGCGGGCGGCGACGACACCGCGGTGTCGGCCGGCGCCACCGGCGCCGTGGCCAAGAACACGGTCACCAACAATGTCCGGGCGGCCATCCAGGACAGCGCTCCCGGCACGGCCAACGCCGTCAGTGCCACTGGCCCTGTCTCGCTGAGCGCGGCGGACGGCACCACGATCGGCGTTTTTGCCTTCGCGGGCTCGGTCGCGATCAGCGTCAGCGGCAACGGCACCTCGGTCGGCGGTGCGGTAGGCGTCGGGGTGTCGCTGAACACCATCGGCAACCAGACCAGCGCGGTGATCGACGGCGTGGACGTGACCGCCAGCGGCGGCGGCGGCGTCACGCTCGACGCCTCCTCGACTGCCGATATCGACGCGGCGACCACCGCGGTCTCGGTCGGTTTCAGCGGCTCGTCGGGCAGCGCCTCGGTTTCGGTGGGCACCTCAGTCTCCTACGCCGAGAACAATGTGGCCAACACCGTCGAGGCCGTGATCGCGGACGCCGACGTGACTTCGGGCGGCGCCGTCACCCTGACGGCCCTGGACGACACGACCATCGACTCGGACGTCGTCGCGGCTGCGGTCAGCGCGTCGTTCAGCAGTTCGTCGCTGTCCGGTGCGCTGGCGGTCGGCGTGGTGTATGCGCTGAACACGATCGACAACACGACCCGCGCCGTGGTCGAGGACGGGGCCGACGTCGATGCCACGGGCGGCTTCACCGCCTCGGCCGAATCGACCAGCCAGATTTCGGCCGTCGGTGCGGCGGCGTCCGTCTCTGTCGCGGCCAGCAGCGGCTCGCTGGGCCTGTCGGGCGCGGGCACCGGGGCCGTGGTGGACAACGTGATCACCAACACGATCGTCGCGGGCGTGACCGGCGTATCCTCGGTGGATGCTGGCGGCGCCGTGTCCATTACGGCGGTGGACGACGCGACGATCTCGTCCGACGTGGTCGCGGCTTCGGCGTCCATCGCGGCGGGCGACATCGCGGTCTCGCTGGCGATTGCCGTGTCGGTGGCGAACAACACCATCGACAATTCGACGCGGGCCCTGATCGACGATTCGTCCTTCGACGGCGGCGGGGCGCTGACTCTGACCGCTGACGCCAGCGCGGACATCGACGTGACGGGCGTGGCGGCGGCGCTGTCCATCGCGGCCGGCAGCGGCCAGTTGGCGCTCGGCGTGTCCGTGACGGTCGCCTTGGTCAACAACACCGTGGACGGCGAGGTCGAGGCGCTGATCGCCAACGCGGACCTGGCGGACCTGCAGAGCGTGACGGCGGGCGGGCCGATCACGATTGCGGCCACCAACACGAACGACATCGACGCGGTGACGGGCTCGGTCGCCACCACGATCTCGGCGACCAGCGGCTCCGTCGCCATCAGCGCGGCCGTCGCTGCGGCGGTGGCCGAAAACGTGGTCGGCACCCAGGTGGCGGCGGGCATCCGCAATTCGGACGTCAGCACCACCGTCGGCGGCGTGAACATCGACGCGCTGTCGGACACGACCGTGGACGCGGTGACCTTTGCGGTCTCGATCGGCGTCTCCGGGTCGAGTTCCGTCGCCGGCAGCTTTTCCGGCGCGGGCGCGCGGGCCACGAACACGCTCACCGGCACGACGCTGGCGACCATCGACACGGGCAGCGACGTGGACGCCCCGGGCAGCATCACGGTCGATGCGTTGGATACATCCGCCATCAGCTCGGACGTGGTGTCGGCCAGCGTTTCGGTGGGCGCGTCCAGTTCCGTGGCCCTGAGTTTCGCCATTTCGGTGACCCTGGCGGAGAACTCGATCGGCGGTATCACGTCGGCCCTGATCGCCAACTCCGACGCGGACAGCTCGGCCGGGTCGGTGCTGGTGTCGGCCAGCGGCATGAACACGATCGACGCGGTCGCGGTGGCCGCCTCGGCCTCGGTGGCCGGCAGCGGCAGCTTTGCACTGTCGGGCGCGGGTGCGGGGGCCCGCGCCTCGAACTCCACGACGAACGAGATCTCGGCGCGGATCAACAACGGCGACGTGGACGCGCCCTTCGGCTCGGTTTCGGTCATTGCCTCCGACACCTCCGGGATCACCGCCGACGTGACCTCGGCCGCCGCCTCCGTCGCAGCCAGCGGCTCGGCGGCGGTGTCGTTCGCGATCGCGGTGACGTTGGCGGAGAACAGCATCGGCGGCGCGACGATCGCCTCCATCGACCCGTCGATCGTGGATGCAGGCGGGGCGGTCTCGGTCTCGGCCACGGCGAACAATTTGATCCACGCGCTGGCCGCGGCGGTCAGCGTTTCGGTCGGCGGCAGCGGGTCGTTTTCGTTATCGGGCGCCGGCAGCGGCGCCGTCGCCACCAACACGACCACCAACACGGTCGAGGCGTCCATCCTAAACAGCACCGTGAACGCCGGCGGCGCGGTCTTGGTGAAGGCGACGGACACGTCCCAAATCACGGCCAACAACGCGGCCGTCGCGGCCTCGGTGTCGGGCAGCGGCTCGGCGGCGATCTCGCTGGCCGTGGCGATCAGTCTGGCGGAGAACTCCATCGGCGGCACGACGCTGGCCACCATCGACCATTCCTCGATGGATGCCGGCGGCTGGGTCAGCGTCTGGGCGTTGGCGGACACGAGCATTCTGGCCACGGCCGCGGCGGTGGGCGTGTCGGTCGCGGGCAGCGGGGCCTTCTCGCTGTCCGGCGCCGGCTCCGGCGCCCAGGCCTCGAACACGACGACCAACACGGTCGAGGCGTCGATCCGCGACGGGTCCGACGTGACCTCGGGCGGAGCGGTGACCGTCTCGGCCGCCGACACGTCCTCGATCACCTCGACCCTGGTCTCGGTTTCCGTCTCGGCCGCGATTAGCGGTTCGGCGTCGGTTTCCGTGGCCATCGCGGTAACCTTGGCGGAAAACACGATCGGCGGTACGACGGTGGCCACCATCGACGCATCCGCCGTCCACGCCAACGGCGGCGCGGTCAACGTCTCGGCCCTGGGCGACAATACGATCACCGCGACGTCCGTCTCGGCGGCGATCTCGATCTCCGGCAGCGGCGCGGTGGCGCTCGGTGGGGCCGGGACCGGCGCGGTGGCGACGAACACGACGACAAGTTCCGTCGAAGCGAGCATCGTCAGCAGCACGGTGGACGCGACCGGCGATGTGACGCTGCTGGCCCGGAACCTGTCGAACATCGAGGCGACGCTGGTTTCGGCGGCGGTATCTGTGACGGCCAGCGGCGCGGTCGCCGCGGGGGTCGCGATTGCGATCACCGAGGCGACCAACAGCATCGGCGGCACGACGATCGCGACCATTGAAGCTTCGAATGTCGACACGCCCGGCGAAGTCAGCGTCACGGCGCTGGCCGACACGACGATCGACGCCCTCGGCGTGGCCGTGGCCCTGGCCGTCGGCGGCTCGGGCGGCGTGTCGGTCAGCGGGGCGGGCACGGGCGTGATCGCCAGCAACACGACGACCAACACGATCGAGGCTTCGATCACCGCCGGCTCGGACGTGGATGCGGGCGGCGACGTGACGCTGTCGGCGACCGACCAGTCCGTGATCGACGCCACGCTGGTCGCGGCCTCCGTCGCGGCCTCCGGGTCCGGCGGCGCGGCGATCAACGTCTCGATCGCCGTCTCGACGGCGGAGAACATCTTCGGCACGGTGACGCGCGCGGCCATCGAGGGCTCCGACGTGACCTCGACCGGCGGCGGCGTGTCGCTGACGGCGCTCTCGACCGGTTCGCTCACCGCGTTCGGCGTGGGCGTGGGGGCGTCGGCCGGCGGCGCCGGGGGCTTCGCCCTGAACGGCTCGGCCGCGGGCTCCATCGCCAATACCACGACGACGAACGTGACCGAAGCGGTGATCGCGGGCGATTCCAACGTGATCGCCAACGGCGGCTCGGTGACGCTGACGGCGACCGACGAGACGGGGATCTTCGTGGACGTGCTGGGCATCGCGGTCAGTGCCGGCGGCGCGGGCGGCGCCTCGGTCAGCCTGTCGATTTCGTTTGCCGTGGCGGAGACCAACGTGTCGGGCACCGTGCGGACGATGATCGCGGACAGCGACGTGAGCGCCACGGGCGACGTGATCCTGACGTCCCTGGGGGATTCCGAGATCGACACGGACGGCAAGGGCATCGCGATCGCGGCCAGTGCGGCCGTGGGCTTCTCGCTGTCGGGCGCCGGCACCGGCGCGGACGTGAGCAACACCGTCGGCCAGACGGTCGAAGCCTTGATCCTGGACAGCAACGCGGCCGAGGGCCAGTCGGTGACCGCGGGCGGCAAGGTGGACGTGATCGCCACGGACGACCTGCACGCGGACGCCGACGCCCTGGCCGTTTCGGCCTCGATTTCCGGCGGGATCGCCTCCGTCGCGGTGTCCGTGGCGGCGGCCCTGGCCGAGAACACGCTGGCGGGTGTGACTCGCGCCCGGATCGGCAACAGCCGCGTGGACGCCAACGGCGGGCGCGTGGACGTGGGAGCAGCCTCGAATTCGGTGGTCGAGGCGACGCCGGACGCCTACGCCATCGCGGGCTCTTTCGGCCTGGGGGTGGCCGGGGCCGGGGCCGGGGCGAGCGCCACCAACACGGTGACGCGGACGATCGAGGGCGCGATCAACGCCGGGTCCAACGTGACCGCCTCGACGCTGGTGCGGGTCGAGGCCCATGACACCTCCGACGCCATCGCGACGGTGGATTCCGTCGCCGTCGCCATCGGCCTGACGGGCGCCGCGATCGGCGTCGGCCTGGCCGAAAACACGATGACCGCAACCACCCGGGCGCACGTCTCGGACAGCTTGGTGCATGCCGAGGGCGGCGAGATCCGCATCGACGCAGACGCGACCCAGGACGTGCAGGCCGACGCCAGCGTGGTGGCCGTCACGGCGGCCATCGGCGCGGCGGGCGCCGGCGGGCATGCCGTCACCGACCTGAATTCCACGGTCGAGGCCTTTGCCCGCCACGCCACGCTGACCGCCAGCGGGAACCTGTTCATCGACGCCGACAGCAACCACACGGCTCGGGCAAAGACGTTTGGCCTGGGCGCGGCGCTCGGCTTCGCCGTTTCCGCGATGATCAGCGACGCATCGGTGGGCGGGGCCACGCGGGCGTTTGTCGACGGGGCGACCACGGTCAACGTCAACTCCGCGGTGCAGATTACCGCTGACAGCGCGGCCTCGGCCTTGCCGGACACCACCTCCCTGTCTGTTGGGCTGATCAGCGGCGCCGTGGCCAAGATCGACGCCGAAGTGGACCGCGTGACCGAGGCCTACGTCGGCACTCGCGTTGGAACGGCGCCCGGCGCGCTGACGACCCTCGCACTCGGCACGGACGACCTGACCATCGCGGCCACGTCCAACTATACTGCGAACGCTTCGCCGATCGGTCTGTCCTTCGGGCTCTTGGGCGCCGCCGCGGTGACGATCTCCGAGGCGGACATCACCGGCGCGACGCGAGCCTATGTCGGCGAGAAGGCGACCGTCACCGCGGGCGAGTTGGACGTGACCGCCCACAGCACCGAGAACGCGACCGCCAACAACGTCATCGTCGCCATCGGCGCCGCCTTCGCGGTCGCGGTCTCCGACTCGACGGCCACGATCAGCAGCGACACGGCGGCCTTCACCGGCGTGCCCGCGGGTCAAACCCCGACGCCGGGCGCGGCCACGACGATCACGCTGACGGACGCCGGCCACGGCGACGGTACCGCGACGATCGACGCGGACGGCAGTCGCACCACGACCGCCAAGGGCTCCGGCGGCTCGGCCAGCTTCGGGGTCACGGTCAACGTGTTCCTGCCGACGGCCGACACGTCGGGGTCCGTGCGGGCCTACGTGGGCGAAGGCACGACGCTGGTCGCAGATCGGCTCGACATCACGGCGGACGGCGACGTGATGGACGCGAACGCGGAGATCCGTTCGGGCTCGATCTCGGGCTTCGTTACGGTCAGCGTCCTCCAGTCGGTCGCCAAGGTGACGGGCGAGGTCGAGGCCTTCCTCGGCGCGCAGAACGACGACGGCTCGAGCGCCAGTGCGGCGCCGGCGCTGACGATCTCCGGCGGCGATGCCGGTGACGGGGCCGTCGTCGTCGATGCGGACGCAATCATGGATGCGGTCGCCGACACTTTCCTCGTCGGTGCGAGCTTCGGCCTGACCGTCAGTGCGGCCGAGCCGAAGGCGGAACTGAGCGGCAAGACCCGCGCCTACGTGCGTGACGGTGTGGCGCTCACGGCTGCGTCACTGGACATCGAGGCCGGCGAGACGGCGGACCGCGTTCAGTACAACGCCACCGCGACCACCTTCATGCTGAGCCTTGGCGGGCTGGCGTCGATCTCGTACCTGAAGGCCAATGCGGTTGTCGACGGCACGGTCGAAGCGTTTGCCGGCGCGCCCTTCAACGGGCCGGTGACCGGCGGCGCGGGGATCACTGACATCTCGGGCGCCGTGACCATCGGCGCCTGGTCGGACATGAACGCCAATGCGGGCTTCGGCGACCTGGGCTTCACGGGCAATCTCGGCGGCCTGGCGGGGATTAGCGTCTTCGACACGCTGACAGATGTCGCGGGCGATACCCGAGCCTTTGTGGGGCAGGGCGGCACGCTTCAGGCCGCCACGCTCGACGTCGACGCCGACGGCGATTACGATGCGGCGTCTGACACCATGGCCTTCACGGTGGCCGGTGTGGTCTCGGCTTCCTCGGTGGAAGCCAACGCCACGGTCAGCGGCACGGTCGACGCGCACGTGGGCTCGGCCGCGGGCGTGACACCGTCGACCGGCAATCTCGGCGTGGTCGAAATCGACGGACAGGTGAACATCACCGCCATCGGCAACATGCTGGCCAAACCCACGGTGGTGAACGTCGGCCTGTCGCTCGTCACGCTCTCGCTGATCGAGCAGAACGCCACCGTGACCGGCAGCGTGCGCGGCTATGTTGGACAGGGCGTCGACCTTGACGCCGGCGGCCTCGCCATTCTCGCCGATGCGCCCGAGATGAAGGCGGACGTCCAGGGTGCCAGCATCACCATCGGCGGCCTCGTCGCGGGTAGCGACGTGACCTCGAACGCCACGGTGGACGGTGCCGTCGAAGCCTTCCTCGGCGCGGGCAGCAGCCAAGTCGCAACCGATGTGACGACCGACGTCAACATCGCAGGCGGCGCGATCACCGTGGTGGCCGACAGCAACATGCACGCCATCGCGAACCTGCTGGGGGTCGACGTGGGCGGCATCCTTTCGGTCGGCCTCTACACGCCGACCGCCATGGTCACCGGCAAGACCAGGGCCTTCGTGCGCGACGGTGTGAACCTGCTCGCGAGCACGCTCGACGTCAGCGCGGGCAAGCTGGTGCCTGCGGGCGACAAGGTCATCAACAAGGCCGAGGCCAAAACCGTTAGCGTGGCGGTCTCGTTCTTGGTTGCCGCGCAGAACCTCGAGGCCGTCGCTGAAACCGACGGCATCGTCGAGGCTTATGTCGGTGCGGCTGACGGCGTGAACGCCGGCGGCGACCCGGCTGCCGTCGTCAAAGTGACGGGCGGGACGGACGCTGTCGATATCTCCGCCCGCGGCGACATCGATGCGATTGCGCGGACCGAGGGCGGCAGCGCGGCGCTGGCCGTCACGATCAATTTCTACAAACCCACCGCCATCGCGGGCGGCAAGACGCGCGCCTATGCGGGCGACGGGGCGGACCTGCGGGTCACCGACCTGAACCTCACGGCGGACGGCGATGCGCTGGCGGATGCGAAACTCTTCAATGTGTCTGTGGCGGGCGGTGCCTCGGTCGCCGGGCTGAAGCCCACGGCGATCACCTCCAACGACGTCGAGGCCTATGTCGGCCGCAACGACGACGCGACACAGACTTCCCTGGTGCAAATCGACATCCTCAACCAGGCCGGGACCGGTCGCGGCACCATCGACGCGGTGGCGACCGGCAGCACTGAGGCGCGTGCCAAGACCGAAGGTTTCAGCATCGCGGGCCTCGTGGGCGTCTCGATCACCACGGCCGTCGCGGACATGCAGGGCAAGACGCGCGCCTATGTCGGCAGGTACACCGATCTGACGGCGGGTACGGTGAACCTGGGGGCCAGCGAGACGGCAGCGGCGGCCAACGCGACCGTCCAAAGCACCGGTTTCGGCGGCCTCGCCAATGTCAACGATCTCGAAGCTCAGGCAACGGCGAGTCGCATTACGGAAACCTTCGTGGGCCGGAACTCGGTCGTCGACCTCGCTGGCGCGAACCTGACGGGGACCGCGACGACGGCCACGGGAGCGTCCCTGGCGAATGCCACCATCGATGCCGCCTCCGGATCGCTGGGCGTCTCGGTCAGCAAGATGAAGACCACTGCCACTATCGGCGACGGGAGCGGGCAATCCTCGCGCACCCGCGCCTATCTCGGCGAGAACAGCGATGTGACGGCGGGGGCCGTGACCCTGACCGCGACCTCTAACACGACGGTCAATGCCGACGTGACGAGTTTCCAGGCCGGCGGGCTGGCCGCGGCCACCTCGACCAACATCACCGCCAAGGCGGCGCATGACACCGAGGTCTTCGTGGCTGACAACGTCGACCTGCTGATCGGCGGCGCGCTGACCATGACCGCAACGGGCACGTCCACCTCGTCGCCGCAGTCCAAGGGGATCGGGATCGCCGGGGGCATCGCGTTCGGATCGACGACCGTCGTGACCGAACTGGCCGGCGACACGCGTGCCTATATCGGCGAGGATGGCGAGCTGACCGCGACCAGCATCAAACTTCTGGCGGACGGCAACCACACCGCCAACGCGGCGGCCCTGGGCACCGGCCTTGCCGGTCTCGCCTCGGTCACGGCGCTGGATGTGACCTCCAAGGACACCGGGACCGCAGAAATCCGGATCGGAGCCGAGGCCAGCGACGCCTCGCAGGGCACGACCGTCATCACGACCACCTCGGGCGGGATCGATCTGGACGCCGATCTGACATCGAATGTCAGTTCGACCGCAAAAGCCACCTCGCTCAGCGTGGGCGCATCGATCGGCGACGTCGTCACGCGGGCGACCAACCAATCCCAGGTCAGCGGCCGGATCGGTGGCAATGTCGACGTGACCTCGGCCGCCGGGTTCGACATGCAAGCCAAGCTGGCCGGCAACTCGATCAGCGCCGCGACGTCGCTGACCGTCGGTGCAGTCGCGATCGCCAATTCCAATACCTTCTCGGATTTCGATGCGTCGCTTGACTTCACCAGCGGCCAGGGCGGCTCGATCCACGCCGCGCAGACCGTCAACATCGCGGGGCTTCTGAACCACGACGGCACCAACTTCTTGCGCGTCGTGGCGGCTACGCCGCGGGGAGCGATCGGATCGGCCAACAATGTCACGGCTGGCCTGGCTTCGGTCGACAGCACCCAGGTCAATGCCGACGCGAGTTCGGTCTTGAACCTCGATATCGACACGGGGCTTTCGCTGACCTCCGCATCCGGCAACGTCAACATCGCCGGGCGTCACTCCAACGAGGCCTTCGGCGGGGGCTCCACAGTCAGCGGCGGGGTTGTCCGGGTGTCCTCGGTCGACGCGAACGTGACCACCGGCGGCTCCACCACGGTGAAATTCCGGGGCGACGTGGACGACGGCACGGACGATGCGGCCAATAACATCAATGTGGACGCCGTCGCGCTCGCCACGACCGTTGCGACCATGTCCTCAGATGGCGGCGGTTTGGCCAACTTCGCCGATGGCGATGCGGATGCGACCACCGTGCATACGATGAACCTGACCTTCGCAGGCGACGGCAGCGTGATGCGCGTCAGCGGCAAGATCAAGGCTATCGCCAACCTCGTTACCGACGCGGATTCCGCGGGCCGGGTCAGCGGCTTTGGCGGGATCAGCTCCAGTTCGGTCACGACGGACGCGGCGGCGACCGGCACCGTGAATTTCGTGGTCGGCGATTCCGAGCGGGTCGAGGCGCAGGGCGACATCGAACTGATCGCCCAGCACGGCGCCGACGGCGGCGACGTGTCGGACGGCACGGTGGCCGGCTCCAGCGCCGCCGGCGACTACATCGACTTCGGAAAACCGCACAAGCTGACGGACGGCGCGACCGTCACGTGGACCAGCGCCAGCACCGGCGGGCTGGTCCAGGACAAGGAATACACCGTCATCGTGCGGGACGACAACACCGTCCAACTTGGCGCAAGGTTCGGTTCCAGTGCCGTGAACCCGGCGTTCGACACGATCACCCTTCCGAACCACACCTTCGTGGATGGCGATCAGCTGATCTACAACTCGAACGCAGGCGACGTCATCGACGGGCTGTCGAACGGCGTCAAGTACCAGGTCAAGGTGATCGACGAGAACACGATCAAGCTGCAGACCATCGGCTTTGTCGAGGTGTCCGACACTTTCACGCGCGGCATGATCGACGATGCGAACGACAAGATTCTGGACGCCAGCACGCCCTTCAACAACAACGACGTGGTGACCTATCGCCCGGCCGAGCCGCGGCCGTTCGTGTCGTCCTTCGTCGACGCGGTCGTGAACAGCGATCCGAACAATTTCTCCACGAGCGAAGACTTCTCGAATACCGGCCGGATCTATCTTCCGAACCACGGCTTCAGCAACGGCGAGGCGGTGATCTACGATGCGACGGGAACGCCGACGATCGTGGTGAACGGCGGCCCCGACCTGGTCGATGGCGCGACCTACTACGTCGTCAACGGTGGCAGCTACAACGGCAATGTGGGTGCGGCCTATAACTTCAATGCGAACTACATCCGACTGGCGCGGACCCCGCAGGATGCGGTTGGATACATCGACGACAACGGCACGCCGGGCGATCCCGGCGACGACTTGTACGTCCCGCCGCAGATTCTCAACCTGGATTACCGCGATGACGCCTCGTCCCTGTCGGTTGGGCACACGCTGCTGGGCGTGGGCGAGCAGACCCTCAGCCTGCTGACTCCGGGCCGGGCCTACTACGTGGTCCAGAAAGATGCCGCGGGCTACAAGCTTTCGACCTCGCAGGGCGGCGCGCCGCTCGCGCTCAACCTGAACGGGAATAGCCGGCCTGGCGAACATACCTTCGTCAAGGAAGGTATCGACCTGCAGGACAACGGGCCGTCCAGCGGCCAGACGTTGTTTTACGACCTCACCAGCAACTCGATTGCGGGCATGTTCGACGGTGTCGGTGGCGCCGCGGGCTTCAACGTGCCCAGTTCCGCCGACGGCGTGGTCACCGGTTCGGCGGGCGGCACCAGCGGCGGCGTTCTGTGGAACAACAAGGACGCCAAGACGACGTCCGCCCAGACGGTGTCGACGAACCTGACGGTCAGCGCCGGTGCGATGCTCAAGGGCGCCAACGTCACGCTCAAGACCGACAGCCGCATAGGATCGGTGGCGGTGGCGGACGGCGGCGGCGGCAGCGCCATCTCGCTGGAAAAGGCTCAAGCCACGGCGACCGGCACCAACACCAGCCAGATTTCGATCGGCTCGAATGCCGATCTCGAAGCGCGCAACGATCTGACCCTCAGCGGCAACCTCAACTCCTATGTGTCGAGTGACGCCGAGACTTCCAGCGGCGGTCTGGGCGCGGGCGGCACCGTGGCGACGTCCTCGACGTTGAACTTCGGCATCCTGCAAACGATCAACGGCGACCTGACGGCGGGCAATGCGTTGCGAATCGAGAACCAGGCCGACAACAACTCCACGTCGAATGGCGAGGCCTACGGCGGCGGCCTGGGGGTCAGCACCAGCGTCAGCGCGACGGCGAGAGTCAAGGCCGCAGCCGGCTTTGTCGGTGAGCAGATCGCTCTGGCGAGCGATGCGGATCTGCTGGCGGAAACGGTCACGATCAACTCCGACATCGTTCGGAACCGCGCCAACGCCAACACCAATACGACGGCCGGCGGCGCGGGCGGTGCGGCCAACGCCTACTCGACGGCGACGATCGACAGCGACAACAAAATCACGCTTGAAAACGGCGCCAACGTGACCGGGAACGAGTCGATCCTGGTCCAGTCGGTCTATTCCCAAACCGACAACCGCGCGAAGGCGAAATCTCGGCTCTACGCCGTCGGCGGGTCGACCCGGGCCAACGCCACCGCCGAGGTCACCAACAACGCCAAGGTCGAGGGCTTCTGGGAAGCGGTCCTCCGGACCAAGCGTCTGGACGTGGACACGCTCGACTACAACGTCAGCAACTCGCGCGACCGGAATCCGGGCGGCGTCTACATCGGCCCGGCGCGCAAGGGCGGCGATTTCAAGACCGATCTCTTCCGAGACGTCTTCTGGGAGTCGCACGTCATCTTTCTGGGCGCGCCGAACCCGGAACTCGTGGTCGGCGCGGACGGCAAGATCGAGAAGATCACCAACGTCAACGTTCTGGGAATCGCCGGAGAGACCGTCGGAACCGATCTTTCGGGACTGAGCGAGATCGAGATCGCCGATCTGGTTTACGCCGGGGCGGGCTCGGCCGAGTTCTTTGCCAACGACATCGCGGGATCGACCAGCCGGATCTGGGGCAACCACGCGCTGTTCGAAGTGCAGCGGACCTGGGATTACGTCCGGATCATCAACCAGTTCGATCGGAATCTCCGGATCAACCTGATCGATCCCGTCGCCCCCTTCGGAACCGCCGACGCGGCCACCGTCGAGGTGCGTCTGGACGCGATCTACGACGTCAACCCGGAAACGACGGACAACCAGTCGCTGAATCCGGACGTGGCGGGGAACACCTTTGAATTCGACATCCTCAACCGCTTCGTGCGGACGGTGGTCGAGGTCCGCCAGCAGCCGCCGGGACCGGCGGAGCGGAACCTCATCCTGGACGGCCGGATCGAGAACCCGATCGGCGTCACGCTGCTCGAGAACGAGCGGGGCGACGTCGTCACCGGCACCGACGCCGGGGCCGAGGTGATCCGCACGAACGAGTTCTACGTCAACGCGGACACCGGCAACGTCGGCGCGACGCCGCTGGCCGGAACCCTGGACAACGACGCGGGCCGGCGGCCCCTGACGGTCGAGTTGGTCCGCTTCCGCGGCATCGACGGCGCACAGCCCAACAATCCGGCGGACGCGATCTACGAACTGGTGGTCAAGGACGACAACGGCGCCGACGCGACGCTGAACGTCAACCAGATCCTGTCCAACCAGCTCTACGCTCCGCGCGTTCAAGTCGACGCGGCGGAGGACGTCGCGCTCGACCTGTCCACGTTCGACCGGGCCGACGCGATCCTGGGCGGCGCGCTGAACGTCGTGATCGACCGGATCAAGGCCGGGGACGACGTCGATCTCGTGGTCAACGACAGCCGCGAGGGCAACGACGAGGAAGAGGTGGGCGGAATCCTCGTCAAGCTCTACAATCCGCCCGACAACACGCCGATCGCCTCGACGCCGGGCAACCCGCAGAGCGGGTCCTACGTCGCGCACTTCCGCCCGGACAAGACGCCGCCGGATTACGCCAATATCCTCCGCGCCTTCGGCACCTCGACGCAAATCGAGATCGACTCGACGTACACCTTCGACGAGGTGCGGGCTGGCGACGATCTCGATATCGGCCACGTGAACGGCGATGCGCTGGGCGGTGAGCCGCGCAGTTATGCCACCACCAGCATCGGCGGAACGCCCTACGGCGTTTCCCTCTCCGCGGACCCGGCGCCGGCGACCACGATCGACTTCGTCGTCCACACCGACGTGGACTGGACCGGGGGCAGTTCCGAGCCGGACGGGATCGAGCAGATCTTTCTGACCACCAACGGCGACATCACGGCGACCGAACTGGCAGGCGACATGCTGGTCGGGCACATCCACTCGACCGCCGGCGACGTCGCGCTCACCTCGCCGCGCCGAATCCTCGACGCCGACGGCAACCCGACGGTCGATGTGACGGCGGAGGACATCACGCTGACGACGGGCGTGGGCAGTTCGCCGGGAGGGGTCGGCATTGCCGGCGACTTCCTGGAGATCAACGTCGACCGCAACCACGCAGCGGGCGTGCTGAATGCCTTTGATATCGCGGGGGCGACATCGGGCGGGATTTTCATCGACGAGCTGATCGGAAACCTGAAGCTCGACACCGTACACTCCAACGCCGGCGTGTCGCTGCGCACGGTCGGCGGCTCGATCCTCGACGCGCGGAACGCGGGCGCGGGCGACGGCGCGGCCAACATCCTGGCGGGCAACGTGGACCTGGACGCCAACGGTCCGGGCGCCAACCTCGGGGCCGCTGCGAACGATCTGGAAATCGACAGCTCGCGCGGTTCGGCGGTCGTGGATCTGAACGCGGCCGCTTCGGACGTAGCGCTCGAAGCGACGGCGAACGTCTTCGTCGAGGAGACCGACGCCTTCCTGCGGTTGCTGCTAGCTCACGCCTACGAGGGCGACATCCGGCTGAAGATCCGCGACTCGGCGGACACCGATGAGGACCTATTGCTGGTTGATTCGGGGACGGCCCGCTTCGCCGAAAACGCCGCGCGACTGCCCGGGCTGCACCCGGACAGCCCGCGCGTGGTTCCTCGTGGCCAGATCTTCGCGGAAGCGGGAACGGTCACGCTGCTGGCCGGCGACGGCGTGCGGACGGACGCCAACAGCGAAGTTTTGGGCCGCCGTGACATCACGATCCGCGGCGACCATACCAACGCCGATCCGGGCTTCGGCGCCAGCATGGTGCTGCGCGGCCGGCTGATTGCCAATGCGGTGGTGACGCCGGGCAGCCAGGTGGGCGGGACTCCCGTGGGCTCGGCCGTCCCGGCGTTTACTCCGCCGGCCTATCGGACTTGGGTCTTCGGGCACACGGACGCGGACACGATCGAGTTTGGCGATCCCTCCGGCGCGAGCGGCGGTACGGCGCAGGGCGATGACGGCTACATTTTCCTCGGCTCGAAGACTCGGGTTTACGGCGGCTCCGCAACCGTAGCCGGCGGCAACGACGGGGAAGACCGGATGCTCGTGCATTTCCTTCAGGACACGGCGAGCGTCACGTCGCCGGCGCACCTGGCCCTGCTGACGGCCCTTGGCCGCGAGGCCGCCGAGCACACCTTGACGCTCGACGGCCAGGCCGACACGGACTACTACGAAGTCCATTCGCTCGGTTCCAACGGCGCCGACCAGCGGAACTACGTCGTCAACGTGCTCGATACCGGCGCCGAGAACGACGGGGTGGACGAACTGGCCGTCTTCGGCCGCGACGGCGCGTTGAACGGAACGGACGGATCGGGCCAGAAACATGCGATCGACGATATCTTCCTGTTGCGGGCCGCGGCGTACCTGCCCCACGAAACGGCGGACCGGCCGGCCTATGTGGCGCTGGTTCACGGCGACGTGAAGGGCTACCTGGACACGATCGAAGGCAACGAGGATTCGACCGAAGTCCAGCGGATCAACTACGACACGGGCCTGAACGGCCGCGTGCGGGTCGAAGGGCGGGGCGGCAACGACGCCTTCTACTCCGACGACACGACCGCGATCGTGACGCTCGACGGCGGGTTGGGCTACGATCGCTTCCAGATCGGCCAGATCTTCGGCCAGCGGCGGGACGCCGCCGAGGGCCTGTTGCTGCCGCAGGACGTGTTCACAAGCCTGGTGCCCACCACCCGCGGCTGGCTGAGTCCCGGCATCAGCGCCCCGATGGTGGTTCAGGGCGGCACGGGCAACGACGAGTTCCTGGTCTACTCGAACCAGGCCGAGTTGCGGCTGGAGGGCGACGACGACAACGACCTGTTCATCGTCCGCGCCTTTGCCCTGGCCGCCGTGGTCGATTTCGACTGGGACAACGACGGCGACGTCGACCTGGACGACCTGGACGCCGACAGCTCGGTCGCAGCCACCGGCTACGGCGACACCAACAGCGACGGAACGGTGAACCTGGCCGACGCCGAGTTGACCGTGAACCAGTTTGCCGACGACGTGATCCCGTTGGATGAACACGGCGTGGCAGTGCCCAAGATCGGGCTCGGTTTCTCGGTCGCCCAAGCGCCGGACATCCGCGCCGGCGGCGGCCAGGATGAAGTGCAGTACAACGTGAACGCCCCCGTTTCGGTCGAGGGTGGCGCGGGGTTCGACAAGCTGGCGGTGCTGGGCACCGAGTTTGCCGACGACATCGTGATCACCGAGGACGGCATCTACGGCGCCGGGGCCAACGTGCGTTACGCGACCATCGAGGTGGTCGAGGTGGACGGCCTGGAGGGCGACGACGAGTTCTTCATCCAGTCCACGGCCTTCGGCGTGGCCTACCGCGTGATCGGCGGTCTCGGCTCGGACACAATCAACGTCACCGGCGACGTGACCGAGGACATCGTGACGCGCGAACTCGAAGGCGTGTCCGGCGCGGTCAATCACCGGTTGACCTCGGACGATCCGCGGTATCACGGACTGCCCGTGGCCGGGCTCGCGTACCACGTCGCCTCGGCCCAGGAGGGCATCGTCGTCATCCAGGAGACGAACGGCTTTACCGCCGTGCGCGAGGGCGGCCCGACGCCCGTGGACGGCTACACGGTCCGGCTGGCCAGGCAACTGGTGCCCGGCGAGGTGGTCTACGTAACGGTTTCGGCTGCCCGCTCGCCGCAAGAGGAAGAGGACGACCTGCTGGCGAACCCGCCGCCGCTGGGCGACGGCCGCGGCGACAGCATCTGGCTGTCCCTCACGCCGCCGGCCGACATGGACCATCCGCTGGACAGCGAGTTCCAGCGCACGATCCTGCTGAACGGCGTGCCGACCCAGATCGACAGCCGCGCCGTGGTGCTGACGTTTGACCACAGCAACTGGAACGTGGCCCAGGACGTGTTCGTTTTTGCCCCGGACGACGCGCGGTCCGAGGGCGACCGGATCGTCGCGGTCCAACACACGGTGATCTCCAACGTCGTCGAATATGACGCCGTGGGCGTGCGCAACGTCGAGGTCCAGGTCCGCGACAACGATACGCCGGGCCTGTACGTCACCGAGGTCGAACCGGGCACGAAGATCGCGGACGGACGCACGATCGTCATCGAGGGGGCGGAGATCGCCCAGAACCTGATTCCCGACAGCGCTGACCCGGCCGATTTCACCGGCCTGCGCGACGAGGTGCTGGTGCAGTTGGCCAAGGCGCCGGAGGCCGGCGATCTGATCGTCGTCAGGCTGGTTCTGAACGCCGGGGACGACATGCAGATCAAGCTGATCGACGTGCTGTCCGATCCGCGTTTTGACGAGGCGGCCCGCACGATCACGTTCAATCATGCCAACTGGGACGATCCGGTGCGCGTGGGCATCGAGGCACGAGAGGACGCCGTGCGGGAAGATCAGGGCACGGCCGTGATTTCCTTCGAACGCGATCCGTCCACCGTCGACCCCGACGGCGACTACGTGTTCCCGAACCTGCGTTCGGGCGCCAGCCTGCTGGATGTCGAAGTGATCGACAACGAGACCGCCGGGGCGGTGACCGCGGAAAGCGGCGGCTCGACGTTGCTGATCGCGGACGATCCGTCGACGGGCGCCGATGAAACGGTGCCGGACGACTATGCGATCCGCCTGACCAGGCAGCCCGCCGCCGGCGCCACGGTCGAGTTGGCGTTCGTGACCGACGGACTGGCGGACGTAGTCGAGATCGACGGTGTGCCGGTTGTGTATGAGACGATCGGCGGCTTGAGGCCCGCCCAGAGGTTCCTCGGCAGCGCGATCTTTGCGGACGTGGCCGGACGGGGCACGCTGACCCGCGGCACGGGCGCGGACTTGGGCAGCTTTGTCGACGAGGGCTTCGCGGCCGGGCAGTTGCTGCGCATCGGCGGCGCCGGGGCCGGCTACGACGGCGACTACGTGGTGCAGTCGGTCAGCGATTTGACGATCACGCTGACCGTCGCTTTCGGTGCGCCGGGCCCGGTCGAGGTGCTCGACACCGTGGCCCTTTCGGACTTGACCCGCGAGGGCGATTTCACCGGCCAGGTGTTGGCCGATCCGCTCAACCGCCGCCTGGTCCGCAGCGACGATTCGAGTTGGCTGGCCGACGGGTTCCTGGAAGGCCAGCGGGTGCGCGTGACGAACATCGCCAACCCGGCCCAATGGGCGGACTTCAAGATCGCCGTCATCCGCGGCGACAATGAAACCAAGGACGAGAAGATCGAGTTCACGGCCGAGGGCGCCTTGCCGGCCTGGCTGGGCGGCACGCTGGCCGTCCAAGTGACGCGGATCGCCGTGCTGGCCAAGTTTACTGACGCCGACTGGTACGTGCCTCAGACGGTCACGCTGAAGGCCGACCCGTGGTACGAATTGCCGCCGACGCGCGAGGGCGTGAAGGTCTTTCCGGTCTCCACGCATCTGCTGTCCAAGCTGCGCGGCCCGCTGGCTGTCGAGGGCGGCGTCACGGGCGCCGACCGCTCGCTGTCCAACGGCCTGAAACTGCCCGGCGAGGCGGACGACTTCCTGTTCGCCATCGGCGCCCAGCCCCCGGAGAGCCAGCAGATCGATGTGCTCAACGTCTTCCACGACTCCAGCCAGGCCGACGGAACCGGAACGATGGACCAGACGACGCTCCGCGGCTTCGGCATGGCCGAAGACCTCGACTTCGGCGCGCTGGGCGCGGACGTCTTCGGCGAAAGCGGCTCGTTCCCCGGCGGGATCAGCTTCGGCAAGGTGAACCTGGGCTCCGACGGCTTCAGCGCCGATGCCAACCAGAGCACCATCGAGGTCGTGAATCTGATGCTGGGCGAGGGCAACGACGCGCTGGCCATCACCGGCACGCTGAACCCGGCGCCCGCCGTGTCGGCTCAGAACGAGTTCGTCTTCACTCCGGACGGCGGAGGCAACGGCGGCACGATAGTGCGCGAGGGCTTCGATTGGAAAGCCCAAGGCTTCCTGCCCGGCCAGACAGTCCGGATCGAGGGGCAGGCCGGCCAGTGGACGGTCACGGCCATCGACGACGCGGTGACGCCGGAGGGCCAGGACCCCAACGACAACTCGATCCTCGTGCTCGCCGGCCCGGCCTTGCCGGTGTTGGCCGGCGAGCAGCGGATCCTCGCCCTCGACGCGCCGGTAATCACGACGGCCGTCGTGGAAGCGAGGCCGGCCGCGACCGGCGGGACGATCACCCGCCGCGCGGGCAGCTGGGTGGACGACGGCTTCCTGGTCGGTCACCTGGTGACGGTCGTCGGCGAGGACCTGTCGGGCCAATGGCGGCTGGTCGGGATTTCCGCCGATGGTTTGGCCCTGCAGCTGGAAGGCGCCGGCTTGCCGAAACTGGACGACGAGCTGCTGGCCGTGTCCGCGCCCGGCCCGCACGGCGGTCTGACCGTGGTGCATGGCGGCGGCAACACGCCGCTTCAGACCACGGGCGAAATGGACCGGATCACGGGCGGGCCGGACAATATCCTCACTCGCCTGGACGGCCGCGACTGGGCCGCGGACGGCTACGCGGCCGGCCAGTTCGTGCAGCTTGGCGGCGAAGCGAACACCCGCAGAATCCTCGGCATCGTGGACGCCGATCCGCTGCTGGAGCCCGCCGACGCGTCTGCAACGTGGGGCACGGGCAGCGCCCTGCTGCTGTCCGGTCCGGCCTTTGCGGGCTCCCAGGCTGAGTTGAGCGTTCACGTTGTCGAGCTGGTGCGGACCGAGGTAAACGACGCCCTCGTCGGCACCACCACCGTCACCCGCGCGGCCGGCGACTGGGCGGCCGATGGCTTCTACGTCGGCCAGCAGGTCTGGTTCGACGGCTTCGCCGGATTGTGTACGGTGGTCAGTCTGTCCGCCGCCGTGATGGAGTTGCAGGGGGCGACGTTGCCGCCCGCCAGCGGCGCGGTGCTGACGGTGTTCGGTTTCGACCCCGCGCGCGACGGCGGCGTACGTGCGCAGGTGAACGCCGACGTGAACGCCCCCGCGGTTACCCGCGCGGGCGGCGACTGGGCCGCAGCCGGCTTCTATGTCGGCCAGCAGGTCTGGTTCGACGGCTTCGCCGGCGAGACCACCGTCGCCAGTCTGTCCGGGGCCGTGATGCAGCTGCAGGGCGCGGCGTTGCCGCCTGCCAGCGGCATGACGATGACCGTGTTCGGTTTTGACCCCACGCTTGACGGCGGCGTGCGGATCGGCCGGTGGGCGGTCGGCAGCGAACCCGCGCAGCTCGACGAACACGGCGGTCGCCGCATCGCCGGCAGCGAGCAACTGCCGCGCCGCGGCGCAGGCCAGCTCGGTCTTGCCGCTGCCAGCGAGACCGTGGATCACCCGAACCGGCTGTCGCGAGCCGACGATGCGGTCGAGCTCGGCGCGCCGACCGACAAAGCGCCGTGGCGGATCGGGCAGCTCGTCACGAACGGCGACGATGCGCGCCGCGTCGACGCGATGTTGCACGGCCCAGCACGCCGCTTCGAAGTCGGCCACCTCGGCGGATGACAGCCCGAGGGCGACGGCGATGTCGACCACCAACCCGACGTCGACGCGTTTGCGGTCGGGTTTGAAGCAGTCATACACGGTGATCCGCGGCGGACGCTGACGCTCGGCGGGCACGCCGCGGCGGGCGCGCACCTCGCCGATCAGTCCGACGATCGTCGTGTACGACGGATTGCCGGCGGCCTGGCGCAGCCGTGCCAACTCGGCGGCGATGTCGATCACCGCCTTCCCGATCCTGGCCCGCATCCTCAAGGAGCGGTGCATATTACTGTACCTGAATTGTTTCGCAACGAAGGTCCTTAGGTCCTCCAACAATTCATAGTCAAAGACTGCGCGATCCAAGATCCTCAGGGTCTTGTTCCTCTCTCCGAAGGTCTTGAATTCGAATCGGAATTTGTTCTCGTTGTAGTTCTCTGCCAGGTCCTTGAACTTGAAAGTCTCATTATTGTCGAAGAAATGCTTGAACACCCACAGCTTGCCCAGCTTGAAGAAGGTGATCCTTTTCATTCTCTGGATAACATCGAAGGAGGACGTCTTCGGTTCAAATGCACCTTAACTAAAAATTTTTGATGCGTTGATTCTTACTTCGCTCATAATCATTGGACATAAATGGATACTTTATATATCTAAAGGATTGTGGCGGGACAAAATTTGAAAATACGATCTTTGGATCAACCGGGGTCTCAAATTTTTCTACATCTACTATCTCGAAGGCGAATCCGAATTCTCTATTTTTGAAGTAGTCA
>ENA-UOUL01001611-UOUL01001611.1-bioreactor-metagenome-genome-assembly--contig:-NODE-1611-length-30372-cov-6.631886_pt1 | contig 30372 bp, 30 predicted proteins | sample MGYA00249838_ERZ747220 | MGnify/ENA primary metagenome ERZ747220 (study PRJEB28778, sample SAMN05720191) | bioreactor metagenome | isolation source: Anaerobic biogas reactor | place: USA:Washington... | reverse complement strand
GATGCCGATATGCGCCCGCAGAAGCTGCTGGTAGGCCAGCGACGCGATCGCCTGGCTCTTCACAGCGCCGGACGTCGTGGGACGCTGCTCCCCCTCGCCGACGGCCACCGCGATTTGCAGCAGCCCGCCGGTGCAGTCCCCTGCCGCGAACAAGCCCGGCAGGTTGGTCGCCTGTTGCTTGTCGGCCAGAATGACTTTCCCGTCGTTGTCAAGGCCAAGCTTGAGTGCCAGATCCAGGGCGGACGCTGTACCTTCGGCAACGAAGACCCCGTCGACATCAAGGGTATCCCCGTTCGTTAGCACCAGGCGGCGCACCTTTTCGTCATCGCCTTCCAGGCGGGCGATCTTGTCCTGACGGATCACTAGTTCGGCATCCGCAACGTCAGTTTCGAGCTCGCGTCCGTTGGTCAAAAGGTAAATTGTCGCGGCAAACGGCTTGAGCTCGGCGGCCTCCTTGAGGGCATAGGCGCCGTTGCCGATAACCGCCACCGTTTTGCCCCGGTAGAAAAAACCGTCGCAGGTGGCACAGTAGCTGACGCCCCGGCCTTCATATGCGGCCAGCCCCGGCACCGCGGCCTTGCGCCGCGGCATGCCCGTAGCCAGCACGATGCTGACCGCCTGGACATGACGGGTCGGCGTTTCGACCAGGAATGTGTCCTCCCAGCGAATGCCGGTCACTTCGTCCTGCACACGCTCGATGCCCAGCCTGCTGGCCTGATCCAGGCCGCGCTGCAGCAGGTCCGGTCCGCTGACAGGGTCAACAAAGCCGTAATAGTTCTCGATCTTGTCCGCTTTTGCCAGCGAGCCGGTGTCCCGGCCGATCAGGAGGACGGATAGTCCGGAGCGGACAGCGTAGACCGCCGCCGACACGCCGGCCGGACCCTGGCCGATGACCACGACATCGTACGTGACGCTCATCCCAGCACCGCCTTCAGGTCCGCTTCAGCATTTGAGACCGGGCTGAGTCCGAACTGGTTGACCAAAACGCCCAGGACATTCTCCGAGACGAAGGCCGGCAGTGTCGGGCCAAGGCGGATGTTCTTGACACCGAGCGAGAGCAGGCTGAGCAGAACACAAATGGCCTTTTGCTCATACCAGGACAACACCAGCGTCAGCGGCAGCTGGTTGATATCGGTCTCGAACACCTCCGCCAGCTTGACGGCGACGCGGATGGCCGAGTAGGCATCGTTGCACTGGCCCATGTCCATGATGCGCGGGAACGGTCCGATCTTGCCCAGGTCGAGGTCGTTGAAGCGGTACTTGCCGCAGGCCAGCGTCAGGACCAGGGTGTCCGGCGGCGTCGCGGCGACGAAATCGGTGTAGTAATTGCGGCCGGGTTTGGCTCCATCGCAGCCGCCGACCAGGAAAATATGCCGGATCGCGCCGGACTTGACGGCTTCGACGACCTCGCCGGCGGCGGCCAGAACAGATTCGTGACCGAACCCGGTGATCAGGCTGGAACCGCCGTTGACCCCTTTCATGGTGACCGGTTTGTCATACCCGCCCAGCGCCAGTGCCTTTTCGATCACGGGGCCGAAATCCTTGCCGTATGGGCTGTCCGGGATGTGGACCAAACCGGGGTAACCGACAACCGCTGTCGTGAATACGCGGTCGGCGTAGTCTTTCCTGGGCGGCATCAGGCAATTGGTGGTGAACAGGAAGGCGCCCGGCACGTTGCGGAACTCCTTTTGCTGGTTCTGCCAGGCTGTGCCGAAATTGCCCTTGAGGTGCGGGTATTTCTTCAGCTCGGGGTAGCCGTGGGCCGGCAGCATTTCACCATGCGTGTAGATGTTGATGCCTTTCCCGGCTGTCTGGTCGAGCAGCATCTTCAAATCGAGCAGGTCATGGCCAGACACGACGATGAACGGTCCCGGCTCGATAGTCATGGTGACCGGAGTCGGGACGGGATGGCCGTAGGCACCGGTGTTGGCCTCGTCGAGCAGCTCCATGCAGCGGTAGTTGTCCAGACCGAACTGGTTCAGGATTTTCAGCCATGCGTCGACACGGTGGTGGGTGCCGACCTCGCGCATGCCGCGAAACAACGCTTCGGTGACCTCTGGATCCTTGCGGCCCAGCACGTAGGCGTGGTAGGCATAGGCGGCCATGCCGCGCAGCCCGAGCAGCAGCAGTGTGCGCAGGGCGACTTCGTCCGCGTCGCCGTGGAACAGCTCCTCGCCGCGGGTGATATCCGCCTGTCCGGCGCCGCAGCAGGATCCGCAGCCGCTGTTTTGCGGCTTGAGCTGGTCGATCTGGTTCTGGATCAGGCCGGTCAGCTCTTTAATATCGTCGTCATTGAAATTGACGTTGGTGATCGTGGTGAACAAGCCTTCCATCATCAGCTCGGCGGCATGGTCGGTCATCTCTTCGCCTTCCATGAACATCGCCAGCTCGATCAGCTTGACGGTCAGGTCGTCCTGCAAATTGGATGTGGCCGGCTGCTTGCCGCAGGCGCCGACCCGGGTGCAGGCCTTGCCGCCCGCGACCTGTTCGCATTGAAAACAAAACATGCTGTTTGACATCTGGTTAGTAACCTCCCGTAATTGTTGGTTTCGTCAGCTTCTGACAACCATTATAGCGTTGATCGCATCCCGATAAAAGAGCGCGAACGTGCCCGCTGGTTGTTTTCCCGCGGTATTGTACTATAATGAGACAAACAAATCCGTTGCCCTGGCAACCCTTTTTCGAGAATGCGGGAGGTTTGGCTTGTCCGATCGCTGGAAATCTGTCCTGATGCGCACCCGGCTGTTTGCCGGCTTGTCTGCCGAGCAGCTCGATATTTTGCTGCGTTGCTTTAACGCTGCCGAACGCGTTTTTGCCAAAGGCGACCTGCTTTGCCTGGCCGGTCAGCCTCAGGCGACGATCGGCCTGGTCCTGGACGGGCGAGTCCTGGTCCAGAAGGAGGACGAAGCCGGCAGCCGGCTGATCATCGGCGTGTTCGGTCCCGGCGATCTGTTCGGCGAGGTGTCTGCCTTCGCCGGCAACGGGTCCTGGCCCAACACGGTTGTCGGCGACAGCGCCGGCGCGGTGCTTTTCGTCCCTTTCGACAAAATCAGCCGCCCCTGCTGCCGGGCCTGCGACGCCCATCAGGTGATGGCGGCCAACATGCTGCGCATCCTGGCCGGCAAGGCGCTCATGATGAACAAGCGGATCGGGTTCATTCGCCTCAAGGGAATGCGCCAGAAACTGGCGGCTTACCTGTACGACCAGTACCGGCAAAGCGGATCCAGCACGTTTCGGACGCACATGAACCGGGAGGCCCTGGCAGACTTTCTCAATGTCTCACGGCCGTCTATGTCACGGGAACTGAGCCGGATGAAAGCGGACCGGCTGATCGATTATGACCGCTCGATATTTACCGTCACGGATCCCAAACGCCTGGCCGCTTTGATCCAGGCAGAACACTAGGAGGCACATTATGCTGGATATCAACCTGATCCGGGAGAACCCCGGCCTGGTCACGGAAAAACTCGCCCGCAAGGGATTTGCGGCCGACTTCGGACCGTTCCTGGCCCGCGACGCCGAACGCCGCCGCCTGATCCAGGCAACCGAGCAGCTCAAGGCGGAAAAGAACAAGACATCGGCCCGCATCCCGATCCTGAAAAAGGAAAAGCAGGATGTGGCTCCGCTGCTGGCGCGCATGAAGGCGATCGGCGAAGAGATCCGTTCCGGCGACGAGAAAATCGACGCGCTGGACAAGCTGCAGCAATCGTTCCTGGAGACGCTGCCCAACCTGCCGGCCGACGATGTCGTGGCCGGCGGCAAGGAAAACAACCAGGTCGTCTCAAGCGGCAACGAGAAGCCGGTTTTCGCCTTTGGCCCAAAACACCATGTCGACCTGTGCGAACAGCTTGGCCTGATCGACTATCGCCGGGGCGCGATGCTGGGCGGCAGCGGCTTCTGGGTCTACCGCGGCCTGGGCGCCCGCCTGGAGTGGGCTTTGCTCAACTATTTCATGGAGGAGCACCTGGCCGACGGATACGAGATGATCCTGCCGCCGCATATCCTGACCTGGCAGTGCGGCTATACGGCCGGGCAATTCCCCAAGTTCAAAGACGATGTCTTCCAGCTGCGCCGGGACGACGGCGATGATTTCACGCATTTCATCTTGCCGACCGCGGAAACGGCATTGGTCAATCTGCATCGCGACGAGATTCTTGACGAGAGCCAGCTGCCGCTGCGCTACTTCGCCTACACGCCCTGCTACCGTAAAGAGGCGGGCAGCTACCGGGCCGAGGAGCGCGGCATGATCCGCGGCCACCAGTTCAACAAGATCGAGATGTTCCAGTATGTCAAGCCGGAGCAGTCCGAAGCGGCCCTGCAGGAACTGGTCGGCAAGGCGGCCCGCCTGGTCGAGAAGCTGGGGCTGCATTACCGGGTCAGCAAGCTGGCGGCCGGCGACTGCAGCGCTTCGATGCGCAAGACCTACGACATCGAGGTGTGGATTCCCAGCATGAACGACTACAAGGAAGTCAGTTCGGCATCCGACGCCGGCGACTACCAGGCCAGGCGCGGCAACATGCGCTACCGCAGCCAGGAGACCGGCAAACCTGTCTTTGTCCATACGCTGAACGCCTCCGGGCTGGCGACCAGCCGGATCTTCCCCGCGATCGTCGAGCAGTTCCAGCAAGCTGACGGCAGCGTCGTCATACCGGAAATCCTGCGCAAGTGGCTGGGCGGCCTGGAAAAAATCGGCCCGTAACCTGGTTCCTGGTACGTTCTGCACCTGGGATGGCCGCGATTGTTCGCGGCCATCTTTCATGCTAGAATGAAAGCACAGGAAGGGAGGTCATGCCATGCTGGTACGAAACTGTTCCGGAGGTGTTGTTTTTTCCGGTGACAGGGTTCTGCTTTTGATGAATGACAAGCATGAGTGGGTGTTCCCCAAAGGTGTCATCCGCAGCGGCGATTTTCCCGATGAAGTCGCCGTCCGGCGCGTTCAGTTCGAGGGGAATATCAAAGCGCGCATTGTATCATCGGCAGGACGAACCAATTATGAGTTCTACTCGATATCCCGTCAGCGGCCCGTCTGCAACAAGATCGTCTGGTATATCATGACCACCGAACAGGATACGGCAACCGCCAATGAAGCCCTGGGTTTTCTGGACGCCGGCTTTTTCCCGATCGAGGACGCCATGGATAAGGTGACCTACAGCCAGGACAAATCGCTCCTGATGCTTTCCTATCAGAAATACAAGGAGCTGGTCCAATCGACCTGATACGCCGACAATACCGTACGGTACAAAAATCCGCCAGGATTGAGCTGGAAGAGAAAAAGTCGAGATTCATAGCCGCTTGCCGCCCGGTCGGGACCGAAGCAGAGGCGCAGGCTTTTCTCTCGTCGGAACGCGGCGCCTATCCGGACGCCTCGCACCATGTTTATGCCTGGATCACCGGCGGCGTTTACAGCCATCAGCGCTATTCAGACGACGGCGAACCGCAGGGAACCGCCGGCATGCCCGTGCTCGATGTGCTCAGGCACCAGGAACTGGAGCAGGTTGCCGTCGTGGTGACCCGCTATTTCGGCGGTACGCTTTTGGGCACCGGCGGTTTGAGCCGGGCATACGGGCAGGCGGCCGTCCAGGCGGTTGAGGCTGCCCGGCCGGTCCTGATGCGGCTTTGCCGCGAATACCAGGTCACAGCCAGCTATACCGACCATGAGCGGCTGAGCCGGGCCTGGCTGCAGGCGGGCTGGCGCTGTTCCGGAGCCGTGTTCGGCATCGATGTCGACATCAAGGTCCAGGTTCCCCTGGAATCTGACGACGCGTTTCGGCAGCTCTGTGCCGACCTGACCGGCGGCGCCGCCCTGATCGAGCCGCAGCGGCAAGTCTATCTCCCGCTGCCGCCGCCCGACCCTCCTCCTGCGCGGGCATAACCGGTCCCGAGGCCATGCAGACAAACAGGAGGAATAAAAGCCATGTCAGGTCATTCGAAATGGAACAACATCAAGCGCAAAAAAGGCGCGGCCGACGCCCAGCGCGGCGCGGTTTTCACCAAAATCGGGCGTGAAATCCAGGTCGCCGTCAAAAACGGCGGCGCGGATCCGGAGGTCAACAGCCGCCTCAAGGACGTGATCGCCAAAGCCAAGGCGGCCAACATGCCCAACGACAACATCCAGCGCAGCATCACCAAGGCTGCCGGTGCGGCGGATTCGGACAACTTCGAGGAGATCACCTACGAGGGGTACGGCCCGGGCGGCGTGGCCGTCATGGTGCGGACGCTGTCAGACAACCGCAACCGGACCGCCGGCGACCTGCGCCACATCTTCGACAAGTTCGGCGGCAACCTGGGGACAACCGGCTGCGTCGGCTTCCTCTTTCAGGATAAAGGCACCCTGATCATCGAGCGCGACGGGGCCCCCGACGAGGAGACCATGATGCTGGCGGCCCTTGAAGCCGGCGCCGAGGATTTCGCAGCTGAGGACGAGGCTTACGAGATCACAACAGAGCCTGACCAGTACGATGCGGTGCGCTCTGCGCTGGAACAGCAGGGATTCGTCTTTCTGGATGTCTCGCTGGGGCCGGTGCCGGTCACCTGGACCGCGCTGACCGATCCGGACATGACGGTCAAGATGGAGAAGCTGATCGAGAAACTCGAAGAGCACGACGATGTCCAGGAGGTCTACCACAACTGGGAGCAGGGCTGAACGGCTGTGTTGGCCGGTAAGGGAGCGTGAAGCAGACGGCGATCCGATTTGACAGGCATCGCAAAATGGCGCAAGAGGCGGCGGCCGACCACCTGCAGGACCACCAGGAGCGGGACAAGCCGGAACGCGGCCGGACCTTGCGGACGCTGGGCAGGCTGGCCGACGTGGTCAACCGCCAGTCGACGACCGAAAAGGCCGACGACGACATGCGCGCCGTCCTGGCCAGCATCACGGTGATCGCCTTTATCGGGCCCAGCGGTACCGGCAAGAGCACCCACGCCACCCGTATCGCCAGCAAATACCAGATCGCGTTTATCATCGACGACGGGCTTCTGATCCACGGCAGCCGGATACTCGCCGGGGCATCGGCCAAAAAGGCGCCCTCCAAGCTGGAGTCCGTCCGTCAGGCCCTGTTTGCCGACGAGACCCGCGCAGCCGTCATGCGCCGGGCCCTGGCCGCGCAAAAACCGTCGACCCTGATGATCCTGGGCACCTCTGACGGCATGCTGACCAAGATCTGCCAGAACCTGTGGCTTAATCCCCCCCGCATGCTGATCCGCATCGAGGATGTCAGCACCGAGGAGGAAATGCGCCAGGCCCGCGAGGTGCGCCTGTCGCAGGGCAAGCACGCCATCCCCGTGCCCAGCATGGAGATCAAGCACGAGTTTTCCGGCACGTTCATCGATCCGTTTGCCCGTCTGCGCCGCCGCCGTGACCGCAGCCATCCCGCGGCGGATACGGACCGGACCGTCGTGCGGCCGACTTTTTCTGGCCTGGGCAGCTATTCGATGTCTGACGAAGCCATCCGCATGATGATCGAGATCATCATCAGCCAGGTGCGCGGCGTCGCCGGGCTGACGGGATTTACAGTCCGCACGGAAGTCTACGGCGTCGTGCTGGACATCGACCTGGCCCTGTTCTACGGCTACAACGCTCCCCAGGTCCTCCAGGACGTCCAGGAGAAGGTCAGCAGTCAGATTGAGGCCTATACGGCGATCAACGTGATGGCGGTCAACGTGAGGGCCCGGCGCGTCGTCCACCAGCCGGAGCCGGCAGCGGAACATAAGAGCAGGAGACTTTCATGAAGGAAAAGATCTACACGATACCGGTCAACGACGCGTTCAGCCATCCGGATGGCTGCCCGCTCTGCAGCTTGGAGCAATCCCTCAACGCGCAACTGCTGGACTATTACCTGGGCCCATCCCTGATGGAACCCGACGTGCGCCAGACCACCAACGCCAAGGGCTTTTGCAGGGAGCATCTCAACCAGCTTTACAACCGGGAGATCAATCGGCTGGGCTTGGGCCTGATGCTGCATACCCACATGGCCGATCTTGTCGAACGCCTGGAGCCGGAGCTGAAGGGCAGTATCCCCGTGGCCCGCACCGGCCTTTTCAACGGGCGCAAAAAAGACTACAGGGAGATGCTCAATCTGGCCGCCGAGCAGATCGAGAAGCGCATCAGCAGCTGCGTGATCTGCGACCGCATGGACGCGACCATGGAGCGCTACCTGGATGTCATCTTTTACGAATACTGCGCCGATCCGGCTTTCAAGAACCGGTTCGAAAACGTCAGCGGCTTTTGCCTGCCGCACCTGGCCCTGCTGCTGCGCGGCGCGGCCCGTTATCTGAACCAGAACCAGGCATCCGTTTTCGTCGCCGCGCTGACCGAGATCCAGAGCAGGAGCCTTCGGGAGCTGCGCGACGATGTCGAATGGTTCACCTTGAAATTCGATTACCGTAACCACGACAAGAGCTGGAAGAACAGCAAAGATGCCCTGCCGCGCAGCATTCGCGGCCTGCGGGGCGGCCAGAAGCCAGACTAGGCAAAAGGAGGTTTTGCCGTTGACAAACAGACCCAAAGGCTATGCAGCCACCCGGACCGCGCTGCAAAGCCCGCTGCAGATGCTCCTGCCCGATCCCATGCCGGCGATGACGGACCGGCCGTCTGCCGGACCGGTGGTCGCGCTGCGCAGCCAATACCTGGGCGACCAGACGATCGACCCAGCACTCGGCCAGGCCCTGATGGCCGCTTTTTTGCGCACCTTGGCCGGTAACCCGGCGCCGCCCGCGGCCCTGCTGCTTTATGGCAGCGCCGTTTTGCTCGCTTCCGCCGCCAGTCCCGTCCTCGATTCGCTGACGGTCTTGCACAAGCACGGCTGTGAGATCCTCTGCTGCCAGGTCAGCTGCGCCGCCCTTCTGGAGGACGGCAAACCGTCGGTCGGCCATTTGGCCGACTGGATCGACCTGACGGACCGCATGCAGAAGGCCCCCCAGGTGCTCTGGCCCTGAACGGGCGGAAAGGGATACCAGGTGAATATCTGGCACGATATTTCAGACAGCCGGATTCGGCCGGACAAATTTGTCGCCGTGATCGAGATCCCAAAGGGCGGCAAACAGAAGTACGAGCTGGACAAGGCGACCGGCATGCTGCGGCTGGACCGCATCTTGTACACGTCGACGCATTACCCGGCCAATTACGGTTTTGTTCCGCGCACCCTGGCCGATGACGGCGACCCGCTCGATGTCCTGGTCTTGTGCTCGGAGCAGCTCCAGCCGATGTGCCTGGTCGACTGCTACCCGATCGGCATTTTCTCGATGACCGATGACGATGAGCTGGATGAGAAAATCATCGCCATTCCCTTCGAAGACCCGCAGATGAACCAATGGCACGACATCAACGAACTGCCCCGCCACATCTTCTCCGAAATCCAGCATTTCTTCACGGTATACAAATCACTTGAACATACACCGACCAGCCTGCAGGAGGTCGAGGATCACGAAGCCGCCCGCCAGGTGATCGCCAAATGCATCCAGGCATACCGCACACACTTCCGTATCAAGGATTGAAAAAGGAGATGGCCTCATGACATTCCATGTTGCTTTGGCGTCCTACTCGTTTCACGGCCTGGTCGGGAAGGGCCAGCTGAACCTGCTGGGCTACCTCGAACTGCTGTCGTCACGTTACCAGGTTCATTGGGCGGACATCTGGACCGGCCTGCTGCCGCCCGAATCGCTCGATGACGCGTACCTGAAGACGGTACGCGGCTGGCTGGACGAGCGTCAGATCGGTCTGGCCAACCTTTGCGTCGACGGCCCGTATGTCTATCACCCGGATCCAGACGTGCGCAAGCAGCACGAGCGGCTGATGCTGCGCTACCTGGACGCCGCGCGCATGCTGGGTGCCCGCTCCGTCCGGATCGATTTCGGCGGCGACAATCAAGCCATGCCGGACGAGGCGTTCGAGGCGATCGTAGCCCAGTACCGGGTTTATTGCCGGATCTGCGAGGACTGCGGCATCAAGATCGGGCCGGAAAACCACTGGGGCTGGGACCGCGATCCGGACAACCTGCGCCGGGTGCGCGACGCGGTCGATTCACCGGCCTACGGCCACCTTTACCATGTGCGCGACTGGACGAAACCGGATGAAGCGAGCCTGCTCGAGGTCTGTATGCCCTGCCTGATGCACACCCATTTCCCAGCCGACACGGTGACCTGGTGCAAACCGCTCCTCAAGCGGCTGGCCGACAGCGGGTACACGGGCGCCTGCAGCATCGAGCACCACAGCGGCCAGCACGAACTGCCGCGCGTCGCCTGGCAGCTGGGCTGCCTGCAGAGCCAAATTGCGGAACTTGAAGCTGAAAGCCCCGAAACGGCGGACGACGAAGGGTTCATCGCCCGGAGCGTACGCCAGGGGCAGCCCCGTGAGGTGAGGTGATAAGATGGAACCGATTCGAATCGGCGTGATCGGCAACGGCATCATCGGCCACGCGCATCTGCGCAACTACAGCCAGATTCCCCAGGCGCGCGTCGTCGCGCTCTGCGATATCGACCCGCAGGTGCTGTCCAGGACCGGCGAAGCATACAACATCCCGGAAAAGGACCGCACCACGCACATCGGCGAGCTGCTCAAGCGAGACGATATCCAGGCGGTCGATGTGTGTTTGCACAACAACCTGCACGCACCGGTGGCCATCGCCGCGCTCGAGGCGGGCAAGGATGTCTACTGCGAGAAGCCGATGGCCGGATCGTATGCCGACGCACTGGCCATGTTCAAGGCCATGGAGGCGAGCGGGAGGAAACTGCACATCCAGCTGGCCACCTTGTATCAGCAGGAAACCAAGGCGGCCCGCCGCCTGATCGACCAGGGACGGCTTGGCCGCCTCTACCACATGCGTTCGTATGGCTGGCGAAGGCGCGGCCGGCCGTATGTCGACGGCTATGCCACAAAGGAATTTGTCAACAAGACAACCTCCGGCGGCGGCGCGCTGTTCGACATGGGCGTCTACCACATCGCCCAGATGCTCTATCTGGCCGGCTTGCCGGCCCTGGAACGGGTCGTGGGTTCGACCTACGCCCGGGTTGCCATGAACGAGGAGCGAAAACGCCTGTCCGGTTTTAACGTCGAAGAACTGGGCTGCGGTTTCGCGACGTATGAAAACAACCTGACCCTGGATGTCCTCGAGTCCTGGGCGGTGCACATGGGCCCGTTCCCGGGATCGCTGATGCTCGGCGACCTGGGCGGCATCCGCCTCGACCCGCTGCGCTTCTTCTTTACCCAGGACGACCTCGAGCTTGAGGCCGAGATCGACATCAAGGCCATGGATTACCGCAACCACACCGTCTTTGCCGAGCAATCCGCTTATGACAGCAGCCAGGTCCACTGGATCGCCGCCCTGACCGGGCAGTGCCCGCTGCTGCCGACGGCCCGGATTGCCCTCGAGACCCAGCTGCTGCAGGAGGGGATCTACCTGTCGCAGCAGCAGGGCCGCGAACTGACGGCTGACGAGATCCGTACCCTGTCGGTCAGTACCCGCCTGACGCTGCCCAACTTGTAAGCCGGTCAGGTGTCAAGCAGCCGCTTGTCCCCGGTTATCGCCTGGATCGGCGCGATGTCCTGGGTCACTTCCAGCGTCCCCAGATACGCGCTGTTCTCGTCGCGCACGGCATAGTAGCGGATCAGGACATATCGCGGCCCCATGTGGATCCAGAAATCGGCCTGGTCACGCCTGCCGGCTTTGAAGTCGTCCAGGATCCGCTCGACGACATGGACGCTGGCCGGCGGATGGCAATGAATGACCTTGCGCCCGATAATTGCCTTGGTGCGGGCGAAGATCCGGTCCTTGCCCTGCGAAAAATAGCGCACGGTGTCTTCGGCGTCGACAAAGGTGAGATCGAAAGGCAGCGTATCCAGCAGACGGACAATCTCATCCAGCTTTAAGATTCCGCTGGGCAAGCGCAACATCCCTTCGGGCATCGCCCCGGATGCCGCATTCTCGTCCGGAGTTGCCTCCGTCGCCTTGGGACGCCAGGGGTAAACGCTTTCCGGTTTGATCAGGCAATAGCCGATATCCGAGCTCTCCTGGGCGATCCGGCCCCACTCCGATTCGCTGAGCGTCTCCTGGGCCAGGGGCAGCAGGATGTTTTCTTCCTTGAATATCATCTCCCGGACCCGGACCATGGCGTCCTGGACCTGGCTTCGCAGTGCGTCGGTCATTTCATGTTGGCCGGACCAGGCGGCGACAGCCTGGCGGACCGCCTTGATCTGCGCGCGGATTTCGTCGTCCACGCCCCACATGACCTTGGGCGGGGCAGTGACACCGTTCTTTTCCAGGTAGGGGAAAAGCAGGTTTTCCTTGCGGCTGTAATGGGTGTCGATCGAAAGGAGCTTGTCCAGGGCATCCAATAGCCTGTCCTTGACGGCACCCTCGGCCGGTTTGGCCAGGAGCGGTTCGATCTCCTTGGCCATCAGGCGCTCCAGGTGGCGGTTTTCGCGCTGAAACACCTGGATGGGATGGCCGGGGATTTCCGCCGGCTCGGACGGCTGGTGGATTTCCTCGATCGACCCCTTGAAAACGGCGGCGTGCACATCGCACAGACGCTGGATTTCCGTGACCGGCATGCCCTCCGAAACGAGCTCCTGCTCCAGTTTGGATATCTCGGCTGCCGAAACATGGCCGAAGTGGGCTTCGAATTCGCCGCGGACTTCATCGACGGTCTTGCCGTCATGCAGCTGCTGGATCAAGGCTTTGAGCTGGTCGCGGCGCTGCCGGCTGTTGTTGATCAATTCACTCATCTTTTCATATCCTTTCGTGTGTAGCCGCGGCAGGATCGGGTCCGGCCGGCGGCGGCCAATGGGGGATTGGGAAGGGATATAACCCGGGGCTAGTCCCCCCATGTCTGCTGCTGGATCAAGCATACTGCCTGCTCCGGCAAATTTCTGTGATCAGGATCAAAATTTGCTGTTGGCCTTCAAGGCGTCGAGGTCGAGGATCTGAATGTTCTTGTGGCCGATCGCGCGGATGACGCCGTCGAGTTCAAGCTGGCTGAATTTCCTGGAAACCGTCTCCCGGGCAACCCCGAGGTAACTGGCGATGCCTTCCCGGCTGAGCGGCAGGCGAACCAAAAGGCCGCCGGCTTGCCGGCGGCCGTACTTTTCGGCAAATTCAAGCAGCAGCGCCTGTACGCGGCTGTCCAGGCTCTGGCTGCCCAGTGTTTTCTCCAGAGCGTGCAAACGCTTGCTTAAAGCGGTCAGGACCTGGAGCGCGATGTTGGGATGAGTCTTTAGCAGATCCTGGAAATCGGCCCGGAAGAGCTGGCACAACCGGACATCGGTCAGCGCCTCGAGCTGGTAGGGCGCCGCCTCGTCGTGAAAGAGGCCGTGTTCGCCGAAAAAGTCGCCTTCGCTGAACAGGTAGACGATCTGCTCCTTGCCGTCTTCGGAGTAGCGGGAGGCTTTGACCTTCCCGGTATTGACGATCGTGATGGCGTCTGCCCGGTCTCCGGCCGACAGGATGACGGATCCCCTGGGGACGCTGCGATGCAGGATGCGCCGGGCGATCGTTTCCAGGTCTTCACGGGCCAGATCGGCAAAAATCGGGACCTTCTGCATGCAGAGCTTGTCCAGGCACAACTGGCAGTCCGGGCCGCACGCTAACGGCAAATCGACCACCTCCTTTGCCTCATTATACCAAACGGATCGGGCCCCGGTCAGCCTGGCTTGCCAGAACAGGTGTCCTGAAGGATAATGATGACAAGATAAAAATCAAGTTCCGGAGGATACCCGTGTCTGCTTTCCGACGCATGCTGCATCACGCGGCGCCTTATAAACTCTACTTGCTGCTGGCAGGTTTCTCGACATTGATGATCACCGCGCTCAACCTGGTAGCGCCCTGGCTGGTGCGGGACCTGACGAACATCCTGCTCGGGACGCTCGATGACATGACGCTGCGCCGCATCGGCCGGATTGCCGTTATTTTGGGCCTGACCTACCTGGGACGGGCAGGCTTCAGGTTCGTCAGCAACTACTTTGCCCATGTCGGCGCCTGGCGATTGGTCACGGACATGCGCGTGAAGGTGTACGACCACCTGCAGCGGCTGTCGCTCAGCTACTACCATGACAAGCAGACCGGCCAGCTGATGAGCCGTGTCGTCAACGACACCGCCCAGTTGGAGACCCTGATTGCCCACGCGATCCCCGAGCTTTTCACCAACATCCTGATCCTGATCGGCGTGGCGATTCTGCTCTTCGTGATCCAGCCGCTTTTAGCCTTGTTCACCTTGATCCCGATCCCGTTTCTGGCTGTCGGCAGCGTCTTTTTCATGAAGCGGATCCGTCCGGATTTCAGAGCCGCCCAGCAGTCGCTGGCCGAACTGAACGCCGGTCTTCAGGACAACTTGTCCGGCATCAAGGAGATCCAGGTCTTCAACCAGCAAAAGCGCGAAGCCCGCAACATCGAGAAAACCGCCGCCAGCTGGCGTGACGCCATCCTGCGTGCCTTGAAGAAGAGCGCCATTTTCCACCCGATGATCGAGTTTATCAGCGCTTCCGGGCATGTCATCGTCGTCGGCTTTGGCGGCTATCTCGCCTGGCAGGGTCAGATGAATGTCGCCGACATCATTGGGTTTTTGATGTACCTCAACCTGTTCTACCAGCCGATCACGCACCTGGCGCGCGTCGCCGAGGATGTCCAGACGGCCCTGGCCGGCGCGGAACGCGTCCTGCAGGTCCTGGACGCGGAACCGGACGTGGGCGACCGGCCCGGCGCCCGGGAGATCGAGCGCGTCCAGGGCGATATCGTCTTTGAGCATGTCGACTTTTCCTACGCGGCGGACATATCTGTGCTCAAGGATATCTCTTTTCAGGCCAAACCCGGCCAGATGGTGGCCCTCGTCGGCCCGACCGGTGTCGGCAAGACGACGATGGTCTCGCTGCTGGCCCGTTTCTACGAGCCGACCGCCGGCCGCATCCTGATCGACGGCAACGACATCGCCGAATTGACCCTGCATGCCCTGCGCGAACAGATCAGCATCGTGCTTCAGGACGTGTTCCTCTTTCATGGAACCGTCGAGGAGAACATCGCTTACGGCCTCGAACAAACCACGCACGAGGACGTCGTGCGCGCGGCCCAGATCGCCCGGGCTCACGACTTTATCTCCGAGCTGCCCCAGGGCTACCAGACCCTGGTGGGCGAGCGCGGTATCCGCCTGTCCGGCGGGCAGAAGCAGCGCCTGGCCATCGCCAGGGCGGTGCTGCGCGACAAGCCGATCCTGATCCTGGACGAGGCGACCGCCTCGGTCGACACGGAAACCGAAACCGAGATCCAGCGGGCCATTCAGACGCTGGTCGGAAGCCGGACGATCGTGGTCATCGCCCACCGTCTCTCGACTGTGCGCCGCGCGGACCAGATTCTGGTCCTGGAACAGGGCCGGATCGTCGAAAGCGGCAGCCACGAGCAGCTGTTGGCCAAGCAGGGTCTCTACGCGCGCCTTTATGGCGCCCGTCCGGCCGGGACCGGCGATTTTTTGCCGGGCCCCGCATCCTGACCGGCAAGATGTGTAAAACCGCCAAACAGTGCCGATGGGCCGTTCTCATGGCTATCCTGGCTGCGGTGCTGGGCCTGGCGGCCGTTCCGGCGGCCGCGTCTTCCGGCCTCTGGCCGCCGCTCGACGCGATTCAGGCTGAAGCCTACGTTGTCTTTGACCGCAGCACGGGCGAGTTTGTCATCGAGCACCAGGCAGACAAGATCAGTTATCCTGCCAGCACCACCAAGATCATGACTGCGCTGCTGGCCCTGGAGAACCTGCCGCCGGACCTGGAGACGACCGTTTCGGAAAATGCCGTCGCCCTGGGGTCCGCCTCCTCCAAGGTCGGGCTGCTGGCCGGCGAGGTGGTTCGGGTGCGTGACCTGATCGCGGGACTGCTGGTCGCGTCCGGCAACGACGCGGCCAACGTTCTGGCTGAAACGCTTGACGGGACCTGCGAGCAGTTCGCGTCGCGCATGAACCTGAAGGCGGCCGAACTGGGCTTGACGAACACCCATTTCAGCAACCCCAGCGGCCTGCACGACGACAGCCATGTGACAACCGCCCGGGAATTGGCTTTACTCGCCGACCACGCCATGAGCAACGAGCAGTTCCGCGCTTTGGCGGGCCTTGGCTGGTATGTCATGCCGCCGACCAACCTGCACCCGTATCCGGGCTGGGGGCTGCTGAGCAATTCCAACCGGCTGCTCCTGTTCGGCGAAAGCGCTTTCCAGTCGGCATACATCGCGCGCTACACCGGGGTCAAGACCGGCAGCACCTACTATGCCGGCAACTGTCTGGTCGCCGCCGCCGAACTGGTCGACGGCCGGGAGCTGATCTCCGTCATCCTAGGTGCCCACGACGCTGACCGGGCCGGCTCGACGTTTATCTACAGCCGGACGCTGCTGCACGAGGCCGCAAGCCGTATTCTGGGGCCGGTGCCGACTTCGACGCCCGAACCGGAGCCCAGCGCGACCCCGCCGCCCCCATCGACGCCGCCGACCCCGACACAAGCAGCGATGCCGACACAACCCGCACCGACCGAAACGGGTGATGCCGAGTCAGCGGCCAAGGCCGGCTTCTGGCGTGCTGATCCCTGGCGCACGGCGTTCATCCTGCTTTTACCGGTGACACTCGCGGCCGGATTGGCCGGGCGCAGGCGCAGGCGAAAGCCAATAAGGCCCAGGCGGGTGCGGTGAACGCATGGACGGCGAACTGGTCTGCCATCCGTTCGAACCTATCTGGAGTCCCTCCAGCCGGGTCCTGATCCTGGGAACCATGCCGTCGCTGAAGTCGCGGCTCAACCAGTTCTACTACGGCCATCCCCAAAACCGCTTCTGGCCTTTGCTGGCCAGGCTGTTCGCCTGCCCGGTGCCGCAGACCAGCGACGCCAGGCGCGCGCTGATCCTGGATCATCAACTGGCCTTGTGGGATGTCCTTATGCGGTGCACGATCCGGGGATCGGCCGACAGCGCCATCCGCTCGCCAACCGTCAACCCGATCGCGGACCTGGTCGCCCGCTGTCCGATCAGGCTGGTGGTTGCCAACGGACAGAAGGCCGGTGCGCTCTACCGGCAGCATGTGCAGGCCCAGATCCGGCTGCCGCTGGTCGTGCTGCCATCGACCAGCCCGGCCAATGCCCGTCTGTCACTCGACGACCTCGCCGAAACCTGGCAGGTCATTCCCGATTGCCTTTCATCCTGATTCGCATCCCATCTGGCAAAACAATCTCCTCAAACGGGGCCTATTTGTGTTATTGTAAAAAGGTCGCCGGGGGAAGCGCCGGCAAACGAACAGGGAAGGGAAGACCATGACAACCTCTGACAGACTTAAGGAACACATCGTCCAGCTGGTCGTGCTGGCGGGCCGACAGGACCTGATCGGCGCGCAAGACCGCGTCTACTCGATCAACCGTCTTTGCGACCGGCTGCGGATCGAAGCCTTCGAATCGGACAGCCTGATGGCCCGGGCCGAAGCGGCGGCCGGGCAAACCTCGATTCCTGAGCTTCTGGCGCAGCTGGTCGAGGACGCCATCGCCCGGGGTGTCCTGGAGGATCTGACCGATCTCGGCGACATTCTGGCCGCCGACCTGATGAATGTGTTCCTGGATAAGCCATCGGTGATCCAGCGGCAGTTTGAACAGCACTATCGGGAAAGCCCGCAGCGGGCGACCGGCTGGTTCTACCGTCTTTGCCAGTCATCCAACGACATCCAGACACGCCAGATCGCCCGTAACGTGGTTTACCAGGCGCCGTCGCCTTACGGCGTGCTTGACATCACGATCAACCTGTCCAAACCGGAAAAAAACCCCCGCGACATCGCCGCGGCCCGCCACCAGCGCAGCAGCGGCTATCCACGCTGCCTTCTGTGCGTCGAAAACGAGGGGTACGCCGGCCGCATCGGGCACCCGGCCCGGTCCAACCACCGCATGATCCAGATCGAACTGGGCGGTGAACCCTGGTATTTCCAGTATTCTCCCTATGCCTACTATCCGGAGCATTGCATCATCCTGTCCCATGAACACCGCGACATGCACATCGACCGCCAGACCATCACCAACCTGCTGACGTTCGTTGGGCGCTTCCCGCACTATTTTGCCGGCTCAAATGCCGACCTGCCGATTGTCGGCGGGTCGATCCTGACCCATGACCATTACCAGGGCGGCCGCTACGAGCTGCCGATGGCGCGGGCGGGCAGCGCGATGAGACTATGCTGGTCCGCATGGCCCGAGATCGAAGCCGAGGTGCTCAACTGGCCGATGACCACGCTGCGCTTGCGCGCACCATCGCCCGGGATGCTGACCGATCTTGCCGAGCAGATTCTTCTTGCCTGGCGCGGCTATACGGACAAGGATGCAGATATCGTCGCGCACGATGAGCAGGGACCGCATAACACGATCACGCCGATTGCCCGGCGCCGCGGCCAGGCGTTTGAGCTGGATCTGGTCTTGCGCAACAACCGCCAAAGCAGCGAGCACCCGCTGGGCATCTTCCATCCGCACGCGGATGTCCATCACATCAAGAAGGAGAACATCGGCCTGATCGAGGTGATGGGCCTGGCCGTCCTGCCGGCCCGTTTGCTGACGGAGCTGGAGGCGGTCGAGCATGTTCTCCAGGGCCTCCCGGCGACCGTCGCGCCGCCGCACCTGCCCTGGGCCGAGCAGCTCAGGCGCCAGCAGCACCGCATACTGGGCGCCGACGAGGCTCGCCAAGTGGTCCGCCAGGGTGTGGCGGACAAATTCATGCGGGTTCTGGCGGATGCCGGTGTCATGAAGCAGGATCCGGCCGGACAGGCCGCCCTGGAACGCTTCCTCAAGACCGCGGGCGCCCGGGTCGGGCAGGTGACGCCATGAACGCGCCGGCCGCCCAAGAGCTCCTCGACCGCCAGCGGAGGCTCTGGCAGGCTTGCCAGGACGCCCTGCCCGGGCTTGACACGGTCCTTGTCATCAACAAGGTCAACCAGTATTACCTGACCGGAACGATGCAGGACGGCTTGCTCGTCATGCGTCCGGACGACCTGGTGCGTTATTTTGTGCGCAAGAGCGTGACGCGCGCCCGTGAGGAGTGTCCGCTCGACATCGTGGTGCCGATTGGCTCGTATCGGGACATGCTGTCTGACCTTGCGCCGGATCTTGGCCATGCCGGTCTGGAACTGGAAACGATGACGCTGGCCGCCAGTGAGCGGATCCGGAAATATTTCCGGATCGGACAGCAGTCGGGCATCGACCGGATCATCCTGGACCAGCGCGCCGTCAAGAGCGACACGGAGCTTGAGATCATCGCCGAATCCGGCCGTCAGCACGCCCGGCTGCTCGGCGAGCTCGTCCCCGGCATGCTGCGCGAGGGCATGAGCGAAACCGATTTTTTGGCCGACCTGTATGCAGCCATGGTCAAGCTCGGCTACCAGGGCGTCTCACGGTTTGCCATGCCCCAGATGGAGATGATCGTCGGCCAGCTGGGTTTTGGCACGAACGCCATTTACCCGACCAATTTCAACGGGCCGGGCGGCATGCGCGGCATGTCACCGGCCGTGCCGATTGTCGGCGACCGTCACCGCCGCCTGAGGCGGGGCGACCTGGTCTTTGTCGATGTCGGATACGGCGTGGACGGCTACCACAGCGACAAGACGCAGGTCTATTGCTTTGGCGGCGAACCTTCAGAACGGGCCCGATCGGTCCACCAGGCCTGCCGGGATGTGCTGGCCGGACTGGTCGGCGGCATCAGGCCCGGAGCCGTCCCGGCGCAGCTGTACGCTAAGGCTCTGCGGGATCTTCCGGAGGTACTGCGGGACCATTTCATGGGGTTCCCCGACGATCCGGTCCGTTTCCTGGGCCATGGCGTCGGGTTGCAGATCGACGAGATGCCGGTGATCGCCGCCGGATTCGATCAGCCGCTCGAGGCCGGCATGGTCCTGGCCCTGGAGCCGAAATGCGCTGTGCTCGGCGAAGGGATGGTCGGGGTCGAGGAGACCTATCTGGTCACCGCGGCCGGCTGCCGCTGCGTGACCGGAGGAGACCAGCCGATCCGCATCCTGGCTTGATCCGCCTGCCAATCTGACCGCTTGACAGGCGCAGAGAACGGCTTAAAATGTAACTAACTGGTGAGTTACATTTTAAGCCGAACAAGGAGGACACGATGAGCAAACGGGAACGCAACGCGGAGCAGTCACGCCTGGACATCCTTGTGGCTGCCGAAGCGGAATTTGCCGGCAAGGGGCTCTACGGGGCACGTGTCGATGAGATCGCCGCCCTGGCCGGGATCAACAAGCGCATGATCTATGCCTATTTTGGCAGCAAGGAAGCGCTCTACAAGAGTGTCCTGCAGGCGGTTTACAAACGTATGGAAGCTGCCGAGGCAAAGATTCTCGAAGCCCGCCTGGACGGCCGGGACCTGATCGGCGCCGTGATCGACCTGTATTTCGATTTCCTGGCCCGCGACACGCAGTTTGTCAGCATCATCATGTGGGAAAACCTCAACAAGGCCGCCTATCTCAAGGACTTGCCTGCCCAGGACCTGGAAAGACCAGCCTTCACCTATATCCGGGAGGCCATTGCCGCGGGCAAAGACCAGGGGATTTTCCGCCTCGAGCTCGACGAGCAGGATGTGGCCTTGTCCCTGATCACCGCCTGTTTTGCCAATTTCTCCAACTGCCATACCCTGTCCCGGCTGTTTGGGCGCGACTTGTGCTCCGCGGAGCAGATCGAGCAGCGCAAGATAGAGACACGGGCGATGATGCTGGCTTATTTGTGCCTGTAAGCGGACGATGAAAGGAAGACGCGCGATGTGGACTGAAAAGGAACTGGACCGGATTTTGACAACACCGTCCGCGCAGCTGATCGCGGACATGGCTAAAATCGAGGGCGACATCATGGTGCTGGGTGCCGGGGGCAAGATGGGCCCGACCCTGGCCGTTCTGGCCCATAACGCCCGATCGGCCAGTAAAACCGCCGGCCGGGTGTTTGCCGTATCCCGCTTTTCCGAGCCTGAGGCGGCCGATTACCTGGCCCGTTCCGGTGTCGAGGTGCTGCCCTGCGACCTGTTGGCCGAAGGGGCTCTGGATCGTTTGCCGGATGTTCCGAACATCCTTTACATGGCTGGCCGCAAATTCGGCACGACCGGACAGGAGGCCGACACGTGGGCCTTGAACGCGGCCCTGCCGGCCCTGGTCGGCCGGCGCTTTTGCCAATCTCGCCTGGTTGTGTTCTCAACCGGCAATGTCTATCCGCTGACCGATTTGGCCAGCGGCGGCTGCAGCGAGGACGACCCGACAGGCCCGGTCGGCGAGTATGCGATGAGCTGTCTGGCGCGCGAGCGGCTGTTCGAACACGCGGCCCAGGCATATGGCAGCAAGGTGCTGCTTTACCGGCTCAATTACGCCGTCGACCTGCGTTACGGCGTGCTGCACGACATTGCGGCCAAAATCCTTGCCGGTGAGCCGATTTCCCAAAAGACACCCTGTTTCAACTGCGTCTGGCAGGGCTATGCCAACGAGGTCGCCATCCGGGGTTTGCTTCTTGCGGACAGCCCGGCGGTCCGCCTGAACGTCACCGGACCGGAAACCGTGTCCGTCCGTCATGCGGCCCGACTGCTGGGCGAGCACCTGGGACGCCAGATCGTCCTGCTTGACGACGCGACCGACCAGGCCTATCTGAACCAGGCCGGCCGCTGCATGAGCCTGTTCGGCTATCCGCAGGTCAGTGCCGACACGTTGATCCGCTGGCAGGCTGAATGGCTGCTCTCCGGCGGACGTTCGCACCATAAACCAACGCATTTTGACGAACGGGAGGGACAGTTCTGATGCGACAAGAAGCTGCCCGTATTTTAGCCGAAGGCACCGTCATTCCGGCGATGCCGCTGGTGATCCGTCCGGACCGCACGCTCGATGACGCCGGTCAGCGGCGCCTGATCCGCTATTACCTGGCTGCCGGAGCCGGCGGCCTGGCGGTCGGGGTCCACACCACCCAGTTTGAAATCCGCCAGGCGGGGATCGGCATGTTCGAGCCGGTGCTCGCTTTGGCGGCCGATGAGATCCATCGTTACGAGCAGGAGACCGGGAGAACCATCGTCCGTGTCGCCGGTGCCTGCGGGCCGACCGGTCAGGCGGTCCGCGAGGCCGGCCTGGCCCGCCGTCTGGGCTATGACGCCGTCCTGCTCAGTCCCGGCGGCCTGGCGGATTACAGCGAGGCCGAGCTGCTGGAACGGACGCGGGCGGTCGCGGCGCACATGCCCGTGATCGGCTTCTATCTCCAGCCGGCTGTCGGCGGCCGCGTGTTCAGCTTTGACTACTGGCAGCAGCTCTGCGCGATCGAAAACGTAGTCGCCATCAAGGCGGCGCCCTTTGACCGCTACCTGACCCTTGACGTGCTGCGCGCCGCTGCCCTGAGCGAGCGGTCTGGCCAGATCGCCCTCTACACCGGAAACGACGATCACATCCTGCTCGACCTGATGACCGAACACCGTTTCGAACAGGACGGCCATGTTTACAAGGCCCGGTTTGTCGGCGGACTGCTTGGCCACTGGGCAGTCTGGACGCACCGGGCGGTTGCGTTGTTCGATTGCCTCAAAGCGGAGCTGAAAGCCGGGTCGCTCAAGACAGACTGGCTGACCCTGGCCAGCCAAATAACCGACTGCAACAGCGCCGTTTTCGACACGGCCAACAACTTTCACGGCTGCATCACAGGTATCCACGAGGTGTTGCGCCGTCAGGGGCTCATGGACGGGATATGGACCCTGGAACCGGGTGTCGGCCTGTCTCCCGGCCAGAGCGAAGCGCTGGATCGCATCCAGCGCCAGTACCCCCATCTCAACGATGACGCGTTCGTGCGGGATTTCCTGGCCAGAGAGCGGTGAGCGGCGGTATAATGGCCGCAGTGCCATGGTCAAAGACGAGGAGGCGATCTGGATGAACAAAACGATGCGTACGGCCGTGATGACCGGTATCGGGCAGCTGGCCTGGGAAACGCGGCCCGTGCCGGTGCCCCAAGATCACGAGGTCCTGGTTAAAATCCAGGCGGTCGGGATATGCGGTTCCGACCTTCACTATTATGAACATGGACGGATCAGCGATTTTATCGTCGAACCGCCCTTTGTGCTGGGCCACGAGTGTGCCGGCATTGTCGTCCGTGCAGGCGATGCGGTCCGCCATCTTAAGGCAGGCGACCGTGTGGCGCTGGAGCCCGGAAAAACCTGCGGGACATGCGAATTTTGCCGCACCGGGCGCTACAACCTGTGCCCGGACGTCATCTTTTTCGCCACCCCGCCTGTCGACGGCGTCTTCCAGGAATATGTCGCGCACGATGCCGCACTTTGCTTTAAGCTTCCGGAATCTGTCGATGCGGTCGCCGGTGCCCTGATCGAACCGCTGGCCGTCGGGTTCCATGCGATCCGACAGGGTCAGGCGGCACTGGGTCAGTCCGCGGTCGTGTTCGGTGCCGGCTGCATCGGCCTGATGACCTACCTGGCCCTGCGCGCCAGCGGCGTCCGGGACGTGACGGTCGTCGACATCCTGGCCAACCGGCTGGCCAAAGCACGCGATCTGGGCGCCCGCCATGTCGTTCAGGCCGCAGACGGCGATGTTGAAGCGCGTTTATCGGATTTGACCGGCGGGCGAGGCTTCGACCTGGCTTTCGAGACAGCCGGAACAGAGACGACGACACGCCAGGCCATCCGGCTGGTCAAGAAAGGGGCGACCATCGTGCTGGTCGGCTACAGCGCCGGCGGCGAGCTGAAACTGCCGGTCAGCCAGATCCTGGACAAGGAATTGACCTTGAAGAGCGTCTTCCGCTACCGCCATGTCTATCCGGTGGCGATCCAGGCTGTCGCGGACGGCTTGATCGATCCCGGCAAGATTGTCACCAACACCTACCGTTTTGACGACATCGGTCGGGCGATGGCCGAAAGTGCCGCCAACAAGGCTGAGATCGTCAAGTCGGTGCTGGTGTTTGATTAAAACGGTTCGGTCAGCCCGGCAGCAGGACATCCAAGGCCAGCTTGACGATGATCCCGAGCATAACCAGGAACAGGACGGCCTGAATGACGCGTCGGCCTTTTTGGATCGCCAGCTTGCTGCCGGTCCAGCCGCCCAGGATGCCGCAGGCCGCAGCGGGCAGGGCCAGCCAGTAGAGAACCTGGCCGGAGGCGATGAACACGGCCAGGCTGGCCAGGTTGGAGGCCAGGTTGACGACCTTGGCGTTACCGCTGGCCGTGACATGGTCGTAACCGGCTGCCGCCGTGTAGGCGACGATCAGGAAGGAGCCCGTACCCGGGCCGACCAGGCCGTCGTACATGCCAATCAAAAAACCTGCCAGGGCGCAAACCAGATCGAGCGGCCGCCCCTCCAGACGCTGGGGGCGGCTTTTGCCGTTGCGGCCGTTGACCAGGACGAACACGGCCACCGCCGGCACGATGACCAGCATGATCTTCTTGAGCACGGACGCGTCGATCAGAAGGTTCAATCGCGCCCCCAGGGTAGCTCCGGCCAGGGCCAGGGCAGCTGATATCAGTGCGCCGCGCAGGTGGATTTTGCCATGGCGGTAAAAGCGCAGCGTCGCGAACGCCGTGCCGGCGCTGGCGGAGAGCTTGTTGCTGCCGAAGGCCATATGGGTGGGGATGCCGGTCAGCAGATAGGCCGGAATGCTGATCAGCCCTCCGCCGCCTGCGATGCTGTCGATAAAGCTCGCCAGGAAGATCAGAGGGCATACGATCAGAAGCATCTCAACAGGCGTCATGTTCCCCACTCGTTTCTTGCTTGTTTTGCACACGATAACACGCAGGGAAACGGCGCGTCAATGCCCGGGCAAGGCGTCTAGTCGGCAAGCAGGGCCTGGATATCGACCGTCTGTCCGGTGGCCATCGACTGGTTGCAGGCGAGGGTGAAGGCCAACGACTTGACGGCATCTGCATAGGGGGAGCGGATCTTGCCGGCGTCGCCGCTCAGAACAGCGTCGATGAAGGTGCGGTCGCAGCGCAGGCCGGCACCGCCGCTGTCCTTAACGGTCAGACTCTGTTCGCGGCCGGACTGCACCAAAGTGCCGTCACCTTTGAAGATCAGGCCTTCGGATGATGTGTCCGCGTTTTGGGCCGGCAGTTCGCCGTATTGGTCGACTTTTTGGAGCAGGTAATGGTCCAGCCTGGATTTGCGGCTGCCGAAGGTGATCTTGCTGTCGAAAGATGCGCTGTCCTGCGCGTAGCAGCCGGTCGCGATGCTGCCGAGCGCGCCGCCGGCGAAGCGGATCACGCTGACGGACAAATCGTCGGTGTTGTAGTCCGGGACTTCCTTGACCAGGCCGCGCATGCCCATGGTGCAGACGCTGACAGGTTCGCCGTAGACGGCGCGGATCAGGTCGAACTGGTGGATGGTCTGCTCGACGATCTGGCCGCCGGACAGGTTCTTGTCGCGCCACCAGGCAACATCCGGGACGCCGCCGATGCGGGCGCACTGGATCAGGGCGATTTCGTGCTGCCGGACATAGTCGGATGTCACATCCGTTATGTTGCTGTAGCGGCATTGGAAGCCGACAGCCGTGATCAGGCCGGCCTCGCTGACCGCGTCGCGGATCTTTTTGGCCAGGCCAAGGTCGAGCGCGACCGGCTTTTCGACAAAGAAGGGGATACGGCGCCGGATGGTCTCCAGCTCAATCTCGCCGTGGGCGGTCGGCGGAATCCCGATAAACACCATATCCGGCCTGATGGCATCGTACATCTCGCGGTAGTCTGTGAACGCGGCTCCGCCGGCCTCGGCGGCGAAGCTTTCGGCCCGTTCGGGGATCAGGTCACAGAAACCGGCAAGCTGGATATCCTTGAACTGCAGGAAGTGCTGCAAATGGTAGCGGCCGATGCCGCCGCAGCCGATCAGGGCGAGTTTTTTCATGTTCTTTTCCTCCTGTGCGATCGTTTAGCCTTATGTCTCAAGCATGTGTTTCATGGCGCTCGCGGTCATCTGGTAGAGCAGCTCGGGATACTGCGGCATCGTCGCGAGCTCGGCCGTCATCCAGCCGTCATACCCAGCCTGGCGCAGGCTGGCCATGACGCTCAGCCAGTTGATGCTGCCTTCGTAGAGGTTGACGAAATGGCCGCTGTACCAGCTGGCGCCCCGCTTGAAATCTTTGATATGAATGCGGACAATCCGGCCGGCGAGGGCGGCGATCCAATCTTCCGGGCGTGAGAAGACGGCGACGTTGCCGACGTCGAAATAAGCGCCGATTGCCGGGCTGTCCAGGTCGGCAATGAAGCCGCTGAGGTCGGAAGGGGAGAGGAAAAAGCTGTTCCAGACATTCTCCAGGCCGACCATGATGCCGGACGCTTCGATTTCCCCCTTGATCTCCAGGATCGCCTCTTTGGCATAGGCGTAGGCGTCAAGGCGCATCACCTGGTCGCTGATCCCGCCGGGGACGGCCAGGATGGCGCCGGCATCCAGGGCGCGGGCCAACTCGAGCTGGCGTTTGATGACATCCTGGCCGCGGCGCCGCTCTGCGCCATCGGCGGAACCCAGCTGGTTTGCGCCGTAAAGCGAGGTTGAGACGCTGCAGACCGGCAGCCGGTATTGTTCGCTGAGCGAACGGATCTGGCGGATGGCCTGGCTGTCTGTTTCTGAGGTCAGGCTGTGGGCCGACGAATCCGTGCGGTCGAGGTTCAGTTCGATACCCGCGAAACCGGCTGCGGCGATCTGGGCGAACATCGCATCGAAGGGGATGTGGGCTGGTATGGACCAGGCGTTCATGGCGATTCTCATGGCGATACCTCCCGAATGTGTGCAAGCTGGAGAAAGAACGTGTTCCTGTATCTCTTTTCATGATAAACTGTGTTCGACTAATAGCTATGCAGGATCACGTTAAGCATATGGACCGATCGCTTCATTGAACGATCGGCAATACGATGCGGGAGGCTTCATGAACAGCCAATCCTTTTACCGGCTGCAGGACGCGCACGACTGCGATATTCGCATCACCGACCGTGAACTGGTCGTCAATTGCACGGGCGTTATCGCGATCGACCACCCGTTCACCACCTGGCGGCCCTGCGGACGGCAGGACTATTACCTGATGTACATGATCGAGGGCGAACTGGATCTGCCGCTGCTCCAGCAGGTGATTCGCCCGGGCCAGCTGATCCTGTTCGCGCCCGGCGCCGAAACCAAGTATGTCAAGAGCGACAGCCAGGACATGGCCTACTACTGGATGCATATCAGCGGCAGAGGGGTTGCGGCCCTGCTGGAGGCCTGCAGCCTGGAAACTGGCCGCGTCTACGACGCCGGCGTCAGCCAGGCGGTGCTCGACGATTTTCACCACCTGTTTGACAATTTTTTGTATCGGGACGCGTACCTGGAACCGGCCGCGGCGGCCCTTGCGGGCCAGATCCTTGTCAAGCTCAGGCGCGGCATAAACAGGCGGCAGCTCACGAAACATGAGCTGTCGCCTGAACGGATCAGCCGTTCCCTGGCCTTGATCCACCAGCAGTACAGCCGGTCGATCTCAGTACGCGAACTGGCCGATCTCGAGCACCTCAGTGTCAGCCGCTATGCGGCGCTGTTTCGCGCCTGCATGGGCCTCTCGCCGCAGGCGTACATCATCCGGATGCGCCTGGACATGGCTATGGAGCTGCTCCAACGGACGGACCTGTCCGTCAAGCAGATTGCCCAGACGGTCGGCTACGCCGACCAGCTTTACTTCAGCCGCCTTTTCCGCTCGCGCTTCGGGGTGCCGCCGAGCCGTTTCCCCGAGTGACCGCTTCTGGTCGGGAATGCACCTGTCAGACCTTGATCACGTTGACTGGCTTGCCCGCAAGGTATGCCTTGAGGTTATCGACCGCGATTCCCATCAGGCGCGCGCGCGCTTCGGCCGTCGCCCAGGATATATGGGGCGTGACCAGAATGTTTTTTGCCTTGAGCAGCGGGTTATCCGCCGGCGGCGGTTCGACAGACAGCACGTCCAGAGCCGCTCCGGCGATCTGGTTCCGGTTCAGGGCGTCGCTGAGATCCTGGTCGACGATCAGGCCGCCGCGCGAGGTGTTGATCAGGAACGCGGACGGTTTCATCCGGGCCAGTGTCTCTTGGTTGATCAGGCCGGCCGTATCCGGGAAGAGCGGGCAATGCAGGCTGACAACATCCGACTGGGCCAGCAGTTCGTCCAGTTCGGCCCAGCGGAAATCCGCCAGTTCCGGTGCCGGGCCCTGGAACTTGTCCTGGGCCAGGACGCGCATACCGAACGCGTCGGCGATTTTAGCCACCTGGCGCCCGATGCGGCCAAAGCCGACGATCCCGATCGTCTTGCCCTGCAGTTCGACCAACGGGGTTTTCCAGAAGCAAAAGTCACGGCTGGCGCTCCATTCACCGCCCCGCACGGCATCGCTATGCAGCTGGACATGGTGGCAAAGCTCCAGCAGCAGGGCGAAAACCATCTGGGCGACTGAACTGGTGCCATAGGTGGGGATGTTGGTTACGGCAACACCGCGTGCGGCGGCTGCCTTGACGTCGACGACATTGTAGCCGGTCGCCAGAACGCCGATGTACGTGAGCTTATTTAGCTGTGCCAGTGTGGCGGCTGTGAGGGGCGTCTTGTTGGTGAACAGGATCTCGGCGTCCTGGGCGCGGGCCACAATCTGGTCGGCGGGGGTGTAATCGTGGATGGTCACATCGCCCAGGTCTTTCAAGCCATCCCAGCTCAGATCGCCGGGATTCAATGTATAGCCGTCTAAAACAACAATCTTCATAGGTTCCTCCTGTGTTTCTTTTATGTTACAGCCTGGCCCAGGCCAGGTTGAGCACGCGCTTGGCGTTGGCGATCACCAGGTCGGGGTCTTCGTCGCCGAAAGGTTTGACTTCAAAGCTGACCACCGGCGGGTTTTCCGGGTTCAGGTAGCCGACTTTAAGCAGGATCTGCAGGTAATCGACCAGCTGGTCAACATCGTTCTCGCTGTTCGGGAAGCCGAAACGGGGATGGACGTCGCCATAGGCAGGCAAGGACGCGTCGCGCACCACGCAATTGCCCATGTGGGCGTGCACCAGGTATTCCTTGATCGGTACAATCGCCTGTTCGGCGGTTTCGCGCAGCAGGGGCAGGTGGCTCAGGTCGGCCATCAGGCCGAAATTGTCGTGTGTCCGGCGGACCAGCTCCGCGTAGCGCCGGGCCAGGGGTGCCGGCCCGATCAGGCTCTTCTTGTCGATGTCGTAGTCGAAGACTTCGTGAACGACCATCATGTCGCCTTTTTCTTTGGCGTAGTCGCATAGTTCGCACGTTGAGCGCACCAGCGCCTGCAGCGATTCTTCCCGGGTCTCTTCCGCGTATTTGCCGCTCAAAAAAGCGAATCCGAAAGCGCCCAACTCGGTTGCCTGGTCGATGCCTTGCTTGAGCAGCGCGACAGCCGCCTGGCGTTTTGTCTCGTCAAGGTCGTTGATGTTGAGACCGGTTGAGAGCAGCATCGGCTGGCCGCCGAAGGCGACGCGCATATGGGCGGTGTCCACCATCTTGCTTACGGCTTTGCGGGTTGCGTCGTCCTTGATCCAGGTCAGCTCGATGACCTGGAAATAGTCGTCCAGCGCGATTTTACGCACGGTCTCCAAGATGGGCCCTTCGCCCTTCATCGTATCCGGGTAGGCCATAAAGTGAATCAGTCCAACATTCATGTAACGGCTCATGGGTTCTTTCATTTGGCATCTTCCTTTCCTTGGTGGGGTTCGAGGTTCAGCTGCATGCGGTTGAGGTTGACGATGACAGCCTGTACCGCGCCGTCCGCGTCGCGATCGGCGATACAGGTCAGAATCCGGGCGTGCTCTTCGAGGGTGATCTGGTTCTTGCGTTCCGAGTCGGTCCGTTTTTCAATCTGGCGGGCGATCAGCATGGTGTCTTCGATGTCGGCTAAGAAATTTGCCAGCGTGCTGTTGCCGGAGAGCCGGGCGATCTCGCGGTGGAAACGGCTGTCCAACTGGTTGCAGGCGCCGTAGTCGTGCTCGGCCAGCGCCCGGGCAAAGTCTTGCTGGATCGCTTCCAGCCGCTGGATCGTATCCTGATCAGATCGTTCGGCGCAGCGCCGGACGGAGAGTGTTTCCAATGCTTTACGCACATCGAGCAGTTCGGCGAGCTGTTCCGTGCTGATGGCGCGCAAATAGATGCCGCGCCGGGGGATGTTGTTGACCAGCCCTTCGGCAGCCAGTTGGTTGATCGCTTCGCGCACAGGGGTTCGGCTCATCGAAATCTCGGCAGCCAGCTGGTCTTCGCGAATCCTTTCTCCAGGCGGAAAGGCCCCGGCCATTATTTTTTCTCGAATGGCCTGGTAGGCGACTTCCTTAAGACTTAGGTGCTTCATAACCTCACTCCGATGACGAATAATATAAATTATAATTTATAAGATATGATACCACAACTGGCGCTTCCTGTCATCTGCTTGCCAGGGTATAGCCGCGGGACTATACTGGTGACGAACAGATTGCAGC
>ENA-UOUL01001608-UOUL01001608.1-bioreactor-metagenome-genome-assembly--contig:-NODE-1608-length-30396-cov-6.178997_pt1 | contig 30396 bp, 39 predicted proteins | sample MGYA00249838_ERZ747220 | MGnify/ENA primary metagenome ERZ747220 (study PRJEB28778, sample SAMN05720191) | bioreactor metagenome | isolation source: Anaerobic biogas reactor | place: USA:Washington... | reverse complement strand
GAGTTAGGGTCTAAGGGGAAGTTGCTAGGTGGCACTGTGCAGACTACAAACGCTAACTTTACAAAAAGCTGCATAAAGTTAAACGGCAAAAATAAAATTAGTGCCAGCACATACTTTGAAAACGTAAGGGTAGAAAATGCAAGCACATCAAAGTATAACGGTAATGGTTTACTATTGCAATGCCGTGAAAGCTTAGACAACGCTTACTCATACATTATGGGGGTTAATGCTTCTAATGTCTATATAAGTGGTTTTGATAAAGGGATATTTCTGGATGTGCCTGCTTCCGATGAACTTCCTGAGTACACAGCCATATCTTTCATAAATGGAAACAATTTTATCAACTTATGGTTTGAGCGTTGCAAATACTTTATGGTTCTAAATGGGGTAAACAATGGTTCTCGATGCGTTGACGGCAACCACTTTGTTAATACCCACCTTCAATACGATGATAACGTAATAGCTGGTGTGGTTTGTTTCGGAGATCGTAATATTTTCAATAATATCCAGTTTTGGGATATGGGCAATGATTGGGGACACCCGTTAAGGTCTAATATAGCAATAGACTTTAAAGAGACGTCATCTAATAATATAGTAATAACCCCACCCATGTACGAAAAATACTTTAATATAACTGATGCCAGCAATCTTTTAAATTTTAAGTAGTTTATTCTACTAACGGACAAGCGAATATTGAACAAGGCCACCCTTTCGGGGGGTGGTCTTTTTAATGGGGTGATGTAATGGCACAGACACAATCCATACGGTGCATCCAATGCAATAAAGTTTTAGGGGTAATTAATATCCCTACAGGCGATTTTAAGGGTATTTCCTATAGCTCTAAATGGGATAAAGGGGAAAAGGTCATAGCGAAGGATGAAAAAGACAAAAACAAGGTAGTTAAAAAAACCGTTACCAAAGAAGGACACAAGGTGAACAAAATGGCCAGTTTTAATCTAATTGATGCAAAAGAGCAGTATACCGTGACTTGTTCATGTGGTCAAGTTAATGGGATTTACTGAGGTTAGGGGGTGAACAATTGGCAACGACAGACGCAATTATAAATGCCTGCCTGGAGGCGATAGGGGAATCAGATGTGACCAACCCTGTATCTATGACCAGGGCGAAGGTATTGGCGTTATGCAACACCATCTACCTTGATGCAATGAAGAAAGTACGGGCATTGGCAACATATTCTTATGATGCCTCAGATGCCAACCATACCATAACCAATGGGGTAGGCACTCTACCTACCGACTATCTGATGGTGCACAGGGTATATGACGGGGACGCTCCTGACAATCCGCCGCTGCGCTGGATAAAGAACATCGAGGACAAGGTCGAGAACACCGCCAAAACCAGCCAGTTCATGATCCCCGACCTGCAGCACATATGGATATACGGGCAAGAGCCGACGAATGGCATAAAGCTCTATTACTTTGTGAAACCGACTGCCCTGACTGATGCCAACACCTCTAGCCCCGCCCTGTTGGACGAGAAGTTCCATATCGGGGTGAAGGGTATATTTGAATGCGGGGTAAAGGCTGAATACGCCAAGAGGGACAATTCCACCTACGACCAGTTCGATATGCTGGCCCTGTACCAGGATCTGCTGAATGAGATAGAGGACTACCACAACAGAGGCAAAGTGGATGATGAGGACACCAACCCTATTGTGAAGATTGCGTGGTGATTGGGCATGTTTGAAAATACACTGGCCCGCCGGGGACGCCTGGGCGAACAGAAGCGTGACCAGCTGCTGGAGTATGCCAACATAATAGGTGTCAACTACGCCGATTCCATCTACACGATGGCGGCCAACCAGAGCCCCTATGCCCGGAATGTCGATTTCGGCGATCCGATAGGGTGCATCACCAAGCGCAAAGGGTATGAATCCCTCATAACCTCGTTGGGCGCGGGGAAGGTGCTTGGCCTTAACAACTGGCAGCACAGCGTAGGTGACAAAATGCTTATGGCATGGGGAAATGACCTCTATGTATTGGGTGGCACGGTAGGTAGTGTAGCCAAGTCAAACAAAGCGGATTGGGAGGCCGGGGCGAAAGTCGGGCTAGACACCGATACGTCCGAGGGCGACTTGTTATTGGAATCAGGCATTTTTTCGGAGGTTGTGACTGCTACTGCTGATTTTGACGGCGCACACAACAATACCGTTGCCGTAAGCGATAAAGTAACTATGGAAAGCACAGCGGTATCTGAAATAAACATAGCCTCGGCAACTTATAATACCGGCACTATGGATACAAGTGGATCGGGACAAACTTTTACTTCCTTGGCTAACACTACTAATATCGGCAGGGTTCGTGTTAATGTTCGCAGTTTTTCGGTTGCAGGGACATTGACTTGCAGCGTATACACTACCAAGGCTAAAACAAATCTATTGGGTTCGGCTAGTGTTAGCGTTGATGGCACGGGCGATAAGGACATTATATTCTCCCCCGCTGTGACGATTCCGGCTTCTACTGCTGATTTGTATTTACACTTCACTTGGACCGGTACGATGGGTTTAGGGTATTCAAACGAGGAAAGCAGTTATGCCGGCGGTAGCTATGTTAACAGTAGCGGGACTTCACTTAGTGGCAGGGACTTATATTTTATGGCTTACCATACGGAGCCAAGAACCGGCGTTTACACTCATGGGGTTATTGACCCTAGCGCAGAGGGTTTGGAGAAAGGAATTTATATCTCCTACGACAAAACTGAACCCGCCAATTCTTCCGCAACCGTGCAGCATCGTCTTTCGAGTGATAGCGGGGCAACCTGGGGAGATTGGGAGGACTGTGCCAGTGGCGATATACTTATACCTCCTGATGAACCAAAGACGGGTAAAAGGCTTCAATGGCGCATCAATTTTTTAACTTGGGATGCAAATTCCAATCCGAGCGTGGAAGATGTGTCCGTACGGGCAACCAAAGCGTCTTATGGGACTTGGATTTCCCCTGTTTATGATCTTAATAACAGTCCGACCACCGCAACCATGGCATACTCGCAGACAGTACCGGAAGGTTGCGGGGTGAAATGGTATGTGCGGTCATCCAACAATGACACGATATTTGGTGATTGGCATGACATATTGGCGAGCGGCAATTCGATACCAATAGGACGATATATCCAGGTGAAGTGTTATCTAACTTCGCCTTCGCCATATACTGCTACGCCTACCGCGAGTGGTTTCATCGTTTCATACAGTACAGGGTATACGGTAACGCACAAGCTGGACATATCCCCCCTGGGCAGGGTAGATAATCTACTCTCAGGCAACTCTGTGTGCTTCTGCAACTATGAGGACTGGTGCCTGGTCACAGACGGTCTGCGGCCCTTCCTGTTATATATAACCGATAACACGCAGGAAACGGGTACCGCACAGGCAGGTGGAGCATCAACCATAACCCTGAAAGCAGGGGCAAGTGATGCAAATAACTTCTACACCAATGCCTTTGTTACCATAACTATCGGTACGGGAGCAGGGCAGACAAGATGGATTACTGGATATGACGGCACAACCAAAGAGGCGACTGTATCAGTAGCGTGGGACACGATACCCGACAATACGTCCGAGTATTCAATCGGTTCTGCGGTTAAGGTCAGGAATTTAGGCGTAGACCCCCCTGAGACTGCCCCTAGCGGTGTAGCTGGTGATTCAGGTAATCCCAATGGCGCATATAAGCTAATGGTCACGTACGTCAACGCAGACGGTGTGGAGAGCAATCCTGGTCCTGCCAGTGAATTAGTGACCGTATCCGGCAAGAAGATAGTGTGGACTATACCAACGGATTCGAGTACAGGCAACACAACCGTAAAGAGAAGACTATACCGTACTGCCGACGGTGGTGCGGTATATAAGTATCTGACAGAGGTAGCGAATAATACTACCGCTACATACCTCGATAATCGCGCTGATGCAGCGTTGGGTAGTTTGATGCTCGATAACAATAATGTCCCGCCTGCGAGCTGTTCGCTGATTTTCACATTCACATCGTATGTGTTTTATGTGACCGAGCAGTATTATGTGAGGTTCAGCAAGGCGGGTGCGCCTGACCAATGCCCATATACCGAATCAGACATACAGGAGCTGGCGTTTCCCGGCGAGGTGCTGGACATGAAGTCCAGCCCGATAGCCCTGATATTCGGAGGCAAGAACTTCCTGGCCAGCGTGACGAGCAACGGGGGCTTCATCTTCGACTCTGACCCCATGATCGACACCACGACTATGAAGTTGGTGGACACCCACGGAGGCATGAGTTACAGGGCATCGGCTATGTGTATCAGCCCCAACCTCAAGTCGACGTTGGTGGTCAATACCGATGTTGGTCTGCGGAGTATCATACCGGGGTTGCAGGACAACTCGATCGAGAGCGTGCCGTTCAGTAAGAACATCCAAAAATACTATGATCGTTCGATAAACCGTGAACAGGCGGCTGCGGTATTTTATAACAACTATTACATCTATTCGATGGAATACCTGGCCGAGGGTGCGGCAGAGAGCGAGTTTTTGACCTTCGTTTATGACTTCCGTACCGAGCAGTGGTATGGACCCTGGACGTTTGGGATGGTGGCTTACACGGTGCAGGGCAACGACTTGTACGCCGGGGATACCAGGGAAGGCAAGCTATACAAGATGTTCACCGGTAACACCGACGCCGGGGCAGACATTTTGATGGAGTGCGACCTGCCCATGAGGGCTCCGGGGAGTGAAGCCGGAACCTGTAAATTCAAGCGGCTCATGGGGATAATCCACGGTGACAGCACGACCACGGACACGCTGATAAAGCCCAAGGTGGACGAGGCCGAGTGCACTATCCCGCTGGGACCCCTGGCGACCACATTCACAGGTGACGAGCGGCCGGGGCACGATTTTATCCGCACCCGAAAATACGGGATCGGGCTGCCGAGGGGACACACCTACAGCCTGAGAATCATAGACGACAGCGCAAACCCTTTGCGGATACTGAAGCTCATAACGGAGTACGAAGTGCTTCCGCTGCGTAAATAGGAGGTGAACCGGATTGGCAGAACTATACAACATCGGCGGGGCTTATTACAAGGACCCCAGTGGATCGCAGAGAGCGACAGCGGACGAACAAGCCGCCTACCTTACCAGCCAGGCTAAAGCCAACCCCAATAATACTTCTATGGCCGATATGGGCTGGGCGAACAGCAGCGGAGGTTGGGCTGCCGCTCCTAGCAGCGGGACAGACCCATACCGAGGGTATTCTACCAATTACGAGGACAGCAAATTAAAGTATATCAACACCGGCATGCCCGTCATCGATACCACATGGACGGGTCAAGGCAACATCTATAAACTGCCTGACGGCAACACATTAAAATATGATGGCTCCACATCTGGTCTGATTGCCGCCCTTAACAGGTATTACGGCCAGGGCGGCTGGACTGACGGCAAACAACCTGACATCTATCCAACTCTGAGCACCAAACCGGGATCAGGGCAAGTGCCTAAGTCACCGGGACTATACAAGGACCCCAACGACGGATTGACATATGGATATACCCTGGACAAGAGCGGCAATAGAGTGTGGGGTTCAGCTGGGAACGAATGGGCTTATCCGGCCGATGATAACTACGGCGGTGAGGCGTTGACCTGGAAAGACGCCCTGGCCAGGGCAGGGGCGCAGATCAACCCTACCTATAACTCTATGCGTGACAAGACCGAGGCCGAGGCGGCCGCTACCCGAGAGCTGATCCCTCAGCTTATGGCCGCCCGCTACGGCATGAGCGGCACCAAGGGTGGCAGAGTGGCTTCTCAGCTGACCAAAGCCACCCAGTCCGAAGGGATGGCAGTCAACCAGATCGAGGGTGAGCGGCAGCGCGGGATCAACGAACTGGCCCAGGCCCTGATGACCCAGGACCAGGAGCGCATCCGCCAGCTGCTGGCCCTGCAGAACCAGCAGGAGCAGAACCAGATAGCCTGGGCCAGCCTGCAGGCGCAGCAGGAGAACGCCGCGCTTGACCGCAAGATGGCCTATGACTTCCGCTACATGGACGAGCTCCAATTCGAGAAGAACTACGGCCTGAGCAAGGACGAGCTGGCCTATAGGATGACCTCTGGCGACCGGGACTACCAGCTGGCCCTAGACGAGCTGGGGTTGAACAAGGAGAGGTTCGCATGGGAGAAGGACCCCAGCAACCTGGACAACGTCTACAAGCAGGCCCAGATCAGCAAGCTGCTGTCAGGCGGAGGCGGCGGCTCGGGTGGGAGCGGAGGCAGGCAGCCCACCCAGACAGAGATTATCAATGCCAACAAAGGCAGCGTGTATCAGGGCATCATTGATGAAATCAACGCCGGGTCCAAGTATAACGATATTGCCAAACTGATCCAGCAGAACACCCCGGCTCTGGCTACTATGGGCGTAGATCCGGAGGACGCGCTCAGTTACCTGGATACCATATACAACCCGGAACTCAAAGCCTATGAGGATTACCTGGCCGCCGGTCCGGCTGCCAGTTTGAAAGACAAAGTGCTGGGCAAGATAAGCACCTGGATTTAAGGGGGGCTGATAATGGCCTTTAAATTCACCGGCGGCCTGGCCGGAATGACCGACGAAGAAAAGAAAAAACGGCAGGCTGCCCTCCTCCTTCAGCAGGCGGACCAGACGCGCAAATCCAGGCAGATAGTAGATGGCAAAGACCCGCTGCTGGCCGAGGTCAAGATTCCTTTGAGCACCCGCCTGGGCAATGCCGCTGACGCTGCCAAACGTATCGGCGGCACCGCGGGGCTGGGCGTTATCAAAGGCGCCGCTCAGGTAGGCGCGACAGGATCCGACATCTTCATGTCGCCCAAGGATGCGGTCATGCACGCCGTCAAGCCGGAAGTATATAAATCCGCCGGCTGGAGATCCCGCCAATTTGAAGAGGATTTCAACCCCGTGCAGCAGGCTGCTGCCAAGAAATTGGGCTTGAAGGGGACCTCGGCGGAGAATATCACCCAGGAGATAGCAGGCTTCCTGCCGGCCTTAGCCCTTAGCGGAGGGATGACCCGCGCGGTAGGATTGGCCCCTAAAGTTGAGACCGCTGCGGCGGCCGCTGCCAAGAAATTGGGCGGCACAAACAAATTTGCAGGGGACGCTGCCAGCGCCATAATCAAGAACAGCCCGGACATGCTTAATACCTGGCTGTTAAAAGAAGCCCCGCAGAACAAGGAAGATCGCACCCCGTTGCCTTTATGGGCGGCTGAATGGGCGGCGGGCGACGTAGCATTCAAAGGCGCGGGGGCCTTGGGACGCAAAGCCCTGGGCAAGATAGGTAAACGTGCCGGCGAAGCCCTGAACGTCATCAATGACGTGCCGGAAGATCCAGGAGGCTTCGATGTCTTCGATTCTGCGCCGGTAAACAAGGTCGAGCATAAAGGCTTAACCCAATGGCGGCAGGACGCGCAGCAAACGGCCAGGCAGGCAGAACGGGCAAACCATCCGGCCTACTCCAGGCTGAACCCGTATCTATCAAATGAGAACCTGGGGAAAACCCCTATCCAGTTAAAAGGACCTGCACGGGCCTCCACACTCACGCCGGAACAGCTGGCGGCCAACCGGGCCAAGCTCCAACAGCCGGTGTTGAGCCGTAATGTGGACAGGAGCAAGCTGCCCAATAAATATCCTTTACCACCTAGTGCAGACGAAATCATAGCCAAAGCATTGGTGCAGAGGGCAAAAAACCAACAATTAAGTCTACCGTCTGGTGCTAAGTTATTAGCATTGCCTGAACCCAAGAATCCTAATTGGGAGTTTGGGACAGGTATTGTGGATCCTGATTACAAAATAAAAGCATTGGCGGGTATACAAAAGGAAGGATTAAATAAAACCCTTGCGGAGAATGTTGGTAAACTGACACCAGAACAAGAAATACGCAGTTTAGCGAAGCAACAAAAAAGTATTGTAGAAAAAATACTTGAAGCTGAGAAACAAGCACAGGCCAACATTAAGGCAAGGAACGCTGCTTATGCTGACCCACAAGCACTACACGCCAAGGCCCGTGACCCATTGGAAGATTTGCGTGACTTAACCATAGTGGCTGCGGGCAAGGTGGTAAGGGCAGGAATAACCTTTAAGCAATTCTCACAGGAAATGATAGAACAATATGGCAAAGGTATTGAACCCCACCTGGCCAACCTGTGGCATAGGGGGACGGAGCTGGCCAAGACAGGCAAGACCGTGCTCAAGTACCAGGGCCGGGAGATAACGGTGAACCTGTCCGATGACGCGGGTAAAGCTGCGGTCTCCAGCAGCCCTAGCTCTGCCGAATATGATATGCTTTCTCCAACAGATAGTATGTCAGGTGGTAGAGAAATGAACAGTCCCGAATTTAAAGCCTGGTTCAAAGGCAGCAAAGTAGTCGATGAAAAAGGTACCCCGAAAAAGATCAACGGGGTGTACGTCAAGCACAACAAGAATCTTCCAACAGATATAGACAAAGACTACCCTGTTTTTAAGGCCTTGTACGAATATGGGTATGAAATTGGGGAAAAGGCGGATAAGTACACATCCTTAGAGGATTACTTGGACTACAACAATTTACCACCTTTATTAGAGGGTATACTTATCAACGGAAAGGGCGACACCGCCGACATAGTGGCGGCAATGCCCGCCCTAAAGGCAGGATTTAGGGACGGCGAGTTTAGAGGGAAGGTCCCTAAATACGACAGCGTTCAAGTAGTTGTCGGTGATCGGATAGGCAAGGTTCCAGATTCCTTTCGGTCTAGAAACTTCAGAGATAATTACAGCGAAAACGGCGTGTCTATTCTAGGTTATTTTGAAAACGGGGAATATGTCACGAACAATCAAAATTTTCGAATGTTTAATAGTGGAGAAGAACACTATGTCTTCGGGATAAAACTTGAAACCTTCCTTGAATCTGGTGCAGACGGAGAACCTTTGTTGCTCTACCCGATAGATTTAGGCAAGAAAGCAGACCAGGTAAAGGTAATCAGGGATTTCCCGCCAGATCCGCCCAAAAACATGAAGGCCGACAAAGTAACAGAACAAAACCCAATGAACAAAAGACTCCCTCGGGAGGCTTCTTTATTAGTCACAAACAAACCAGATATGCGTTATGCCGTCCCGGGCGGACAGAAGGAATCCGCGCAAGGTTTAGCAGATCGAATACTATCAGCAAGTGATGATGCTATGAAGCGTATCCAAGAACGCAATGTCGCCTATTCCAACCCACAGGCGCTTCACGCGGTGGCCCGCAATCCGCTCGAAGATTTCCGGGACATGACGATAATCGCCGCGGGTAAGGTAGTAAGGGCCGGTATAACCTTCAAGCAGTTCAGTGAGGAGATGATTCAGCAGTTCGGCCAGAGCGTCGAACCCCACCTGGCCAACCTGTGGCATAGGGGGACGGAGCTGGCCAAGACAGGCAAGACCGTGCTCAAGTACCAGGGCCGGGAGATAACGGTGAACCTGTCCGATGACGCGGGTAAAGCTGCGGTCTCCAGCAGCCCTAGCCTCCCCGGAGGGAAGGCCAAAGCCGACACGCCCGGAAAGCAGATAGCGGCTATCAAGAAGCATATTGAGAACACCAAAAATGCGGCCAAGTATAACGGCGACGAGTCCGCACGGGCGGCGAGGATAGCCGAACTGGAAGCCCAACTGGCGGCAGTCCAGAAGGGAAATACGGCCCTGGCGGGAATGGCTGGCAACGTCAAGACCGCCGCCGACAAGGAGCAGAAGAAGATCATCGCTGACTTCAACCAGCGGCTTAACAAGATCTACGACCAGATAGACGAGGTTGGAGCTTCCAACAAGCTGACCGCGGCGGAGAAGGCGGACCGGATCGCCACTTTAAATGAACAGATCAAGGCGATACAGTCCGAGCCCCTCTACTCCAAAGAAGCCCTGGACGCTCATCTTGCGCAGATGAAAGAGGAGCTGGGCGCCCAGGCCAACTGGAAAGACAAAGGGGCTTTCTCCCTGGCACGGGAGACGATGATACGCAACTTCGAGGACGTAATGGGAGCCGACGCCCCGGCCATGATCGAGAAGTACCTAAACCCGGTAGCTACCAAGGAGACAGCGCGCATCCGCTTTCTCAACCAGGAAAGGGCGGGGCTGAAGGCTTTCGGTATAAAAGCCCACAGCAAGGACTCTACCCTGGTGCAGAAGTACGGGGAAGGGCTGATCAGTGAAGCCGACCTGCGCGCGCAGCGTCCCAAGCAAGCAGACAATATCATTGCTACCGCCAAGTACATCCGGCAGCGATATGATGATTTCCTGGATCAACTGAATGCCGCCTTGGATCGCAACGGTTACGACCCTATACCCAAGCGCAAAGACTATATGCGCCACTTCCAGGACGTAGGGGCATTTATCGAGCAGTTCGGGTTCCCGCTGCACATCGATGACCTGCCCACCGACATAAACGGGCTGACGCACCAGTTCCGCCCCGGTAAGAATTTCTTCGCCTCGGCTCTGGCCAGGCGCGGGGAGAAGACCGCCTATGACGCCATCACCGGATTCGACAAATACATCGATGGCGCGTCGAAGGTGATCTTCCATACCGACAACATCCAGGCCCTGCGGCAACTGGAGAAGAACGTGCGGCGGGCTAACGCCGGGACCACGCACCTGAGTAATTTCGCCTCGGCGCTGACCGAGTATATCAACCACCTGGCAGGCAAGAACAGTCTGATAGACCGCTCAGCGGAGATGGTGGTGGGCCGCAAGGCCTTCGCCGCGGCCAACTGGGTGCGCAAGAAAACCGGGGCTAATATGATCGGGGGCAACGTATCAACCGCTCTGACCAACTTCATCCCGGTAACTTTGTCTCTGGCCACCAACTCTAAAACTGCCGCCGTCAAGGCCGCCGCCCAGACTATCAAGAACGTGGCGGTCAATGACGGCTTCGTGCAGAAGTCAGATTTCTTGACCAGGCGTATCGGGTCTGATCCGCTGGCTATGAGGTTCTGGGACAAAGCCGCCACCAAAGCCGGATGGCTGTTCAAGACTGTGGACAACATGGTCAGCCAGTTCGTGGTGAGGAGCAAATATAACGAAGGGATAAAAAAGGGCTTGTCGGAGACGGCCGCCATGAAAGCGGCAGATGACTGGGCCGCCCGGCTGATGGCCGACCGTTCCCTGGGTGGCACGCCGATCATATTTGACAGCAAGATGCTGGGCTTCTTCACCCAGTTCCAGACGGAGGTCAACAACCAGATATCCTTCATTATGAAGGACATACCGCGCAATACCAGCAAAGTAGGGCTGGCCAGCGCGGTGGCCCAGATCGCGCTCTATTCATATGTGTTCAACAACATCTTCGAATCGCTGGCCGGTTATCGTCCCGCTCTGGACCCGATAGGGCTTGGCAAACAGGCCTATGATGATTATAAGAACCCCAAACTGAGCGACAGCAAAGCCACTCAGAACCTGGTGGAGAATATAGGCAACCAACTGCCCTTCACTTCTATCTTCACCGGCGGCCGCATCCCGGTAGGGGCGGCTATACCAAACCCGATGGCAGTGCTTCGCGAGGAGAGCAGCGTAGGCAAGGAACTGATGAAGCCTGTCACCTACGTGCTGCCGCCCTTCGGCGGAGGACAAGCCAGGAAGACAATTTCCGGTATCAATGCCCTGAAGAATAAAGGTGTCTACAGTAAATCCGACCGGCTGCTGTATCCGGTGGATACTGCGCAGGAGAACGAATTGAAGACCCTGGTTTTCGGGGCCAATGCTACGAAAGCGGCGCGGAGGTATTGGGAGAACGATGAGAACCCGCTGGGAGACAAGCAGACCGCGGCATATAAAGAAGCTATTGCAGCGGGCAAATCGCCGTCTGCGTTTTATGAGATGGTTTTGAAAACGCGGGAGATCGAGGACCAGATTGAAGATATCGAAAAGAACCCTGCTCTAACTGATGCACAGAAGAAGGCCAAGAAAAAACCGTTGCAGAAGCAGGTGGACAAATTGGAGGACGCCACTAAGCCAAAGAAGAAGGACTAATCCTTCCACCAGTATTCCTTGGTGTGGTCGGTGTCACAGCGCCACCAGGCGATGCCGCCGATCACTAAGTAGGCCAGAGCGACTTTCCACCAGGCCTCCCAGTCGGTACGGTCCAGCCATATTACTACGACTACCGTCACCACTGCGAGGACCAGAAAGCCGAGCCATTCCAGGATATTGTCCAGCACTACCATCACCTCATTAATATATTAGCAGAAATACAGGTGGGCAGGCAACCCTGCCGGGGAGGTAAGGAGAGAGCTGCCACTCTTTTACGCCTGCCTCCTGTTATTTTAACCAACGATGTCAAATTTAATGCCGGGGGAGCTGATGACGACGTGCCCGAGATTGCAAAACTCCAGGAGCAAGTCCACACATTGTTTGTAAATGACGAGCGACACGATAAGGAACTGAAGGCGTTGCGTCAGGACATAGCGGCCTGCAATGAGGCCGTATTAGGTGAGATCAAAGACCTGCGGCGCGAGATGGCCAATCGGCTCCCGCTATGGGCCACTGCACTGATGAGCATACTGACCGCTGTCGTAGGCGGTCTGATAGGTAAGGGGGGATTCTGAGATGGACGTTAAACTCGGAGCGATACAATCGCCACCTGATCACCGGGACTACCTCTACCGGGCGATAGTCCAGGCGGAGGCACTGCCCCGCAAGTACAGCCGGCGCAGGATGATGGGCCCGGTGCGCGACCAGGGGCAATACGGGACGTGCGTGGGCTTCGCCTCGGCCGCCGTCAAGGATAGCCATGAGGGGCTTATCACCAGCCCGCTCTACATCTACGCCAACGCCAAAAAACTTGACGGTATACCCAACCAGGAGGGTACCTACTGCCGCACCGCCATGAGCGTGCTGCTCAACAAGGGAGTCTGCCCGGAGGACACCTTGCCCTACAACCAGATGCGCTGGCCTAACCTGCCAACGCCTACCGCAACGGCCGACAGCGAGGCCCTCGCCTATCGGGTCAAGGCCTACGCCTCCGTGCTGTCCATCGATGAGGTCAAGCAGTCCATCGTCCGTGATGGTCCGGTGCTGGCCGCTGTGCTGGTCTGTGACAGCTTTGTCAACGCCAAGGACGGCTACATACCCCTGCCTGGGTCCGAGGGCAAGGCTGACTATATAAGGGGCGGACATGCGGTCTGTGTGGTGGGTTACGATGACGACCTGGCTCATGGCCCGTACCGGGGATATTTTGAGGTGAAGAATTCATGGGGTCCGAACTGGGGGCAGGAAGGCTACTGCTGGATCCCTTACGATTTCTTCAACTTCCGTCAACCGGACATCGGCATGACATACTGGTGGGAGAGCTGGACCAGCATCGACATCATCACTCCGCCGGTGGCCTGTACTGAGGGCTACCTGTGGATCGGCAGCAAGACCGCTGTCCTGGACGGTCGGGAGGTGGAGCTGGACCAGCCGCCTACCATCAATCCCTCAACCGGGCGAACCCTGGTTCCCATGCGGTTTATGGCCGAGCACATGGGCTACCAGGTGGATTGGTCTGACAGCCTGCGGCAGATACACTTCTACAAGAGAAAGTAGGTGATGACCTATCAACGACACGCTAGAGAAGATCCTGGCCCAGGACAGGAGCCAGAAGTGGTTCTTCATTATCAGCGGCACCGTATTCAGCGGGCTGGCCGCGTACCTGTTCCTGTATAAATCCGGCATCCCAGCGCAGCTGGAGCAGATGTGGTTCGCCTTAATGGCCTTTATAGCAGCGGGATTCGCCAAGGGGGTAAATACCGCCGAAAGAATATTTAACAGGGATCTGGACGGCGATGGTGATATAGGGATTGATAACCCGGTTACACCAACCGAACCGGCTGCTTTTGTAGCACAGGCCCCTGTCGAGGAGGTGATCGATCCTGAATGTGATGCAAGCACCTATCGAATTTGATGGCAGTCTGAAACCTAGGCCCTATACCAGGAGAATCGTCATCCACCACTCGGTCAGCCCTGGCATGACTACGGTGGAGCAGATTCACCAATGGCACCGGGCCAAAGGATGGGCCGGGATAGGCTACCACTATGTCGTTCGCAGCGATGGGACAGTATGGCAGGGGCGGCCGGAAGACACCCAGGGCGCCCATGCTTTTGACTCAAGCACCCGGCAAGCCAACTCGGACGGCATCGGCATCTGCCTGTGCGGGAACTTCGAGGAAGGTTCGCCGCCGACCGAGGCGCAGCTGCAGGCCCTGGCGGAGCTGATCAAGGATATATGGACCAGGTATCCTGGTATTTCGGTGATAGGACATCGGGACGTATGCGCCACAGCCTGTCCAGGTAGGCTGTTCCCCTGGTCTGACTTGAATAACAGGCTCTCTGAATCAAGTGACGACATCATAGCCAGGGCGAAAGTCGCTGGCTTGATTGCCAACGACCATAATCCCCAGGATCCTGCCGACAAGGAGTTTGTGCTGCGGGTGGGGCTTAATATAATAAATGAATTAGGAGGTAAGTAGGAATGGGCGTACTGCTGGACAAAACCAATCTGACTATCTTACTGCTGCTGGTCATATCTCTGTTTGGCCTGGACATCTTCGCGGAGGAGCAGGTGGGGGACATCGCGGGAGCGATCATCACTATTGCCACGGCTGTCATCGCCATCGTCAAAAACCAGACCGCCATCGACAAAGCCGCCGAAGTGGAGGCCATCAAGGCCGACATCAAAGCGGAGCGTTCTGCTTGGGCGCAGAAATGATCGCGGGGTTGTAACCGGGCTGGTACTGATGCTGGCCTTCATAGTGGTATTCTCCATACCTAACTGACTATTAGGTAGTATGTCTGGGCTGGTGTCCCCCCGCCTCCACCAGCTTCAGGCATACCGGCTGTACCTTTGGGCAGCTGGTATTTTAGCTTTATATGCAGATCTTCCTTGCTCCACACGATTACGTCCTCCACATGATGCCTTACAATCGTTTTGCTTGTCTCAGCATCATGCCGGGGGATCTTGATGCCTCTTTGACTCTTAAGATAATCCAGCACATCCTTTTTGCTGATGCCGCCAAAGGGCAGGACCTGATGCGCCAGGCGAGCTTCCAATTCCTTCTTCAAGCGACCGGCTTCGTTTAGGGGCCGAATCAGGTGCTCCAACTCCGCCCCGGATTCGATGGCCTTGTAATAGTTCTCCAACCGCTTCTCTACCTCAGCTAATTGTTTCTGTATTACTGTTAAATCCCTATCCTGGTCCCGGTTGGCCTTCTGGATTTCTTCCCACAACTGGGCGGCGAAGGCTTTAATGTCTTTTATCTGGGACGCCTTGTTCTCTATCGCCCGGTAGACCTTCTCTTCCAAGTCTTCGGCGGGATAGCGGGTCTTATGGCCGCACTCCCGAGGCTTGTTCTGAGCCTGGGTACAGCGGTAGTACCGATAGCGCATCCGTTCCCCGGCGGCGTTGGTCTTGGACAGGGTGTGGCCGGTCATGGCCCCGTTGCAGTAGCCGCAGCGGAGTACACCGGTCAATATGTAATCAGAACCGATGACACGACGGGCGTTATATCTGTTCTCATCCATAAGCGCCTGGACAGCCCGGAAGCTTTCCTTGTCGATGATGACAGGCATTGCCCCCTCTATGCGGATCTGCTCCTCTAAAGGTCGTTTCTTGCGGTTGTTGCGCTTCCCGTTGACCTTGCCGGGGGTTGAATTGAATATGTAAACGCCGGTATACTTCTCGTTGCGCAGGATATCATGGAGGCTGTTCTTACCAAAGGACCGACCCGTCTTTGTGCGCCGTCCCAAGGCATTAAGCCGGTCGATGATAGCCGAATAGCTGCTCCCGTCCAACCGCATTTTGAATATCATCCGGACGGTATCGGCCTCAGCCTCGTTTATAATGTAGTGCTTGTCCGCATCCACCTCGTAACCAAGCGGCGGAATACCGCCCAGGTGCAGCCCCTTGCGGGCATATTCCAGCATCTTGATGGACACTTCCTTGGATAGGTTGGCGCTGTAGTATTCCGCTATCCCTTCCAGCAGCGCTTCCAGGATGATGCCCTCGGGGCTGTCGGAGATAGGCTGATCAACGGCTATGTACCTGGCCCCGGCTTTCTGAATCTCGCGTTTGTAGATTGCGCTATCGTAGCGGTTACGCGCGAAGCGGTCCATCTTATGGGTCAGCACCAGATCCGGCTTAAGATGCTTGAGTTCAGCAATCATCCGCAGGAAACTGCTCCGGTTTTCCACGGAGGTGGCTGTCTCAGCTTCATCTATGTATATCTGTAGTATGCTTATATCTTCTTGATCGGCATATGCCTGGATGGCCCGGAGTTGGGCCTCTATAGATTCGCCCTGCTGGTTTGAGCTGGAGTATCGGGCGTAAGCTACGGCTTTTCTCATATTACTGTCGTTCCTTGTCGAATTTTAGCTTTTCCTGTCCCTCAGAAGGGTTTTCTACCGCTTAGGTGGTATTCTATAGGGCAGGTAATAATAGCCTTGTTAGAATTATCCTAACGCGGTATACTGTTACCAATAACAGAACATATGTTCGTCTGAGGAGGTGGCCGCGTTGGATTATTTGTTGTTTGATATGGCCGGGTACGTTGATTGGCTCCAGCTGCCAGACGGAAGCTACCTGGTTGATCCTGCCAGCGAAAACGAGTTCCTTTCAGTTTTTAGTGGATAGCGCTTCGATGATCTTGTCCAGCACTTCCGGGGGCACGCCACGGGTCTTGGCCTTCTCCGACAGACGCAGCCAGGGTATGTTCTCCGCTTCCAGCAGGAACTTCTCCAGCTCCGGGGGGATCGCCGGCAGCAGATCCTGGGGGAGACGGCTGTCCTCCTGGTAGAAATACATCTCATCGACCCGCAGCGCTTTAGCCAGGGCCGAGACTATCTCGGGCCCTGGGTTTTTTTTGCCCTTCTCTACCTGGCTGATATAGCCGGGTTTTATACTGCGTTCCACTCCATACTCCAGCCGGGATTGCGCGACTGAGGCCAGCTTCTCCTGACTCCATTTCCGGGCCTCCCGCAAATGCCTCAGCTTTTCCCCTATGAATCTCAATGCTATCCCTCCTTCTGCACTCTTTAGGTGCATTATACCAACATATTATAACCGATAGTTAAATATTAACCAAAAGTTAATATAGAAAGTTCTACCTATAAGGTAAAAATTCAACAGATATCCTCAAAAATTTTACCCGAAAGGTATTGACATATTACCCGAGAGGTATAAAATATTAACCACAGGGATATAAAATACCTTTCGGGGGAGGTGAAATTAACTTGGTAAAGGGACGCAAGGAAGGCCAGACCATAGGACAGTTGATAAGGGAAATACGGCTGGAACTAGGCTACGACAGGCAGTACAAGTTCGCCAATGTCCTGGGTATTACCCCGGCCTTCATGTCCAACCTCGAGGCCGGAAGGAAAAAACCCGGTAAGGAACTGATCAAAAAATTGGCCGAGATAAGCGGCCGCGATGTCTGCGATTTCTTCTAAGGAGGCAAGCGATGGCAATAAGAGTGACCGGCGAGATAGACCCCAAGCTCCTGGCCAGGGACTTGGCCCAAGTAGTGATCAAGATGCTTCAGGAAGCGAGAGAAAGTAAAACAGCGTGAGAGAGGAGGACAAGCATGGATAGATCTGAAGTAATCGAAGCGCAGAAGCGCGGTATTCAGGAGTACCACCGTCGGCGCCGGGAAGAAGAGGCCCAGCACATAGCAACGGCACTCCGGATCAAACGGCTGGCGGAAACAGACCCGGTGGTTGCCCGGAGATTAGAGAGGCCCTTTATAGATAAATACGGCCCGGTTATCTGCTTCATCTTCGCTATGGCCTGCCTGCTGCTCATAGGCGGAGCGCTGGAACACCTGATAGACATAGGAGTGCTGTAAACAAGTATTAAAAAGGAGGTAAGTAACCAATGGAAATCACCCTACATGTACTGGCCCCCGAACTGGCGGCCGCAATCCAATCTTTAGCCGACGCCATCGTGGCGGCAGGCTGCATACCGGTAGAGATCCCCGCCAAGGTCCAGGAGGACACCACCCCTACCCAGGAGCTGGCCGCCCAGGTCGAAATGGAAGCTCCACCCGCGGAAGCGAAGCAACAGGAAGCCAAAGAAGAGCTCAAAACCAACGTCGTTAAGCTTGAGGACGTCCGCGCCAAGATGGCCGAGGTCATGGAGAAAGGCAAACGGGAAGAGGTTAAAAATCTCCTGTCTGAATTCGGGGTCAACAAACTGACTGCCCTGCCCAAAGACAAGCTGGGCGAATTTTTGGCCAGAGTGGAGGGGTTATAGATGGCACAACACGCGATCCTATCCGCATCCGGGGCCTACCGCTGGATGGCCTGCCCGCCCTCAGCGCGGCTGGAGCTGGAATTCCCCGACTCTAAGAGCGAGTACGCCGCCGAGGGTACCTTCGCCCATGAGCTAGGCGAGCTGAGGCTCTGCAAGGAGCTGAACTTTATCGATGAGACCCTCTATAAACGGAAGTTTAAGAGCTTAAGCAAGAACCAGTATTTCAGCGACACCATGATGGAATACCTGGACATCTACGTCAACTTCGTGCTGGAGCGCTACGCGGCGGCCAAAGCCTCTTGCGCTGACCCCGTCATCATGCTGGAGCAGCGGCTGGACTTCAGCCCCTGGGTGCCGGAGGGGTTCGGCACCGGCGACGTGGTCATAGTCAGCGACGATACCTGCGAGACTATAGATCTCAAGTACGGCCAGGGCGTCCCGGTCCAGGCCGAGGGCAACACCCAGATGCGGCTCTACGCTCTGGGCGCATACAACAGCCTGGGGATGCTGTACGACTTCGACAAAGTGACCAAGTCTATCTGCCAGCCGAGGCTCAGCAGCATCAGCTGGTCGACCTTGGAGCTGGAGGAACTCTTGAGCTGGGCTGAGACCGAGCTGAAGCCCGCCGCTCAGATAGCCTGGGATGGGTCCGGGGAGTTCAACGCCGGGGATCACTGCCAGTTCTGCCGGGCCCGCTACCAGTGCCGGGCACGGGCGGAGGCCAACCTGCAGCTGGCCCGGCTGGATTTTAAAAAACCTGATCTGCTCAGTGACGACGAGCTGGTCTCGGTACTGGCGCAGGCCGAACAGATCAAAGCCTGGGCCAAGGATGTGGCCGATTACGCCCTGGTGCAGGCCAGGGACCACGGCAAGCACTGGCCCGGCTACAAGCTGGTGGAGGGGAGATCCAACCGCAAGTACAGCAGCGAGACGGAGGTAGCCAAGGCCCTGGTAGCCGCCGGGTATTCTCCCGACCTGATCTACGCGCCTAGAACCCTGCTAGGTATCACGGCTATGGAGAAGGCCATCGGCAAGAAGGACTTCAACGCTCTCCTGTCCGAGCTGCTCATCAAGCCGCCGGGACAGCCGGCCCTTGTACCGGAGAGCGACAAGCGCCCCGCCATCAGTTCACTAGCGTCGGCCCAGGCCGATTTCAGTGATAAAGCAGTAAACCAGTAAAAAAGTGAAAGAGAGGTAAAAAAGAATGGCTCAGAACGCAACCGCAAGACAGACCCTCAGCACCAAGATCACGACCGGAAAGGTCAGATTCTCCTACGCCAACCTGTTCCGGCCCCGCGCCGCTGCCGAAGGGCAGGACCCCAAGTACTCCGTGTGCCTGCTGATCCCCAAGTCCGATAAGGAGACCCTGGCCAAGATCCGGTCCGCCTGTGAGGCTGCTATCGAGACTGGGCTGCCCCTGTGGGGAGGCAAGAAGCCTTCCGGGCTGAAGATGCCCTTGAGAGACGGGGATGTGGACAGGGAGGACCGGCCCGAGTACGCAGGCCATTATTTCATCAACTGTTCCAGCAAACAAAAGCCTGGTATCGTCGACCGGAGGTTGAACGAAATACTGGACGAGACCGAGGTATACAGCGGCTGTTACGGCCGGGCCTCGATCAACTTCTACGGCTACAACCAGGCCGGCAACAAAGGCGTAGGCTGCGGCCTGCAGAACATCCAGAAGTTGGCCGACGGCGAATCCCTGGGCGGCCGGAGCCGGGCCGAGGACGACTTCGATGCAGTCGACGACGACTTCGACGACCTGCTGGGCTAGTCCCATGATGTGCGTCGAGGTGATATTCAGCGGAAACTACGAAGCACGGTATAGCTTTATGACTGACCTGGTCCTCTCAGTGGGGGACCAGGTCGTCGTAGATACCGCCAGAGGCTTTTCCGTAGGCCGGGTGGTAGGGCTGGAGGGCGACGAGAGCAAGGCCACCAGGTGGGCGGTATTAAGGATAGACGAGAAGGCTTTCCATGAAAAATTGGAGATGCTGGAGATGTTGAGATAGGAGGGCGAAGGTGTGATAGATAAGGTGTTTGGGGCTTTCTATTTAACTTGCGATATATGTGATTACCAAGAGGGTCCGTTTGACGAATTTTATGATGCCTTGAATTTTAAAGAGAATGAAGGCTGGAAAAGCCAAAAGGATAACAATAATGTCTGGCAGCATGTATGCCCGGAGTGCTTGGAGGAGGGTAATTAAAGATGCAAAACACGTTGGGTGATTTGAACAACCACCTGTTTGCCCAGCTGGAGAGATTGGGTGAAGAAGAGTTAAAGGGTGACAAACTGAACGAGGAGATCAACCGGGCCAAAGCCATATCGGACGTCGCCGGGCAGATAATCAGCAACGCCTCCCTGGTCCTCAAGGCCAAGGCGTTCATGGACGGCTGCCTGTCTGCTGACATCAACCTGCCCAAGATGCTGGAGGGGTAGGGTTGTGAAGGTACACAGGTACACTCCGGAACAGGTCCGGTTTTTAGAGGAGAACATCAAGGGGCGGTCCAGGCGGGAGGTGTGGGAGTTGTTCAACGACCGCTTCGGGACGGAGTTAAGTCTGAGCCAGATAACCGGGGCAATCAAGAACCGAGGGTTGACCAACGGCCTGGACGCCAGATTCAAGCCCGGTCAGAGGGGTTATATATGTCCGAAGGGCCGGAGGCTATCACAGGCCACAGAGTTTAAGAAGGGCAACCGTCCCTGGAACTATAAGCCGGTGGGCTCGGAACGGGTCAACTCCGATGGCTATGTAGACGTCAAAATAGCGGACCCAAAGACCTGGCGGCCAAAGCATTACCTATTATGGGAGGCGGCCTACGGCCCGGTGCCCAAAGGACACAAAATCATATTCGGGGACGGAAACAGGCTGAATGTGTGCCTATTTAGCCCCCTGGGCCTTTGCATAATCTTCGAGCAGCTTGTTTATAAGCGAGTTGACGGAGCGGTGATCGGCAGCCGCCAAGGCCTTTATCTTATCGTGTAAGGCTTTATCAATATAAACAGAAATCTTAGTTGTTTTATCCATACAAATATCACCCCTTAGAGGGATTATAACATTACTGTAAAATGACCGCAACCTAACGGCAAAATAACCTTATTCCACCTCTTGACATATAGGGGCAATATAACTATATTATAGAGTTAAGGAACAAATATTCGGTGAGATACGACAATAAAAACTGATTGGGTGGTCTAAATGGCAGGTGCATTTCTTATAACTCGCGACATATTCCAAAGCCCCATCTGGTTAAACCAGACTGAATTTAGATTGTTTTTTTTAATCGTGGGACAGGCCAACTACTCAGATAAGCCACAGGTTTATGGAGATGTCCAAGTGGGCAAAGGGCAATGGCTTAGATCACTTCGCAACCTGCAATTCGATCTTGAGTACAAGGAAAACAACGCCATTAAAAGGCCTGGATTATCAACCATCAAAAGAACCATCGACAAATTAGTAAGGGATGGAAGGGTGGTTACAAAAACCACCGAGCTTGGAACACTCTTTACGGTCTGTAACTACTGTAAATATCAGAACTTAGACACTTACCGGGATGGAACTAGGAACAGCACTGGGAACAGCAGCAGAACAGCAGCGGAACAGCAGCGGAACAATAATAACAATACTAACAAGCCTAACAAGCCTAACAACAGTATATATACTGCGGACTTTGAAAAGTGGTACTCAATATGGCCCAGACCGGAAGCTAAAAAAGACAGCTTCGCTAATTTTGAAAAAATCAGAAAAACCAGGGGAATAGATGTTGTATGGCAATGTACTAACAATTATTTAAATTACCGGGAGTCAATACCTGAGCGAGAGCGCGGCCCAGACTATTCAAGCCGCAACTTTTTTGGGCAGAAGGCTTACTACGAGGACTTTATACAACCGAAATTATACGTAGTCCGAAAAACGGAGCAGGACAATCTGATCAACGGACACCGATTCTAGGAGGTCTTATCATGGAATTGATAACCGATCACGAGGCAGAGGACAGGATTATCTCAGCAATGATGCACTCTGAAACAGCCATCATCGATTGCGTGTCCCTGATAACCGAGACTGACTTTCATCAACCGCTAAACCGGGAGATATTCAGCATAATCCGATCGTTGTACAAACGGGGCGTCATCCCCACCTACGTCGAGGTTATCAAAGAAGGGATGACACTGGGTTTAATTAAAGACGCACAGGCCGCCGAGGAAATACACTATATTGCCGGCAAGCACATCGCGGACCACAACGCCGGCTACTGGTCTGACCGGGTACGGAACGCATCCAAGGGCAGGCAGGCACAGGTCCTATTGAGGGCCTATACGGAGCGGATCGGTAAAACAAAGGACATCGGGCAGACGGTGCGCGAAGCAGGGGCAGACTTCACGAGCCTTGCTATGGACAATCAAGCCGAGCAGATCGAGACCGCTGCCCAGGTGGCAGAGTACAGTCAGCAGATGATCGCCGATAATTGCCAGCGGTGGCGGGAGATGCAGGAGGAGGCCAGGGTATTTGGTGACGTCCCTTTGGAGGGAGTATCTACCGGGATAGTTGCCCTGGACGAATTGACGTTTGGGTATAAGCCTGGAGACCTGATAATACTGGGAGCGCAGACCGGGCATGGCAAGACTGCTTATGCACTCAATGCGGCTATGGCCTGTTGCGTAGCCAACAAGCCAATTTTATATATCAACACCGAGATGAGTCGCAAGCAGGTGGGTTATCGGTGGGCCTCGCTGCTGACTGAACTGCCTATGCACCGCATACGGACCGGCAACCTGAAAGATGCTGAGATGGAGGCGGTCAACGAAGCCCTGGCCAGCTTTAGCCAGAGTACTTTTTACACGTCGTATATCCCCAACCTTACCCCGGATAAACTGCAGGCCCTGGCTCGTAAGGCAAAGCTGCAGTATGACATAGAGTTGCTAATCGTGGACTACGTTGGCCGCATGGATACCAGGGATCCCAAGTCCGAGGAGTGGCAGGTGCTGTACCAGATAGTTAAGAGCCAGAAGCAGTTAGCCCAGAACCTGGACATCGCCTGCATGGTGTTGGTGCAATTGAATCCGGACGGTTCCCTGCAAGGGGCCAAGCGGATGAAGAACGAGTGTGATCTGATGCTGAAGCTCCTGCCGCTTTGTGAGGACTTGAAGGACGAGGAACAGCGGAGCAAGGCCCAAGACAAGTATGAGGCCAAGTACGGGACCAAATACGAGACATTCAACTACTTCCTGTGGATAGACAAGTCGAGGGACAGCGAATCGAACGTGAGCGTCCCTTTGGTATTCAACATGCCGATTCAACAGATCAAACAAGCGTCGGAGGTGTAGCACATGATAAACATTTTTGATTTGCGCGAACAGGATTGCCAAGTGACAAGGGTTGATTATGACGGGGGCATTGACGTGCTGATTGAGCGGCCCAATGGCGACGTGATCCACCTGATGATGACGCAAGATCAGGTGAAGGAACTGGGGGTGAGCGCGTGATAATTCTGGCATTTACCATACCCGGAGAACCGGTGGCCAAAGCCCGGCCTCGGATGACCCGCCAGGGCAGAACATACACACCAAGTCGGACAGTCAACTATGAGACACTGATAAAGGAGTGCTTCGCCAGCACATTCCCCGGCCATGTGCCACTGGAGGGCGCGCTGGTACTGAACGTCCAGGCCCACTTTGCGATACCGGCCAGCTGGTCGCTGAAAAAACAAAGATTGGCATACGATTGCCAGCTGCGGCCGACCAAAAAGCCCGACGTCGACAACGTGATTAAGTCCGTGGCAGACAGCCTCAACGGGATCGCCTGGCGAGATGATAGCCAGATCGTGACGGTCATCGCCAGCAAGTGGTACAGTGACCGGCCCAGGGTGGAGATTGAAATTACAGAGTTTGGAGAGTTGTAAATATGGATATTAAATTACCGACCCTCACCATCCAGCCCGACTGGACGGCGGAGAGCCAGCTAACCAAGATCAACGAGGAATACCTGGAAGTGGTGGAAGCCATCGGAAACAACGACCCGATCAATGTGGTCAGGGAAGCGTTGGATCTGATGCAGACCGCGAATACCCTGATAGAGATACAGCGTCGGGAGTACCACCTGAATATCAATAAGTTTATGGTCGAGCACTTTGACAAACTACGTCGGAAAGGATACATGGAATGATAATTCTAATTATAGCCATCTGGCTCAGCCTGTCAGTGGGGTTTGTAGCGGGATGTGTCTGGGTAAGCACCTGCAAGGCAAACGAGCGTCTGGACGCACCAGAGCAGGTCAGTTTATATCCGGCGGGCTGGGCCTCTCGGCGGTGACGCACAAGCCGCCGACCTCAGGTTCGATTCCGGGGGCCGGGTTCCAAAAAAAGGAGGGCGAGAGATGAGTTTTTGGAAAAACACCGAGATTAAAAAAACGCGCAAAGAGCATAGGTGCGAATTTTGTCTTAGGATGGTTCCCAAAGCTAGTGCGATTACATATTGCCGAGGGAAATGGGAAGGTGAATTCCAAAGCTATTACCTATGCTCCCGATGTGATGAATATATTGACCGTTACTGTACGGATTTATCTGATGGTTTTTCGCCGGGAGATTTTATGGAACACGTATTAAATGAGTCAGCACCCTGTCCCAAGTGTGGGAAATACGAATGGCGGGAGTATAACTGGGATGACGAGATGATGTTCCTGAGCCTAGAGTGTGACAATTGCGATCACAAATGGGTTGAGGATTATAGCATGACTAAGGAGGGCGAGTAGATGGAACAGTCTTAGACCCTTTCGCTGGAGCTGGCACAACGCTGTGGGTAGCAGAACAGTTGGATAGAAACAGTATTGGGATTGAGTTAAACCCGGAGTATTGCGACATCATACGGCGCAGGATGGCCGGATTGGAAGTGAATTTATTTTTAGCGAAGTAGTTCGCAGTCCAAGTAAATCCCGCCAGCTAAGGCGGGGAGTGTTATAAGTACGAAGCAAGGATGCGAAGTAAGGGAGGATTGAAATTGGAAAAACTTAAGTTTAAAACCATAAAAGACATTAACCGTGCAACACCCGAAGGCGAATTGGCCTATAGGGCAATATTGGAACTTTGGAAATGGCGCGGAAACGTAAAATTCAATGACCTTGTAAAACTTATATCTGATGAGACATATTGCGTACCCGTACCCAAAAAAAATGATGCTTGTTATCACTGTGACAAAAGAAGTTAATAAGGGTTACACATTATGGAAACGGCAACCAGATTGACTTATCAGATGGGTTTAATCCCGGAGATTTCATGGAACACGTACTATCTGATTTACCCGACTGCCCCAACTGCGGAAAGTACAACCAAGTGCGTGAGTATGATTGGGATGACTCGATGATGTTATTGAGTCTAGAGTGCGATAGTTGCGAACACAAATGGACGGCGGATTATAGCATGACCAAGGAGGGCGAGAGATGATGGAGGTTAAGGACGATAACCATTTTACTGGTATCGGTCAAATGGTCAAAATAGCCAGAGTATTTCCAAGAGTTACAAACGCAACACCAAAAGATGATTACACCTTCTTCGATGCGCCGGGCATGTTCCTGCCGGAGCTCGATGAGGTTCATGTGTCGGTAGCCTTTACCTACGACCTGCCCAAGGCTGAGGCGTTGGAGAAACAATGGCGGCACGTAGCCCCGGTTAAGATCGGGGGGCCAGCACTCGGGAAAGAAGGCAAACTGGGCGAATTTATACCGGGAATGTACCTAAAAAATGGATATGTCATTACTTCACGTGGTTGCCCGAATGCCGAAACAGGTAAATGCTGGTTTTGTACTGAGCCAAAGGGGCCGATAGAACTGGAAATCAAGGAAGGTAACAATATTCTTGATCCGAATCTTCTAGCCTGTTCGGATCAACACGTTAGAGAGGTATTCGCCATGTTGAAGCGGCAGAAGCACGGTCGTCCTGAGTTTACCGGAGGGCTTGAAGCGGCACGATTAAAAGATTGGCACGTTGACCAGTTAAGGGAACTGAAGCCAAAGAGCATGTTTTTTGCGTACGATACCCCGGATGATTACGAACCATTGCATGAAGCAGGGAAGAAACTGTTGAAAGCAGGATTCACCACGGCATCACATACACTCAGGGCTTATGTGTTGATCGGTTGGCCCAAAGATACTTTTGAAAAAGCCGAAAAGCGGTTGATGGACACAATTCAGGCGGGATTTATGCCCATGGCCATGCTGTACCGAAACAAGGACGGCAAGGTGAGCAAGAACTGGGAGCGGTTTCAGAGGTTTTGGGCGCGACCGGCAACGGTGAATTTGAGAGTGAAAGACCCGACCATTGAAGCGATTTTATGAGAAGGAGGAAGTATGATGCGTAGACTAACATGGCGTTTGGCCGAATTTGCCGGGACGCTTGACGGGATAGCCTTCATCAATCCGCATGACCGGCAAGGCATATATAACCTAAAAGAAATCGTCGATTGGGCTGAAGACTTTTATTTATACAAAATAGCCAACCGCCTCGCCGCCTACGAGGACACGGGCCTTATGCCAGAGGAAATAACGGAACTGCAGGCCGAGGCTGAGCGGCTGCGGGGAATGGTCAAATCTATAACCGGAGGGTTAGATGAGGCCATAGAAATAGGCGATTACCTAGAGGCCGAAAATGCCCTGCTTCGCAAGGTGGAAGAAGTGGGGGAGATTATGTGGAGCGAAGCTGTTTGCCATAGATGCCAAGCTCGAGAATGCAGAGGATGTGCTGCACATGACTTTAAACGAGCCCTGTCCGAGTACCAATCCTGGAAGGAGGGGCAAAAGTGAAATATAAACCGGAGGATTATGCCGAGGCCGAAAACGCCAAACTGCGGGCGGTTATGGAGGCGGCGAGGGGGATATTCCTAGGCGAGGGTGAGCATTTATGCAGTGAGTTTGAGGATGCTATGGACGCCCTACAGCAAGCCCTTGCCGAACTGGATAAGGAGGGCGAGAAAGGAACGTACAAATGTCAAAACTGCCAAAACCTTGTAGAAAGCGAATATACAAATAGATTATTTTGCTCATATCATAGCGAGGGCGAGTATCAGCATGAAACCTTTTTAGATGATTATTGTAATTATTTTGAGTCAAAGAAGGAGGGCGAGAGATGATTTGGTGGATTATAGCTATATGTTTTAGTCTGAGTATAGGATTCATGGCAGGAACGGTATGGACAGACAGGCATATGCAAAGTAAATGAACGTCTGGACGCACCAGAGCAGGTCAGTTTATATCCGGCGGGCTGGGCCTCTCGGCGGTGACGCACAAGCCGCCGACCTCAGGTTCGATTCCGAGGGCCGGGTTCCAATAAAGATTGGAGGGGTGGAAATGAGAGCTACGTTCAAAAGCAAGGTATATACAGACCGACCAGATTATGCGGATTTTGATGCACCGCGTAAGTTTGAGGCCATAAAAAGCATAATTGCGAAACGGCTTACGCAGTATCCTAACGCAATATGTTCTTACTCCGGCGGTAGCGACAGCGACATCATGCTACACCTGATCGAGACTGTACGTAAAATTTTTAATCTCCCTCCCGTACAGTACTGCTTTTTTAATACTGGGCTTGAGATGACGGCAACCAAACGCCATGTCCGCGAGATGGAAGAATTATACGGAGTCAAAATCACTACACACCGCCCCAAGAAGAACATAATACAGGCCACAAGAGAATATGGACTGCCGTTTGTTTCAAAGATCATGTCAAGCGGATTAGAGGGCGTTCAAAAGAAAAACATCCCATTGACTATTGCGGATGAATATGCCGGCGCAGAGGACAAGTCGGCAAAACGGGCAGAACTAAAAGCACGTTACCCGGGGTGTGAAACGACGATCAACTTTCTGTGCGGATGCAATTCTAAGGGAGAACCAAGGCCTGATATTCAGTTGGTCATAAATTCATCAAAATATATGCTGGACTTCATCAAAGAGAATCCAATTCCGTTCAAAGTAAGTAATAAATGTTGTGATTACTGCAAAAAGCAAGTGGCTCACCGCGCCCAAAAGTCGTTTGACATGGTTATCACTGGCGAACGCAGAGATGAGGGCGGCATGCGATCTGTGCCGCGCAAAGATAATACATCCCTGTGCTTTTCCGAAACGGCTGACGGGAAGTATAGGCTCAGGCCTTTATATTATGTGTCGGATGCAGACAAGCGGTGGTACAAAGACTATTACGGAATCCGCTACTCGGACGCTTACGAGGTATACGGACTGACGCGCACAGGCTGTTGCGGATGCTCTATATCGGCGAAAGCGGTAGATGATTTAGAAAAGATACGGCCCTTTGAGCCAAATTTAGTAAAAGCTGCGTGGAACGTGTTTGGGGATAGTTATAGATACCGTCAGCAGTACAACGAGTACAAAGCGGTTAGGCAGGTCAATGAGCGAGCAGCCGGACAATTGGATTTGTTTGATCTGGCGGCAATATAATTACTACACGTTACAACAAACATTAAGGAGGGACAGCAATGATCGAAAAAATAGAGGGTGAGTTTTTCTTGTTTTGTGACTTGTGCGACCGTAACGAAGGGCCGTTTGAGATATGGGTCGAAGCGGTCGAGTATAAGGTCGATAGTGCATGGAAAAGCCGCAAGGATAAGATCAAGGGCTGGATGGACATATGCCCAGAGTGCCAGAAGGAGGGGCAGAGATGAAATATCCTAACTGGAATGAGTACGACAGCGCAAAGAAGTGGAAAGCCGTAGCAGACGAGGTAAACCTCGAAACCAACAACGCCACGACTAAAGCCGATTTAACTAATATGGTAAAGTTTTTAGTCTATGAAGCGGTTCACCTGCAAGCGGAAGTATATAAGGCTGAGGAAGTGTATGAGAGGGTAGCGGGCTTGGCGAACTGTAGAAAATTAGTGGGAAATTCGGATCCGATTACTAATAAATTTTTGAACGAACTATGCGATTTTTGGGAGGCGAGATAGATGGGCTTTGAGGTCTACCAAGCCGAAAACGCCAAACTGCGGGCGGTTGTCGATGCGGCGAGGGGGGCGGTGGCATATTTGCGGACACAGCCAACTATACAACACATATTAGTGCAAGCACTGGCCGAAGTGGAGAGGCCGGGGGACACGGAGCCCACGGAGCCATGATGATAACGCCCAAACATCCCCAGCCGGTGGCCTACTGCTGGCTGCAGGGCAGGGAGATGAGCAAGAGGGCCATCAAGCACAAGGGGTGCGACGACCCGGAGAAACAGGCCGGGAAACGGGTCTGTAAGCATCTCCAGTATTACGGCTCCGAGGATAAAGACATTAAGATGCTGTCCATGTTGGATATGTATAAGACGGTCATGGAAACCCTGGACGATCACGGGATCAGGTTGGACGGCAGCAGCCTGTGCCTGGTGCAGGAGCTGCCTGGTGGGGGACGGCTTAGATTGTGGTTTGATGAGGCGGCGAGATACTGGGAGGAGAGGGAGGCAGGGGATTGACCAAGTGGTATCTGTGTGAGCGATGCGGTATCTCCCTCGAGACTATTGATACTCATACATACAGCTGCCCCAGGGGGCATGGCCAATGGACAATCGACCAAGCCATCAAGTCTCGACCACTCGTCCATCCGATACCGAACGGCAGGGCCTATGAGGCAGGGGCAGTACCGTTCACCGGGGGCAGTAAGAATGGCCGTAAGCGCAAAAAGCCACATAAACGTAAAAAGCAGATATCCAACAAATATTTAGACCGGGGTTGACAAACGTTGTGGACTCAATGTAGTATAATATCCAACGGGTGCGCTCTCTATGCAGAGGGCGCCTTTTTTATTGGTTAGGCCCGGCCGGTCCATTGCTGTTGTCGTATGTGTGGCATCCACTGGGGCGCTGCCGGCTGGGCTTGGGGATGTACATAGCAACTGGCAGGGGTGGGGCCGTACTATGATTACCAATGTTCAACCAGGCCAGTTGCACGAATTCTACAGATCGTCAGCCTGGGAAAGACTGCGGGCCGAGGTGTTGGCTGAATACAAGTATGAATGCCAGCACTGCAAGGCCAGAGGATATTACACTAAAGCAAATACGGTGCATCATGTTCGGCATGTTAAGCGATATCCCGAGCTGGCACTGAGCAAGACATATACTGACGGTCAGGGGTATGTTTCAATCCACGCACCCGCGAGGGGTGCGACGTTAGGTCCGCATCTTTTTCAAG
>ENA-UOUL01001607-UOUL01001607.1-bioreactor-metagenome-genome-assembly--contig:-NODE-1607-length-30434-cov-4.603353_pt1 | contig 30434 bp, 21 predicted proteins | sample MGYA00249838_ERZ747220 | MGnify/ENA primary metagenome ERZ747220 (study PRJEB28778, sample SAMN05720191) | bioreactor metagenome | isolation source: Anaerobic biogas reactor | place: USA:Washington... | reverse complement strand
CTGGCCCTGCCAGGGCCGCTTGGTGCGGTGGGGCGAGACGAGGATCCACTCCCCGGTGAGGGGGTTGTAGCGGCGGTGCGGGTGATCCGCGGGATGAAAGGGGTTCAAGGTGCTCCTCTTCTCGGCCCGGGCACTGCCCGGCCTTTGACGCGCTGGGGGTGTGGGGCTACACTCCCACTCGACTCTACTGAACGGCCCCGTCGCGCGCCCCGGCGCGGAGCGCGTGGTGCCCCTGCACAGCCCGCAGTACGATTTCCCGGACGAGGCCATCGCGACGGGCGTGCGGGTGCATTGCGCCCTGGTGCTCGGGTTTGGAGCCTGGCAGGCACGAACCGACGGGGTGAGGGCATGACCGTACTGGACGTTCCCGCCGTTGCGTTGGACACGGATGCCCTGATGGCGCAGGCGCATGTCGAGCCCGCGTCGGACGATGCCGCCGACTTCGAGCGGTTGGTCGCCGTCGCCCGCGCGATCGTCGACGACGTCGTCGACGCGGTCTCCGCGGGCGACGGCGCGAGCGAGCGCCGCATCTTCTGGCAGGTGAAGCTGCCGCTGCTGAAGCCGACGATGTTCTTCGTCGCGGTGTGCTGGTCGTCGTTCATCCGCACCTCGAGAGGGAGGTCCATGCTCGGGAGGACCAGCCTCCCGTCGGCGTCCGACAGGTTCAGAAGGACGCGCTTGGCCCCCTCCTCGATCTTCTCGAAGCGCAGCGGGACTACGTCGATGCCGCCTCCGGGGCGGCCCCTGCCGGCGACCGGTCGTCCTCGGCGTCGGCGAAGAGGAACGGCAGCAACTCGTCCTGGCAGAACTCCGCCAGCGACCAACAGAAGCTGGTCACGTCCTGGCGGGAGTGGACGTCGGGGCGCAGGGTCTCGGAGTCGACCCGGGGCGGGGCGTAGAAGCCGACGGACTTGAAAGGGTCGGCGGGCAGGCCGAGGGCGCGCACCTTGTCCGTGTCCACGTTCGAGGCCACATCCCCTTCTATGACGCCCACGCGCAGGCGCTCTCCGAGCGCCAGGGCGGTGTGGGTGATGAGGGTGGTCTTGCCCGCCCCGGGCGAGGCCATGACGTTGACGCAGTGCACGCCATGGGCGTCCAACAGCGTGCGATTGCGGGCGGCGACGTCATCGTTGGCGCCCAGGATCTTCTCCACCACGGATATATGCTCGGGCGTCATCGGCTACTCCACCTCGATACTGTCCACATAGAACTCGCGCCCGGTATCGATCCGGGCGGAGGCCGCGCCGCAGGAGGGACAGGTCCAGTCGGCGTCCCGGGGCTGCCAGCGATGCCCGCACGCGCCGCAGATCAGTCCCACCGGCAGGCGGCGGAACGCCAGCTCTGCGCCCGCCGCGATGGTGTCGCGGCTGAGAAAGTCAAAGTAGAACTGCACGCTGTCGTCCACGATGCTGGACAGCTCGCCGATCACCAGGTTGATGCGCAGCACGCGGCTGGCCCCCGCCCTCTCGGCGTGGCGCCGGACGATGTCCATGACGCTCTCGGTAACGCTCAGTTCGTGCATAATGTCAGCATTATACCGTGTCACCATGCGCCCCCGCAAGCAAAAAGCGGAGGCGACGAGTCCAGTATGGGGGGTGGAACGCGGATGAACGCGGATCATACGGATTTTCGCGGATTGGTTTGCATGTCCTCAGATCCGCGTCAATCCGCAGAATCCGCGTTCATCCGCGTTCTATCCCCTTTGTCTACGGACGGGTGTGCCGGTAGAATGGGGACATGGTCAACGACAACACGAACGGCATCGGCACGCATCGCGAGACGTCGCTCCACGCCGACCTCAAGGCGTGGTGCGCCGAGGACGGCGACCAGATCGAGGCGGTGGTCGACGGCTATATCATCGACGTGGTGCGCGGTGACCTGCTCATCGAGGTGCAGACGCGGGGCTTTGCGGCGCTGACGGCCAAGCTGACGGCGCTGCTGGAGAGCCACCCCGTGCGCCTGGTGCACCCCATCGCGCGGGAGCGCTGGATCGTGCGGGTGAGCGCCGACGGCGAGATCCTGGGCCGGCGCAAGTCGCCCAAGCGGGGCCGGGTGGAGCAGGTATTCGCCGAGTTGGTGCGCTTTCCGTCGCTCATCCACCATCCCCGCTTTGCGCTGGATGTGCTCCTGACGCGCGAGGAGGAGGTGCGCTGCGACGACGGGCGCGGGAGTTGGCGCCGCAAGGGGTGGAGCATCGTCGACCGGCGGCTGCTCGGCGTGGATGAGCGCATCCATCTGGAGGACTCTGGCGACCTGCGCGCCCTGCTGCCCTCCGGCCTGCCGCAGCCCTTTACCACCCTGGACCTCGCCGAGGGCCTGGGTGTGTCCCGCCGCCTGGCGCAGCAGATGGCCTATTGCTTGCGAGAGATGGAGGCGATCGAGGCGGTGGGGCGGAGGGGGAGGGGAAGGGCGTGGTTGTACCGGCAGTGAGGTGTTGCCTCTCATCTCTCATCGTGCTAAACTGTAAGCACATTGTTAGTACAGGAGGTGGTCATGCGGCGCACCCTGTTTCGCACGGGCAATAGTGTGGTCGTGTCGCTGCCAAAGGATGCCCTTGAGAGGCTCGGCTGGTCGGAGGGCTCCGAGGTCTCGGTCGAACTCGACGAGGAACAGGGCAGGCTCCTCATTGCTCCAATGACGCCGCCCGTCCCCGGAGTGGATGAGACCTTTGCCAAGCAGTTGGATGAGTTCATCGAAGAGTACCGTTCAGCGCTAGAGGCCCTGGCGCGCTAGTGGAATACCTCACTGAGCAACAGGTCCTGTACATCCACGCTCGCTTGATCGCCGAGACTGGGGGCGAACACGGCGTCAGGGATCTGGGAGCGCTACAAGCGGCCGTTGCACGCCCCCAAGCCACATTCGACCGCGAGGATCTGTATGCCGGCCTGTTTGCGAAGGTCGCCGCTCTCTTTGAATCATTGATCCTGAACCATCCGTTCGTGGACGGTAACAAGCGAACGGCGGTTACTGCTGCGGCGCTTTTCCTGCTGCGCAACGGGCTGAGGCTTGACTGTCCGCCAACCGAGCTGGAGGCGTTTTCTCTGGCGGCGGCGAGTGGCGACCTGAGCGCCCGGGAGATGGCGGACTGGTTCCGGCGATACGCCGTTCCTGCCTGACCCGTACGCAGTTCGCGGCGCCTGCAGGAGTGCCGTCTCTCCACTTGACAATGTCGCCCCCTCCGGCTTATATGACCCTCGGAGGCCGCCCCCGGCGGCCGCGACCGACCGTCCCCCCAGTGGCTCCGTCCCGTCGATGCCACTTCTCGTCACAGGAGCGACGCCCATGACCGCAACAGCCACCTTAAACTCGAGCGACGAACTGCGCGCCATCGGCGCACCCCCCACGTATCAGGGACAGCAACTGCGAGAGATTGCCTTCCCACTGGGCGGCATCGGCACCGGCTGCGTGTCTCTGTCCGGCGCTGGGGAACTCGTGGACTGGGAGATATTCAACCGCCCTAACAAGGGCACGCGCCTGCCCTACACCTTTGTCTCCCTCTGGGTGCGACCCGAGGGGGGCGAGCCGCTGGCGCGGGTGGTGCAGGCGCCGCCGCAACCCCCCTTCAGCGGCGAGGGTGGCGGCGGCTACCGCGGCCTGGGGTTCGGCGTCACGCGCGAGAACGGCTCCGGGCTGCCCCACCTGCGCGGCGCCACCTTCCGCGGCGAGTTCCCCTTTGCCGAGATCGCCTTCGAGGACCCGACGCTGCCGGTGGAGGTGCGCCTCGAGGCATACAGCCCCTTCATCCCGCTGAACCCCGACGAATCGGGCATCCCTATTGCCGTGTTGCGCTACCATCTGCGCAACCGCTCCGACCGCCCCGTGGTGCTCACCCTGGCGGCCAACGTGTTCAACCCCATCGGCTACCCGGGCACGGGCCCCTTCATCGGCGCGCACCTGGGGGAGAACCTCAACACCTACGTGGACGACGGCGCGGTGCGCGGCATCGCCTGCACCTCGACGCGCCTCGCGCCGGAGGGCCCCGCCTACGGCACGCTGGCCCTCACCACCACCTGGCCCGAGGTGACGCAGCAGGCCTGCTGGCTGCGGAGCGGCTGGTTCGACATGATGCACGACTTCTGGGATCACTTTGCGACCACCGGTACCCTGGAGCCGCGCGACCTGGGGCCGTCGGAGCCGGGCACGAGCGACGTCGGCAGCCTCGGCCTGCGCGCCACGCTGCAGCCGGGGGAGGAGGTGGTGCTGCCCCTGGCCTACAGCTGGCACCTGCCCAACTTCCAGAAGTACTGGGCAGCCTCCGGGAGCGGCGCTTGTGCCTGTGGGGAGGGCACGGTGTGGCGCAACTACTATGCCTCCCAGTGGGAGGACGCGCTGGACGTGGCGCGCTACTACTATCGCCACGCGGAGCGCCTGTACGCCGACACGAAGCGTTTTCACGACGCCCTCTTCGCCTCAACGCTCCCCCCTTACGTGCTCGACGCGCTGTCGAGCCAGGCGTCCATCCTTCACAGCCCCACGGTGCTGCGCCTCACCGACGGCACCTTCTATGGGTTCGAGGGGTGCCACTGCGACAGCGGTTGTTGCGAGGGCTCGTGCACCCACGTGTGGAACTATGCCCAGACGGCGGCGTTCCTCTTTCCCTCCCTCGAGCGCTCGATGCGCGACGCCGACTATACCTACAACCTGCGCGACGACGGGCGCATGTGCTTTCGCCTGCAGCTCCCCCTGGGGAGTTCCCAGTGGGAGTACCACGCCGCGGCGGACGGCCAGATGGGCGGCGTCCTCAAGGTGTACCGCGACTGGCTCCTGAGCGGCGACGACGCCTGGCTGCGCGGGCTGTGGCCCAAGGTCAAAAAGGCGCTAGAGTACGCCTGGGTGCAGTGGGACCCCGACCGCGACGGCGTGATGGAGGGGGTGCAGCACAACACCTACGACATCGAGTTCGTCGGCCCGAACACGATGATGGGCACCTTTTACCTGGGCGCCCTGCGCGCCGGCGAAGAGATGGCGCGCTACCTGGGCGATGAGGAGGCCGCCGCGTCCTATCGCGCCTGCTTCGATCGCGGGCGGGCGCGCCTGGAGCGCGAGCTGTACAACGGCGAGTACTATATCCAAAAGGTGGATCTGGAGACGGCGCCCAAGTACCAGTACGGCGAGGGGTGCCTGTCGGACCAGGTGATCGGGCAGTGGTTCGCCCACATCGTGGGGCTGGGCTACCTCCTCGACCCCGCCCACGTGCGGGGCGCCGTTGCCGCCATCCACCGCCACAACTGGCGCGCCGATTTCTGGGAGCACGCCAATCCGCAGCGCATCTATGCCCTGAATGACGAGCAGGGGCTGCTGCTCTGCTCGTGGCCCAGGGGGGGCAGGCCGCAGTTCCCCTTTGTCTACTCGGACGAGGTGTGGTGCGGCATCGAGTACCAGGTGGCGAGCCACCTCATCTACGAGGGGCTGGTGGACGAGGGGCTGATGATCGCCAAGGGGGTGCGAGCGCGCCACGATGGGGAGCGGCGCAACCCCTGGAACGAGTTCGAGTGCGGCAGCCACTATGCCCGCTCGCTGGCCTCCTGGTCGCTGCTCACCGCCCTGTCGGGCTTTCGCTTCGACCTGCCCCACGGGACCATCGGCTTCTCGCCGCGGCTGGGCGCGGCGAACTGGCAGAGCTTTTGGTCCACCGGTACGGGTTGGGGCACCTTCAGTCAGCGGCGCCACAACGGCCGCGCCGAGGCGAATCTGTGCGTAGAGCAGGGGAGCCTGACGCTGCGCGATCTGCTCCTGGGCAGCGTGGGCGAGGCGACGGGCGCGCAGGCCGCCCTGAACGGTGACGCCCTGGCGGTAACCCTCGCCCCGCGCGCCGGCGGCGTGGCCCTCCAGTTCCCCGAAGGCGTCACCATCACCGCGGGGCAGATCCTGCGCGTGTCGCTCAAACGCTAACGGCGCGATTGCGGGTTACGGGTTGTGCGTTGCGCGTTGTGCGTTCATCGTTCGTGTATAGCGGGTTGCAGGTGACAGGTTGCAGGTTACAGGCTCTAGCGTATGAACGCGCTAGAGCCTGTAACCTGCAACTTGTTCCTTGTCACAGCCCCTCCGTCCCGCAACTCATAACCCGCAACCCATGACGCACAGCCCACGCTTGACAACCATACCCCCGTATGGTATACTTGTGACGGATTTCACAAGGGTACGTTGGAATCCGTAGTCGAGATACCGCGGGGGAAAGGGCACATGGCGACGTATGTGATCGTTGGTGGTGTGGCGGGGGGCGCCACGGCGGCGGCGCGGCTCCGGCGCATGGACGAGTCCGCCGAGATCATTGTCTTGGAGCGGGGTGAGTACGTCTCGTTCGCCAACTGCGGCCTGCCGTACCACATCGGAGGCGTGATCGAGCAGCGCGACGCCCTCCTGGTGTCGACGCCCGACAAGCTGTGCGCCGAGTTTGCCATCGACGTGCGCACCCAGCACGAGGTGCTGCGCATCGATCGCGAGGCGAAAGAGGTGGAGGTGCGCGAGGTGCGCACCGGCCGCGTCTACCGCCAGCCCTACGACCGCCTCATCCTGTCGCCGGGCGCCAAACCCATCGTGCCGCGCATCCCGGGCGCGGACCTTCCCGGCGTCTACACCCTGCGCACCATGCGCGACATGGACGCCATCAAGGCGCCGCTCGACGCCGGGCGCGTGCGCAGCGCCGTGGTGGTGGGGGGCGGCTTCATCGGGCTCGAGATGGCCGAGAACCTCAAGGAGCGCGGCGTCGAGGTGTCCCTGGTGGAGATGCTGCCCCAGGTGATGGCGCCCCTCGATTTCGAGATGGCCGCCATGCTGCACCGCGAACTGCGCGAGCATGGGGTGCGCCTCGGCCTGGGGGATGGCCTTCAAGAGATCGTCCGGGCGGACGATGAGCGCCTCACGGCCACCCTGGCCGGCGGCGCGACGCTCGAGGCAGATATGGTGGTACTGGCCATCGGCGTGCAGCCCGAGAACGACCTGGCCCGCCAGGCCGGGTTGGAGCTGGGGCCCAAGGGCCATATCTGCGTCGACGAACACATGCGCACCTCCGACCCCAGCATCTATGCCGTGGGCGACGCCGTGCAGGTGATGAACCCCGTCCTGGAGACGCTGACGGCGGTGCCCCTGGCCGGGCCCGCCAACCGCCAGGCGCGCGTCGTGGCGGACCATATCGTCGGGCACGACGCCCACTATGTGGGCACCTATGGCACCTCCATCGTCAAGGTGTTCGGCCTCACCGCCGCCCTCACCGGCGCCAACAGCCGTACCTTGGGCCAGCAGGGCGTCGAGTACCTGACGAGCATCACGCACAGCCAGGACCACGTCGGCTACTACCCCGGCGCCACGCCGCAGACCATCAAGCTCCTCTATCGGCCCCACGACGGCAAGCTCCTGGGGGCGCAGGTGGTGGGCGGCAATGCTGTGGACCGCACCATCGACGCCCTGGCCACGGCGCTGCAGGCGGGGATGACGGTGTTCGACCTGGAGCGGCTGGAGTTGGCCTACGCACCACCCTATGGCGGCGCCAAGGATCCTGTGAATATCGCCGGCTATGTGGCGGCCAATCGGCTGCGCGGCGATACCGAACTCGTGGAGTGGCCGCGGGTGAGGGAACTCGTGGAGGACGGCATGGGGGATGGCGCCTACGGCATCCTCGACGTGCGCACCGATCCCGAGTGGACGCTGGGCCACATCCCCGGCGCGGTGCACATCACCAACAGTGAGCTGCGATCTCGGCTCGACGAACTGGATCGGGACAAGGCGTGGATCGTCTACTGCAAGGTGGGGCGACGCGCCTACGTCATGGAGCGTATGCTGCGCCAGCATGGCTTGCGCGTCCTGAACCTGAGCGGCGGCTGGGACGTGTACGCCGTGGCCACCGAGCCCCAGAGCAACCTGATCGCCCCCGTCGAGGCGCCCGCGAAGGGCGGCGGGACGAACGGATCGAACGGCTACCGCGGCGGCGGGGATGGAAACGGCAACGGCGGCAATGGCCGCGGCAACGGCAATGGTCACGTGACCGAGGCCGCGCCCGTGACGGAGCCAGTGATGGCCACTGCGCGGCTGAACGCCATGGGCCTGCAGTGTCCCGGGCCGATCATGGCCGTCTACCGCCAGATGCAGGGGATGGCGGCGGGCGAGGTGCTCGAGGTGCAGGCCAGCGATCCCGGCTTTCGTCGCGACGTGGCCGCCTGGGCGGGGAGCACCGGCAACCGCCTGCTGGACCTCCGCGAGGAGGCGGGCGCCATCACCGCGCTGCTGCAAAAGGGCGCCCCGGCCCCCGAGGTCGAGACAGCGCCGCGGGCAGCGGTCGCGCCTGCCAAGACGATGGTGGTCTTTTCTGGCGACCTGGACCACGCCCTGGCGTCGTTCGTCATCGCCAACGGCGCCGCCGCCATGGGGCAGCAGGTCACCATGTTCTTTACCTTCTGGGGGCTGAACGTGCTACGTCGGCGCGACGCGCCGCGCACGCACAAGAACATCGTGGAGCGCGCGTTCGGCTGGATGCTGCCCAAGGGCGCGGACGCGCTCAAGCTGTCACAGCTCAACATGGGCGGTGCGGGCACCTGGATGATGAAGCAGGTGATGCGCTCCAAGCACATCGACTCTCTGCCGCGCCTCATGGAGACGGCGCTGGAGAACGGCGTGCGCATCATCGCCTGCCAGATGTCGATGGACATGATGGGGATTCGGCCCGAGGAGCTGATCGACGGCGTGGAGGTCGGCGGGGTCGCGACGTTCATCAGCGAGACGGACAAGGCGAACGCGACGCTGTTTATCTAGGGCAGTCTTGGGTTGTGAGTTATGGGTTGTGGGTTGGTTGATCGCGCGCAGCTGACTACGTAACAGGTGACAGGTTGCAGGTTGCAGGCTACAGCGGGTCTACGCGCTAGAGCCTGTGACCTGCAACCTGTTACCTGTAACAGCCCATCCATCCCGGAACCCGCGCCTCGCAACCCACAACTACTGCGTTCGGTATAGTGCCACGTACGTCGAATAGTTCTGATAGATCAGCCGGATATAGTCCTGCGGCTGCTGGAGCGGGAGTGTCTCGTAGAACAGGTCGTGGTCGGCGATGGGCTGGTTGTTCGTCCAGCGGCCCATGTTGCCCGGGCCGGCGTTATAGCCCACCAGCGCCGCGATCCAGTCGCGGTCATAGCGGTCGAGCAGCATGGCGAGATAGTAGACGCCGTAGCGCACGCTGACCACGGGGCGGGTGAGGATGGCCGGCGTATAGCCGCTCTCGCCGAGGGAGCGGGCGATGTCGCCGCCGGTGGCGGGCATCACCTGGGTGAGGCCGGTGGCGCCGGCGTAGGACACCGCCTCGGCGTCAAAGCCGCTCTCCTGGCGCGTGAGGGCCAGGAAGAGGAGCGGGTCCACGTGGCGGCGGCGACACTCGTCGTCCACCAGGTGGCCGTAGGTGGTGGGGTAGGAGAGGCCCCACAGGGCGTCGGGCGCGTCGGCGGCGCCCGCCTCGCGTCCCAGGGTGCGCAGCCGGTTGGCGCATGACAGCGTCACGGCGTGCAGCCCCGCCTCGTCGCTGGCGCGCGTGAGCGCGAGGAGCTGGCGCGGGTCGTCCTTGACGGTGTCCAGGAGGGCGCGGTAGGCGGCGACCGCCTCGTTGTGCCACCCCAGCGCCTGGTAGGCGCGGCCCCGCAGGATCAGCGGATGACCCGAGACGTCGCCGGTCCCTCCCTCCGCCGCGGGGGCCCAACTATCCACCCACGAGGCGGCCTGCTGCCACTTGGCGGCGTCCATGGCGGTGCTCGGGATGACGTCGTTCATCTCTGCCGGAAGCACCGGCGAGATCCCCGCCAGGAGGTCGCGGGCGCGCAGGCCATAGTAGTAGGTGGGCGAGGCGGCGCGCGCCTGCTGCCAGTGGTTCACGGCCGCGTCGCGGTCGTCGCGCTTTTCGGCGGCCAGGCCGAGCCAGGTGTGCAGCCGGGCGCGCTCGTCGGCCGTACGGCCGGCCTCCAGCGACGCGCTCCAGGCGGCGGTGGCGGCGCTCATGTCGTTGCGGGCGTAGGCGGCCAGCCCCTCGCGAAAGAACGCCTCGGCGGCACGGCTGCTGCTCGGGTAGCGCGTGCGGAGGTCGCGATAAGCGGCGCCGGCGCGCTCCCAGTCGCGGGCGCGCTCGACGCTGGTGGCCGCCGTCCAGAGCGCCTCGGGCGCCCGGGCATGGTCGGGGTGAGCGGCGGCAAAGGCCTGGTACACGCCCACGCCGTCGCCGCCGGCGGCCGCTACGGCGCTCGCCTTGCCGAACCAGGCGTCGGCCACCAGGGCGTTGCCCGGAAACCCGTCGATGACGGCCTCGTACGACTGGATCGCCTCGTCGTAGCGCTCCATGCGCTGGAATGCCTGACCCGCCAGGTAGTAGACGGGCGCCGCCTCCTCGCCGGGGATGGTGGGTAGGTGGCGGTGGAGCGCCTCGATGCACGCCTCGTACTGCGCCCCCTGATAGAGGATGCCCGCCCGTTCATAGTCGTTCACCACCGTGACGCCGATCTGGTCCAGCGCGCCGAGCGCCGTGTAGGCGGCATAGGTGGCTGCGTATTCGGTCACCACGGCGGTGTACTTGGCGATGGCCTCCTCGTTTCGCCCCGCGTCGCGCAACGCATCCCCCTGCTTTAGCACGATGAGAGCGCGGTAGGGCGCGTTCTGCGCAAAGGCCAGGATCTCGTCGTAGGCCTGCGCGGCGCCGTCCACGTCGCCGCGTTTCAGGCGCACCGACGCTAGCTCTTCCAGCATCTCGGCGCGCCGCGAGGATGACAGCGCCGCCTGGTCGATGGCCGTGAGCTGCGCCTCGGCCGGCTCCCACTCGTTTAGGGCGGCCAACGCTTTGGCCATGTGCCAGCGCACGTCGGGCGCCGCCTCGGGGCGGATCGCCAAGTAGCGCTCGTAGGCGTCCACGGCGGCGCGCCACTCCCCCATCGCCTCGTACGAGGTGGCGAGCAACGCAAGGCTGTCGGCCGCCTCGTCCTGCGAGCGCGCCTCCTCGATGACCACCGCCAGCACGGCGATCGCCTCGGTGTGGCGCCCCTCGGCGCGATAGGCGCGGGCCAGCGCCAGCACCATGGGCACGCGATGCGCCGGCTCGTCGGCGCGCAGCCGCTCCTCGAGGAGGACGATGGCCCGGCCATAGTCGCCATCTTTCAGCGCCCGGTCGACCTCGGGCGGCAGCGCCCCCTCCTCATTGCCCGGATTCTCTGCCGCCGACACTGCCGGGGGATCATCCGCCGTGGCAGCCGCTGACTCGGGGGTGTCGGTGGGCGGCGGAAGGGTGGCGGTGTCCGTCGGCACGGGCGTATCCGTCGCAGGGGGCGGTGTGTCGGTGGCGGCCGGCGCCTCGGTGGGCGCGGGAGCCTCCATGGCCGTAGTGTCCGCCGCCGAGGGGGAGGCTGCTTCGGCGACGGGGTGGGCCGTCGGCTCTGGGGTGAGGGTCGGCTCACGCCTCCCATCCTTACAGCCCGCGAGGGCGACGAGGGCGAGCAGGGCGATGCCGAGGTGGAGCACGTGCAGCGTGGATCGCGATGAGGCGGTCATGCGCCGTGTGTCCTTTGTGTTCGTGCTCCGGATCACGCCGATGCCCAGGCGGCGAGCGCGCGATCCAGCGCGGCGATCAGGTCGTCGGGATCCTCCAGGCCGATGCTGATGCGGTAGGTGTCGTTGTCCAGCCCCAGTTCCCGACGCAGGGCGGGATCCCCCTTCTGGTGGGTGATGAGCGGCAGGATGAGGCTCTCGTAGCCGCCCCAGCTATAGCCGAGGCGGTACAGGCCCAGGAGGGAATCCACGAAGCGGTGCTGCGCGGCCTCGTCGCGCGGCTGCAAGCGAAAGCCGAACAGCCCCGAGTAGCCGCACATCTGCGTCCTGGCGAGTTCGTACCCCGGGAAGGAGGGGAGCCCCGGATGACGCACCTCGCGCACCTCGGGCCGCGTCTCCAGCCAGCGGGCCACCTTGAGGGCCGACTCCTGGTGGCGCGCCATGCGCACCGGCAGGGTCCGCAGGCCACGGATCGTCAGGTAGGCGTCGTCGGGCGAGAGGATGCCGCCCAGGAGGCGGGCGGTGGCGCGCACCGGCTTCATCGCCTCGGCGCTGCCCGCCACGAGGCCCAGCATGAGGTCCGAGTGGCCGGCGATGTACTTGGTGCCGGCGTGGAGCGAGAGATCGATCCCCAGCTCGATGGGCGTCTGGTAGAGGGGCGTGGCCCAGGTGTTGTCGATCATGGTGATGGCGCCGTGCTCGCGGGCCACCCGCGCCACGGCGCGTAGGTCCTGGATGTCAAAGGTCAGGCTGCCGGGCGATTCGACATAAATGACGCGCGTGTTGGGCCGCATGCGCGCCGACAGGTCGGCGCACTCGCCGCAGGGAAAGTACTCCGTCTCGACGCCCAGCTGCCGCAGCATGCCGTCGCAAAACTGGCGCACGGGGCCATAGACGCACGACACGACGAGCATATGGTCGCCCGATCGCAGGTAGGCGAGCAGGGCGGTGGTGATGGCCGCCATCCCCGAGGCGAACGCCTGGGCGTCGTCCGTCTTTTCGAGGAAGGCGATCTTTTCCTCGAGGACGTGCGTGGTGGGGTTGCCCGAGCGACCGTAGACATAGTGCTGCTCGCGCCCCTCGGTGGTGTCCAGGTATTGCTGCAGCGACTCGAAGCAGAACAGCGAGGCGTGGACGACGGGCGGGTTGACGGCGCCGTTCCAGTCGCAAGGGGTGTCGCCGACGTGCAAGAGTTCGGTATCGCGCTTCATGGCCCTCACCTGGGGTTGCTGCGGCCGCGATGCTCGGCCGGTCTGGGGTGTAGGGGGCATCATAGCGGAGCGGGGGGGCGGTGTCAAAGACGGGCAGGAGATAGAACGCGGATGCACGCGGATGGGGCGGATTTACGCGGATTCATACGGGAACTAACCAGAGGGCCGTGACCGCAGAGCAGAGGGCTTTTACGCAATCTCTGCGGCATCTACGGTAAGACCCTAACCGATCCGCGTTGATCCGCCAAATCCGCGTGCATCCGCGTTCTATTCCCCCTCATTGACCGCATCGTCGGGCGCCGGTATACTGGCCGGTATCCTGATCGAGAGAGTGATACATGGGTCGAATCATCAACACTGCCAGCCCCGGGAGCGAGCGCAACCGGCTGCGACGCACCATCGCCGAGATTCTGCGGCACCTGATGTTCAAGCGCGGCGTGGACGATGAGGTGAAGGACATGACGGCGACCCTCGTGTTCGCGCTACGCGGCATCGCCGAGTCGGTGGAGGTGACCACCGACGCCTGGGAGAAGCGCGACTACTATGTGAAGGCGGATCGCTTCCGCCTCGACTGGGAGTGGGTGACGCCGGCGGCGCGCCGCCTCGCGGCGCTGGTCCGCGAGGACCGTTGGCAGGACCTCCCGAGCGAGTTGGCGGCCCTGGCGCCCCGCTTTGGCGATATCCGCATCGCCAAGATGACGCGCGCCCCCTCTATCTGGGCGTCGGGCTATGAAACGCTGATGCAGGAGAAGGCGGGGGCGTAGCGGGCGGAGCGCCGGTTGCGGGTTGCGAGCCGGAAGGGCGGTTGCAGGGCCCAGGTGGCAGGTTACAGGGTCTAGGGCGCCCCATCGTCTCGGGTCTGTAACCTGCAACCTGTCACCTGTACCAACTCTGCCGGCCCGGAACCCGGAACTCGCAACTCCCCGTCGAAAAGAGGAGGGCGACTATGACGTCGCAGCCCCAACAGAACGCCGCAGCATCCATCGACGTCGAGGCGCCGATCTCGGCCGTGACGGTGTATCGGCGCGGCGCCCGCGTCACGCGCACGGGGCGCGTCGATGTGCTGCCCGGCGCCGTGGAACTCGCCCTGCGAGGCCTGCCGGCGTCGCTGGCGGCCGATTCGGTGCGCGCCCGAGGGCGCGGCTCGGCGGAGGCGCGGCTGCTGGGGGTGGATGTACGCCGCGCGTTCTATGCCCAGCCGGCGCAGGCGACGGTGCAGGCGCTCGGTCGCCAACTGCGCGAGCTAGAGGAGCAACAGCGGGCGCTGGCATTGCGGCGCGAGGCGGCGGAGGCCAACCGCACCCTGCTGTCGAACCTGGCGGCCTCGGCCGGACGGCAGTTGGCGCGGGCCATGGCACAGGGCCAGGCGAGGTCGGCCGAGGGCTCGGCCATCATCGTCTTTGTGCGCGAGCAGTTCGAGACGGCCAACGAGCGGCTCCTGGCGGTGGACCGGGAGGAACGGCACCTGCACGATCGCATCGCGCAGGTGCGCGCCGAGCTAGAGAATGCCAGCGGGGGCGCGAGTCGTGAGGGCTACGACGTGATCGTGGCGCTGGAGGCGAACAGCGCCGGCACGGTGGAACTCGAGGTGACCTACAACGTCCCCAACGCCTCTTGGACGCCGCTCTACGACCTGCGCCTGTTCGAGGCGGAGGACGGACCCCGGATCGAGGCGACCTACCTGGCAGAGGTGTCGCAGCGCTCGGGCGAGGCGTGGGACGACGTGTCCCTGACCCTCTCCACGGCGCGCCCGGCCGGCGGGGAGCGGGTGCCGGAACTGCGTCCCTGGATCATCCGCACGGAGCTGCCGCCCATGCCGGCGCCCATGGCTCGGCGGGAGATGGGTGACATGGCGCTCCCCGCCATGGCCATGGAGGAGTCGGCCCCCCTGGAGGCGGAGGTCTCCAGCGACGGCCCCGCCGTCACCTTCCGCGTGCCCCGGCGCGCAGCGGTGCCGGGCGACGGCGGCCCACACAAGGCGACCATCGCCCGCCTCGACCTGATGTCAACCCTCGACTATGTGACCGCTCCCAAGTTGGACGCGACGGCCTACCGCCGTGCTCGGGTGACGAACGCCAGCGCCTACGTGTTCCTCCCGGGGCGGGCGAATGTCTTTTGGGGGGACGAGTTCGTGGGGCGTGCCGCCCTCGAGACGGTGGCGCCCGGACAGACGTTCGAGCTATCGCTGGGCGCCGACGATCGCGTCACCGTCAAGTGTGAGCCCGTCGCACGGGGCGCCGACAAGGCGCTGCTGCGCGATGTGCGGCGCTCGCGCTACGGCTATGCCATCACCGTCGCCAACCTCACCGGCGCGCCACAGACGGTGGTGGTGCGCGACCAGATCCCCGTATCGACGAGCGAGCGCGTCACGGTACGCCTCGATGAGGCCGACCCCCCGCCGAAGGAAAAGAGCGCGATGGGCCTGCTAGAGTGGGAGTTGGCGCTGGACGCCGGTCAGGAGCAGATCATCACCTTCCTCTTTGTCGTGGAGCAGCCCCGCGACGTCACGGTGTACGGCCTGCCGGATTGAGGCAAGATCGACGTAGAGTGAAACCCATGGCACGCGGATTTCGCGGATCGAACGCGGATTTTCGCGGATCTTTCTGGTTGCTTTATTGGTGAATTTGATCGTATCTCTTCCTGCTAATCCACCCCAAGCATCCCTCCAACATCCATACGTCGGGTTGCAGAGGCGCCAAGGGCGCCGATTTTGCCGTCGTGGAGGAGGTGTCCTCATGGGAGCGTTAGACGGTCGGGTTGCCGTCGTGGCGGGAGCCACGCGGGGGGCGGGACGCGGCATTGCCGTGTCGCTGGGCGAGGCGGGGGCGACGGTCTATTGCACTGGCCGCAGCGTGCGCGGCCGGCCCGCCGGCAGTCGCCCGGAGACCATCGACGAGACCGCCGAGATGGTGAGCGCACGCGGGGGCGTGGGGATCGCCATGCGTGTGGACCACAGCGAGCCGGAGGAGGTGCGCGCCCTCGCCGAGCGGGTGCGCGCCGAGCAGGGCCGCCTCGACGTGCTGGTCAACGACATCTGGGGCGGCGATGAACTCACCGCCTGGGACAAACCCTTCTGGGAGCACTCGCTGGAGGACGGCCTGCTCATGCAGCGCCGCGCGGTGCACACCCACATCATCACCAGCCACTCCCTGGCGCCGCTGATGGTGGCGCGCGGCGCCGGCCTCATCATCGAGATCACCGACGGCGACAGCCTCGACTACTATCGCGGCAACCTCTTCTATGATCTCGCCAAGGTCTGCGCCATTCGCCTGGGCTACGCCATGGCGCAGGAACTCGAGCCGCACCACGTCACCGCGGTGGCTCTCACCCCGGGATTCCTGCGGTCGGAGGCGATGCTCGACTATTTCGGCGTCAGCGAGGCGAACTGGCGGGATGCGGCGGCCCAGGAACCCTCATTCGCCGGCTCCGAGACCCCCTACTACATCGGGCGGGCGGTGGCGGCGCTGGCGTCGGACCCCGACGTATTTCGCTATACCGGCCAGACCTTGAGTACCTGGAACCTGGCCAGGGAGTACGGCTTTACCGACGTGGACGGCTCTCAGCCCTACTGGCCCGACTACTATGAGCCCGCGCGGCGGGAGGAGCCGGATCGCGAGGGGGACCTGGATCGCGAAGCGGATTTGGATCGCGAAAACTCGAAGGGGGCGAAAGACGCGAAAGGGGCTACGCCGTAGCGCCGCCGCCCGCCGCGGGCCAGAGTTCGGTGCTCGCGTCGCAATGCCCGCCTGTGCACGCTGCGATAGCGCATGATGCTGTAGGGTCCGCACGCTGTGCGGAAGGCGACGCGCTGTGCGTGGCCTGCCTGTCTCCTTGGGCGCCGCGAGCTAAAGCTCGGTAGCGCGATGCTGTAGGGTCCGCACGCTGTGCGGAAGGCGACGCGCTGTGCGTGGCTTGCCTGTCTCCTTGGGCGCCGCGAGCTAAGGCTCGGTAGCGCGATGCTGTAGGGTCCGCACGCTGTGCGGACCGCCGCTCGATGGTCGGCATACATCGTAGATGGGGGGAACGCACCATGGCCGGACGCATTTTCGCCATTCAGAAGGATGGAACGCTGCACCCCATGACCGAGGCGCCCTATGCCGACGAAGACCTGTTCCAGCGTCTCCTGTCGGACTATCCCGACCTGCTGGTGGGCGAACAGATCAACGAGGAGACCCCGCGCCGATGGATGCTCGTCTCGCGCGAGGTGGGCGTGCCCCTGGAGGCGGAGGGCGGCGACACGTTCTCGGTGGATCACCTCTTTCTCGATCAGGACGGTGTGCCCACGCTCGTCGAGGTCAAGCGCAGCAGCGACCATCGCATCCGCCGGGAGGTGGTGGGGCAGATGCTCGACTATGCCGCCCATGCGGTGGCGCATTGGCGCCCTGATGCCATCAGAACGCGGTTCGAGGGTCGGTGTGCGCAGGGCGGCGGCGACCCCATGACGCAGGTCGCGGAGCTGGTTGATGCGGATCCCAGCGACGAGGAGGCGGTCGAGGCGTACTGGGCGCAGGTGGGCACGAACCTGCGGGCGGGCCGCATTCGCCTCATGTTCGTTGCCGATGTGATTGGCGGCGAGTTGCGCCGCGTTATCGAGTTCCTGAACCGCTTTATGGACCCCGTCGAGGTGCTGGGCGTCGAGATCCGCCAGTACCAGGGACGCGGCCTGCGGACGCTCGTGCCGCGCCTCGTGGGGCAGACCATGGCGACGCAGGGAAAAGCGGGCACGAGCGCCGCCAAGCGCCAATGGGACGAGGAATCGTACTTCCGTGAACTCGAGGAGCGCCGTGGCCCCGACGAGGCGCGCGTCGCGAGGGCGATCCTGGAATGGGCAAAGCCGCGCGTAACGCGTGTCTGGTGGGGACGAGGCCAGGACGGGAACTTTGTGCCGACCCTGGATCACCATGGGAGAAAGCACCAAGTCTTTGGTGTCGTGACACGCGGAGTGGTGGACATCTACTTCCTCCCATATTCAAACAAGCCGCCCTTTAGCGCTGAGAGCAAGAGGCTCGACCTTCTCGAGAGGCTGAACACCATCCCTGGGGTCTCTATCTCCAGGGAGAGTATCAGGAGGTATCCCAAGATCCGGCTGGCGACTCTGCTGGACGAGAAGGTTCTACAGCAGTTTCTTGCCGTATACGATTGGTACCTGGACGAGGTGCGCAAGACCTAACCCCGGGCGAGGGGTGGCGCGGGCGGAACCTTGCCCGGCAGGCGCAGGAGCTCGGTCAGCGCGCCGGCGGTCCGCACAGCGTGCGGACCCTACAGTACCGCGCCCCTAGCCTGCGCAGGCAGGCTTTGCAGGGCTAGCGCCGGGCCTCGGCCCGCGGCGTGTGCGGGCGTGTGAGGACCCTACGGCCCGCGATGCGTCTCCTTTCGCCCATTTCGCGCTTTCGCGATCCAAACGCCCCTGTGATCCAGGCGTCCCGCGTCCCCGACACACAAACCGGGCTCCGGAGATTATCCTCTGAAGCCCGGTGTCTGTTCCGGTACGCCTAGCTACTCTGCCGGCAATTCGATCACCGGGTTGCTCAGCGTGCCGAGCCCCTCGACGGTGATCTCGACGACGTCGCCGTCCGAGAGGGTGAAGGTGTCGGGCGGGACGATGCCCGTGCCTGTCATCACGAACACGCCATTAGGGAAGCTGTTGCAGCGCGCCAGGTAGCGCACCAGTTCCGTCAGCTTGCGATGGATGTGCGCCGTGCTCGTCTCGCCGGTGAACCCCGGCCGGCCGTCGCGGTAGATGGTGCACGACACCGGTAGCGCCAGGGGGTCGAACCCCTCGGTGGCCAGGCGTACCCACGGGCCCAGGGCGCAGCAGCGGTCGTACACCTTGGCCTGGGGCAGGTAGAGGGGGTTCTGCCCCTCGATGTCGCGGGAACTCATATCGTTGCCCACGGTGTACCCCGCGATCTCCATGGTGGGGGTGACCATCAGGATTAGCTCCGCCTCGGGCACGTCCCACTGGGAATCGGCGCGGATCGCCACCGCCTCGCCGGGGCCCACCACGCGATGGGGCGTGGCCTTGAAGAAAATCTCGGGGCGCGGCGCCTCGTACACCCGGCCATAGATGGTCGGCTCGTTCGACTCGCGCATGCGCGCCTCGCGGCTCATCTCGTACGTCACGCCGCAGGCCCACACCTCCTGGGTATCGAGGGGGGCGAGCACAAAGGGCGCGTTTGCAGGGTCGATGAGCGCCTCGGCGGAGGAGACGGCCTTGGCGGCGCCGGGCACCTGGGCGAGTTCGGCGATGGCCTGGGGCACGCGCCCCGCGGCGGCCTTGAGCCAGGCATCGAGGCCGGCATACTCGGGACGGCCGAGCGCGGTGAGGTCATAGAGCCTGCCTTTGGCCACCAGGCCAAGGCGCACGTCGGCCGCGGTCGTCTTGAAGCGGCAGAGGGAGAGATCGTTGGACACGAGTGCCTCCTTGAGACCAGCCCCCGCCGGGGGCGCGGATGGTGGGTGCGGTTGCGCCAGCCATTATAGCCCGGGTTCAGGCGGCACAAAAACCGATGGTACGCTGATTCCGCTGGTCGGACGCTGATCTCCGCAGGTCCAAACAAGAGAATCTGCGGAATCAGCGCTTTATCTGCGGAATCAGCGTACCATCGGATTCACGCAAGCAGGCGCCCTACGAGGCCGGCACGTAGCTCGGCATGGTCTCGGCCGAGAGGAACTGGGTCTCGTACAGGTGGGCGTAGACGCCCTTTTTGGCCAGCAGATCCTCGTGGGTGCCACGCTCGACGATCTGTCCGCCGTCGATCACCAGGATGGTGTGGGCGCGCTGTACCGTCGCCAGGCGGTGAGCGATGACGAGCGATGTGCGGCCGAACATCAGCGTCTCCATGGCATCCTGGATCAACCCCTCGGTGCGCAGGTCCACGTTAGACGTGGCCTCGTCCAGGATGAGCACCCGCGGCGCCGCCAGGATGACGCGCGCCAGGCAGATGAGCTGGCGCTGGCCGAGCGACACGTTGGCCGAGTTCTCGAGGATCTCGGTATCATAGCCGTCGGGGAGCCGCTCGATGAACTCGTGGGCGTTGGCAGCCTTGGCCGCCGCGATGATGTCCTCGCGGCCGGCGTCGGGCCGGCCGAAGGCGATGTTGTAGGCGATGGAGCCCTGGAACAGGAACGGCTCTTGCGGCACGACGCCCAGCTGCTCGCGCAGCGACTTGATGGTCACCTTGCGGATGTCGTACCCGTCGATGCATACCCTGCCACCCGAGATCTCGTAAAAGCGCGACAGGACGTTGGTGACGGTGGTCTTGCCGGCGCCGGTGGGGCCCACCAGGGCCACCGTCTCGCCGGCGGGCACCTCAAAGCTCACATCCTTCAGCACCGGCACGTTGGGCGCATAGGCAAAGTCCACGTGATCGAACAGCACGTGCCCCTTCACCGGCGGCAACTCTACGGCGTCGGGCGCGTCCTGGATGTCGGGCTCCTCATTGAGCACCTCGAGGATGCGCTCGCCGCCCGCCATGGCGGCCTGCCAGGTGTTAAAGATCATGCTGAGGTCCAGGATCGGCTGGAACAGCCGGCCCGTGTAGCTCAAAAAGGCCACCACCACGCCGATGGTGACGGCCCCCGCCGTCACAGCGCGACCGCCGAACCACAGGATGAGGCAGATGGCGATCATGCTAAAGGCTTCCATGGTGGGGGTAAAAATGGAGGCCAGCGTGACGGCGGCGACGTGGGCGTCGCGGTTCTCGCGGTTGATCTCGTCGAAATCGCGGCTGGTGCGGTCCTCCTCGGAAAAAGCCTGGATGACGCGCATGGCGCCCAAGTCCTCGGCCAGCCGGCCCGTGAGGATGCTCACCTTCTCACGGGTGCGGCGGTAGGCGAGGCGGGCGCGCCCGGCGAACATGAGCGTCGCCACGATCATCGGCGGCAGCACGAGGAAGGTCAGCAGCGCCAGGCGGGCGTTGATGATCAGCATCACCGCAACGGTCGTGATGAGCACGACGACGTCGCTGATCATGTTGATGAGCCCCTGAGAGAGGAGTTCGTTGATGACGCCGACGTCGCTGAGCATGCGCGAGATGAGCGATCCCGAGCCGTTGACGTCATAGTAGCGCATCGACAGCACCTGGTAGTGGCTAAAGAGCTGCGAGCGCATGGTGCGCAGCACGTTGTTGCCCACCGTGTTGAGCAGCCACCGCCGGCGCCATCCGGAGGCAAAGTCGAGGATGTAGGCGACCAGGATAACGAGCGCCAAGCGGCTGAGCCCTGCCATGTTGCCGGCGGCGATGTGTTCGTCGATGGCGGTCTTGATGAGGTACGGCACGACCAGCGCAATGCCGGCGCCCGCCAGCATCAGCAGCACGCCCTCGACCATCTGGCGCTTGTAGGGCTTGAGGTAGGCCAGGAGCTGTTGCGTGATCTTCCAGTCGAATACTTTACCGGTGACCGATTTATAGTGGCCCACATGGGCATGAGGGCCCCGAAACGATCCAGGACTAAAGGTGAAGCTCATTTACTCCCCCCTGCAGCAGGCTGAAGGGCTTGATCCTCCCGCCTGAGCTGGCGATAGTAGATATCGGCATAGATGCCCGACTCGCGGATCAGATCGCTGTGGCGGCCCTGGGCCACCAGGCGCCCGTTGTCGAGCACCAGGATCAGGTCGGCGTTGCGCACGGTGGACACGCGCTGGGCGATGACGAAGGAGGTGCGCCCCTCCATGAGGCGCGCCAGGGCGGCCTGAATCTGCTGTTCGGTATCGGTGTCCACGCTGGAGGTGGCGTCGTCCAGGATGAGGATGCGCGGGTCCATCAGCAGGGCGCGGGCGATGGCCACGCGCTGGCGCTGCCCGCCCGAGAGGGTCACGCCGCGCTCGCCCACGTCGGTGTTGTAGCCGTCGGACATCTGCACGATGAAATCGTGGGCCGCAGCGGCCCTGGCGGCCGCCTCGATCTCTTCCTGGGTCGCCTCGGGACGCCCGAAAGCAATGTTCTCGCGGATGGTGGTCGCAAAGAGGAGCGTCTCCTGGAGGACGATGCCGATCTGGCTGCGCAGCGACTCGAGCGTCACTGTGCGAATGTCAGTGCCGTCGATGCGGATCGTGCCCTGCGTCGTCTCATAGAACCGGGGGATCAGGTTTGTGATGGTGCTCTTGCCCGACCCCGTGGGGCCCAGCAGGGCCACTACCTGGCCCGGCTTGACCTCGAAACTCACGTCCTGGAGGACCGGAGAGTCGTCAACGTAGCTGAACGACACGTGGTCAAAGGTCACCTGGCCGCGGATGGCGCCCATGGGCACGGCATCGGGCGAGTCCTCGACCTCGGATTCGGCGTCGAGGATCTCGAACACCCGGTCGGCCGAGGCGCGCGACTCGCCCAGCATGGTGAGCAGGAATCCGAGGCGCCGCACGGGGTTCACCAACTGCAGGACATAGCTGTTGAAGGCGACGAGGGCACCCAGGGTGAGATTGCCCGCGATCACCTGCCAGCCGCCTACCCAGAGGACGAGCACCGTGCTCACCGAGGCGAGCAAGATCACCAGGGGCATGGCGAACGCGTTGAGGCGGTTGATGGTCTGCGAGGTGTTAAAGATGGTGTCGTTCTCGCCGCCAAAACGCCCCATCTCGGCCGGCTCTTGAGCAAAGCCGCGCACCACGTGCATGCCACGCAGGTTCTGTTCCAGGCGCGATGTCAGGATGGCCGTCTGGTCCTGGCGGGCGTGGAACAGGGGGTGCACGCGCTCGATAAAGCTGCGCATGAACACGGTGATGATGGGCATCACCACCAGCGCCATGGGCGCCAGCAGGGCGTTCATGCGGAACAGCGCCACGGTGGTGCCCACCAGCAGCACGAGGGCGTCAATGAGGCCCAGCACCCCGCGGCCGGTAATGCGCTGCAGCCGGTCGACGTCACTGGTGGCGCGAGACAGCAGCTGGCCCGTCTGTGCCCTGTCGTGGTAGCTGAAGGAGAGGCCCTGCAGCTTCCGATAGATCTCGTTGCGCAGGTTGTAGGCGATCCCCTGTGACACGCGTTCCGTCAAAAAGCCCTCAAAGAACCGAAAGACACCCTGCAAGAGGGTGGCCCCCAGGAGGAAGAACACCATCTGCGTGAGCACGTCGGGCCGGTTCTCGCCGATACCCACATCGACCACGCGTGCGACGAACTGCGGCCAGATGACGCGCACGGCGTTGATGCCCAGCATACAGAGATACGCCGCGATCTCGTGGGGCCAGTACTTGCGCATATAACCAAAGACCCGGAGGACAACTTTCATAAGCGATTTTCACCCTCACGTAAGTTCTGATTCGTCCACATCCGCGATCTCGGACAGCCTGGCAAGCGCCCGGTCGATCCCCTCCAATTCGTCGGGGTCCAGCTCGGGGAGCCGGGAGCGCAGCAACCAGATCATCCCAGCAGGCGTCGTGGTGGCGACCTGTCGTCCCTTTTCCGTGGGCTCGACGTAGACTTTGCGGCAGTCCTCGGTCGAGCGGCGTCGTGTAATATAGCCATCACGCTCCATGCGGTCCAAGAGTGAGGAGGTGGTGGCATCGCGCACATAGAGGAAGCGGCTGATTTGGCCGACGTTGCAGGGACCCTCCTGAACGAGGTGCCGGAGCACTGCCTGTTGTCTCCCAGAGATGTTGGCGCTCATGCGCACCTGCTCGCTCTTGCGCCGTTGGTAGCGCACCAACGTCAGGTAGCGATGCACGATCGATTCGGCCAGTACGCGCGCTCTGCTCATAGGAGGGGTCCGTTCCGCCGGGGCCCAAAATGGTTAGCTAGCTAACGATTATACATCCATTCGCGAGGAGTGCAAGCGGCAATCGCGTTCGGCAGCATCCGGCGCACGCCGGTGGAGTTCCGTTGCAGGTTACAGGGGACAGGCTACAGGCTCTACGGGGGTCGTTCACTAGGGCCTGTAACCTGTCCCCTGTAACCTGCAATCCGACTTGGTAGCCCGTAACTCGTAACCCACAACTCGCCTATGACCTGCTACCTGTAGCCTTGGAGGTGTTTGCCCCGAGCCCGTGGCTGACTTATACTCCGGCTCCAACCCACAGCAAAGGAGGAGCGCGCGCATGGCTGAGAACGCCCTCGGCTCCGAGATCGTCTGTCAGGTAGGGGTGATTGTCGAGGATATCGCCAAGACGTCCAGGGCATGGGCGGACCTCTTGGGGGTGGAGCCGCCTCCCGCGCGGCTGACGGACGGGCAGGATGTGACGCATGCCCGCTATCGCGGCGAGGGCACCGACGCTCGCGCCAAGCTGGCCTTCTTTGACCTGGGCCAGGTGCAGCTCGAGCTGATCGAGCCGGTGGGCGGGCCGAGCACGTGGCGCGAGTTCCTCGACGCCCACGGCCAGGGGATACACCACATCGCCTTTCGCATCAAGGGGATGGACGGCGTCATCGCACGACTCGAGGCGCGGGGCGTGCCCCTGGTGCAGCGCGGCGACTATACGGGAGGATGTTACGCCTACCTGGACGGCGTGCCCCAGTTGGGCGCCATCCTCGAGCTGCTGGAGAACTACTAGTCACACGATCACCAGCACCACGCCGAGGACCGACAGGGCGGTGCCGGCCGCCACGTGGCGGCTAGGTCGCTCATGCAAAAAGATCATGCTGAGGGGCACGGCAAAGAGGGGCGCCGTGCACCCCACGATGGCCGTCTTGCTGGGGCCGGCGAGTTGCACCGCCGTCACATAGAGGGAGCCGCTGATCCCCCACCCCAGCAGCCCGGACAGGAGCAGGCAGCGCAGCATCCCCCGCTCGATGCGGCGGCCGGCGCCGAGCTGACCCCGCCGGGCGGCCACGGCGAGGGATAGCAGCACCACCACCGGCACGCGCACGCTGTTGGCGACGATGCTGTTGACTCCCCTCAGGCCCAGCGCCACCAGGGTCGACGATAGGCCCCACAGAGCGGACGTGATCAGCGCCACAATCACGCCCCGGAGCAGCTGTTGGGGGGCGATGGCGTCCAGGGGCGCCGTCTGCACGCGGCCCCGGGGGCGCGCCACGAGGTAGACGCCCACCAGCACCAGCGCCATGCCGGCTAGGGTGGTCGCCTTGATCTGCTCGCCCAACAGGAGCACGCTAAAGACCACCGTAAAGATGGGGTAGCTGTTGGTGATGGGAAAGGCGCGGCTGACGCCCAGCGTCTTGAGGCTCGTGATGTAGAGGGCGTCGCCAACGACGCCACCCAGGATGACCGAGGCGGTGAGGAACAGCAGGCTCAGCCCCGTGAGTCGTTGGTAGTCGGGCAGGCCGCCCGTGATGAACACCAGCGGAATGATGACCAACATGCCCACGGCGGCGCGCAGGCCGTTCACCAGGAAGGGGTCTAGCCGCGTCGAGAGGGTGCGCAACAGGATGGTAGTGCTGGACCAGGTCATGGCCTGTATCAGCGCCAGCACGATGCCGGTGATCATGGCTGCACCTACTCAGAGAGGATGGCGAGTTGGTGGCGGCGCGCCGAGTCACCGTGGGGCGCGGGTGCCGTAGGCTCGTGCGAGCCAGTATTCCATCGGCGCCGGGAATTGTCAAACATCATCTCACTCCCTCTGCTCCCAAATGTCGCCCCGCGTAACCCTCGCGCATAGAGCAGTCTGGCGGGGGGCCGCCTCTGGGAGGTGAGGGAGGTACATACCGCTTCAAGGAGACGCGATGTCCATCACCGCCCGAGACGTGCACGAGCATCTGCGCTCCCTGGGGCCCTGGGTCGCGTGGGACCGGGGCACCTGCGATGGGTTCAAACACGGCGACCCGGAGACCGCCGTCACCGGCATCGCCGTCACCTGGCAGTCGCTGCAGAACACGCTGGAGGAGGCTCACGCCAGGGGGCATAACCTCGTCATCACCCACGAGCCCACCTTCTACAGCCACATGGACGACGACGCCGCCATGCGCGCCACGCCGCCCGGCCGGCGCAAGGCCGAGTTCCTCGATCGGACGGGGATGGTGGTGTACCGCTGTCACGATCTGTGGGACATCTACCCGGAGAAGGGGATCGTGGACGCCTGGAGCGCCTTCTTGGATCTCGGCGCACCCATCGCGCGGGAGCGCTACTATAACCTCCACGCCGTGCCCGAAACGGCCGCCTGGGAGCTGGTGGGGCGCATCGCCCGCCAGGTGGCGCCCCTGGGGCAGCAGGCGGTGCAGTTCGTCGGCACCCCGTGGCAGATGGTCCATCGCCTGGCGGTGGGCACGGGCGCCATCACCAACGTCCGCCGCATGGTGGAGCTGGGCGCCGACGTGGTGCTGGCCACCGACGACGGCGCCACTCTGTGGCGCGACGGCGCCTGGATGGCCGACCTCGGCGTGCCGATGATGGTGGTAAACCACACCACGGCCGAGATACCGGGTATGCGCAACCTCGCCGCGCATCTGGCGGAGCGGTTCCCGGCGGTGCCGGTCGAGTTCCTCGGGCCCACATGTGGCTACGAGATCTTGGCCACCGAGCGCGTGCGCGATACCGCCATCCGCATGCGACGCGACGACCTGGAGGGGCTGCCGCCGGTGGTGGTGCCCGAGGGGTACGTCTGCCGGCCCATGGCGCCCGACGAGGCCTGGGCCTACCTGGAGGTGATGAACGCCTCGAACTATTCCGGCGAGGCGGATCAGGCCTGGTTCGACCGCACCTTTGCCGGCGATCCTGAATACGATCCCGCCCATCTGAAGCTCATCTGGCGGGGCGATCGCCCCGTAGCGGCGGCGGGCGCCTGGCACATCACCATCGACGAAGAGCGTTGGGGCATGATCCATTGGGTGGGTGTGTCGAGGGACGAGCGCGGCGGGGGGTTGGGCAAGGCGGTGACGCTGGCCGCCCTGCACCGGCTGCGCGAGCGGGGGTTCACCCGCGCCATGCTCGACACGAACGCCTGGCGGCTGGCGGCGGTGGCGGCCTACATGCGACTCGGTTTCCGCCCCTGGCCCACCGAGCGCGGGCCGCAAGAGGTGTGGGACCGCGTCCTGACCGATATGGCGGCTTGGCGGCGCTGGGGCGCCCCCCGGCCAAGGGACTGATGCGAATTGGAGGTCCTCCGGTGACGGAATCCCGCTCAAACCTGCGCGTGCTGGTGGCCGCCCCGCGTCCCGCGGGGCGCGAGCCGATGCCAACGCGCAGCCACGTGGAAGCAATGTATGATGCCCTGGAGGCCCAGGGGGACCGGGTGGAGGCTTACTGGCTCTACCCCGGGACGCCCGAGGCACTGGCCGCCCGACTCTCGGGGGACGACGGCCCTGCGCCCGACGTCGTCGTGCTCGATGTCGCCATGGAGATGGGCGCCGAGCCCCTGGCGTACCTGGAATCGGACGTGCCGGAGGGCGGGGCGCTGGCAGCTGGGGAGTTGGGCGCCATCCTGCGCCAGGGGAGCGCCGGCCTGGTGGTGCTGCGCCCGGCCAGGTCGGCCGGCGCCGATCCGGCCAACGCTGACGCGGCAGCCGGCGGGCCGGCGCGCTATGCCGATGCCCTCGCCCGTCAGGCGGAACTGGCCGTGCTGCGCGTCGACGAACGCCTGGACGAGGAGGCCCTGCGCGTCGCCATGACGGCGGCGCTGGCGGCGCTGCTGGCGGGGCATGCACCGGGCGAGGCCCTGGAGGAGGCGCGCCGTGCCCTCGCGGAGGGGGCGCCCCACGTGGACCCCGCCGAGGGACTGACCCTGCACGGCTCGGGGGGCGCGCCGGTGGTGGCGTCTCAGCCGGGTGGGCGGGGCATCGGCAAGGTAGTGCGCTTTCCGGGGACAGAGCTGCAGCCCCCCTGGCGGCGCCTGGCCCAGGAGCCGGCCGAGGGCGGGCTGCCCCTCGAGCCGGAGCATGGCTGGGTGGGGCGCGCCGCTGAGCTGACGGTGCTGGAGCGCGCCGCCCACGACGAGGCGGGCAACGGTATCACGCTGATCCACGGCTACCATGGCGCCGGCAAGACCGCCCTCGCTGCCCACGCCGCGCGCTGGCTGGTGCGCACGGGGCGCTTTCGGCAGGTGGTGTACGTACGATACGCCGAGGGGGGCTATGCCGAGCGCGCCCTGTACGCCGTGGGGGCGCGGCTGGTGGGCGACCGCTTTGACCTGCGCGCCCCCGACGCCGTCGGCGACGTGGAGCGGGCCCTAACCGAGACGCCGACCCTCGTCATCTGGGACGACGTCGATGCGCTCCTGCCCGAGGGTACCGCGCCCATCGCCGCCGGCGACCTCGAGGAGTTGCTCAAGCTGGGAGTCCGCCTGGCGGGGACCGGTACCTCGCGCTTGTGGGTGCTTTCAGAGACGGCGACGCTGCCGCATCCGGCGTACCGCGCCGGCGCCGTCACGCTGGCGCTGCCCGTCGCCGGGCTGGCCCCCGCCGACGCCGAGGATCTGGTGCGCAGGGTGTGGCCCGCCGGAGCGCTCGATGGCGTGGACGATGATGCCCTGCGGCGCATCATCTGGCGGCTGGGCGGCCAGCCACTGGCGCTGCGCGGCCTGGCGGCGCTCTTGGAGCATCGTGCGTTGGGGGAGGTCGCCGCCGAGCTGTCGGCGAGCCTGCCCGGGTTCGACCTCGGCGAGGCGCGGCTGCGCGACGAGGCGCTGCAGCTCGTCTTGCAGGCGCTGATGCGGTCGGTGGAGGAGGACCTCCGCCCCAAGCTGGAGGCGCTGGGGGTCTTTGCCGGGGGGCTGATGCGGCCGTTGGGCGGCAACGTGGCAGAGTTGGAGGACGCCGCGTGGGACCGGCTCGTGCGCCTGCTGAACGCCGCCGGACTCGTGCGCCAGCTCGAGGTGCCCGGCTTTAACGTGTCCTTTCTTCGTTTCCATCCCGCCCTGGCGCAGCACCTGGCGCGGCGTCTGCCGCCGCCCGTGCGCGTCGGGGCGCTGCATCGCCACGCTGGCGCCTACCTCGGCCTGCTCAAGTGGATGATGCAGAACGCAGCGCAGCATGGCGCGGTGGTGCGCGCGCTGGCGCTCCGCGAGTTGGCCAACTTTCGTCGGGGCCTGGCCACGCTGTGTGACGCCCACGAACTCAACGTAGCATCCGAGTACGCCAACCTGTGGCAGCGTTTCCTCGGGGACCTGGGTTTCCGCTCGGAGCATCAGGATTCCGCCCGGCGGCTGCGCGAGGCGGTGGCGCAGATGGTCCCGTCGGAGGGGCCGGTGCAGCGCGCGGGCGCGCGCTTTCTCATCGCCCAGGGGGAGCAACTCCTGGCCGCCGGGCGCGCCCCTGAGGCGGCCGTCATGCTGCAGCACCTGGTGGAGCGCATGGAGGCCGAGGGGGGCATGGCCTACAGCGGGCCGGAGGCGGTCCTCGACCTTGCCCAGGCCCGACGGCGTCTGGGGCGCGCCCTCGTCGTCGTGGGGCGGGGGGACGCCGCCGTGGCGGCCCTGACGGCGGCGCTGGGGTCGCTGAGCGAGGCGCGCGGCGATGAGGCGCGCCAGGAGGCGATGCTGGCACGGCAAGACTTGGGCGACGCCTACCTGGCGGGGGGGCGCCCCACGGAGGCCGCCGAGGCGTATCGCCAGGGGCTGGAGATGGCGCGCGAACGCGATGATCGCCGCCTCATGGGCACGCTCAACGCGCAGCTCGGCACCATCGCGATGGCCCAGGACGACAAGGGCACCGCCCGGCAGCACCTGGAGGCGGCCCTCTTTGATCTCCAGACGACTAACGACGCCGCGGCGATGTCGGCCATCTGGAGTCAGCTCGGCACGCTGGCCTGGCGCGGCGCCGACCTCGAGGAGGCGGAGCGCTGCTACCAGCAGGCGCTGGAACTCGCCCGCCAGGCGGGGCAGCCGTTGGTGGAGGCCCAGGTGCACCTCCAACTGGCGCTCACGGCGCGCCAGGCCGACCGCCTGGCCGATGCCGAGGGGCACTATACCCAGGCGATCCGCATCTACCAGGAGAACAGCGTCCGCACGGGCCTCGTATCGGCCGAGGTGGCGCTCGCCGAACTGTTGTTGGGCGAGGGAGAGTTGGAAAAGGCGCGCGTCCACGCCGAAGCGGCCCGCGCCGTGGCCGAGGATCCGCGCGTGACGTTCGACGCCTGGGCGGTGTATGCGCTGTTGCAGCGCATCGCCGAGGCGCAGGGGGACGCCGAGCGCGGGGCGCATTGGCGCGCCAAGACGCAAGAGGCTTTTGCGCATTCCCCCGAGGCGCAGCAGGTGCAGCAGCAGTGGCAGAGCGTCATCACCGGTGTAGCGAATGCCGCGCGCGGCGAGACCCTGGACGCGAATACGGTGGAGCTGCTGGAGCAGCTCGAGGGGCGCCAGGAGTGGCGCGACCTGGTGGGCGTCATCTGGCGCATCCTGGGCGGCGAGCGGGGGGCCGAGCTGTACGCCGAGTTGGACCACGTCGACGCCCTGGTGGTGCGGCGGACGCTGGAGGCGATCGAACGGCCTCCGGAGGAGGCGGTGTCCGGGGATCAGGAGGAGGCGCCGGATATTGAGCGCTGGCCGGTGCCGCTCCCGCAGCTCATGAGCGCCGTGGTGGCCGGCCTGCGGGGCGACCCCAACGCGCGGCGCCTGGTGGCGGGGGCGCTGGCGCGCATGGTGCAGGAGGATGCGCCCGAGTCGGCGCGGCGCTTTGCCGAGGCGCTGACGCGCATCCTGCGGGGCGAGCGCGACGAGTCGATGCTGGAGGGGCTGCCGAAGGAGGTGGCCGAGCCGCTGGCGGCGTTGCTGCGTGCGCTGGGCCAGACCAAGGCCGGCAACTGAGGAGTGACGGGCCCCGGCGTGTAGGGGCCGGACGCTGTCCGGCCCGCGCTGCGCGCATGGCCCACCCACGCTCGTCACGCGGCGCGCACCGGCGT
>ENA-UOUL01001604-UOUL01001604.1-bioreactor-metagenome-genome-assembly--contig:-NODE-1604-length-30464-cov-3.945042_pt1 | contig 30464 bp, 24 predicted proteins | sample MGYA00249838_ERZ747220 | MGnify/ENA primary metagenome ERZ747220 (study PRJEB28778, sample SAMN05720191) | bioreactor metagenome | isolation source: Anaerobic biogas reactor | place: USA:Washington... | reverse complement strand
ACCGGAGAGACAATCCTCAAAACGATCTGCTTGGAATCCGAGAAGGTCACAGAAAGCGTGCCAGGCGTCGAGCTGTTTTTCGTCGTCTTTGAGCACTCCAATTGCCTGTCCCCAAGTTGTAATCATGGGCCAGATAGCGGCTTGATATTCGCCGCCCTCCAGCATGGCATTACAACTCTGTAGGTAATAGGCGCGCCTGGCAGAATGCAAATCTGGTGGGCAGCCCTTCAGCTTGGAAGCGGCAATTATTGCCTCAGACCAGGCCTGGCTCCAGGTTGTACATGCCGCTTGGGAGAGTTTGTCTGCGCCAATCAAGACCAAGAATCTATTAAAAAGAGCGCCTTTGTTCAGCAGTTCTAAGCGAGGGGTTAATTGGAGGATAAATCGCCTGGTGGTCAGCGCTGGACCGCCCAGGGTTGCTAAGGCGTTGGCTGCCATTTCAATGGCTTTTAAGTAGTGAGGAAGCCAGGCAGAGAGGTTTGGACTCTCTAGATCCTGAAGGTCAAACCAGATTGCGCGGGATTTTTCAGCAAAGGGTTGGGCTCGGCCGTAAACATTCTCAGGACGGTCGAACTGGGCACTGACACTGGATTGAATGAACTCAAGCCAGTGGTCTGAGTCGTGCAATATGGAAGCGTGGGTGCAAAGAGACGGTCCTAACCAAGGGTTCAAACGTAATTGGCGGTGATAGGTGTAAAGAGATTGGTGATGGTGAACAATATCCAAAGAGATTTCATAACTAATCCGCGCAATTTCACGAGATACAGGCGGATCTTCTTTGTGCACGAAAACTAAATCAATATCTGTGGACCCACCTAATAATGGATCGCCCGTGAGAACTGACCCAGCCAGGTAAATGGCCACCAGGTCGGGGTTTTGGCGTAGGCGCTTATTGATCTCGTTGTGAGTCAGCTTGAGCAATAACTCCTGGGTAATGCGCACAGCACCTCCTTTTCACACTTTCTAGGTTGTTAATGGCAGGCTTTCCTGGAAGGGCACTAATTTTAGCGCCTGCCTGATGCGAGTTTCAACCAGCGCCAGGTCTTCGGGTCTGCTGATGATATTTAAATTATCCGTGTCAATGTTAAGTACATTATAAGGCAAATCGCTATTGACAAAAAATGCCTCATAAGCCTGGTTTAGTTCGTCAATATAGGCTCTTTCCATAGCGCGCTCATAAGACCTATCACGGTGTGCAATGCGCTGCATGAGCACCTCTGTGCTGGCGCGCAAGTAAACGACCAGGTTTGGCTTAGGGATTTTTTCTGCCAGGGCTTCGTGAACCTTGTAATACATATCCAGTTCGTCCCCTTTAAGGTTTATGCGGGCAAAGAGGGAATCTTTATCGAACGTGTAGTCTGAGATAATCGAGTTACCAGCCTGCAGTGTTTGAGGGATCGTATTGTTTTGCTGGTGATAGCGGCTGAGCAGGAAAAAGATTTGGGTTTGAAATGCATAGCGCTGGCGATCTGCGTAGAAATCGCTAAGAAAGGGATTTTCCTCAAAGACCTCCATAAGCAAATCTGCTTGAAAGGCTTTATGGATCAGCCTGGCAAGCGTTGTTTTGCCTACACCAATCACTCCCTCAATCGCAATATACATAAGCTAAACCTCCGCATCTTTTGAGTTGGTAAGGCTAATATACCACATCCACAACAAACTTTCAGAGATGCGCTTGGGTGGGTTAACAAAAATGCCCAGTCCTATTAGCAAGCAAGAACTGGGCAAAAGAAAGGTTTATGGATTCTTAAATCTGCATATTTTCAAGCCGCTTGACCATTTCATCAATGACATCAAAACCACCCTGCCAGAAAGCAGCCTGGCTGATATCAATGCCGGCTTCGCTCAGCAATTGGACTGGCGCAATGGAGCCACCGGCGGATAAGATTTGCTTGTATTTAGGCTTGAAGGTCTCTCCCTCGATTTTGTATTGCTTGTACAAGGCAAAAACGAGCAATTGACCAAACGCATAGGCGTATACATAGAAAGGTGTGCTGTATATATGGGGGATTGAGACCCACTCCCAGCGAAACTCGTCGGAGAGTTCAACTGATTCCCCAAATTCCTCTTTTAGGTTTTCTAGGTAGGCATCTGAAAGTTCGTCAATAGAGGCATTATTAATGACCATATCATGCGCCTGGCGTTCAAAGAGCGCAAAGTAGATCTGGCGAATAATGGTTGCAAAAGCGTCATCTATTTGTCTAAAGAGGATATCGCGCTTAACGTCCTCATCCGTCTCCTGCTCTAAGAGGCGGTCTGTCAGCATCATCTCACCAAAGGTAGAGGCTGTTTCGGCCAAGGGTAGGCAGGCATGCTGGGTGAAGGCGGTGTGCTCTTCTGCCATCATGGAATGCAGGGCGTGACCCAGTTCGTGAGCCATGGTTGCGACATCGTCGGCTTTACCCTGGTAGTTCAGCAAGACCCAAGGGGTCAGTTCGGGCAGCAGGGTGGCACAGAAAGCGCCGCTCATTTTGCCCTTGCGTACTTCGCTATCAAGGTGATTATCTTCAAAGACGCGCTTTGCCTTGGCAGCAAATTCAGGGTCAAAGTCTTGATAGGCTTCAAAGGTCATCTCAGCAGCTGTATCAAACGAATAGCGCTTATCAGATTCCGAGACAGGTGCGTAAATGTCATACCGACTTAATTTTTCAATGCCCAGCAGTTTGGCTTTGAGGTTAAAGAAACGGTGGAAGATGGAAATATTCTGGCGGGTCACCTCTAACAAGGTGTCGATGACCTCATCGGGGATGTCATTGACCAGGTTGCGGACTGAAACGGGGGTTGAGAAGCCGCGCAAGCCCAGGTTTTCATTGCGCCAATCTCGCACGAGGGCTTGGTAAATTTGCCCGAGAATGGGGCCGTCATTTTCGTAAACACGATAGAGCTCCTGGTAGGCACGTGCGCGTAGGTCTGGGTCTGAACCCCGAACATAAGCCATCAATTCCCCGCGGGTAAGCTCTTTCTCCTCGCCATCGACAGTCAATTTGAAGACATAACGGTTGGTGATTGAGTCGTAAAGCATGTTTAGGGCAGAAACACCGCTTACGTTCTTGATGTTGATCACTTTTTCTTCGGGTTCGCTGAGGGTAAACTGCTTGAAATTACGCATTTGCTGTAACCAATAGCGATAATCACCCGAGCTGCTCATTAAACGTTCTGAGTTGGCGTCATCGAGGGCTTTCCACCACAAATTGAAGAACAGCGTGCGATTGCTCATCTCTGCAGCGAATTGCTCAAACTGGGCAATAGCAATTTGTGCTTTTTGGTCTTGCGTGTCTGCGGCAAAGGCTAACTCTGCAAAACCGCCTATGCGCGTCCCCAATTTTTGAATGGCCTCCATACCCTTTATGATTTCCATAAAGAGGCTTTCATCAATATCAGGAGTAAGGGCTTCGCGGTATTCTTCGAATTTGCTGACCATTTCTTCCAATAATTGATATGTTCTTTTAATATTTGGGTCATCAAAACCAGTAAAAAGGTCTGATAGGCTCCAGGCAGTCTGTTGATAAATTTCATTCTTGTTCATTATTGTCCTCTTTCTTAAATTGTTTAGCGGAATGTTGCTCACTTTTTTGATTTACTGCACTGCTATTTAAAATGTCTTCTCGGAAGCGCTGGCGCAAGTTATCGATAGGCTGCATTGATTGTGCTGCTTCGTCCCAATAATGCCAAAGCGTCCAGCCGTTGCTTGGGCCGTTGCGAATGCTGCGGGCAATCTCATGAATGCTTCCGCGCTGGTTGAGATACAAAATTGCGCCATCTGCTAAAACTGTGGCGCTTAGTTCTTCCTGGCCGGTAAGATAGAGCTTTTGCCCGGGCGTCAGATAGCCATGTTCCACCAAAGCGCCAAAAGGTATGCGCTCAAACCGGCGAGGATCTGGGGTTACAAATACCGGCGGGTCAAATTCTAGCTGCAGGATGCCATTGACTCTTTTTTTGGCAACGCGGATGTATTTTGGTTCCACTTCGATGCCGATAAAATGGCGGTGTAATTTGCGGGCGACAGCGCCGGTGGTACCAGTGCCAAAAAATGGATCTAAGACAATATCACCGTGATTTGAGGAAGATAAAATAATGCGGTAAAGCAGGGCTTCTGGCTTTTGGGTGGGGTGGGCTTTTTTGCCATCCTCTTTGATTCGTTCGGCACCGGTGCAGATTGGGATATGCCAGTCTGAGCGCATTTGTAAGCCCTCATTAAGATCCTTCATTGCGTGATAGTTAAAAGTGTACTTGGAGCCGTTTTCTTTTTGTGCCCAAAGCAGGGTTTCGTGGGCATTGGTGTAGCGTACCCCGCGGAAGTTTGGCATGGGGTTAGATTTAACCCAAACCACGTCATTCAGAATCCAGAAATTAAGATCCTGTAGGATCTTGCCGACTCTATAAATGTTGTGATAAGAACCGATAACCCAAAGAGTGCCGTTTGGCTTAAGCACGCGCCGGCATTCGGATAACCACGCGCGTGTAAAGCGATCATACTCAGTGAAAGTGTCGAATTTATCCCATTCTTCCGATACGCCATCTACTAGGCTTAAGTTTGGCCGATATAAGTCCCCCTGCAATTGCAGGTTATAAGGCGGGTCTGCAAAGACCAGGTCAACCGATTCAGGCGGCAGGGTGGGTAATACATCCAAGCAATTGCCCTGGATGATCTTATCGACTGGCAGGTTATGAAGTTCTTCTGACATTATCTCTATTGTACTGGACGTCGAGTCAAAATGGGAGAGGCGATCAAAAGTTAGATAAAATTATTCTATATATCTTGGTCGCGATTACATAGTCCACACTTGGCTTATAATTTAGCAGGAGAAAAATATGACTACAATTAAACCAGCCCACCCACAAAAATTTGCTTATTATCACCCGATCATTGTGCGTTATGCTGACCTTGACCCGCAGCAGCATGTTAATAACGCGGCTTATCTTACGTACCTGGAATCAGCAAGAATGGGCTATTACAGTGAAAGCGAGTTGTGGAACGGGCAATCTGTGCGTGAAATCGGCATGGTGGTTGCATCGTTACGGATTGATTATTTGAAGTCTATTCTCTTTGGAAAGAAAGTGCGCGTAGGTTTAATGGTGAGCCACATTGGTAATAAGAGCATCCGCTTTCAGCACCAGATTGAGGACGCAGAAAATGGCGATGTCTTTGCCCGTGGCGAATTTGTGATGGTGGCTTATGATACTGAAAATGAGCGGTCTGTTCGCGTGCCTGAAGATTGGCGTAAAAAAATTGCACAATTTGAAAAAACTGGAGATGTTGCATGACCTTACCCCCAATTGACCTTGAATACCAAATTGATTTTCTGAAGCGTTTATTGAATACGCCCAGCCCGACCGGGTTTACAAGCCAAGCAATAGACCTGGTTGAAAAGGAATTATCTGTATACCCAGAGCTGACATTAGAGCGTACCCGTAAGGGAGCGCTGCTGGCGTGGCTGCCTGGCAATGATACGACCCAAAAGCATGCCCTGACGGCGCATGTTGATACGCTGGGGGCTATGGTGAAAGAAATCAAAGGCAATGGGCGCTTGAAACTAACCAAAATTGGCGGGTTTGCCTGGAACACCGTGGAAGGTGAAGGCTGCCTGGTTCACACCCGCCCAGGGCAAACAGTTCGCGGCAGCATTTTGTTTACCAAGGCTTCAACGCATGTGCATGGGGCCGCATTGGGTGAAGAGAAGCGCGATGACGCCAGCATGGAAGTGCGCCTGGACGTGCGTACCAGCGACGCTGAACAGACCAGGGCTTTTGGCATCGAAGTAGGCGATTTCGTGTCATTTGACCCGCGTGTTGAGGTGAGCCATGGGTTTGTGCGCTCGCGGCACCTTGATGATAAAGCCTGTGCGGCTAACCTGGTTTCGGCTATTCACAGCCTGCACCAGGCGGGGTTAAAGCCGCAGGTCAGCACGCTGTTTCATTTCAGCAATTATGAAGAGGTCGGGCACGGCGCAGCTGCGGGGATCCCAGCGGACGTGAGCGAATTAGTCTCGGTCGATATGGCGGCCATTGGAGATGGGCAAAACTCTGATGAATTCCATGCTTCGTTATGCGTCAAAGACTCAGGCGGGCCTTATCATCACGGATTGAGCCAAAAGCTGCGCGGCCTTGCTGAGCAATATGCAATCCCTTACAAGGTTGACATTTACCCCTATTATGGCTCAGACGGCGAAGCTTTTTGGCGCGCGGGCGGGGATGTGGCGGTGGCGCTGATTGGGCCAGGGGTAGACGCCTCGCATAACTACGAGCGCACGCACAGCGATGCCTTGCTGGCGACCACGCAGTGGGTGTTAGCGTATTTACTGAATGGTTAAGCTATTATCAACAAAATAGTTAATAACGTTTCTGGGCTTATTCAAACAAGATACCTAATTAATAGGATGTAAAAAAGACTAGCAAAGCGGCTAGTCTTTTTTGGTTAACTTATTCGTGCGGGTAAAAGGCTACTCGGTAAGGTTTTTAGCTTTGATGAGATCTTTGGATAATTGGACGCCAGCAAGCCCGAGGACAACCGTAAGCAGCGCATACACAACCAGCATGCCGATGACCAGGGTAAATGGCCAGCCAGTCGCTTCACGCGCACCAGACGCCAAGCCTGTCCATACTGCAATAGCCTGGCTTCCAACCAGCATAATAATCATCAGCAGGTAAATTAGTAGGACTTGTTTGAAGTGGGTGCGGGATATTATGGCAGCCAGCAACAGCAAACCGCCCCCAATAATAGCCAGAAGTCCGAGCTCGGCCGGCATCAGGTAATCAACCCTGAGTCTGTGGCGCGCAATTGATATGAAGGTGCCAGTAAGGATTGTGGTAAGCACTGGTAAAAAGAGCAAAACAGTACCGGTGATGGCAAGAATCCTGATAGAGATGTTATTTTTCCTCACTTTAAGTCTCCTTTTTGTTTATAGCCAAGAAAAATTATGAGTAATTTCATTTATATTGTATCTCCAAGGATTAAGCAGTACAATAGCCATCCTGGTTCTGAGTTTATGGCTTTGATGATTATTCTTAAGTGGGGAGCTGGTTAATGGTAATTATTAACGTTTTATCATAAAGCTTTGACAGGGGAGACTCTGAACCCTTAATTTGGTAGAATCACAGTAGATAAGATAATCACATTCACAGGTTAATGTCCTATTTACCAAATAGCAATTAATCTTGATAAATTTCTGTCATTCTGCCCATTACTTATTGCAGAATTGACAAATAACCTTAAGGAGGTACTGCCTTGGCTGGCATGGAACAATTTACCCAAAAAGCAAGACGGGTTCTCAGCCTGGCTCAAAAAGAAGCGGAAAGGATGCGCAAAGAGCACATCGGCACTGAGCATTTTTTGCTGGGCTTGATGCTTGAGGACGGCTGCATTGCTAACCGCGTACTGCGTGATCTAGGATTAGATTTAGGCAGAGTTAGAGACAAGGTCGAACTGGAAACAGGTTTCGGCGATTTTACAGGTAAAGTCACACTGGCATTAGACACCCAAAGGGTGCTTGAGTTTGCAATTGAAGAAGTAACGCGCAGCGGCCAGACGAGCATTGGCACTGAACATATACTCTTAGCGCTGACGCGAGAAGCTGAAAATACGGCTATGATGGTGCTGGAAATGTTAGGCCTGAGAGCTGAGCAGATACGCCGGCATACGCGGCGGGTGATTCTTGAAACCAAACGCGAAGCCGAAGAGGATCAAAAATCAACTATCGAACCTGCACAAGCACCAGTAAGCCGACCTTCACCCCGAAAAGAAAAAAAGGAAGCCGGCAAGACACCCTTGGTGGATCAATTAGCCACTGACTTGACCGGACTGGCTGAGGAAGGCAAGTTAGACCCGGTGATTGGCCGACAAAAAGAGATTGAGCGCGTGATCCAGATTTTGGCACGCCGAACGAAGAACAACCCTGCCCTGATTGGTGAACCCGGTGTTGGCAAGACTGCTATTGTTGAAGGCTTGGCGCAGCGCATTATCGAAGGGGATGTGCCGGCATTATTATTAAACAAGCGCGTCTTGCAGCTTGATGTTGGTTCGCTTGTGGCGGGTACGATGTACCGTGGTCAATTCGAGGAACGTCTCAAACGCGTTATCGATGAATTGAAGGCTTCAGAGTCAATCCTGTTTATTGATGAAGTGCATATGCTGGTTGGCGCTGGATCGGCTGGTTCGAGCGTAGACGCCGCCAACATCCTCAAACCTGCGCTTTCGCGCGGGGAACTGCAGGTGATTGGCGCGACGACTTTAAATGAGTACCGAAAGAACATCGAAAGTGACGCTGCTTTAGAGCGGCGCTTTCAGCCGATCGTAGTAGATGAGCCGACGGTTGAAGAGACTATCGAGATTTTACACGGCATCCGGCCGAATTATGAACAACACCACCGCCTGCAAATCAGCGATGAAGCACTGATTGCGGCGGCCAGGTTATCTGCGCGGTATGTGACAGAGCGGTTCCTGCCTGATAAGGCGATTGACCTGGTGGACGAATCAGCTTCGCGCGTGCGCATGTATAAAAGCCCCGCAGCTGAGAGCACAAAAGATTTAATGACCAAGCTGCGCAGCATCCGCAAGGACCTACAGAAGTCCCGGCAGGAAGGGAATAACGACGCGGTTCAGGCACTTTTGGTGCGCCAAACAGCGCTGGAGAATAAGCTTGAAGAGATGCGCAGCGGTTGGGACCGCGAGGCATCCCCTATGGTCACGGAGGAAGACATTGCAGAAGTTGTATCGATGTGGACAGGCGTACCGGTTATGCAAATTGCCACTGAAGAGTCGCAGCGCTTGCTAAAGATGGAAGAAGAACTGCAAAAGCGGATTATCGGGCAAGAAGATGCCATCCAATCCATCGCCAAAGCGGTGCGCCGATCGCGGGCTGGTTTAAAAGATCCAGACCGCCCGGTGGGTTCCTTCATGTTTTTAGGACCTACAGGTGTGGGCAAGACCGAGCTTACAAAAGCACTGGCTAAGCTTCTATTTGGAAGTGAGGAAGCGCTCATCCAGCTGGATATGTCCGAATTTATGGAGCGCCACAGCGTCAGCCGCTTGGTTGGTGCGCCGCCCGGATATGTTGGGTACGAAGAAGCCGGCCAACTGACCGAAGCAATTCGCCGCCGCCCATACTCCATCGTAGTATTTGATGAAATTGAAAAAGCACATCCCGAAGCTCATAGTATGCTGCTGCAGATTATGGAAGAAGGACATCTCTCGGATGCCAAGGGACACAAGGTCGATTTTCGCAATGCGATCATCATTATGACCACCAATATAGGCGCTGATATGATCAAACGCCAGACCAGCCTAGGCTTTGCTTTACAGGTGGACGAGGAGCAGGAAGAACAGCTGGCATACGAGGAGATGCGCAAAAAATTGACCGAGGCGCTCAAGCGCACCTTCAGGCCAGAGTTTATCAACCGCTTAGATTCGGTGATTGTCTTCAGGGCCTTGAACCGGGATCATATCCGCCGTATTGTCTCGTTGGAAGTTGAAAAAGTTTCAGAACGGCTGGTTGACCACCAGTTAACTTTGAAGCCGACGGATGCTGCCTTAGACTTTTTGGCAGAACAGGGCTATGACCCAGAAATGGGCGCCCGCCCGGTGCGGCGTATCATCCAGCAGCAGCTCGAAGATAAGCTTTCAGATGCCATGCTGGCCGAAACCTTCAAAACCGGGGAGCTTATCATCGTGGACTTGGAGGAGGTTGAGAATGATGAGGGTGGTGTGGTTAAGACGATTGTACTTAAACACGATCAAACTGAAATTACGGAAATGGAACCCGACCTGGTTGAGATGTAAGCTGTAATGGCAAAAACACATTCACAGTATGTTTGCCAGGTTTGCGGAAAAATCTCCTCCCGCAGTTTTGGACGCTGCCCCAGTTGTGATTCATGGGACAGCATGATAGAAGAAGTTGTTGAATCTGAACCAGTTAGCTCAGCCCGTGCAGTGCGCGGGCTGAGTGGCTCATCCACCCCGCGCCGTTTATCAGAAATTGAGGGTGATAGTGAGGAAAGGATGACCCTACCAATGACTGAGTTTGCCCGTGTTTTGGGTGGGGGAATCGTACCAGGCTCGATTGTGTTGATTGGCGGCGACCCCGGGATTGGAAAATCGACCCTGACGCTGCAAATGACGCTGCAGATGGCTCAAGATAACACGGTTTTGTACGTCAGCGGCGAAGAATCGGAACGGCAGATCAAAATGCGGGCGATGCGCCTGCTGCGAACTGAGAAGGACGGAGAAGCAGATTTACCAAAGCAGCTTTTCCTGGTCACCGAGACGAATTTAGCAGTAATTTTTTCTCATGTTCAGATGGTAAAGCCGAGCTTGTTGGTGGTGGATTCGATCCAAACGGTGACTTTGCCTGAAATGGAATCAAGCGCGGGATCTATTTCACAGGTACGGGAATGCGCTGCGCGTCTGCGTGAGTTGGCAAAATCGAGCGGTATGGCCATATTTGTGATTGGGCATGTTACCAAGGAAGGTGTCATTGCCGGGCCACGGGTATTGGAACATATCGTCGATACAGTTCTCTACCTAGAAGGGGATAATTTTCAGAGTTACCGCCTGCTGCGCTCGGTAAAGAATCGCTTTGGCGCGACCTCTGAGGTAGGCGTGTTTGAAATGCAGGAAAAGGGCTTGATTGAGGTGCTGAATCCTTCCGAAGCATTTTTGGCTGAACGCATGGTCAATGCACCCGGCTCGGCCATAGCAGTTACTATGGAAGGCACGCGGCCTTTACTGGTTGAGGTGCAGGGATTAACCAGCCCATCGAATTTTGGCAACCCGCGCCGCACAGCAAATGGGATCGACTTCAACCGCCTGCTAATCATCACTGCCGTGCTGACGCGCCGGCTGGGTTTGCGGTTGGGAGAGCATGATATCTTTGCTAACGTGGTCAGCGGTTTGAGGATATCTGAACCCGCGGCAGACCTGGCGGTGGCAGCTGCAATCACGTCTTCTATGAAAGATCAGCCAGTAAGAGCGGATACGGTTATGATTGGTGAAGTTGGCCTTTCGGGCGAGCTGCGCATGGTGAGCCAGATGCATGCACGTCTGCGAGAAGCAGCCAATTTGGGCTTTAAGCGCGCAATCATTCCTCGCCGCTTGCGCTCCGCCGAACCCTGGCCGAAAGGCATTGAGGTGATCGAGGTTAGGTCACTGCGTGAAGCGCTCAACCAGGCATTAATTGAAGTTTAGTTAAGAAAGATAAGGAAACCATCCATGAGTCAGAGCCTGTTAGATCATTTTCCACTGATTTCAAGAATTCGCCGTAACCACGGGCTGGAACATGCCACCATGTCTGTTTTAGGTGAGCGCTTTAAGGGACTGCCGATGGCGGGCATGTCTGGACTGCAGGGGTTTGTCTTGTTTGCAGACTTACCAACCGAGATTGTGTGCGATGCCGGCCTGGAAGCGCTGAAGCGGCTGGAGGGCGGCGAATCGAAGCTGGCTGTTCACCCTAATTGCGGCACGAACCTGACCGTGGCATCTTTATTGGCTGGCTTGACGGCCTGGATCGTCATGGCAGGCATGAGTCGCAGTGCTCGGCTTAAGATTTGGAAATTCCCCCTGGCGCTTCTTTTTGCGGTACCGGTCTTCATTTTGACGAAGCCGCTAGGCATGCGCGTGCAGCGCACCCTGACCACTAACGCTGAGCCAAACGGCATGCAACTGGCGCAGGTGACCAGCCAAAGAATCAACGATCACACTTTCCATCGTGTGACGACGCGTTTTTAGCAGAAGCTGAATAAGGGATGAGCCAAGAAAAACCCATCGTATATATCCTCAGGGGCGATGATAGCACCCGTATTGAGATGCTAATAGCCAGGTTTAAAGCGGAGTTGGGCGACCCGAGTATGGCCAGCTTGAACACCAGCGTTCTTGACGGAACCACAGCAACTATTGAAGATATTCGCTCGGCAGCTTTTGCAATGCCGTTTTTAACAGAAAGACGGCTGGTGATCTTGAGCGACGCATTGGCACGCATCGAGTCAAAAAAGTCTGAAGAGGTTTTGAAATTCATTGATTTGTTAAATGGCCTGCCAGGCAGCACAGCCCTAGTTTTAGTGGTGGAGGATAAGCAGAGCTACCGCCGAGGAGAAGTCAATTGGGAAAAACTTACCGCTAAACATTGGTTAATGAAGTGGGTGAGAGAGGCAGGCTCGCGCGCCTGGGTGGAAGATTGCGCCATGCCCTTGGCGAGGGAAATGCCAGGCTGGATTATGCGTAAAGCAAAGGAACTGGGGGGAACTTTCAGCCAAGATGGGGCAAGAAAATTAGCTGAATATGTTGGCTCACAAACTTTACGTGCCACCCAGGAAATAAATAAATTGCTGGCCTACGTTAATTATGACCGTCCAGTCACATCGGAGGATGTTGTTTTATTGACCGCACAAGAGCAAGAGGGGAATATATTTGAGCTTACCGATGCGCTGGGGGAACGCGATGGCAGCAAGGCTTTAGCGCAGCTGGGCATCCTGCTTGAGACGAACGATGCGCTGGAACTTTCCGGGATGATCCACCGCCAATTTCGTTTGTTGCTGCAAGCACGTGAGATTTTGGATGAGCGCGGCGGTGAGGAACAGGTCAGGGAATTGTTGAATTTGCATCCTTACGTGGCGCAAAAATTGACCCAGCAAGCCAGGCAATTCAGCCTAGATAGGCTCAAGGCGATTTATCACCGCTTGCTGGAAATAGATATTGGGATTAAATCTGGGGGCATGCCAGGTGAGGTGGCGTTTGAGCTACTCTTCACCGATTTAACCAAGCAATAGTTATTTTTAATTAAGTTTGGTATTGCTATTTATGAATCTTGATTAATCAAAAAAATCCGCTATATACTTAATTAACACCAGTAATCTTCTACCTTCTAATTTGGCATTGCACCAAGTAATATAACCGTTGAGGGTGTAGTTCGTTAGTATTAAATATGCAATAGGTCTGCGGAGGCCTTTATGAAGCAATTGTTAGTAGTTGTATCATTGTCAATTAGCATGCTTTTATCTGCATGTAATTTACCGCCGCAAGTTACCCCAACAGCCCTTCCAACTGAGACCCCCAAACAAACCCAGCAGAAGACCAACACCCCAACACCAACACCTGAGCCAAGCGCAACACCACAGGTCTTTGAGATGGTGCCGGTAGACCCCGTGATTGGGATACCCCAGGGTACGGACGGGCTACCTTGGTGGAATGACAGCGTGTTTTACGAGATCTTCGTACGCTCATTTTATGATAGCAACGGGGATGGCAATGGTGACCTAAATGGCATTACCCAAAAGCTGGATTATTTGAATGACGGGGACCCCAACACGCAGGATGATTTGGGCATCACTGGTATTTGGTTGATGCCGATCCATAATTCTCCCTCTTATCATGGCTATAATGCTATTGACCATTACGAGGTCAACCCCGATTACGGCACATTGGATGATCTTAAGAACCTGGTGAATGAGGCGCATGTGCGCAATATGCGGGTCATCCTTGACCTGGTATTGGATATTACATCAAGTGAGAACCCCTGGTTTGTGAGCGGGATAAACCCTGCCTCTCCTTATCATAATTGGTACATTTGGTCGGATGTTGATCCTGGTTATTTGGGTTCTTGGGGCCAGCAGGTATGGTTTCCACTCAACGGAAAGTATTTTTACTCTGCTTTTTCGGCGTATAGCCCTGACTTGAATTACCTCAACCCTGATGTCAGGGCAGAGGCCTTTAATATTGCCAAATATTGGCTGGAAGAGACGGGGATTGATGGTTTTCGGCTGGATGCTGCCAAACACCTCATCGAAGAGGGCACCAACCAGGTCAATACTGACTCCACCCACCAATTTTGGAAGGAGTTCCGGGTCTGGTATAAGTCCATCAACCCCCAGGCTATGACGGTGGGAGAAATTTGGGAAGACACACCCATTATGGCTAAATATTTACAAGGAGATGAATTTGACCTGTCCTTTGAATTTTACCTGGCTGAGTTAACCATACAAGCCATCAACGCAGGCAATGTTCAGCAGATTAATGAGCGCTTACAGATGGCTTACGACTTAATACCCAACCAGCAATTTGCCGTTTTCCTCACCAATCATGACCAGGAAAGGGTGATGAGCCGCTTTTTTGATAATGATGAAAAGGTGAAGGCAGCAGCTTCTATCATGTTGACCAACCCAGGGACGCCTTTTGTGTATTATGGTGAGGAGATTGGCATGCAGGGTGACCAAATCCACGAGTGGTCGCGCCGGCCGATGCAGTGGTCTGGTGAACTTAACAGTGGTTTCAGCACAGCGACCCCCTGGGAACCATTGGGACCAGCCTGGTATGACTATAACGTGGCGGAAGAAACGGGCGACCCAGACTCGCTGCTTTCGCACTACCGGAACCTAATCCGGATTCGCAATGAACACGCAGCGCTGAGGGTTGGCGCGCTGAGCGTTGTGGACGCGACTAACCCAGGTCTTTACAGCATCCTGCGGGTCAGCCAGAAAGAGGCTGTGTTGGTGCTGGTCAATATTACTGGTGAGCCCATTAGCGATTTCTTCTTGGCTAAGAGTAACAGCGCGTTGCAGCAGGGGCTGTATAGCGCAGCTGTGATTATGGGCGATGGTCAGTTTGAGGCGATCAATATCAATGCCATTGGTGGCTTCTTCCACCACGTTGACGGTCCAGAGATCCCACCTTACGGTACTGTCATCCTGCAATTGCATAGGAATTAGCAGGGGATTCAGTCTGAGAAGGAATAAAGGCTAAAGTTGTTTATTTCTCTCTTCGAGTAGCTCCTTCAGCATTAGTCCATGGATAACCGGGTTGGCAGCCAGGATACTGACGGGGTCTTCCATGAAGTTTGGCTCGCCGAACATTTTGGTCACGATACCGCCAGCTTCCTGCAAGATGAGTGCACCAGCGGCAATATCCCACTGGCTGATTGAGACTTCCCAAAAGCCATCCAGCCTACCTGCCGCGATGTAGGCCAGCTCCAGGGCAGCTGAGCTTAAGCGCCGCACGCCTTGGGTCAGGTGTGAAAAGCGAATGAAGTTATTGAAATTGGCTTGGGCTGTATCGAGCAATTGGAACCTGAAGCCGGTCACCAAGAGCGAATTGATTAAATCTTCAGTCTTAGACACCTGCAGCGGGCGCCCATTGAGAAAAGCGCCTTGACCACGCTGGGCGTAAAAGCATTCGTCCATGAGGGGGTCATAGACAGCGCCCAGCTCAAGCTGGCCATTGAGCGCATAGCCGACTGAAACTGAGAAAAATGACATGCCGTGGGCATAGTTCACCGTGCCATCCAGGGGGTCCACAAACCATTGGTGTTGGTTATCGCCCAAGTGCTGGCCACTTTCCTCAGCGTTGATGCTGTGGGTGGGGAAGTGGCGCTGAATCTCCCTGAGCAGGTAGGCTTCAGAAGCCTTATCTGCCGCTGTGACCAGGTCAGCTTTGCTTTTGTGGTTGACCTCAATTTGGGTGCGGTGCATCTCGCGCAGGATCTGCCCGGCGTGTTTGGTTATCTCGATGACGTAATTCAGTTCAGGTTGCACAAGGTTTTGCTCTCGTTTCTGTGTGAAGATGTGCAATTGTAGCATGGCAACTTGTTATTGTGGGTTTTAACTGGGGTAGAATTAATTAATAATCTAATTTCTGTACACGGTATTAAGCCAACCTGAGCTTAAGGAAGGATTATTCCATGGAAGGTGACATTAAAAAGCTACCCCAATTTGCAGTGCTGCAGCTTTCTGGCTGCGCGGGTTGTGAAGTTTCCCTGCTGAATGCCAGCGAATGGCTGGACAAATTTAAACTGGTGTATATGCCCCTGGTTGTTTCTACGCATAAAGTGCCGGATGATGTAGAGGTGCTGCTAATTTCAGGCGGGGTGCGCAATGACGAAGATGCCTATAACCTGCAACGCGCTGTGCGCAATGTGGGCAAGGTCGTTGCAGTGGGCACCTGTGCTATCTCTGGCGGGGTCACAAACCTAGGAGACAGGGATGAGGTAAGGGAGGTTTTCCTTTCCAATGCCAGCCGGCTGCACTTGCCGCGCTTGTTGACCAAAACGCACCCGGTGGATGACTTTGTGGAAGTCGATATGTACCTGCCTGGCTGCCCGCCCACACCTGAGCTTTTCATGGCAGCCTTATTAGAGCCAGAAGGATTTAAGGCTTCCAGCATTGTGTGCGGCGAATGCGGCAGGCGCAAGCTCACTGACATGCGCCCCAAGCACCTGACCGGGTTTCAGCAAGGGGAAGTGTTACCAGATATATGCCTGATTAACCAGGGGTATCTTTGTGTGGGCACTTCCACCCGCGGTGGCTGCCGTGCCCCCTGCACGAAGGCGGGGCACCCCTGCGTTGGCTGCCGCGGTCCTTCCAACGCCTTTATTGAGAAGGAGTCTGCGGTCTGGCTTGAGAATATCAAGCGTGTGTTTGAACGTATGACCGATATTCCCCCACAGGAAATCGATGAGGCACTGCGCTCGCCGCAGCTTTCCATGTTCCTGTTCCAATTTTCAGATTATGCAGGCGGTAACCGCCGCATCCGCAGCAAGGAAAAGGTGCTCTAATGACGACGCTAACATTCCCCTTAAGCCGAATTGAAGGACATGCCCGGGTTGTAATTGAGACCGAGGGCGGCGAGGTTTTGGCGGCCCAATTCCAGGCGGTTGAGCTGCGTGGTTTTCGCAGTTTTGTACAGGGCACACCCGCAGAGCAAATGCCAGTGATCGTGCCGCGTATTTGCGGGGTGTGTTCCACGGCACACCACGTTGCCTCGGTCAAGGCGCTTGAAAACCTTTATGGCATCGTGCCCCCGCCGCTGGCATGTGACATCCGCGAAGTGCTGCTGTTGGGTCAATTGATCCAAAACCAGGCCACTTCGCTTTTTATCTTTACCATGCCAGACCGCGTGAACGCCGAGAGCCTGTTCCACATGGACGAAAGCGAAGCCACCCGCGAACGGCAGTTTACGATTGCCCAGCGGGCATTAAAGGTGCGCAAGATCGGAACCGATTTGATAACCCTGGCGGGCGGACAGTTCATACACCCGGTCAAAGCTCACATCGGCGGCATGACCGGCGGCATCAAGCGCGAAGCGGCAGATGGTATGTTAGCAGATCTGCAAGAAGCACTGCCGATGGCTTGTGAATTGTTTGATGAATATTGGGAAATGTCGCAAGCACTACGGGACCGCATTGGCACCTGGGGCGATGATGAGCCAACTTACTACCTGGCGTCAACCGAAGCCACCAAGCCGCGCTTTAACAGTAACCGCCTGCGGGTGATGGGACCGGAAGGAAGCGAAAGGGCGACCTTCCTGCCCTCGCAATTTGAGACCTACCTTGAATTTGAGGAGACAGATTACTCCTATGCCGGCTGCACCAGCTACCGGGGTGAGGTTATGCGGGCAAACAGCCTGGCGCGCATCAACCTAACCGCTTCAATGGGCACCCCTAGGGCGGATGAGTACCTGCAGCGCTTCACCCACACCTTTGGCAAGCCTGCCCATCCCATACTACTGTTTGACCTATGCCGGGGCATTGAGCTGGTTTACGCGATGGAACGCGCGATTGAACTGCTCAACGAAGATATGGATTATATGGACACGGATGTGGCCTATACCCCCAGGGATGGGGTTGGTTTCGGGATGGTAGAAGCCCCACGCGGCCCGTTGATCCACAAGTACGTGGTGGAGAAAGGGTTAATTGTCGATGCGCAGTTCATCATTCCCACGGTGCATAACATGCTGGCGATTGAGCGGGCGCTCAGGGTTGCTGGAAGGCGATATATCTCCCCGGCTGGGATCAACCTGGAATTGGAGAAGGCGGTTGGACGGGTTGTGCGGGCATTTGACCCGTGTATTGCCTGCGCTACACAGTGAGCAAATAAATCTTACTCGCGCAGAGCTCGCTGAGACGCTGAGAAAGATAAATGATAACCTCGCGCAGAGATCGCAGAGACGCTGAGAAAGATAAATGATTACCTCGCGCAGAGATCGCGGAGATGCTGAGAAAGATAAGTGATAATCTCGCGCAGAGATTGCGGAAGCGCGGAGAAAGATAAATGATTACCTCGCGCAGAGATCATGGAGGCGCAGGGAAAAGTTTTTTTAAAAGTACAAAAAACACTTAAATAATGAATGAGAATGAAATTGGTACCATAATCATTGATACCTCGCTAAAAATTCATAAGGAATTAGGACCGGGCCTGCTTGAGTCGGTGTACGAGGTAATTCTTGCTTATGAATTGGAGAAAAAAGGGCTGATTGTCCAAAGGCAAGTGCCAATTAATATCATTTATGAAGGCATCCAATTTGACGAAGCGTTTAGAGCTGATTTATTAGTAAATGATATGGTTTTGGTTGAATTAAAATCTATTGAATTAATAAACAATGCCCATCGTAAGCAATTACAAACTTACTTAAAGCTAAGTGGCAAAAAGCTTGGATATTTATTGAATTTTGGTGCACCTCTTATGAAAGAGGGCATAGTCCGTGCCGTCAACGACTTGCCAGAATAAGGAGGTCATCCAGCAGGACGAACTAGGCAACCAGAAGATTATTAATTCAAAGCTATTTCTCTGCGCCTTTGCGCACTCTGCGCGAGAAATAATTTTTATTCTTTCTTCATAAACCTGGTTTCAAACTTATTTAGCAGCTGCTTAAACTCAGGGGGTAGGTGTAGTATGGCTTCCTGGGCGATCCACTCTGGGATATCCCGATAATATGCCTGGGCAATGCCGCCGGTTATGCAGGCGATCGTATCGCTATCGCCCCCGATAGAAATAGCGGTGCGTATAGCATCTTCAAAGTCGGTGGATTCCAGGAAAGCGCTGATAGCTTCTGGCACGGAGCCCTGGCAGGTTTCGTCAAATTGGTTGACCTGGCGGATTAAGTCAATTGGGCGGGAAAGGTCGTACTCAAAGCGGGAGGTGATTTCGCGTTTAATATTGGCTTTGCTCTCGCCTTTACGCGCCAGGAAAATGGCACAAGCCACCGCTTGGGCTCCTTTGATGCCCTCAGGGTGGTTATGGGTGACCACGGCGCTGCGTTTGGCCTCTTTGAGGGTTTCTTCCATGGTATTAAAAGCAAAGCCAACCGGGCTGACGCGCATGGCAGAACCATTCCCAAAGCTGTTATAGGGCAGGGGCTTGTCTGAATAGATCCATAAGCCAAAATGGCCGCCATAACCGCGGCCAGGATAGTGGCGTGAAAAATCCTGGTAGGTCTTGGTATAATCTGTGCCTTGTAAAAGCACCTTGGCAGTGGCAAAAGTTAGCACACTGTCATCTGTGAAGGTTGAACGATTGTCGAACAACACAAACTCTTTGGAGCGAAGGTTGTTAAACTCGTAAACTGATCCAACAATATCACCGATAATACTTCCTAACATTTTTTCCTCCTTTTTTATCTTTCGCCGCGGCACTCTGCTTGCAATTGTTCGTAGAAAGCCCGCAGAAAAGCATCGCGTTGCTCGGCAATTTGCCTGCCGGTATGGGTGAAGAGCAGTTCTTTGACCCTGCGCAGTTTGAAAAGGTACTCATGGTATGAGCTGTGGGGTTCTCCCGGCTGTTTAACGCCTGTTTCCAGGAATTGTTGTGACGGTTCGGCGTAAGATGGCTGCCCGTCCAATGCGGCATAGGCAATGGTGCGCGCTGCACCGATGGCGCCTAAGACATCCAGCTTATCCGCGCCAAAAAGGACTTGCGCTTCTATAGTCTGGGGTTTTTCACCCTTGTTACGGAAGCGGTGCGCGCGAATGCAGTGTTCCACAGCCTGGATGCGTTCCTCAGCCCAACCTTCCTCGGTCAGAACCTGCCGGGCAAAAATGGCAGAAAGGATGTGGTGTTCCGCACGGGCTTCGCCAGGGTTACCGGGTGCGCTGCCTACTGAATCATGCAGCAGCGCAGCCGCACAGACAATTTCTAAGTCTGCGCCTTCTGCCAGCGCCAATTTTTCAGCTATGCGGTAAACCCGCATGACATGATCAAAATCATGCACAGGGTCATCGTCAAGATACCAACTTTGGGCTTGTTCTACACTGGGCATAAGGACCTATGCCTCTTTAGGCGACAGCATTGACAGTAAGATCATTTTTTAATGATACCTTAAATGCTGGGTAAAGCCCCTGTTGTGTTATAAAAAGCTGATGTGGATGTAACCCAAAACCTGGCCAACAATGACCAATAACCCAAGCAGGATTAAGACCAGTTTGATGACTCGCCAGGCCACTTTAAATACCCCGCGCAGTACGAAGATGATGGCCAGGGCGCCAAAGGCGATGATTGCCCAATTCACAACTGTGTGAATCAGATCGGGATCACTAAAATTAAACATCCTTTATCCTATAGAATATCGTTTTCCTCGTTTAAATATATAGGATACAAGATTCGTGCCGTAACGGTAACCGAGATGGCGGAAATCGGGCACATTGAGCACCAGTAAGTCAGCTTGTTTGCCCATCTCAATGGAGCCGATTTGATTTTCGAGTTTGATAGCTGCTGCCGCATTAATGGTCGCAGCGGCAATAGCCTGGGCAGGGGTTAGACCCATGTACCGGCAGGCCAGGGCGATAATGAATTGCATCGATTCGTTCCAGGTGGTGCCGGGGTTAAGATCAGAGGCAAGCGCTAGCAGCCCACCCGCCTCAATGATGGCTTTGGCTGGCGTGTATTGGTTTTGTGCTAAGCCAAAGGGCGTGCCTGGCAGGGAGACAGCTACTGTATTACTGGCTGCCATTTTTTGGATATCTTCCAGCGAGGTTTTTACCAGGTGATCCGCAGAAGCAACACCAAGTTCCGCGGCCAGGCTGGCACCGCCCAGGTTTTCAAACTCGTCGGCATGCAGCTTAAGCGGGAAGCCGAGCGATTGGGCGTGCTCAAGGATAGTGCGGGTTTGGGCGAGGTCGAAGGCACCAACTTCACAAAAGACGTCCACAAAGGGCAAGGATTGATGGGGCGCTTGTTCCTGCCACCAGCTCTTGAAAGCTGGCAGGGCTTCGTCACAGAGAAAGCGCGTGTAACCTGGTGCATCGCCCTTAAACTCAGGCGGGATGGCGTGGGCTCCCATGAAGGTGGGGATTAGCTGTAAGGGACCCATTTTGTTCAGCTCCAGGATGGCCTGCAGCTGTTTGATTTCAGTCTTAATATCTAAGCCGTAACCGGTTTTGGCTTCCATGGTGGTGGTGCCATAATTAAAAGCCTGCATGGCGCGTTGGTGTGATTGCTCGACAAGCTGCTCCAGGCTGGCAGCACGGGTGGCTTTGAGGGTGGAGAGGATGCCCCGCCTGCCGCCATGATTTCCATGTAGGTCTTGCCCTGCAGGCGCAACTCAAACTCGGCAGCACGGTCACCAGCCCAGACCAGGTGTGTATGGGGGTCAACAAAGCCGGGCATGACCACACAGCCATGCGCGTCAAATAACTCGGCCGAAGGATAGGCATTGAGCAGGTCAGCACTGCTGCCAACAGCTGTGATGTGCTCTCCATCGATAAGCACTGCAGCATCGGGCATAATGGACAGGTTACCGAGGGCGTGCCCGCGCTGCGGTCCGCCGGAGAGGGTGAGGAGTTGGGAGATATTATGCAATAAGATCATAAACCCATTGTAATAGAAAATGAATGGAATGGGAAAGTGAAACCACCTCTAAACGAAAAACAGAATCGTCATGAAAATGTGTGGAAAATCGCAAAGATCGTACGTAATATGTGTAAGTATGCACATAAATCGTACGAACTATGTGATTAAAGGATATAATTAGCATTCAAAGGAATGGAGGTGAATCATGTTTAGATTTGCGCATAATTACCTTGCTGAATGGCGTGTATCTAATAACCGTAAACCGCTCATAATTAGAGGTGCCCGTCAAGTAGGAAAAACGTGGTTAATGAAAACATTTGGGCAAAACTTTTATGATAATGTTGCCTATATTAATTTTGAAAACAATGAGCGGATGCGTTATCTTTTCAAAGATAATTATTATATTGATCGCATTCTAACTGGTTTGCAAATAGAGTCTAATACAGTCATAGATTCAAAAACACTAATCATATTTGACGAAGTTCAGGAAGTGCCAAATGCACTTTCATCTTTGAAGTATTTTCAGGAAAATGCTCCAGAATATCACATCATTGCCGCAGGAAGCGTTTTAGGTGTTTTGCTGCATTCTGGAACTTCTTTCCCAGTGGGTAAGGTTGATTTCTTAGACCTTCACCCGATGAATTTTGATGAATTCTTGATTGCAACTGGTAATGAGCCTTTAGTTGATTTGATGAATAAGCAGGATACCCACTTAATCAACAGTTTTAAAACAAGATTAATAGAACTGTTACGAACTTATTACTTTGTCGGGGGCTTGCCAGAAGCAGTCCAGGTTTATTTGGAAAGTAATGACTTTTCTAAGGTTAGAGAGGTGCACCAAAGACTGCTTTTTGCGTACGAACAGGACTTCTCTAAACACGCTTCGTATGAGCTCGTTCCAAGAATCAGGCAAGTCTGGAACTCAATACCAACGCAGCTCTCCAGAGAAAACCGAAAATTTATATACGGAACGATTAGGCAGGGTGCAAGAGCAAGAGAGTATGAACTTGCCCTACTATGGTTAGAGGATAGTGGACTTATTCGCAAAGTATACCGAGCGGTCAAGCCTGAAATCCCACTTAAGGCGTTTCAAGACAATAGTGCATTTAAGACTTTTATCTTAGATGTTGGGCTGTTAGGCGCCTTAAGCCAATTGGATGCCCTAACATTATTAAATGATAATCAAATCTTTCTGCAATTCAAAGGTGCCCTGACTGAACAGTATGTTTTTCAACAATTAATCTCAAACAACAGATTTGATCCTTTTTATTGGTCAGAAGAAAACAGGACAGCAGAGGTAGATTTCTTAATTCAATCAAAAGGGAATATCTTTCCGATCGAGGTGAAAGCCGAAGAAAATTTACGAGCGAAAAGTTTAAAGGTGTATCAACAACGGTTCAATCCCATAAAAGGGATCCGTACATCTATGGCAGATTTTAGAAACGAGGGGTGGTTAGCCAACCTACCTCTCTACATGGTAAATCATTTAGAATCGATAATTAGCAACCCTACTCAGTGAGACCCGGGGATGAATTTGATATACGGAGACAAAAAATCCTCTATCTTGATCACGGTATTAATTATTGATAAAGATCAACCAACCAAGGCTTCAAAGCGGTCAACGATGCTGGCAAGGTAAGCGAAGGCATCTTCAACCGGCTCTGGGCTGGTCATATCCACACCGGCGTGTTGGAGCAGCGGGATGGGGTAATCTGACCCGCCGGACCCTAAGAACCTCAAGTAATCAGGCACGGCGTTTTCTACACCTGCTAGCACCCGGTTGGCCAGTGTATGCGCGGCGGAGATGCCCGTGGCGTACTGGAAGACGTAAAAGTTCATGTACATGTGCTGGAACTGTGCCCAGGTGATGCCGATGCGCGCCTCGTCAAAGACAACCTCGTCACCGTAACCTTCCTTGAACAAGGCCGCACATTTCTCGTTCATGATGCGGGCATTTAAGGGGGCACTCTTTTCAACCGCTTCGTGCATGGCCAGCTCCCAGCGTGCCAGGGTAGGCATGATGAAGAAATAGCGGTGGAAGTTGGACATGGCTTCTTCAATCAGCGCGAGCTGTAAGGCCGGGTCGGTTTGATTTTTGAGCAAGTAATCACGCACCATGGCCTGGTGAAAGTTTGAGGCTGTTTCTGCTGAGAACATGGCGTAGCGGCTGTAGATAAAGGGCTGGTGCTTGTTGGTGGTGTAGGAATGCATAGAATGGCCGAGCTCATGCGCCAGTGTGCTGAGCGAGAAGACGTTGTTTTGATAGCTGATGAGGATAAAGGGGTGGGTATCGTAAACACCGCTGCTGAAGGCGCCCTGGCGTTTGCCTTTATTGATCGCGCGGTCCACCCAGCGTTCTTCCAGGCACCCGCGCCGGATGGTGCTGACGTAGTCCTCGCCCATAGGCTGTAAACCTTCACAAATCCAATCCACCGCCTGCTCGAAGGGGATGACAGGTGGGTTTTGGTTGAGAGGGGCTTTGATGTCATAGACCTGGAATTCATCCAGCTTCAATGCCTGTCGGCGCAGGCGCCAATAGCGGTGCCAGGTGGGCAGGTTGCGGGTGAAGGTATTGACCAGGTTGTAGAACACCTCGGGTGGGATGGCGTGCCGATATAAGGCTGCCTCAAGGCAGGACTCGTAGCGGTGCACGCGCATATTGAACAAGTCTTTTTGTAAGCCACCCATCTGGGTATTGGCAAAGGTGTTCTTAAGGGCTAAATAGCCATCGGCATAACTCTGCCAGGCAGTACGCCGCACTTCGCGGTCGCTATGTGTGATAAGCCCTTCAACGGTTGACTGTCCCACATCGTAGGCTTTACCTCGGCTGTCTTGAGCAGGCTCAAATTTAACCTCGGAACTGGTCAGGCTGGTATAGGTCTGAAAAGAAGCGCTTAGCGGCTGCCCAGCCAAGGCAGCGACCTCTTCTACTTCTTTAGTGCGGATGTGGGCTTGCTGGTGTTCTAAGTCGTCAACATAATGCGTATAGATTTCCAGCCCAGGAAGCTCATCCAGCCATCTTCTTAAAACCGGGATGCCAATTTCCATCAATTCCGGCTCAATAAAGGCACTAGCCGCATGCAGTTTGTGCATTAGTGCCATGCTCTGCCCCATCCTGGCCAGGGCATCCTGGTTGTTGGCATCAGTGGCTGCGCCAAGGGAGCCGTATGACATGACTTTCGCGCCAAGGCGCATGATTTCCTGCAATAGGTCAAGGCAGGTAAGCAGGGTGGATGGGCCTTCTATAAGCTTGCCCTGGAATTGGCTTATCTCTGGGATGCGCTCACTGACAGACTTTAAAGCTGCCTGCCAGTCTGTTACACTGGGGAAAATGCTATCCAGATCCCAAGTTTCTTCTATTGGTACATCTTTGCGGTTGGGTAGTTTGCTTGTATCCATAAAATAACTCCTTCGGTTTATTGCCTGATTTTGTTTGAAAGAATACCATAAACCAGTTGAAAACAAGCAACAATGATCCTTCAGGGTTAGTTTGCTTGTTCTAAAGGTCTCTCATTAACCACTTTAGGTTATACTTTGATGAATAATTGCTCGCTAAGCCAGTGAATACAAAGGAGAACATGCATGCCGCGCAATAAACTCACCCATTATTTGCTTTTTGGTTCGCTCTATTTTACCCAGGGCACGATCTTAGGTTATTTTGCCTCACTCAATGCGCTTTACCTGTTGGAACGCGGACTGAGCATGACCGATGTCGGCATCTTCGGGGCGATTGCCCTCATCCCTTTTATCATCAAGATTTTCCTGGGGATGCTGAGCGACCGGGTCAACCTGTTGGGCATGGGACACCGCAAACCGTACATATTGATTGGCCTGGCTGTTCAGATTCTCTGCCTGGTCGTTGTCCCTTTTGTAAATCCTAAAACGGCGTACTGGGGTTTTGTGGGCATTGCCTTCATGCTGCAGTTGGGTATGGCGCTCTACGATACCTGCACAGACGGCCTGGCGCTCGACACCACCCCCTTAGCTGAGCAAGGTAAGATCCAAGGGTTCATGGTGGGTGGACGCGCTATAGGCACCATTGCGGCGGCCTCCATGGTGGGGTTGTTAGCTGAAAATGTCTCTTGGAATGCAGTGTTTTGGGTGTTAGCGGTATTGACATTACTACCTTTACCCTTAGTTTTGCGTTTGAAAGAAAGTGAACGACCTGCTGAAAAACGTTTTGAATGGAAAGCTTTTAGGGCTTTTAAGAACTGGCCTGTAATTGCGGTAGGATTGGTAGGGCTGATCATTTTCATGGTGATTGTCGGGGCAAACCAGCTGGTTAATCCATTCCTGGAGCAGACCCTGGGCATCAGCCTTTCGCAAGCGGGCTTTATCACCTCAATATGGGGGATTGGCGTGGTTTTAGGCAGTGTGGTGGGCAGCTGGCTGATGAGCCACTTGGATGCCAAGAAAGCCACCTTGACCATCCTGGCCATGGTCAGCGTCAGCCTGATTTTGCTGGCGTTCATGGTACTCACATCTTTAGGATTGCCGGTGGCGATACTCCTGGTGGTGCTTTATGGGTTGGCCTACGGCAGCGCGCAGACCGTGACTTTTGCGCTGTGCATGCGCTTTGTTGACCAACGCATTGCTGCCTCCATGTTTGCCATCTTGATGGCTTTTACAAATATTGGCCAGGGCATAGGTTTGGGCTTGGGCGGGGCGCTTTCGGATGCGATAACCTTCCGCTGGACTTTTGTGGCCTTTGCCGCGCTGAACCTGTTGGTGCTGCCTTTCTTGCCGGCTATCTTTCGCAGAAGAAGCGCAGCGTGAGCTGTTCCTAAAAGTACTTGGCTTGAGAGAATGACAGCTGCATAGCATGCTTTAATCAAAGGCATGTCATTTAATCGTGATTAACGTGTTATTGAAAAAAACAGGCTTTGCAAGGTTTAAACAACAGCCTGGCAGGTGATAAACCAAGCAGCAGTTATGATAAACTACCTTAAACGATGAACGCAAAAACACTTCATACCCTGGAATACTATAAAATCCTAGCAAGGCTAAAGGAATATGCTGCCTTCAGCGCGTCTGCCGCGCTGGCGGAAAGCTTGCGCCCGACCAGTAATTTGACTAAGGCCCTGGAACGCCAAGCAGCTACGCGCGAAGCCAGGCATCTCATTAACACCAATGATGCCATCACGTTTGCAGGGGCTACAGACTTGCGGCCGCTGGTTTCGCTTGCACAGCACGATGGCACCCTGGAACCTGGGGATTTTTTGGCAATCAAGAATACACTGATTGTTTCACGGTCAGCAAGGCATATCTTCGAAGATGCGGCTGACGAGGTACCTCACCTGGCCAATACAGCCAGTGACCTGGCTGATGGGCTAGGCTTGATCGATACCATCAGCAAAACCATCTCCGACCGCGGTGAAGTGCTCGACTCAGCCTCAGAGATGCTCTCAAAGATTCGCTCTGAATTAAAGGTGACTTACGAGCGTTTGATGGATAGGCTGATGCGTTATATTAACGACCCTACCAGCGCCCGCTTTCTCCAGGATACACTCATTACCCAGCGCTCCGGCAGGTATGTGCTGCCGCTGCGCGCGGAATTTAAAGGCCGCATCAAGGCCATCATTCATGATATGTCCTCTTCTGGGGCGACATTGTTCATTGAACCCCTGACCGTGGTGGAATGGAATAACCGATACAGGGAGCTGCAATTAGAAGAGCGCGAGGAAATCAGGCGGGTCTTATTTGCACTTAGCCAGCGCGTGGCAGAGCAGGGCCAGGCGATTGATGCCATGGTGGCCGCGATGGCACAGCTGGATTTGAGCCTGATGATGGCTAAATATGCTGAAGCGCTGCATGCCAGCGAGCCAGAAATGCTGCCTTTCAAGCAAGACGCTCAAAAGCACCACCCGGGCAGCACCGTGTACCTACTGCGTGCGAGGCATCCTTTACTGGACCCTGCCACTGTTGTCCCTATTGATGTTGTCCTGGATGATGAGACATTTGCCCTGGTCATTACAGGCCCCAACACGGGCGGCAAGACTGTTACGCTGAAAACCGTGGGCTTATTTGCCTTGATGGCACAGTCTGGGATGCAAATCCCGGCGCTTTCAGGCTCAAAACTGAGCATTTTCCGGGATGTCTTTGCGGATATTGGCGACGAACAATCGATAGAACAATCGCTTTCCACCTTTTCGGGTCATATCACCCAACTAGTTGCGATCCTCAAACGGGCAGATTCACACTCCTTGGTTTTGTTGGATGAACTGGGGGCTGGTACAGACCCGCAGGAGGGTTCTGCGCTTGCCAGGGCTGTATTGACGCACTTATTGGGCAGACGTATCACCAGCCTGGTGGCTACCCATTACCCGGAGCTCAAAGCCTATGCCCACGCCACACCCGGGGTGGTCAATGCCAGCGTCGAGTTTGATTTACAGACGCTCAAACCCACCTATCACCTGACGATTGGCTTGCCTGGGCGCTCTAATGCCCTTGCAATAGCTGAGCGCTTGGGGCTGCGGCAGGACATCATTGCCGCCGCAAAGGCTGAAATCAACCCAGCTGACCTTCGCGCTGAAGATTTGCTGGATGAAATTCACCGGCAGCGCGACCTAGCCCGCGAGGCGCTTATCGCAGCAGATAAAGCACGCATGGAAGCTGAATCAATGCGGGATATGGTCGCTGCCAGGTTGGAGGCGGTGGAAGATGAGCGTTTGGCCATCCTAGAGGGTAGCCGCCAGCAGTCTCAAAAAGATTTGGACGCCTTACGCGGGCAAATCGAAGCCCTGCGGCGGGAGATGGCCCGTGCCCGTCAACCTCTGGATGTGGTGGAAGAGGTCGAGGAGATTGTTGAGGAATTAGAAGAAGTCGTTACCAAGGTAGAAGTGCGCAAGCCAGCGCAGAAAAAAGGCAGTAAGCAACTGGGTCCCTTGCGTTTGGGTGAGAAAGTAACCCTAAAATCCATCGGCCAGGAAGGCGTCATCACGGCTTTGAGCGAGGATGATTTGGAGCTGCAGGTGGGGGTACTGCGGGTGCGTGCACGCAGGAGCGATGTGATCCGCAAAGATATAGACCCAACAGAGACACCGCCTGAGAAAAGCACGGTTAAGTCAGCTGGCCATACACTGATTCCGCATATGGATTCGCCAGGCCTCGAACTAGATATCCGGGGCGAACGTGTGGAGGATGCCCAAACAGCCCTGGTGAATTACCTGGAGCGGGCTTACCTGGCAGGGTTACTATATGTACGTATCGTTCATGGAAAAGGCACTGGCAGGCTGCGTCTCGCCATTCGCGATATGTTGAAGGGCTCCCCGCACGTGAAGCGCTGGGAGTCGGGGGATGATAAAGAAGGCGGCGACGGCGTCACCGTAGTCTTTCTCAATAACAGTTAAAAATTAAACGATCCAAAAAATTATTAAAAGAAAGGATCACCACTAGACTGTACCCCAATTTACTGGTGATCCTTATGCACCGGCGCCCTAATTCCGTGTGCCCGTTCGCGATAATTTCTATCCTTTTTATATCATCTAGGCGTGACCAAAACGTGGACAAAACCAGGCATTATAAAAACCAATTTGTCCTGGCTCGCATGAAACTTTCAGCAATTTCAGGTGATTGCGCTTGAGGGGTAACCTGGTCCATAAGGGTTTGGGCTTCAAGCAACTTTTGTTTGGCAGATTGTGAGTTTGGGTTAGCAAATTGAGCAGTTAAACGCAAGGCGGTGATTTGAGCCCAAATGTTATGGGTCTGATAAGTTTTATTTAGAAGCTCATCAGAAATCCGAGTAATTGCTTTGTCATCTTTGCGTTTGCCAGCAATCAGCATTAAGAGTTGTTTTGCCGATGTGGCGATATTGATTAATCCAACTGCTAAAGATTCTTCAATTAAAGTTTCTAGCAGCTCGTAAGCCTGGTCAGATTTGTCCTTGATGATCAAGAAACGTGCTTTAACCAACAAGGCTTCTTTGTGAATACCTCCCAACTCAGTTCTGATTGAGTGATCGATAACCGATTCGAGGATTTTTTCAGCTCTTTCAAGTTCGCCCAATCTCCCTAGGCAACAAGCAAACCGGGTCAGGTTCTCAAAATAAATTTGGGACACTAGCGGAGTTTTTGAAAGCTCTTCAAGGATTATCTTAGCGCTGTTCAAATCCTCTAAATATAAGTAAGCCGAACCCAACACACCCTGACCGCGCATGACCATTTCAAGGCGACCAGCTTGCGTGGCACTCTCTATGAGCTCTTTTGCCAGGCTAATGCCGCGGTCTAAATTGCCAAGCGAAATTTCAACGCAAGCAAGTATGTAAAGGAAATACTCCATCAGCCATTTGTTCTGCATCGATTGTGTCAGCGCTAAACCGGCACTGACATGTTCCTTTGCTTCTAGCGCTCTACCAAGGGCAAGTTGGTTATACCCAAATGAGAGATGTGCTTGGGCTTGTCCATAAGGCTTAAGCACTTCTTGATGCTTCTGGTAGGCTTCTTCAATAATTTCTAAGCCTATTTTTGGAAGCCCAGTTCGAAAATGCATTAAGCTGAAATGATAGTTTGCCTCGAAGATTATTTGCCTGTCAGAAATCGAAAGATTCTCTTGGTTAGTATCCAATACCTGTTGATAAGAGACCTTTGCTTCTGAGAAGCGCTGCAGCATGGTCAGGCACATGCCTTGGTGCAAGAGGGCATCCCGTAAAATTTGGATATCATCTTCTGTTTTTAAATAGGTGATAGCTCTTTCAATTAATTTAAGCGCTTCGCTTTTTTCCATTTGCAGCAATAGGGCACGGCTTTTGTAGTACAAACTTGCCCCAATCAACAGTGCGCTGTTTGTCTTTTGCCCCCTAGACAAGCTGTATGCGCAGATCTTTATTAGCAAATCTGGGTCTGAGCTTTCAAAAGCGTACTTTGCCCACTGCTTGCACGCTTGATGTAAAAGCTCATCAGAAACTTGGTCTGGAAAGTTAGTCAATA